>ERZ809146.40-NODE-40-length-65158-cov-8.492312_pt1 | contig 65158 bp, 46 predicted proteins | sample MGYA00520794_ERZ809146 | MGnify/ENA primary metagenome ERZ809146 (study PRJEB31570, sample SAMEA3212995) | Homo sapiens | biome: human-gut; feature: human gut; material: fecal | place: Sweden | collected 2011 ... | reverse complement strand
CCAAGATAGTTAGCTGGAAACGGCTTGTGAAAATAGGTAGTCGCCGACTTGATCAAAACGCTCTAAGAGAAATCTTGGAGCGTTTTTTTTTTTGCCATGCGGTGCGCGGCGCAACAGACCATGTCTGATACTACATTGAAAAGTGACGATACCATACAGTGGTCTAAAAGGTCGAAGGAATTTACAGAAAATTCATTCAATAACCGGCTAAAATTCACCATCTGGTTTGACGGGATGGGGCTTTTGGTGTATCATATATTTATGTGTGAATATTCGTTTTGGGGCAATAAAATGGCCCGGACGTTTGCTATTTTGAAGAATCATGAGGTGTGACCAATGTCCTTAGCTGAAAAACTCTTTGGCAGCTTCTCTGACCGGGAACTGAAAAAGATCAACCCCCTCACCAAACAGGTGCTGGCTCTGGAAGGCAAGTATCAGGCGATGTCTGATGCCGAGCTGCAGGCCCAGACTCCTGCACTGAAGCAGAAGCTGGCCGACGGCAAAACGCTGGATGATATTCTGCCCGATGCCTTCGCTGTCTGCCGCGAGGCCGCATGGCGTGTGCTGGGTATGAAGCATTTCCCGGTGCAGGTCACCGGTGGCATCGCCCTGCACCGGGGCGACATCGCCGAGATGCAGACCGGTGAAGGCAAGACCCTTGTGGCAACGCTGCCCGCCTATCTGAATGCACTGACCGGCGAGGGTGTCCACATCGTCACCGTCAACGATTACCTCGCCAAGCGCGACAGCGAGTGGATGGGCAAGCTTTACCGCTGGCTGGGCCTGTCGGTGGGCCTGATCGTGCAGGGCATGGATGGTGATGCCCGCCGTGAAGCTTATAATGCTGACATTACCTACGGCACCAACAACGAGTTCGGCTTCGACTATCTGCGCGACAATATGGTGACTTATAAAGACAACATGGTGCAGCGCGGCCATGCCTACGCCGTTGTCGATGAGGTGGACTCCATCCTCATCGACGAGGCTCGTACGCCGCTTATCATCTCTGGCCGCGGAGAGGACTCTTCCAGCCTGTATACCCAGGTGGACCGCTTCGTCCGCACTCTGCGCAAGAGCGTCGTGGTCGAGCTGGAAGACAAGGTGGAGACCGACGAGCAGGCTGACGGTGATTACATCGTGGACGAAAAGCACAAGACCTGCACCCTGACGGCTAAGGGCATCAAGAAGGCCGAGGAATATTTCAAGATCGAGAACCTCGCTGCCGCAGAGAATATGACCCTCGCCCACCACATCGACCAGGCCATCAAAGCCTACGGTGTGATGCAGCGCGACATTGATTACGTCGTGAAGGATGGCGAGGTGCTCATCGTCGATGAGTTTACCGGTCGTCTGATGATCGGCCGCCGTTACAACGAGGGCCTCCATCAGGCCATCGAGGCCAAGGAGGGCGTGAAGATCGCCGCCGAGAGCAAGACGCTGGCAACCATCACCTTCCAGAACTACTTCCGTATGTACAAGAAGCTGTCCGGTATGACCGGTACGGCAAAGACGGAGGCCACTGAGTTCACCGAGATCTACGGTCTGAACATCGTTACCGTCCCCACCAACCGCCCTGTCATCCGCAAGGATTACCCGGATGCCATCTACAAGACCATCAACGGAAAATACAATGCCGTCATCAAGCAGGTCATGGAGTGCCACAAGAACGGCCAGCCGGTCCTGGTGGGTACTGTCAGCGTCGAGAAGAGCGAGACTCTTGCCAAGATGCTGCAGAAGTACACCCGCGATTTCAATGTGCTGAACGCAAAGAACCACGAGCGCGAGGCAGAGATCGTCGCACAGGCCGGTAAGAAGGGCGCTATCACCATCGCCACCAACATGGCTGGCCGTGGTACCGATATTATGCTGGGCGGCAACGCTGAGTATATGGCAAAGGCCCAGATGCGCAAGGAGCACTTCTGCGAGAAGCTGCTGAATCCCGAAAAGCCCGAGGAGGCTCTGCCTGCAGCCGTGGAGCTGCTGCTCATCGAGGCCGACGGCCATGGTGAGACTACCGACGCTAACATTCTGGCTGTCCGCAAGCGGTTCGATGAGCTGTATGCTCAGTACAAGCCCCTGACCGAAGCGGAGGCTGAAGAGGTGCGCGCTGCTGGCGGTCTGTTCATCATCGGTACTGAGCGCCACGAGAGCCGCCGTATCGACAACCAGCTGCGCGGCCGTGCAGGCCGTCAGGGCGACCCCGGTGCATCTCGCTTCTATCTGAGCCTCGAGGACGATTTGATGCGTCTGTTCGGCGGCGACCGTGTGCAGGGCCTGATGGGTACTCTGGGCATCGACGAGGACACCCCCATCGAGAACCGGATGATCACCAGCACCATCGAGTCTGCCCAAAAGAAGCTCGAGGGCCGGAACTTCGAGATCCGCAAGAATGTTCTGAAATACGACGACGTCATGAACCAGCAGCGTGAGATCATCTATGGTCAGCGCCGCAAGGTCCTGGACGGCGAGGACATCAGCGCCGAGATGCACAATATGCTGAAGGAGAACATCGAGTCCAGCTGCAAGCAGTTCCTCGCAGGCGATGTGAAGGACGAGTGGGACTTCGGTGCGCTCCGCCGCCACTATCTGGGCTGGCTGACCACCGACGCCGACTTCCACTACACTGTTGCTGACTACGACAGCATCTCTCAGGAGAGCATCGCTGATATGCTGTATCAGCGCGGCATGGACGTCCTGAACGACAAGGAGCAGCGCTACGGCGCACCCCTGATGCGTGAGCTGGAGCGTATCTGCCTGCTCAAGTGTGTAGACCGCCAGTGGATGGACCATATTGATAACATGGACCAGCTGCGTCAGGGCATCGTTCTGCGCGGCTACGGCCAGAAGGACCCCGTCGTCGAGTATCGTATCGAGGGCTTTGATATGTTCGACCAGATGGTCGATTCCATCCGGGAGTCCAGCGTCAAGATGCTGCTGACCATCGAGGTGCGCGAGGCGGGCAAGGCCCCCAAGCGTGAGCAGGTGGCCAAACCCACCGGCGAGGGCTATGTGCCTGGCAACGGCGCACCCGGCGCAAAGGGCGCACCCAAGGGCCAGCCTGTCCGCGTCATCAAGATCGGCCGCAACGACCCCTGCCCCTGCGGCAGCGGCCTGAAGTGGAAAAAGTGTACCTGTGCCAAGTACCACCCCGAAGGAAGCCACACCGAGGGCTGAACGTAACACAGCAAAAAGCTCTCCCTCGGGAGGGCTTTTTCTGAATCGAGAAACTGTTTTCGTAAGCGGGATGCAATGCTTATGAAAACGGCTTCCTAAAAAAGAAGGAGCGGATGAGTATGAATATCACATCGGAAGAGCTTTTGAAGGAGGCCCGCGCACTGGAGCCGCAGCTGCAGCAGTGGCGTCGGACGCTCCATCGCCACCCGGAGGTGGGCTTCGATTTGCCCCACACGAAGGAACTGGTCAAGAAGGCGCTGACGGAAATGGGCTATGAGCCGAAGGACTGCGGCAAGGCTGGTGTCATTGCGCTGGCAGGCGGCAAAAAGCCCGGCAAGACCATCCTGCTGCGTGCCGATATGGACGCCCTGCCCATCCACGAGGACTCGGGTGAAGAGTTCAGCTCAGAAGTTCCCGGCAAGATGCATGGCTGCGGCCACGATATGCATACGGCCATGCTGCTGGGTGCAGCGAAGCTGCTCAAGGCCCATGAGGACGAGCTGGAAGGAACGGTCAAGCTGGAATTCCAGCCTGCTGAAGAAATTTTCCAGGGTTCCCCAGATATGATCGCGGGCGGCCTGTTGGAAGACCCTCATGTGGACGCTGCTGTGATGTTCCATGTGCTGGCCGGAATGCCGCTGCCTGTAGGTACGGTGCTGGTGCCGGGCGGCGGCATCACGATGGCCAGCTGTGAGCAGTACCATATCGTGGTCAAGGGCAAGGGCGGTCACGGCTCTACCCCGGAAAACTGCATCGACCCCATCACGGCTGCGGCCCACATCCACATCGCCCTGCAGGAGATCAACAGCCGGGAGCTGAAGCCCGGCGACTTCGGTGTGCTGACCACCGGCCGCTTCGAGGCCGGTGCGGCATCCAATGTCATCCCGGATGTGGCCCAGATGTGGGGGACTATCCGTACCACCGACCCGGAGAATAAGACCGGCGAACTCATTCGAACCCGCATGACCGAGATCGCGCAGGGCGTGGCGGCGGCCTTCCGCTGCACCGCAGAGGTATCCTTCGCCGATTACTGCCCCTGCATGGTGGTGGACAAGCCCCTCGCCGAGAATGCGATGGACTATATGACCGAGCTGCTGGGGAAGGGTGCTATGGACATGACCGCTCTCACCGGCGGCAAGCCCGGCGGCGGCAGCGAGGATTTCGCCTTCGTGAGCCATGAAGTGCCTACTGTGAGCATGTTCATCGCCGCAGGCGGCCCGGAGCAGGGCTGTTGCTACGGCCAGCACCACCCCAAGGTGCGGTTCGACGACAGCATCCTCTACGAGGGTTCTGCAGCTTTTGGCTGGTTCGCACTCCGCTGGCTGTACGACAACGCCGGCATCGCGTTCTGATATTAAGACAGCAAAAGGCCCTCTCAGCGCCGCTGAGAGGGCCTTTCTATCGCTATCAGGTGTGGGTGCAGAGATAATCCACCCATGCGTCGTACCCGGCGGGCAGCAGATGGTAGCCGTCCGGCTGGGCGTATTCCTCGATGAGGTCGCCGTTCTCGTCGGCCAGCGCCTCCCAGAGATTCAGGAAGGTGCAGCCCTTTTCCAGCGCGATGGCCGAAAGAGCATCGTTTATCTCACAGAGCCGCTCCTTGTAGAGGCCGGGGGACTTTTGGCTCACTTCAGGCCGGACCGGGGTGATGGACTGGACGTAAATTTTCGTGTTGGGCAGTGCCTGCGAGATCATGTCCAGCATCAGCCGGTAATAGGTGAGGAAGCTGGTATAATCACTGTCAGAGGTCAGCACATTGGTACCCAGCAGGATGTAGAGCGCCCGGGGCTGCTGGGAGGCCAGCGCCTCCATCGGGACTTCCTTTTCGCCGTCGGCCCGGCGGCAGGTGGTGTTGTTGACGACGGCATTGGGGCCGACGCCCTTATAGGCGCAGAAGTGCGCGTTGGGCAGGCCGGTGTCGTACAGCTGCATCCCCTGCGTCAGACTGTCGCCCAAAAAACTCACGTCCGAAAAGCTGCTCCGCTCCACGGCAGGGCTGGCAGGCTGGGCGGCGAGGCGGAAGTCCATCGCGGTCATCCCGTTGTCGAGGGTCTGGACACTGAGGCGTCGGGCCGGGGTGTAGCTGATGGTGTTCCACTCGCTGCCGGTCAGCTCCTGCTGCAGAATGGTGGGGCCTTGGGCCGTATTGGGAGCTGGCTCGCGGTGAAGGCGCTTCCAGAGGACGCCCACAGCGGCCAGAAGCACCAGTAGGATGAGCAGCGCAGCGGTGATGAACATCCTGCGCCAGCGCCGGTGAAGGATGCGGCGGCGATATTCCTGATAATCTGCCATAATGTCCTCCTGTGGCGGAATGGTAACTTTCGCCCCTATTATACAGCACAGCCCCGGCCCGTGCAACCCGTGAGGAAAAATTCCCATATTCCGGGGGCCTGCCCTTGCGTTTTCTGTTATAAATATGATATACTAAAGTGAATCAAGTATGATAGGGAGGCTTTCACGATGCCATTTACTCCGAAACTGACTTATAAAGGCAAGCCCCTCGTCCGCAAGGACAATGAGCTGTATTACGGCTGCATGACCGACCCGTATGTGCTTTATCTGCAGATCCAGTCCACCAAGACCGTGGGCGGTGTGGATGTGGCAGACAAGGTCCATCTGCAACTGCTCTCTACCGATGAGTCCAAGCCCCGTGAGGCCCGCGTGGCACGTCAGACCACCAAGAACGGCCTGTACAATGCGCTGGACATCGGCAGCATCTGGCTGCAGAAGGCAAACGAGAACGGCTGAACCCAAACGCGAACCGCAAGCTGCTGAAAGGGACTGCTCCTGCATGGAGCGGTCCCTTTTTTGCTGTGCAAATATTTTGCGTTATGCGGAACTTTGTGGTATACTTATCCTGATATTTTATGCACAAAAGGCAGGAATGAAATTATGCTGCATGATCCGGAACTGCATTATCTGGATAACGCTGCTACCACCATCGTTGCTCCCGAGGTGGCAGACGTGATAGACAAAGCCATGCGGGAGCACTGGGCCAACCCCTCCAGCCTCTATGCCCCCGGCGCACGGAGTGAAGAGGCCCTGAACGCCGCCCGTGCCGCTGTGGCCCGCACCCTGGGCTGCAAGTCGAAGGAGCTGTACTTTACCTCCTGCGGCAGCGAGGGCAATAATCTGGCCCTGCTGGGCGCCGCCCAGACCCGCACCTTCGGCAAAGGCATCGTGGTGTCGGGCTTCGAACACCCCAGCGTCCAGCGCCCGCTGGAACGTCTGGCCGCGCAGGGCTATAACGTCACTGTCGTGAAGCCTCAGGCCGACGGTACATTGGACATCAACAAGATGCTGGATGCCGTGGACAAGAATACCATCCTCGTGGCCTGCATGATGGTCAACAACGAGATAGGCACCCGCAACGACGTGGAGCGTCTGGCCGCCGAGGTCAAGCGCCGTAACAGCCGCACCATCGTCCATGTGGACGCTGTGCAGGCGTGGATGCGCGTCCCCATCAAGCTGGACAACATCGACACGATGACCGTCAGCGGCCACAAGATCCACGCACCCAAGGGTATCGGTGCGCTCTACCTGAGTGACCGGCTGGTGCAGGCGTTCCAGCCGCCCTATCTGGGCGGTGAGCAGGAGCGCGGCCTCCGCCCCGGCACCGAAAACCTGCCCTATGCGCTGGGCCTTGCCGCTGCGGCCACCCGCCTGGCCGGCAGCATCAAGAGCCGTGACAAGGCTGTGCGCGCCCTCAACGACCGCCTCCGCGAGGGGCTTTCTGTGTTCCCGGAGGTGGAGATCAACAGCCCGGCGGGCGCTGTGCCTGAGGTGCTGAATTTCAGCGAGAACTGCATCAAGAGTGAGACGATGTTGGCCTGGCTGTCCGAGAAGCAGATCTACGTCTCGTCGGCCAGTGCCTGCGGCAGAGGACAGCCCAGCCACACGCTGGCGGCTATGGGCCGCGACCCGCTGGCCATCGACACGGCCATCCGGGTGTCCTTCTGTGCCGACAACACCCCGGAGGATGTGGATGCCTTCCTCGAGCGCTTTGAGGATGGTATGAAGCACTTGCAGAGAATCAAAAAGTAAGGAGTAACGATGAGAGAAGTCATTATGGGCTATCAGGGCGAAATGTCCCTGAAGGGCCTCAACCGCAACCAGTTTGAATCTACGATGATGAAGATCCTGCGCTACCGCCTCAAGACGGTGGGCAAGTTCCGCGTCTACTGCACCCAGTCCACCTTCTACATGGAGCCGGAGGAGGACGACATTGATATGGACCTCGCCTTTGAGCGGGTGAGCAAGGTGTTCGGCCTCGCGGCCCTCAGCCGTGCTGTGGTCTGTGAGAAGGATTTCGACACCATCTGCCAGACCGCCGAGGATTATCTGGGCGACAGCCTCCACGGCATCAAGACCTTCAAGGTCGAGGCCCGCCGCTCCGATAAGACCTTCCCCATGACCAGCCCCGAGCTGATGCGGGAGCTGGGTGCCTATCTGCTGGGCAGGCACAACTACCTGCGGGTGGACGTCAAGAACCCTCAGTTCAAGGTCATCGTGGAGATCCGCGATTACGGTGCGTATATTCATGGCCCGAAAATCCCCGGCGAGGGCGGTCTGCCTGTCGGAACTTCCGGCCGCGCCCTCAATATGCTGTCCGGCGGCATCGACAGCCCTGTGGCGGCATACCGGATGGCAAAGCGCGGCCTTGGCCTCGACCATATCCATTTTGCGTCCCCTCCGTATACTTCTGAACGCGCAAAACTGAAAGTTAAGGCTCTGGCCCAGCTCATCACCCCCTATACTGGCAGCACCAACCTCTTTGTGGTGCCGTATACCAAGCCTCAGGAGTATATCCGCGATAACGCGCCCGATGTTCTCTTCACCGTCCTCATGCGCCGCAGCATGATGCGCATTGCCAACATCATCGCCAGGAAGCAGGGCTGTGAAGCCCTCGTCACCGGCGAGAGCCTGGCACAGGTGGCCAGCCAGACCGTCAAGGCTCTGCAGTGTACCGACGCCGCCCAGGACCTGCCCATCCTCCGTCCCCTCATTGGCATGGACAAGACCGAGATCGTCGAGACGGCCCGCCACATCAACACCTTCGAGACGAGCATCCTGCCCTATGAGGACTGCTGCACCATCTTCACCCCGCCGCACCCGAAGATCCGCCCCGAACTGAGCGAGATCCTCGAAGCCGAGGCCGGGATGCCCGGTCTGGCAGAGCTGGAAGCCGAGGCCGCAGAGGCCACCGAGCGTATCCGCCTGCGTATCACCGACGACGTGGAATTCGAGGGCTGAGCCATGACAGCAGAAATCATCAGTGTGGGTACCGAGCTACTTCTCGGCAACATCCTCAACACCAACGCCCAGTACCTCAGCCGGGAGCTGGCCGATCTGGGTATCACGGTCCAGCGGGAGAGCACCATCGGCGACAACCATGGCCGTCTGGCCGATTTCGTCAATGAGGCCAGGAGCCGCTGCGACTTGCTGGTCTTTACCGGCGGCCTCGGCCCCACGGCAGACGACCTGACCAAGGAGACCGTTGCCGCCTGCTTCGGGGATGAGCTGGCCTTCGATGAGGCCGAGTGGGACAAGATCACCAGCTACTTTGCCCGCACCGGCCGCGAGACGACCCCCAACAACCGCAAACAGGCGATGGTCCCCACCAAGGGCCATAAAATCATCAACAACCACGGCACTGCCCCCGGCGCGTGGTTCGAACAGGACGGCCACTGCGCCGTCCTCATGCCCGGTGTCCCCCACGAGATGAAGGCCATGTGGACGGAGAGCGTCCGCCCTCTGCTGATGGAGCGCCAGAACTGCACCCTCCACTCCGTCACCCTCCGTGTGCTGGGCGGCGAGAGCGATATTGAGTATAAGGTGCGCGACCTGCTGGAAAACCTGAACCCCACCGCCGCCATCTACTGCAAGACCGGTGAGTGCGAGATCCGCATTACCGCCCGCGCCCGCTCCGACGAGGACGGCGAAAAAATGTGCCGCGCGTATGCCAAAAAGTTCTATGATATGCTGGGCGATGCGGTGTATGATGAGGATGTGGCCGGTCTGGAAGAAACGGTGGTCCATACCCTGCAGGAAAAGGGGCTGACCATCGCCACCGCCGAGAGCTGCACCGGCGGACTCATTGCACAGCGCCTGACCTCCGTGTCCGGTTCCAGCGAGGTGTTCGGCTATGGATTCGTCACCTACTGGGAGCAGGCCAAGGCAAAGCTCGTGGGCGTGGACCTGGCGGTCATCGAAAAGTACAACGTCGTGTCCGCCCCCGTGGCGGCACAGATGGCTCTGGGCGCGGCAAAGGCTTCGGGCGCTGACATCGCTGTGAGCGTCACCGGTGTGGCCGGCCCCACCGGCGGCGACGAGGTGCGCCCTGTCGGCACCGTTTATCTGGGCGCTGCCCGGGATGGTGTGGCCTATGTCAAGAAGCTTTTCGTCTCCCGGCCTGACCGTGCGCTGGTGCGCGCCCGGGCCGCACAGGCTGCGCTGGAACTGGCGCTGCGTCTGGCACAGGGCAAAGTCCCTGCCGGGACGCAGGCCCTCACCGCAGCCCAGCAGTCGGACGACGAAGCGCTGGCTGCACTGGATGAGGCGTTCGTCCGGTAAAAATCAAAGATGAGGGGTTGATGGGATTTGGCAGAGGAGACCCGCTGTGTGCTGCGCCTGTACGGTGCGCCGCAGGGACGGCTGGCGGCCGCTGTGGCGCTGTTTGCGCCTCAATGGAGGGCTGAGGCCCAGTGGAAGAGCCGGGGCGCAGAGACGCTGCTGGCTGTCCATGCGGACACGCCCACGGGACTGAAAAAAGCGGCCCAGAGCCTCCGCAGCAGCTTTGGCGCGGACGTATATGGTGCAGGCGATACCAGTCTGGCCGCTGCCGCCGTGCAGGCGCTGGAAGCCCATGATCGTCTGCTGGCCTGCGGCGATGCCGCCGCCGGTGCGCTGCTGGAATCCCGGCTCGAGAAAGTCCCCGGTGCCGAGAAGGTCTATGACTTCGGCACCATGAGCTATGCCGACGCCAAGGTCGGCCCCCAAATCGAAAAGCGCGTCCGGGCCAAGCTCGGCGGGGAAGGGGACAAACCCGACCCTGTCCGTCTGGCCCTCGCCCGGGCGCAGGCGGCCCGCCGCATCGTGGGAACAGAGCTGGCCGTGGCCTGTGCCGAGCGGGAAAGCGACCATGTGCTGGTGCTCAGCACCAAAAAAGGCTGCTGGCTCCGCACCGTCTCCGCCGCAGATAACCCCGGTCTCTGGCTGCTGGATATGGTGCGCGGCGGTCGTGCCGACAACCTGGATGCGGTGTATGGGCAGGGTGTCGACTTAGTTCTGCCGGTCTGCCGCAGGCCGAGGGGACAGGCTTCCTTCCCGCCGGACAGGCCAAACAGAGCGATCCTCCGGGCCGTTCGCAGAGCAAGGACCCCACCCCAAAGAAGAAGCATCTTCTCCGCGTTCTACTGGCGGTGCTGGTGATCCTGGCGCTGGCGGCGTTCGGTGTGGCGTGGTATCTTACGGACGGCGATCTCGCCGCCCTGCCCCAGCGCCTGAAGACTCTGCGTCTGCCCGAGTGGGTCACCCTCTGGCAGGCCCATGAGCCGAAGCCCGGTGCAAGACTGATATAAAACACAAAGAGGCCGCTTCCCGGCAGAAATACGGGAAGCGGCCTCTTTTTATACAGCACAAAACCCCGCCGCAATGGGATGCTTCCCAATGCGGCGGGGCATTTGTGTTAAAATACAGTCAAGTGACAGTGCTTAGAGCTGGCTCTGATATTCCTTGCGGTAGCCTTCCAGCTCCTTCTGGTTGCCATAGACGAAGTGGCCGTTGGCGATCTCCTCCCAGACCGGCTTGTCCACGCTGTAGTCGTGGATGGAGGGGTCGTAGACCAGAAGCTTCTTCTTCTTTTCCAGACCCGGGTCGGGGATGGGAACAGCGCTCAGCAGGGCTTTGGTGTAGGGATGCAGGGGGTGGAGGAACAGCTCTTCAGCCTCTGCCAGCTCCACGATGCGGCCCTTGCTGATGACGGCGATGCGGTCCGAGATGAACCGGACGACCGACAGGTCGTGGGCAATGAACAGGTAGGTCAGACCGCGGGACTTCTTCATGCTGTTCAGCAGGTTCAGCACCTGCGCACGGATGGAGACGTCCAGCGCGGAGATGGGCTCGTCGGCCACGATGAACTCCGGCTCCATGACCAGCGCACGGGCGATGCCGATACGCTGACGCTGGCCGCCCGAGAACTCGTGGGGGAAGCGGGAGGCGAACTCCGGCAGCAGGCCGACCTCGTGCAGAGCGTTCATGACCTTTTCGTGCAGGTCATTCTGGTCCTTGTACAGGTGGTGATTCAACAGACCCTCAGCCACGATGTACTCGACCTTAGCACGCTCGTTCAGGGAGGCCATGGGGTCCTGGAAGATCATCTGCACCTTGCGGATGACCTCATGGTCCAGCTCCTTGGAGATCTTGCCGTTGATCTTCTGGCCCTTGAAGAAGATGTCGCCGCCCGAGGTCGGGTTGATGCGGCAGATGGCACGGCCAATGGTGGTCTTGCCGGAGCCGGACTCGCCGACCAGCGAGAAGGTCTCGCCCTTGTAGATGTCAAAATTGACGTGGTCCACGGCCACGAACTTCTTTTTGCCGGAGCCAAAGGTGATCTGAAGGTCTTTCAGCTCAATCAGCTTTTCACGCTCAGCCATTTAAGTTGGAACCTCCCATCTTTCCCATTTTCTCACGCAGGTTCTGGATGGAGTGCGGGCGTTCCATCTTGGGAGCCCGGGGGTCCAGATACCAGGTCTTTGCCGCGTGGGTCTCGGACACCTGGAAGAACGGAGGTTCTGCCACGAAGTCGATGGCCAGCGCGTGCTTGTTGCGGGGTGCAAATGCATCGCCCTTGATCTCATTGAACAGGTTCGGCGGCGTACCGTCGATGGTGGGCAGGGCCTCACCCTTGGTACCCAGCTGAGGCAGAGCCTGCAGCAGAGCCCAGGTGTAGGGGTGCCATGCGTCGTAGAAGATCTCCTCGACGGTGCCGTACTCGACGATCTGGCCGGCGTACATGACGGCCACGCGGTCTGCCACGTTTGCCACAACGCCCAGGTCATGGGTGATGTAGATAACGGACATGCCCAGCTCCTTCTGCAGGTCACGGATGAGCTGCAGGATCTGTGCCTGAATGGTCACGTCCAGAGCGGTGGTAGGCTCGTCGCAGATGAGGATCTGCGGACGGCAGGCGGCAGCAATGGCGATGACGACACGCTGACGCATACCGCCGGAGAACTCGTGCGGATACTGCTCGTAGCGGCGCTCCGGGTCGGGGATGCCGACCTTGGCCAGCATCTCGATGGCGGCCTTCTTGGCCTCCGCGCCCTTCAGGCCCTGATGGTGCTCGATGCTCTCCTGGATCTGCTTGCCGATTTTCTTCAGCGGGTTCAGGCTGGTCATCGGGTCCTGCATGACCATGGCGATCTTCTTGCCGCGCACGCCCAGCCAGTCCTTCTCGGTGAACTTGGTCATGTCGCGGCCTTCGTACATGATGGAGCCGCCGGTGATCTTACCGTTGACATCCAGCATACCCACGAAGGTTTTGGTGAATACGGACTTGCCCGAGCCGGACTCGCCCACGATGGCCAGCGTCTCGCCGTCATAGAGGTCCAGCGAGCACTTGCGGATCGCGTTCAGCTTCTTGCCGCGCAGGCTAAAGGTGATCTCCACGTCTTTGGCAGAGATGATCGGTTGTCTATCCATTTTTGTGATTTTCTCTCCCATCTGTTAAACGTGGTTGCGCGGGTCAGCAGCATCCGAGAAAGCGTTGCCCATGATATAGAAGGAAATGGAGATGATGGACACGATGGATGCGGGGAAGACCAGCAGGTAAGGATAATCGAGGAAGAAGCCGCGCACCTTGCTCAGGATAAGGCCCAGAGACGGAGTCTCGATGCCCAGACCGATGCCCAGATAGGACAGGGTGGACTCGAGGTTGATGGTGGCGGGGATGCTCAGCGCCATGCGCAGGATGATGACGGAGACCAGATAGGGCAGGATGTTCTTGGTCAGAACGCGCCACAGCGGGGTGCCAAGGCAGCGGGACGCGAGGTTGTACTCGCGGTCACGGAACATGAACACCATGTTGCGGACACGGCGTGCCATAGAAAGCCAGTTGATGGCGATCATCGAGACGGCCATGATGGTGAAGCTCTGGCCGACGACCAGTGCGATCAGGGTCATGTAGATGATGTAAGGCACATTGTCGATGAGGTTGTACAGCTCGGTGAAGAAGCGGTCCAGCTTACGGACATAGCCCCAGATCAGGCCGATGATGACGCCGAGGATGCTCTCGCCCACGGCAACGATGAGGGCCAGACGGATGGACACCTGAGTGGCGTACCACACCTGACACCAGTAGTCGCGGCCGAGGTTGTCGGTGCCGAACCAGTATTCGCTGTTGGGCTTCCGGAAGGCCAGAGAGGAATCCGTCACCAGCGTCTGATAATCGTACTTGCCGATGGCCAGTGCGATGAAGGAGAAGATGACGAGGAACAGGAACAGGAACAGGCAGACGACAGCAGCCTTGTGCTTGAGGAAGTTCTGGATGACAGAACCCCAGTAGCTGTAGTTGGAGTAGCCGACACGCTCGGCTTCCTCCGGAGAGTAATCGACGAAGTAGAACAGTTCGTCCTGCTTCTTGCCCTCAAAATCAGATGCTTTAGCCATCAGCGTGCGGCCTCCTTTCCGGTCAGAGTAATGCGCGGGTCAACCAGCATCATCAGCACGTCGCCCAAGAAAACACCCACGATGCCCAGTGCAGCGTAGAGGATGACCAGAGTCTGGACGACGTTCAGGTCATAGCGCTGGATGGCGTCGGTCAGCAGGGGACCCATGCCGGGAACGGAGAAGAACCGCTCCATCAGCAGAGAGCCGCCGACCGTCAGCAGGATGGACTGGGGGATATACTGCACCATGGGGACCATGGCGTTGCGCAGCACGTGCTTGAACATGATCTCGCTGGAGCTCAGGCCCTTCACGCGGGCCAGCTTGATATAATCGCGGGTCAGCTCGTCCACCATGTAGCGGCGGGTCCACAGAGCGTAGCCTGCGATAGACGCCAGCGACAAGCAGACGATGGGCAGCACGCTGGACGGGCCGACATTACGGGTGGAGTACAGCGTGGGGAAACCCAGGTATTTGGAGCCGAAGACCAGCACCAGCGAATAGGAGACCAGAGAAGGCACAGCGTTGACGAAAACGGTGTAGGCCGTGCCGATCCAGTCAAAGACCTTGTCCTTGAAGGCGGTCTGCAGGATGCCCAGCATGATGCCCACCAGCAGAGAGATGCCGGCGGAGATGAGGCCGAGGCGCATGGAGACGCCGAATTTCTTGCCGATCACCTTCACGACGGAAGCGCCATTCTGGATGCGGCGGGAAGTGCCGAAGTCCAGATGGAGCAGATCGTTGTAGAAGTGCAGCAGCTGGGTGCCGATGGGGTCGGTCAGACCGGCGGCTTCCAGCGCGGCGTATTTCTGCTCTTCGGTAAACTTCATGAGCTGTTCTTCCGTGAAGTAGTAGTCCGTAGGCAGGCAGCGCATCAGCAAAAAGACGATGGTTGCGATCAATAAGATCGTGACGAGCGACTGAGCCAGCCGCTTGACGGTGTATTTTAACATGATAACCAAACCTTTATAAAATAATCATCAGGCTTTGGTTGCTGCATTGAAAGCAGCGGAGAAAGCCTCGTACTCCTCGGTGGTGTAGCCGTCGCCCTGACGGGTCTCCCAGTTGACGGCCTTGTAGTTGCAGGGACCGTACATGGCGTTGATCTTGGTGTACTCGTTGACGTGGGTCAGGCACCAGAGCACCTCGTACAGGCAGGGGATGCACAGTGCGTTGTTCAGCATGGAAGCCTCAGCCTTTGCGAATGCGGCATAGCGTGCATCGGTATCGGTGACGATGGCCTTTGCCTCGGTGACCAGATCGGTGAACTCCTGGTAATCAGCCAGCAGCTCCTTCTGGTAATCCTTCGGGTCGGCCTCGACGGCTGCGATCCAGGAGGTGGTCTGAGCGTAGTAAGCGTTGTCGTCGCTCAGGACTTCCTGACCCAGGAAGTTGACGGGGTCGCCGAAGTCTGCGCCCCAGCCGTTCTGCAGGATGGAGTGCAGCTGGACGTTACGGACTTCCTTATAAAGAGAAGAGACGTAGGTGCCGATGTCCAGCACGACGAAGTCATCGCCCAGGCTCTCGGAGAAGCACTGCTTCAGAACGGTGGCGGTATCCAGAGCAGTGGTGTCGCCGCTCTTGATGTAGTGGTAGCAGTGGACGGGGAAGGTGACGCCAATAGCGCTCAGCTCTTCCATGGCCTGCTTCTTCAGGTCAGCGATGTCGCCGCCGTTGTCGCGGAGGCGGATCATGGTCTTGCCGTCGTAAGCCTGACTGTCGAAGCCCATCTCCTTGGCGACCAGAGTGGTGTACTCCTCACCCTTGGTGTTGTAGCAGACACCGGGCATGGTGTAGTAGTCGTTCTCGCACTTCAGGGGGTTGATCTTGTTGGTGCGGGCGTAGTAGTTGGTGAAGTCGATGCCCTTGTAGAAGCACTGACGGAATGCGCGGTTGGAAACAGCCTTGTTCCAGTTCTCGTCCAGATTGCCGTTCTCATCCTTGCGCTGGAAGTTCAGGTGCATCTGGTAGCTGAACTTGGTGGGGCGCTTCTCGCACAGGAACTTGTTGTGCTCGTTGTTGGAATCGGAGGTGATGGTGGTCAGGTTGGACTCGGTCAGGTCGATGTTATCGACCTCGCCGTTCTCGTACAGCTGCAGGCCCATGGACAGGTCGGGGATCATGGTGATGGTGTGATGCTCGAAACGGGTGCAGTCGTTTGCAGCGTAGTAGTTGGGGTTGGGGATGAAGCTCTTGGTGTTCTGCTGGATGTACTCCTCGATGAGGTACGGACCATTGTACCACATGGTGGAGTAATCGCAGGAGCGGAAGCCATCGATGCCCAGCTCGTTGATGAGGTCCTCAGAGGCGGGGTAGAAGCTGTTGTAAGCAGCGACAGTGTCGAAGTAGGGGCAGGGGTTCTTGCAGGTGAAGACCAGAGTGTAGTCGTCCGGTGCCTCGACGCCGACACCAGCAGCCAGCATATCCTCGTAGGTCATGTCAGCAGCAGCGTCGCCCTTGTCCTTGGTCAGGTCGTAGTACTCAGCAGCGCCCACGACGGTCTCAGAAGGCATAGAGGTGTTGAAGGCCTCGTTCTTGAGAGCGTTCAGGACCCACTCAAGACCCACGAGGAAGTCCTTGGAGGTCAGGTGAGACTTGACCTCGCCGTTGACGTCGCACCAATCGACATTGTCGCGCAGGTGGAAGGTCCAGACGGTGGAGTCCTCGTTGTGCTCCCAGCTGGATGCGATGGCGGGGGCTGCCTTGCCGTAGCAGTCGAAGCTCAGCAGGCCGTCCCAGCAGTTGGTGGTGACGTTCAGGTCGGAAGCGGACTGGCTGTACAGGAAGTTCCAGGTCTCCAGCTCACGGTTGGCGGTCTCGAAGGAGACGTAATCGGTGATGGCGTCGGCTGCAGGTGCAGCTGCGCCGGAGGCAGCACCGGAGGTGCTGGCAGCAGTGCTGCTGGAAGAACCACCGCAAGCGGCCAGGATGCTTGCAGCGCCCACGACGCCGGAAGCCTTGAGGAAGCTGCGGCGGCTGATGGAATGAGACTCAAAATTTGCGTTCATTGTGTTTTCCTCCCAATTATTCTTTCGTGTCTCGGTTCTATGGCGCAGGGTACCTTGCCCTGCCGATTTCCCACTCCTACGAGATTATCTGCCCCTCTGTATTACCAGAGAATACAAAAGAGCGCAGAAACAGACCCCTCTGTCTGTGTCTGTGCTCCTCCCGTAAAATCCTTAACACGACATATATTGTACCATCGAAATAAATGGTTGTCAATGGAATGGAAATCGCTTTTTCTTCTAAAAGAAAGCCGTACCCTGCATAGAGATGAAATAAATTTACTTTACTATGATGAAGAGTGACGAAAATAAGATAAACAGGCCCAAAAACAAAACAACGGGAGCTGTTCTTGGGTTAAGAACAGCTCCCGTGTGTGGGATACGGGCCGGAAGCAGGAACTCCCGGCGGAAAAGAGTTAAGAAAAAGTTAAGATTTTGCGGCGTCGAAAGCCTTGGCAAACTCCTCGTACTGAGCGGTGGTGTAGGCGTCCTCGCTGGTCTCCCAGTTGACGTACTTGAAGTTGCAGGGGCCGAACATGGCGTTGATCTTGGTGTACTCGTTGACGTGGGTCAGGCACCAGCGGACATCGTAGTAGCAGGGGACGGCCAGCGAGTTGTTGATCATGTAGGCCTCGGCCTTTGCGAAAGCCTCATAGCGGGCGTCGGTGTCGTCCACGATGGCGTTGGCCGCGTTGACCAGGTCGGTGAACTGTTCGAACTCGTCTACCAGCTCCTTCTGGTAATCGGCGGGATCCTCCGCCACCAGCTGGATGTTGGAGTAGTTGACGGCGTAGTAGGCGTTGGAGTCGTGCAGGATCTCCTGACCCACAAAGTTGACGGGGTCGCCGAAGTCTGCGCCCCAGCCGTTGATGACGAAGCCGTGGAGCTTGGGGATGCGGACTTCCTTTGCAAGGCTGGAAACGTAGGTGCCGAGGTCCAGCTGGATGAAGTCGTCGCCGAAGCTGTCGGTGAAGCACTGCTTCAGAACGGTGGCGTTGTCCTGGGCCACGGTGTTGCCGGCCACGAAGAAGAAGGGAGCCTTGACCGGGAAGGTGACGCCGATGGCGGTCAGCTCATCCATGGCCTGCTTCTTGAGAGCTGCGATGGAGTCGGCGGTGGACTTGCGCAGATGGACCATGGTCTTGCCGTCATACTTCTCGCCGTCGATGCCCAGCTCCTTGGCCACCAGATCAACATAATCGGTGCCTTTGGAGTTGTAGCAGACACCCTTCATGGTGTAGTAGTTGTTCTCACACTTGAGGGGGTTGATCTTATTGAAGCGTGCGTAGTAGGGAATGAGGTTCAGGCCCTCCTGGAAGCAGCGGCGGAATGCCCGGTTGGCCACGGCCTTGTTCCAGTTCTCGTTGGGGGTGCCGTCGGTGTTGAGGCAGTAGAAGTTGAAATGGAAGTCGTAGGCGTACTTGGTGGGGCGCTTCTCACAGAGCTGGTCGTTATAGGCGTTGGAAGTGTCGGAGGTGATGGTGGTCAGGGTGCTCTCGCTCAGCTCCAGCTCGTCCAGCTCACGGTTCTGATACAGCTGGTAGCCGACGGTCAGGTCGGTGATCATGCTCAGGGACACGCGCTCGAAGCGGCTGCACTCGTCAGCTGCATAATAATGAGGGTTCGGGATGAACCGCTTGGAGTTGTCGGAGACGAATTCCTCGATGAGGTAGGGGCCGCAGCACCACTGCTGGGTGTAGTCCACGCCGCGGAAGCCCTCGACGCCCAGCTTTTCCACCAGAGCCGGGGGTGCCGGATAGCAGCAGACGTAGGAAGCCACGGTGTCGAAGTAGGGGCAGGGATTTATGCAGGTGTAGACGACGGTGTAATCATCCGGCGCGTCGATGCCGACGCCTGCGGCCAGCATATCGTCGTAGGTCAGGGCCGCGGCGGCTGCGTCGTCCATCGCATAGGTCTTGTCGTAGTAATCGGCTGCGCCCACGACGGTGGTGGAGGGCATGGAGGTGTTGGCGGCCTGATTCTTCTTTGCGTTCAGCACCCACTCGAAGCCTACGAGGAAGTCTTTGCTGGTCAGATGGTCCTGCACCTCGCCGTTCATGTCCACCCAGTCCACATCGTCACGGAGGTGGAAAGTCCAGACAGTGGAGTCCTCGTTGTGCTCCCAGCTCTTAGCCAGAGCCGGCACCGGCTTGCCGTAGTTGTCGAAGCTGACAAGACCGTCGATGATGTTGGTCGTCACGTTGAAGTCGATGGCCTGCTGGCTGTAGAGCATATTCCAGCTCTCGATCTCACGGCCAGAAGTCTCGTAAGTAAACAGCTCGCTCAGGCCTTTGCTGGAAGCAGCTGCACCGGAAGAAGCCGACGAAGCGCTGGCTGCGGTGCTGGAAGAAGAGCCGCCGCAGGCAGCCAGCAGACCAGCTGCGCCAACAGCGCCGGCACCCTTGAGGAAGCTGCGGCGGGTGATGGTGTGAGACTCAAAATCGTGGTACATATTCTTTCCCTCCTGTAATGACTGGTACGGCTCTGCATTTCCCAAATCCCTGTCCTATCCATGCCAGTTTACCCTCCCACGGGGTAAAAAAAGGTAAAAAAGGGCGCAGAGACAGATTTTATTGATCTGTTTCTGCGCCATTGCAGAACCCGTATCGATTGCAAATATTCTATCATCCCACAGGCGGGAAGTCAAGAAAAAACACTCTGGTACGGATTGAATCTTATTGATTCAGCAAACACATAAAAATGAAAAGATTTCATGTGCTGACTGAAATAGAATGACTTTTGTGTCTGCTTAGCCCTGAATAGCAGCGTCGAAAGCCTTGGCAAACTGCTCGTACTGGACGGTGGTATAGGCTTCCTCGGAAGTCTCCCAGTTGACAGCCTTGTAGTTGCAGCCGCCGTACATGGCGTTGATCTTGCTGTACTCGTTGGCGTGGGTCAGGGACCATGCGATGTCGTAGTAGGTGGGGCTGACCAGCACGTTCTCCAGCATATAGGCCTCAGCCTTGGCGAAGGCCTCGTAGCGGGCGTCGGTGTCGTTGACGATGGCGTTGGCGGCATTGACCAGATCGGTGTACTGCTCGAAAGCATCCATCAGGTCCTTCTGGTAGTCGGCAGGAGCCTCAGCCACCCGGGCGATGTTGGAGTAGTAGTGTGAGTAGAAAGCATTGTCGTCGTGGAGGGTCTCCTGACCGAGGAAGTTGACGGGGTCGCCGAAGTCGGCGCTCCAGCCGTTGATGACAAAGCTCTGGAGCTGAGGAGTGCGGACCTCCTGGGTCAGGCTGGAAACGTAGGTCTGGATGTCCAGCTTGATGAAGTCATCGCCGAAGCTGTCGGAGAAGCACTGCTTGAGGATGGTGGCGTTGTCCAGTGCAGAGGTGCTGCTGGCGATGATGAAGTAGGTAGCCTTGACGGGGAAGGTGACGCCGATGGCGCTCAGCTCCTCCATGGCCTGCTTCTTCAGGGCGGAGATGTCGCCGCCGTTGGCACGCAGGCGGATCATGGTCTCGCCGTCGTACTTCTCAGCGTCGAAGCCCATCTCCTTGGCCACCAGAGTGGTGTACTCAGCGCCCTGCGTGTTGTAGCACAGACCCTTCATGGTGTAGTAGTCGTTCTCGCACTTCAGGGGGTTGATCTTGTTGTAGCGGGAGAACCATGCCTTCAGGTCCAGGCCGCGGTAGAAGCACTGACGGAAAGCGGTGTTGGCGATGGCTTTGTTCCAGTTCACATCGGGGGTGCCGTCGGCGTTGTTCTTCTGGTAGTTGAAGTGCATGGCGTAGGCAGAGGGGCGGGCGCGCTTCTCACAGAGCTGGCTGTTGTACTCGTTGTTGGGGTCGGAGGTGATGGTGGTGATGGTGCTCTCGTTCAGGTCGATCTCGTCCAGCTCGCGGTTCTGGTAGAGCTGGAATGCGATGGCCTGATCGGAGATCATGGTCACGGTCAGACGCTCGAAGCGGCTGACGTTGGCAGCATCGTAGTAGTGGGGGTTGGGGATATAGCTCTTGGTGTTGCCCTGGATATACTCCTCGACGATATAGGGGCCGCAGTACCACATATTGGTGTTGTCGCAGCCACGGAAGGTCTCGATGCCCAGCTCGTCGATCAGCACCTGAGAGGCGGGGTAGAAGCTGGTGTAGGAGGCCACGGTATCAAAGTAGGGGCAGGGGTCCTTGCAGGTGAACACCAGAGTGTAGTCGTCGGGAGCCTCGAGGCCCACGCCTGCGTCCAGCATATCCTGATAGCGCAGGTCGGCGGCGGCAGCGCCCATATCCTTGGTCTTCTCGTAGTACTCCTCAGCGCCCACGATGTACAGGGTGGGCATGGAGGTGTTGTTGGCCTCGTTCTTGGAGGCGTTCAGCACCCACTCCAGACCGACCAGAAAATCGGTGGCGGTGATGTGCTCCTTCACCTCGCCGTTGCAGTCCACCCAGTCCACATCGTCGCGCAGGTGGAAGGTCCAGACAGTGGAGTCCTCGTTGGCCTCCCAGCTCGTGGCGATGGCGGGTACCAGCTTGCCGTAGCAGTCGAAGCTCATCAGGCCGTCCCACAGGTTGGTGACGACGTTGGCGTCGCTGAGGGTCTGGCTGTACAGCAGGTTCCAGCTCTCGATCTCACGGTTGGCAGACTCCCAGGAGATATACTCCTTGAGGGGAGTGGCACCGGTAGAGTTGGGGGCTTCCGCGCCGGAAGCGGCCGTGCTGCCGGAGTTGTTGGACTTGCTGCCGCCGCAGGCGGACAACAGGCCGGCGGCACCCACGACGCCTGCGCCCTTCAGGAAGCTGCGGCGGGTGATGTTGCGGGACTCAAAATCGATGTTCATTGAGATACGCTCCTCCGAGATATTGTTTTCCTTTTTTCCTATCCTAAATGCAAAAAACGGCGCGCTCCGGGTGCCAAAAACGCACAAAGCGCCCGGGACCGCACCTTTCGTATTCTAACATTGTGGGCAAAAGAAGTCAATGACATACAGCGCTGAAATAGAAACAAAATGGTAACGGATGCTTTTTTCTGAAAAATGACGGCAAAAAAACGGTAAAGAATGGAAAGAAGTCATACCTTTACAAGATGACGAATGGATACAACGAAAGTTGGAAAACGCAAAGCGGCTATCTTTTTTCATAAAATCATGCTACAATACTACTGAATGAATCCTATATTAAGGAGTACACGGATGAAAAAGCTGGTTTCGATGTATCAAAAATATATGTTCCGCCCCATTCTGTATAAATCTGTCACCCGGGTGTCGGTGGTGGCCGTGCTGATGCTGCTGTGGGACCGCTACGTCAGCGACGGCACTTTTACCATGTGGCAGGCCCCGGCCCTGCTGCTGGGCGTCGTGCTGCTGATGTGGGCGTGGGTGAACTACCTGCGTCTGGACGGTGTGACCATCCATCATCTGGGCGAAGAGTTTAAGAATTTGGGCAAAAAGAAGAAGTTCCACTCCACCAAGTCCATCGTGGACTTTGCCGATGAGCGCATCGTCTCCTTCGAGGAGCTGGAACCGGAAGAGCGCACCTATTGCAGTATGCTCTCGAATCTCATCCTGGGCGGGGCGCTGCTCATCATCGGCCTCATCGCAGGCGCAGTGTGAGGGCAGCGGACATGGCAGAAAAAAGCGAAAAACAGCTGGTGGTGGGCATCCTTGCCCATGTAGACTCCGGCAAGACCACCCTCTCCGAGGCAATGCTCTACCGCGCGGGCAGCATCCGCAAGCTGGGCCGGGTGGATAACAAAGATGCCTTCCTCGACACCGACACGCTGGAAAAGGCGCGTGGGATCACCATCTTTTCCAAGCAGGCCCTGCTGAAAACGGGAAGTACGAATATCACCCTGCTGGACACCCCCGGCCATGTGGACTTTTCCACCGAGACGGAGCGCACTTTGCAGGTGCTCGACTACGCAGTGCTGGTCATCAGCGGCACCGACGGCGTCCAGAGCCATACCGAGACGCTCTGGCGTCTGCTGCGGCGGTATCATATCCCGACCTTCGTGTTCATCAATAAAATGGACCTGCCCGGCCCGGGCAAAGAGGCGCTGCTGAGCCAGCTTTCCCACCGTCTGGGCGACGGATTCGTGGATTTCGGCGCAGAGCAGGCCGAACGGGACGAGGCACTGGCCCTCTGCGACGAGCGCCTGATGGAAAAAATGCTGGACGCGGGCAGCCTGACGGCGGAGGACATCATCCCGGCCATCGCCCGGCGGCACGTCTTTCCCTGCTGGTTTGGCGTGGCCCTGCAGAGGGAGAATGCCGGCGGACTGCAGGGTGTGGACGAGCTGCTGGCCGGCCTCGACGAATACACCCGCGCCGCCCCGGCGCTGGAAGCTTTCGGTGCGCGGGTGTTCAAAGTCTCGCAGGATGAGCGGGGCGAGCGGCTGACCTGGCTGCGCGTCACCGGCGGTGAGCTGAAAGTCAAAGCCCAGCTCACCGGCGAAGCGGACGGCGAGCCCTGGGCCGAAAAGGCCAACCAGCTGCGGCTTTATTCCGGCGCAAAATATACGCTGGCAGAGGCCATCGGCCCGGGGCAGGTCTGCGCCGTCACCGGACTGACCCGGGCGAAGCCCGGCACCGGCCTCGGGGCCGAGCGGGACAGTGACCTCCCGGTGCTGGAACCTGTCCTGAGCTATCGGGTGTGTCTGCCCGAGGGCGCGGACGTTCATGCCGCATTGGGCAAGCTCCACCGTCTGGAAGAGGAAGAACCTCAGCTCCATGTCGTCTGGAACGAGACGCTGGGCGAGATACACGTCCAGCTCATGGGCGAGATTCAGCTCGAGGTGCTCAAGAGCCTGCTGGCCGAGCGGTACGGGCTGGACGTGGAGTTCGACTCCGGCGGCATATTATATAAGGAAACCATCACCGAGGCCATCGAGGGCGTGGGCCATTATGAACCTCTGCGCCACTATGCCGAGGTGCATCTGAAGCTCGAGCCGCTGCCCCGGGGCAGCGGGATGCAGTTTGCCGTCAACTGCCGGGAGGAAGAGCTAGACAAAAACTGGCAGCGCCTCGTGCTGACCCATCTGGAAGAAAAGCAGCACCTCGGCGTCCTCATCGGCGCGCCGCTGACGGATATGAAGATCACCCTCATCGCGGGCCGCGCCCATCTCAAACATACCGAGGGCGGCGACTTCCGGCAGGCCACCTACCGCGCCGTGCGGCAGGGCCTCATGATGGCAAACCAAATCAAAAAGACCCAGCTCCTCGAGCCGTGGTATTCCTTCCGGCTGGAAGTGCCTGCGGAGAACATTGGCCGCGCCATGAGCGACGTCCAGCGGATGGAGGGCAGCTTTGACCCGCCCGAGACGGCACCGGACGGCCAGACGGCCACCCTCACCGGTTTTGCACCGGTGGCCACCATGCGCAGCTACCCCATGGAGGTGGTCAGCTACACCCGGGGCAGGGGACACCTGAACCTGACGCTGGACGGATACCGCCCCTGCCACAACGCAGCAGAGGTCATCGAGGCAGTGGACTATGAGCCGGAACACGACCTGGACAACCCCGCTGACTCGGTGTTCTGCTCTCACGGTGCGGGCTTTGTGGTGCCGTGGGAGCAGGTGCGCAGCCATATGCACGTGGACAGCGGCTGGGGCCGCACCGCCCCGACGGCAGAAGAAACCGCTGCCCGTCCCCGCCGGATGGCGGCTTACCGCGCTACGCTGGAAGAGGACGCCGAACTGCTGAAAATTTTTGAGCGCACCTACGGCCCCATCAAACGCGACCCGCTGGCGGCGTTCCGCCCGGTGCAGAAGCGGGAACGGCCCGATTTCGCCGCCGAGCAGTGGGAGATCGCCCCCGAATACCTGCTGGTGGATGGCTACAACATCATCTTTGCGTGGGACGAGCTGAACGCTCTCTCCAAGGAGAGCCTCGACGCCGCCCGCCACCGGCTGATGGACATTCTCTGCAACTATCAGGGCTTCAAAAAGTGCGTCCTCATCCTCGTGTTCGATGCCTACCGTGTGCCGGGCAGTCCCGGCAGCATCGAGCAGTACCATAACATCCACGTCGTCTACACCAAAGAGGCCGAAACGGCGGATATGTTCATCGAGCGCGTCACCCACGAGATCGGCAAAAACCGCCGGGTCCGGGTGGCGACCTCCGACGGCATGGAACAGGTCATCATTCTGGGCCACGGCGCCCTCCGCGTCTCGGCCCGGATGTTCCACGAAGAGGTGCAGGACGTGGAAAAAGAGATAAGGCGCTGCATTCAGGGGGAGGCGTGAGCATGGCACCCGAAATTACGGCTGAATTTGTCTGGTCACATATTCCAAAACGCCCGAGGGAGAGCAACAAGGGCAGTTTCGGCGCGGTGCTGGCTGTGGCGGGAAGTGCCTGCTACCGCGGTGCGGCGTCGCTGACCGTCGAGGGCGCTCTGCGCACCGGCGCAGGCATCGTCACACTGGCAAGCGTCGAGCCGGTGCTGGCGGCGGTGTCGGCACGCCTGCCGGAATGCTGTCTCTGCCCCTGTGAGCCGGGGGCAGAAGGGGGCATCTCCCCCCAGAGCATCCCCCGCATCCTCCGGCAGAAGGCCACCGTCCTGCTCATCGGGCCGGGACTGGGCTATCTTGCCCAGAGCACGGCCCGTGCCGCCGAGACGCGGACGCTGGTGAAGAAGCTGCTCACCGGCTTTTCGGGCAGTGCGGTGCTGGATGCCGATGGCCTCAACGCCGCCGCCAGCCTCATGAACGCGGGTGAGGAACTGCCGCGCCCGGCCAAAGAGCTGATTTTGACGCCCCACCCGGGGGAGATGTCCCGGCTGACGGGGCTTTCGGTGGAGGCTGTTCAGGCCGACCGGGAGGGTGTCGCCCGGCGGTATGCCGCTCAGTGGAATGCGGTGGTGGTGCTGAAAGGGGCGCGGACCGTGGTCGCCGCCCCGGATGGCCGCGTCTGCGTCAACCCCACCGGAAATCCCGGTCTTGCCCGGGGCGGGAGCGGCGATGTGCTGGCCGGTATGATGTCGGCCCTGCTGGCCTGCGGTCTGTCCGCCTGCGAAGCCGCCGCCTGTGCGGTCTGGCTCCACGGTGCCGCCGCTGACCGTGCCGCCCGCCAAAAAGGCGAGTACGGGATGCTCCCGCAGGATATTTTCGCCCATCTGGGGCAGATATTTGCGGAAAATGACCGTTGAAATGTGAAAAACAAAATGCAGAATACATAAAATTTTGCACTGATTTCCGTCGATAGACACAAAAGAGGTGTTGAATATGGTTGAAAAGTTGGAAAAAATCATTTCGCAGAGCCAGAACATCGTCTTTTTCGGCGGTGCAGGCGTGTCCACCGAGAGCGGCATCCCGGACTTCCGCAGTGTGGACGGCCTCTACCATCAGAAATACGATTACCCGCCCGAGACGATCTTGAGCCACACCTTCTGGGAAGAGCGCCCCGAGGAGTTCTACCGCTTCTACCGCGATAAGCTCATCGTCAAGGGAGCAAAGCCCAACGCGGCGCATCTGCGTCTGGCGAAGCTCGAGCGGGAGGGCAAGCTGAAAGCCGTCATCACTCAGAACATCGACGGCCTCCATCAGGCGGCAGGCTCCAAGACGGTGTACGAGCTCCACGGCAGCACCCTGCGCAACTACTGCGTCAAGTGCGGCGCGTTCTACGATGTGGACTTTATCGCCAACAGCACCGGTGTGCCGCGCTGCCCCAAATGCGGCGGTATCATCAAGCCGGACGTCGTCCTCTACGAAGAGGGGCTGGATGAGCAGGTATTGTCCGGCGCAGTCTCGGCCATCCGCCGCGCTGATACCCTCATCATCGGCGGTACCAGCCTTGTGGTCTACCCGGCGGCGGGACTCATCCGTTACTTCCGGGGCGACCACCTTGTGGTCATCAATATGCAGCCTACGAATGCGGACGCCGAGGCCGATCTGTGCATTGCAAAGCCCATCGGACAGGTGCTCAGCGAGGATGTTGTGGTGGAGGATTGAATAAAGGGTTCGTTTGATTTTTGCTCTGATGGTTACAAGGGGGCGGAAAAATGGCGTGCATACAGACGGAAAACTTCTATTTTGCAATCCGAAAAGATACAGGAGAACCTGTACATATTTCGCAGATGCTGGAAAAAGACAGGGGATTGGACTGTAACTGTGTCTGTGCTGCCTGTAAACGCTCACTTGTGGCGAAATTAGGGCGAGGAAAACGTGTCCGACATTTTGCTCATTATGCAGAAAGAGATATAGTGCTGGATTGTTCCGCTCAAAAGGCAAACGAAAGCGGCCTGCACCTGATGGCGAAAAAAATCGTCAAAGAGAGTACATATATCAATTTCCCAGAAATTCAAATCAGCGCACGGCGCGATTCATCTCGTAACGAAGACGATTGGGAACAGCTTCAACCATTGATTTTTGAGAAAAAGAGAAAGTTACAGTTTTCAAATGCAGAAACAGAAGTGCGATGTGATGGGTTTGTTCCCGATATTTATATTCCTATAAGAGATTCAGTGCTGCTTGTTGAAATTGCGGTTACACATTATGTGGATATAGAAAAATACAATCGAATTAAACGGGCAAAAGTGCCGACGATTGAAATTGATATTTCAGACTTCTTGAAAAATACAGAAAGCTTTTCAGAAGATGAGTTGCGAAAAGAGCTGATTGATTCAGTTGAACATAAGAGATGGATTTATCACCGAAGAGAACAGGAAGGAATTCAGAAACTTTGTGAACGAAATAGAAAGCGGGAGATTGAGTATCAAGCCCAATGTAAGCGGGAGCGAGAACGAGAGGAACAACGAGAAAAGTGGATTGAAGAGCAAAAACTTCATGAACAGAAAACACTAGAGCTGTTTGACGAGCTAGAAAAGGATGTGGCATACTATCTTAGCTTCAGCAGAAAATTGATAAATTCAGAGCAGGCATTAAATGAAATCAACAGGCTCAGAATCTGCGATTTGAGCTTTTCTAGGGTGAAAGATATTCCGTTTTATCTCAACATTCCGGTTTTTGGCGAAATTGCGTTCAACTGCGATCGAAGAATCTGGCAGACCATTTTATTTGAAAATTTTATTTATCGTCGAAAAGAAAATTCAGTGCTTCAGCCGGAGAAAGTGTATTTTTATTTTGGAAATGTGCAAAAGAACTGGCTGAATTTGGATTTCGTCCATTTTTGGAAAAAGAACTTCCCTGAAAAAAGCTTGCTTCGATGTGCACTTGAAGAATATATGATTCACTTGTCTGGCCTTGGTTTTATTGATAGAGCTTTTTATCGAGATGCAAATGTCTATAGAGAATACCCGGTGCGGCGGTGCACCTTAGAACCGGAAAATACCTTATACGCAGAGTTTTTGAAACAGGCTCTTGCTCAAATGCCGCCGACGAATAATCCGTTTGACTATCTGCAAGAAGGCTGGATAAAAAAGTGCTATGAATTGGAGCAACAGGGTTTTTCTTTAGAAGAATAACATGAAACGCATCTGCGGTTTCGCTGTTTGTCAGCGGGCCGCAGATGCGTTTTATTTATGCAATCGGCAAGATATAAAGATCAGTCGATCGTCGTCTTCGTCCGTCCAACACCCAGCACGGCGGTGGAGATCTTCTTCCAGCTGTTGCAGCCGCAGACGCCGTCGGCGCGCAGACTGGTGCGCCGCTGGTAGCCCTTGAGGGCTTCTTCCGTCCGGCTGCCGAAGATGCCGTCGATGCGGTTCCCGGTCTGGTAGCCCAGCGTCGAGAGGGCGTCTTGGAGAATCATGACGTAGCAGCCCCGGCTGCCCCGGCGGAGGGTGGGGTAGCCTGCCGTGGTGTCTCTGCAGGCAGGCGTGCCGTAGCGCCGGTCGAAGTGGACCCATGTGGGGGTCTGGCTCAGCGGCTCGACATAGCCCCACGCCCCGGTGGAGCGGGCGGCGTTGTAGATGGCGGTGCGCTGGGTCTGGCTGAGACTCTGCCCCACGTCGAAGGCCACGCCGGCATAGTGTTGGCTGCGGGTGCCGTGGCCTCCCTCCCAGATGCGGCGGAAGGCGTATCCCACCGGGATGCCCCTGCCGTATTTGCGGCGGGTGAGGTTCCACGCTTCCATTGCCGCGATGGTCGTCCAGAGCACCGGGCTGTTCGATTTGCCCCGGAACTCCCGCACGGTCAGAGTCCTGCCGGTGCTGTAGGGCATGGGGTCGTTCTCGCGCAGGCTCGAATAGGTGTAGACTTTGTTCTCGTAGGCGTCATAGACCAGTAAGCGTGCCATCTCTCATCCCTCCTCGGTGCAGTTGTCGCAGGCAGTATGGCTCTGGGCGCGGATTGCGGCCCAGGTGGGCCGGTCCACGACGCCGTTTGGCTCAAGGCCCGCCCGCTGCTGCGTCTCCTTCACAGCGGCGGTGTCCTCCGGGCCGAAGACAGCGTTGTCGGCGACGTAGTCCTCCTCGCAGTAGAGCTGGGAGCGGTCATTGAGCCAACCCTCGATGAGGCTGACGTCAGGCCCTGCGCTGCCCTCCTTCATGGCCCGGTCCGGATAGTCCGACCCCTGCTCGGGATGCCGGTCGGGGTTGGGGGTGAAGGCCGCCAGCTGTAAGCTCAGGGCTTCCACTGATGTCCACGTTTCGGCGTCTGCCACGCCGGTGGCGGGCAGGCCCAGAAGCTCCTGCGCGCTGGCGGTGGCGTCCGCGGTCTCCTGCGTGTACTGGCTGGAAAGCGCGGGGGACGCTACACTGTCGTAGTAGTAGGCGATGCGCTGCAAAAGCAGGGTGTAGTAGAGCACGGCGCTGCTGTCGGTGCCGACGGTGAGCGGTGTGCCGGGGTAGGGGAGACGCTTGAGGGTGACCACCGGCCCGGACGAGCGGAGGGCCGACGCTTTGCCGTAGAGCGAATCCCATGTCTTCCGGCCCACGATCCCGTCCACCGTCAGCCCGGCGAACCGCTGATAGGCCCGCACGGCGGCCTCGGTGGCCGCGCCGAAACGGCCATCAATGGAGACAGAGGGGATGCTGCTCTGGTAGGCGCTCATGAGGTAGAGGTAGAATTGCAGCTCTCGGACGGCGGTGCCGGTGGAGCCATTGCGCAGCACGCCCGGGTACTCGCCGGGCCGCAGGCTGGGCGAAAGCAGGCGGTTGGCGATGTCGTTGTAGACTTCGTAGAGCTTGTTCCATGTCGTCCGGCCCACGACGCCGTCGCTGGTGAGGCCGAAGTAGGTCTGGAACCGCCGCACGGCCGCTGCGGTAGACGAGCCGAAGATGCCGTCCACGGTGACATTGTTGAGACTGGAATAGACCGTTCGTGCGATCTTCAGCCAGAACTGTACCAGCCGGACGTTCTGGCCGCTGCTGCCCTGGCGCAGGGCGGTGCCGGGGTAGGCATTGGGGGTGCCGTTGTCGGACTGGATGCTGCGGAACTGGTCGTACAGCTCGGTCCATGTGGTGCGGCCTACGATGCCGTCCACCGTCAGGCCGTAGAGCCGCTGGAACGCCCGGACAGCTGCCGCTGTGCCGCTGCCGTAGACGCCGTCCACCGTGACAGAGGGGATGCTGCTCTCATACTGAGCCAGCGTACTCAGCCAGAACTGCATCTGCTCTACCTCACTGCCGGTGGAGCCCTGTTTGAGGACGCTGCTGCCGAAGTTCCATGAGCCGTCCGGGAGGGTGCCGCTGAATGTCTCGCCTTCACTGGTCAGCTCGGCGAGGTCCTTCACCGAGACGTAGATATAGCTGATCTTATACCAGGTGCTGCGGCCCACCACGCCGTCGGCGGTGAGGTTGAACTGCTTCTGGAACTTTTTGACCGTCTCGGTCATCTTGCGGCCGAAGATGCCGTCCACCGTCAGCAGGCCGAGGAAGGGATAGTCTTTGGTGATGCGGTTGAGCTGCCGCTGCAGGGTGAACACCGCCGCTCCGGTGCTGCCCTGCCGCAGAGGGCTTCCGGGGTAGCTCTGGGGGATGGACTGGATGTTGTTGGTGCGGATGATCTCGATGTTGCTGCCGTAGTAGTATTTGAGGATGCTCAGTGCGCTGCGGCCCTGATTGGCCAGCGTGAGCGTCCCCCACTGCTTGAGGCCGGGGCAGGTGACGGATTTGCCGTCGCAATATTCAGCGTAGTAGGGGTTCACGGTGCCGGTCTTGCGGATATAGGTGTTGAAGATGTCGTCCGTCAGCCGTACCATGACGTCGAACACCGTCCGGCCATGGACGTAGTATTGGTCGTAGCTGGTGGAGTTGGTGATGTTGAAACTGTAGCCCTTGCTGGGGTACCACTCGGTGTAGATGCGGTTGAGAGCCAGCGAGATCTGGCAGTGGATGTTGGCCCGCAGGGCCTGCTCGGGCCACGGGGAGCAAAATAACCCAACTGGCCAAAGCCGCCGCGGAAACCGCCCCTGCAAAGGTCGTCCGTGTCGGCTCGTTTGAGGATACCTTCAACTATGTCAACGAGAAGGGTGCAAGAAAGGGCGGCAGCACATAAGAATACTGGCAGACCGCCTCACCCTGTGCGTTGATACAAAAAGCTGCATCGACTGGCGCAAAGAAATCGGACGCGCTGCTTTTATGAATCAATATATGAAATTTTATTGAAAATCCATCATGGCGGTGGTAAAATAATCCTATATTTCTGTCATGCTGTACCTATGCCTTTTTGTGGTATTCGGGAGTGCAGAACGGCAGCTGCCCAAGAGTTGTGAGGAGAACGATTTGATGAACAAAAGAACATTGCACCGCCTGTTTTCCGTGCTTATGGCACTGGTGATGGCGGTCTCTCTGCTGACCGGCTGCGGAACAAAAACCGCCGAAAATGTGGAAAAGCAGGAGGATGCCCAGACCATTCAGGTGTATCTGTGGAGTACCAGCCTGTACGAAACCTATGCGCCCTATATCCAGTCCCAGCTGCCGGATGTAAATATTGAATTCATCGTGGGCAACAACGATTTGGATTTTTACAAGTTTTTGCAGGAGAACGGCGGTCTGCCGGATATCATCACCAGCTGCCGCTTCTCGCTGCACGATGCGGCTCCCTTGAAGGACAGCCTGATGAACCTTGCCTTGACCAACGAGGCGGGCGCTGTGTACAACACCTACCTCAACAGCTTCAAAAACGAGGACGGCAGCGTGAACTGGCTGCCGGTCTGCGCCGATGCCCACGGCTTTGTGGTCAACCGCAGCCTTTTTGAGCAGTACGATATTCCTCTGCCCACCGATTACGAGAGCTTCGTTTCGGCCTGTCAGGCGTTTGAAAAAGTAGGCATCCGCGGCTTTACCGCCGATTATACCTACGACTATACCTGCATGGAAACGCTGCAGGGGCTTTCCGCTGCCGAGCTTACCACGACTGATGGGCGCAAGTGGCGCACTGCTTACAGCGACCCTGCCAGCACCGAACGGGTGGGTCTGGACGACACCGTGTGGCCGGGGGCGTTTGAGCGGATGGCGCAGTTCATTCAGGATACCCACCTCACGGCAGACGATCTTGCGTTGAATTACGACGATGTGACCGGGATGTTCCGGAATGGAGAAGCTGCCATGTACTTTGGCAGCTCTGCCGGTGTCAAGATGTTTCAGGATGAGGGCATCGACACGATCTTCCTGCCCTTCTTCAGCCAGAACGGCGAAAAGTGGATCATGACCACCCCGTATTTCCAGATCGCTCTGAACCGTGACCTCGAGCAGGACACCGCGCGCCGCGAAAAAGCCATGAAGGTGCTGAACGTCATGCTCTCCGAGGAGGCGCAGAGCCGCATCGTTGCTGACGGGCAGGATGTGCTGAGCTACAGTCAGAATGTCCCTCTGCGCCTGACCGAGTACATGAAGGACGTGCGCGATGTGGTGGAAGAAAACCACATGTATATCCGCATCGCCTCCAACGATTTCTTTGCCGTCTCCAAGGACGTTGTCTCCAAAATGATCGCGGGCGAGTACACGGCACGGCAGGCTTATCGTGCGTTCAATGCCCGGCTTCTTGCCGAAGAAACGCCTGACGATGACGAGATCGTGCTGACCTCCGGGAAGAGCTATTCCAATGTCTTCCACGCAAACGGCGGCAGCGCCTCCTTCTCCGTTATGGCGAACACGCTGCGGGGCGTTTATGGCACCGATGTGCTGCTTGCCACCGCAAACAGCTTTACCGGCAGTGTGCTGCAGGCAGATTATAACAAGAAAATGGCCGCTTCCATGATCATGCCCAACGGTCTGATGTCCCGCCAGCGCACCATGACCGGCGCAGAGCTGAAGGAGACCGTCCGCGCCTTTGTGGAGGGCTGCAAGGGTGGGTTTGTACCCTTCAACCGCGGCTCTCTGCCGGTGGTCAGCGGCATTGCCGTGGAGGTCAAAGAGGCAAGCGGCAGCTATACCCTGACCGGCATCACCCGGAATGGACAGCCGCTGAAGGACGACGACACCGTTACCGTGACCTGTCTGGCAGCGGAAAAACAGATGGAAGCGCTGCTTGCGAGCGAGAGCGGCACGTCTTTGGACGGAGATACATGGGTAAAAAACAGATGGCGCGATTATGTCTCCGGCGGCGGCGCAGCGCTTGCAGAGCCTGAAAACTACATTACGTTGAGGTGAGCGGGATGGTAGACGAAAAGCACGAATCCAAACGAAACTGCAATCCCCGGCAAAAATGGCTCCCTGTTGCTGCCATCCTTCTTCTGATCTTTCTGGCAGTCGGTTTCAGTGTCCAGTACATCTCGTTTGTGTCCCAGACCATCTATCAGGAAAGCACCTCGCATCTGGAAGAGGTGCTGCATAAATCCAATAATATGCTGAAAGAGATGGTACGCAAGAACCTGACCTATCTGCATCTGTACAACGGCTTTCTGGAAAGTACCTCGGATGAGGCCGAAATACAGGCGTATATCAGGGCGGCACAGCAGGAGGCTGGGTTTGCCGAATTCTACTTTCTTACCTATGACGGCAACTACATGACCGTGACCGGGAAAACGGGCTACCTTGGCCTGCAGACAAATCTGGACGAAGAGCTTGCCGACGGTAACGATATTGTGATGAATACGGCTCTGCCCGGCAAGCCCCAGATGCTGGCGTTCATCTGTCCCGAAACGCAGGGCAGCTACCGGGGCTTTGCCTACGATGCCGTTGCCATCACCTATTACAATGATGAGGTGCTGAGATTACTGGACAACTCTGCCTTTCAGGGCAATGCCAGCAACTATGTCATCTACCCGGATGGGCGGGTGGTCATCGACAATTCCGTAAACCGCACGGAAACGATCTACAACTTCGTTGCGATGCTGCGCGACCATTCCGACCTTTCCGAGGCGCAGATCCTTGATCTGTCCAATGCCTTTGCACAGGGCGACAGCGGAAACATGAAGTTAAAGCTGGGCGATACCAGTTATTATCTGGTCTACGAGGGCACGGCGGTCCAGAGCTGGACGATGCTGGGACTTGTCCCGGTCAGCATCGTCAATGCCAATCTGGATAAGCTGTGGTTCCATACGGTGCAGATCGTGGCGGGCATTGTCCTTGGCTTTGCCGCGCTGGCCATTCTGCTCGTTGTGCGCAGAGGCCATACTGCACTGCGCCAGAAGAACACCAAGCTCCTGTACCGGGATGAATTGTTCCAGAAGCTCTCGCTGAACGTGGACGACGTTTTCCTGATGTTGGACGCAGAGACCTCCAAGGTGGATTATGTCAGCCCGAACATTGAGCGTCTGCTGGGCATCCCGTGGAAAGAAGTCCGGCAAAATGCCTTTGCTCTGGACAAGCTGGGCGCCCCGGAGCAGGGCAAAAACTTTCTGGATGGGCTTCTCAGCGGACAGCAGCGGGAATGGGATTTCGAGTTTGAGCATCTGGAAACCAAAGAGCGCCGCTGGTTCCATAACATCGCCATAGGCAGCGAGGTGGAGGGCAGGACCAAATACATCCTTGTCATGTCCGACCGCACCGCCGACAAACAGGTAAATCAGGCGCTTTCGGATGCCGTTGCCGCCGCCGAGACTGCCAACCGCGCCAAGAGCACTTTCCTTTCCAATATGTCCCACGACATCCGCACCCCCATGAACGCCATCATCGGCTTTACCACACTGGCGATCAGCAATATCGACGACAAGGAGCGGGTGAAGGATTATCTGGCCAAGACCCTTGCTTCCAGCAACCATCTGCTCTCGCTCATCAACGATGTGCTGGATATGAGCCGCATCGAAAGCGGAAAGCTCCATCTGGAAGAAGTGGAAGTCAACCTTTCGGATGTGCTGCACGATTTGAAAACCATTGTCAGCGGGCAGATCTACGCAAAACAGCTGGAGCTTTATATGGACGCGATGGATGTGACCGACGAGGATGTCTACTGCGATAAGACCCGGCTGAACCAGATCCTGCTGAACCTGCTGTCCAACGCCATCAAGTTCACCCCGGCGGGCGGCACGGTCTCGGTGCGGGTGCGCCAGCTTGCCGGGCAGGTGTGCGGCTGCGGGCAGTACGAGTTCCGCATCAAGGACAACGGCATCGGCATGAGCCCGGAATTTGCCAAAAAGATCTTTGAACCGTTTGAGCGGGAGCGCACCTCCACGGTCAGCCGTATCCAAGGCACCGGCCTTGGCATGGCCATCACCAAAAACATCGTGGATATGATGGGCGGCACCATCGAGGTGCAGACAGCGCAGGGCAAGGGCAGCGAGTTTATCATTCGTGTGCCGCTGCGGGTGCAGGCAGAGCACCGCCCGGTGGAAAAGATCACCGAGCTGGAAGGCCTGAAGGCTCTGGTGGTGGACGACGATTTCAACACCTGCGACAGCGTGACAAAGATGCTGGTCAAGGTGGGAATGCGCGCGGAGTGGACCCTTTCCGGCAAGGAAGCGGTGCTGCGCGCGCGGCAGTCCATCGAGATGAGCGATGCCTACCACGCCTATATCATCGACTGGCGGCTGCCGGATATGAACGGCATCGAGGTCACCCGCCAGATACGCAGCCTGAACGACGATACCCCCATCATCATCCTGACGGCTTATGACTGGTCTGACATTGAGGTGGAGGCAAAGGCCGCCGGTGTGACCGCCTTCTGCTCCAAGCCCATGTTCTTGTCTGACCTGCGCGAGACCCTGATGAGCGCCCTCGGCCAGAAGCTGACAGATGCGTCGCAGGAGCTTCTGCCGGAAAAGAACGCCGACTTCAAAGACAAACATATCCTGCTGGTAGAGGACAACGAGTTGAACCGCGAGATCGCGCAGGAGATCCTGCGCGAGTACGGCTTCCAGGTCGATACGGCGGAAAACGGTGAAGTGGCGGTGGAAAGGGTGAGCACCGCAGCGCCGGGCAGCTATGATCTGGTGCTGATGGATGTGCAGATGCCGGTGATGGACGGCTACACCGCCACCCGGAAGATCCGCGCACTGGATGACCCTGCCCGGGCAAAGCTCCCGATCCTTGCCATGACCGCCAACGCCTTCGACGAGGACCGCCGCAACGCATTGGAAAGCGGCATGAACGGCTTTTTGTCCAAGCCCATCGTGATCGGCGACCTTGTGCAGGAGCTGCACAAGATCCTGTAAGCCAAACGCCTGTCAGACAAAAAAGAAATAAAGCACCCGCAGCATTCGCTTCCAGAGGTCAAGAGCCTCTGCGAAGCCTGCTGCGGGTGCTTTTGCTTTTGTCGGCTGGCAGCCGTTATGATTTCAGTACATCTGCAAGGACCTGCAGCAGATGCGGAATATCCAGCGGCTTTGCAATGTGGCCGTCCATACCGGCCTTCAATGCATTCTGACGGTCTTCTTCAAAGGCGTTGGCGGTCATTGCAAAGATGGGAATGTCTGCCTTTGCAGCATCCGGCAGGGCACGGATCTGCCGCGTCGCCTCGTAACCGTCCATCTTGGGCATCTGGATGTCCATTAAGATCAAATCGTACTGCCCGGGGGCCGCCTGCTTCATCTTCTGGACAGCGATCTCGCCATCCTCAGCAGTGTCTACCGCAAAGCCCGCTTCCTTCAGGATCTCCAGTGCGAGCTCACGGTTCAAAGGATTGTCCTCCACCAGCAAAAGTTTCTTTCCCTTGAGCTCGGCGGCAGCTGGCTGCGCTGGCTTACAGGCAGGCTCTGCACCGTACGGTTCTGCCAGCACTCTGCGCAGTTCGGAAAGGAACAGCGGCTTTTCGCAGAAGGCGGTCACTCCGGCAGCGTGGGCTTCCTCTTCAATATCCGTCCAATCGTAGGCCGTCAGAATGATGATAGGGCAGTTTTTCCCGATCACCTTGCGGATCTGCCGCACGACCTCGATGCCGTTCATATCGGGGATGAGCCAGTCGATGATGTAGACGCTGAATTCGTCGCCCTGCTCCATGGCGTATCGGGTGCGGATCACCGCTTCCCGGCCGGAGATCGTCCACTCCGGCCGCATCCCGATCTTGGACAGCATGGTGCTGACGCTCAGGCAGGTGTCGGTATCGTCGTCTGCTACCAATGCGCGCAGCCCTTCCAACTGCGGGAGCTGCTTGGGTTCCACCCTTTGTCCGCTGAGTGCGAAGCAGAGATCTACGATGAATTCGCTGCCTTTGCCCGGTTCACTTTCAATCGCAATGGTGCCGCCCATCATATCCACAATGTTCTTGGTGATGGACATGCCCAGGCCGGTACCCTGAATGCCGCTGACGGTGGAGCTTTCCTCCCGGCTGAACGCCTCAAAGATGTGCTTCTGGAACTCTTCGCTCATACCAATGCCATTGTCCTTGATGCGGAACTCATAGCAGCCACGGCCCTTGGGCGCACCGTTCTTCTGGGAAATGCGGATGCTGATCGTACCGCCTGTGGGAGTGAACTTGATGGCGTTGGACAAAATGTTCAGCAAGATCTGGTTCAGCCGCATCGGGTCGGTGATGATGTCCTCGTTCTCCACGTCCATGGTATCGATGAAAAGCGACAGCCGCTTTGCCGAAACATCGGGTTGGATGATGGAGCGCACATCGTGGACGAGGTCCGGCAGATGCACCGCTTTTTCTTCAATTTTTACTTTTCCGCTCTCGATGCGGCTCATATCCAGCACATCATTGATGAGGGAAAGCAGATGCTGGCTGGAGGTAGAGATCTTTTTCAGGTAGTCCAGCACCTGTTCCTTATTATCAATATGGGTCGCAGCCAGCGAGGTGAAGCCGATGATGGCGTTCATGGGGGTGCGAATATCGTGGCTCATATTGAACAGGAACTCCCGCTTGGCACGGTTTGCCGCACCCTCGTGCTGGAGTGCGATCTCCAGTTTGCGGTTCTGTTCCTCCAGCTGAGCCTGATACTTCTTCTCCTGCTCTTTCTTCTGCTGCTCCATCTCCTGCACGGAGCGTCTGCGCAGCACCCAAAGGACCATTACAAGCAGGATGTAACCGGCCAGCGCCATCAAAATCAGCGGAAACGATTCACGGAAGACGGATTTTTCATCCGTATACGCGTAGAGATCGAAAGACCTTCCGTGGCAGTACATTCCAAAATAGCAGCCGGAGCCGTTCCAATCGTGGGTATGGGTCAGCGTTTTGGCAGCCCCGGCTTTGCGGATCTCCCGCACCAGCGGACTGTCCGCAGCATCCTGCCCGATGAGCTCCGGGCGGTTAGAGGCGATGACCTGATTGTTCTGCACGATGAACAATGTGCCGCTGGTCTCAACCGAGTAGCCGTCCAGTACGCTCTGGATGGACAAGGCCGTTCCCTCTATAAATTCTGCCGGGGTATAGCGGTAGGCAAGCAGGATGACCTCTTTGCCTTCTGCCCGGTGTGCCGCAACATCCACGGCAGACCCATCCTCCAGCAGGACCCGCTTCAGGTAGGTCTTTTGCGGGTAAGAGAAAACGTCCAGAACCATATCATTCTTGAGCTGCTCTCCAAACCGGGCATAGCCGATGCCGTTCGTTGTGGATTCGCACAGGAGCGTACCGTCCGGAGACAGAACTGAAATACCTGTGAGCCAGAGCAGCTCTGCCTGCCTGTTCAGGCACTGCGGGTCGGAAAGGTCGAGCGCAGGGTCCTGTGCCAGCTGATGCACCGATACCGCCGTGCGGCGGAGCGTTTTGGCCACAACCGTATCGTTGTACTTTTCAAAGCTGGTGGACTGCGATTTGACAAAATCAAGAATCTGACAGAAACGAGCCTCCGTTGCGTGCAGTGCCTGCCAACTCGAGAAAAAAACGACGCCGACCATAAAAAGCACACCGATGACCAGATAGATCCCCCATCTCCATGTATCCGGGGTGGTTCTGTTTTTACGTGCCAATGGTGTCCACCTCCAGATACTGCGAAGCATGTTCAAGATACTTGCCAAGGATCTGCTCCAGTGTGCCGTCTGTGCGCATCTGTGCAAGGGTGTCGGTCAACTGGCTGTCCAGACTGCGGGTGTCGTTCTTGGCAAAGGCGGCGCCCAGCCCGGTGACCAGCAGCGGTTCCTCCAAAATGCGGAACTCCACGGAATTGTCCTTCATGTATTGCAGAATGCCTGTCTCGTGGGCGGCGATGGCATCCACATAGCCGCAGGACAGCAGCGCGTACTGCACGCTGCGGTTTTCGATGCTGAGCACCTCCACCGTCTGCGGGATGCGCGGGTCGGAGCCGCTGAGAAAGATCTCCTCCGGCTTGCCGGTGCTCTGCACGGCGATGGTCTTTCCGGCAAGGTCGCCGAGTGTCCGGATGCTGCTGTCGGCATCCACCGCAGCCACCTGACGGCTCACCATGTAAGGCCCCGCCCAGCGGTACATTTCTTCGCGTCCCTGCATGGAAAAGCAGCCCCAGATGCAGTCGATGGCGCCGCTTTCCACAAGATTTGTTTTCTGCTCCCAGTCGATCGTTTCAAACCGGGCAGCATACCCCATGCGGCGGAACGCTTCGGTGGCGATCTCCACGTCGATCCCGGCGGGAATGCCGTCATTGTTCAGATAAATATAGGGTGGATAGGTATCGCTTCCCACAATGATCTGCGGAAGACCGCTGTCCTTCGCGTTCGTTCCGCCGCAGGAAGTCAGACTGCCGACGGCAGCAGATGCCGCCAGCAGCGTGCAGCCGCGCAGAAATGCACGGCGTGAGATTCTGTGTTTCATTTGGGCTTTTTGTTCTCCTGTTTTATTGCATCCATTGCTCAGTTGTGCTGCTGTAATTCTTCTTTCAGGTCAGCCTGAATATCTGTCAGGCACTGCAGCAGCAGCGGGTTGAACGCTCCGCACTCGCTGTTCAGGATCATCTGCACGGCTTTTTCGTGGGAGAAGGCTTTTTTGTAGCAGCGTTCACTCGTCAGCGCATCATACACATCGGCCAGCGAGACCAGTTGTGCGCTGATGGGGATCTCATCGCCCTTCAGCCCATCCGGGTAGCCGCGCCCATCCCAGCGTTCGTGGTGCCAGCGGGCGATCTCGTAGGCCGTTTGCAGCAGCGGCTGCTCTGCAAAATTATCCAGATCATGCAGCATCTTGGCTCCCAGCATACTGTGGGTCTTCATGACCTCGAATTCCTCCGGGGTCAGCCTGCCGGGCTTATTAAGGACCTTTTCGTCAATGCCGATTTTTCCGATGTCGTGCAGGGCAGAAGCCAGCGGGATCATATCCTGCTGTTCCGCAGTGATAGAGTATTTGCTGCTGATCTCCAACAGACGGTGGAGCAGCAGCTCGGTGATGATACGGATGTGCCGCACATGGGCGCCGCTTTCGCCGTTGCGGAATTCTACGATATGACTCAGTACACCCACCAGCATATCCGTATTATTTTCACGGGCGCGGATCTGCTCAGAGACCATCTGCACCAGCCGCCGCTGCTTGGCGTACAGCTTGATGGTGTTGGTCACGCGGCGGTACACGATACGAGCATCGAAGGGGCGATTGACATAATCACTTGCGCCCAGCTCATAGGAACGCCGGATCGTCGCATCGGAGTCCTCGCTGGAGATCATAATGACTGGGATATCCTCGATGGTGTGGTTGGCATTCATGGCTTTCAGCACTTCAAAGCCGTCCATAACGGGCATATTGATGTCCAGCAGCACCAGTGCAATGTTTCCGGCTTCTGCCTGCAATTTTTCCATGCATTCCCGTCCGTTTTCTGCTTCTAGGACATGGTAACTATCCCCCAGGATCTCTGTCAGCATCATGCGGTTCATTGCGGAATCATCCACAAGTAAGATCTGTGACTTGTTCTGCAAAAGTTTTTCCAAAGCCGCCAAGTTATGCCCCGGAACCTCCACCATGACGGCATTCTTGCGGCACTTTGCCTGATACATCAGCCAATCCGCCCGGCGAACCGCATTCTCCATCGGGTCGGTGATGGCCTGCATCGTTCCGCCGATGCTCAGTGAGAGGCGAAAATGCGAATAACCGGGTACAGTAGCCTGCTGCACGGCGGCTCTGATCTGCTCCAGCTTGGCTTGCAGGATGTCGCTCGGAATGCCGGGCAGCACCAGCAGAAATTCATCCCCGCCGTAGCGGATGAGCAGGTCGGTGTTTCGGATGCAGGAGCGGATGGCATTTGCTGCTGTTTCCAGTGCCATATCTCCGGCGTAATGTCCATAGGTGTCGTTGCAGATCTTGAAATCGTCCACATCCATCAACGCGATCCCTGCCGGGCCGATGGATTTACGGACAACTTCTTCGTAATAGCGGCGGTTGTAAATTCCTGTCAGCGGATCTCGATAGAGTTTTTCTTTGAATGCCTGCTCCTGTGCAGTACGCTGCTCGGTGGTTTCGTCCATCGGTGCTTTCTGATTTTCGTTCAATCGCTTCAGCGTTTGCTCCGCTGCGGCAAGAGCAGCTTCCTGTCGATGAAGCTTTTTCAACAGCTGCTGCTCACGCGCTTTGTAATATTTCTCAATCTCGGAAAGTGTATTCACGTTCTGACCTTCTTCTACATTATTTACATCATTTGTGTGTTTCATCTGCGGAAACGCGCTTTTCCGCTATTTTTTAATGGGGGGGGGGTAACGCGGAAGCGTTTTACGGTCTGTTCTAGCGCTGCAATGTCCACGGGTTTGGAGAGATGTACATCCATCCCAGCTTCCTTGCTCTTCTGCATATCTTCCAAAAAGGCGTTGGCAGTCATGGCAAGGATGGGGATGATCCTGCCCAGTGGATTTTCGCCATTGCGAATGCGGCGGGTGGCCTCCAGGCCGTCCATCACCGGCATCTGAATGTCCATCAAAATCATGTCGTACTCGCCGGGCTTGACGCTGGCAAAGGCATCCACGATCTCCTGACCGTTGGGGTAAATTTTGCAGTGTGCGCCCTTGGATTCCAGCAGCATTTCCAGAATTTCGGCGTTGATGGCGTTATCCTCGGCGCAGAGGAACTTCATGCCGGACAGAGGAGAAGCGGTCTCTTCTTCCTCCGGGAGCACCTGTGCCTCTTGCACCGTATCTGCTTCGGCATCAATGGGAAATTCCAGCACGACCTCAAAGCGGGTGCCCTTGCCGGGGGTGCTCTCCACGTGGATGGTGCCGCCCATCAGGTCTACGATGCTCTTGGTGATGGCCATGCCAAGGCCGGTGCCCTGCACCTTATTGGTGCCGGATTTTTCCTCACGGGTAAAGGGGTCAAAAAGGGTCTTTTGGAACTCCTCGCTCATGCCGATGCCGTCATCCTGCACCACAAAGCGGTACCGGGCGAAGTGCTCGTTCCGGGGCAGCTCTTCCACCTCCAACCGGATATGCCCGCCCTTGGGCGTATATTTGACCGCGTTGGAGAGGATGTTCATCAGCACCTGATTCAGGCGGTTGGGGTCTGCCAGTACGTTTTCGTGCTGCAGATGGGTGTTTACCGTAAAGGTCTGGCGGCGCTGGCCTGCCTGCTGACGGATGATGCTGTCCAGCTGGCTGACCTGCTGGGGCAGGTTCATTTTTTCCACATTCAGGGTGGTCTTGCCGCTCTCGATGCGGCTCATATCCAGAATATTGTTGATGATGCCCAGCAGCAGCTGACCGGAAGTTTCCAGCTTGCCCAGATGTTCGGCCAGCTTTTCCGGCTGGTGCAGCTCGTTTTTCATCAGGGTGGTAATGCCGATGATGGCGTTCATGGGGGTACGGATGTCGTGGCTCATGTTGGAAAGGAAGTCCGTCTTGGCCTTGCTGGCGCGCTCTGCGGATTGCAAAGCCTCTGCTGCAACGACCTGCGCCTGCCGCAGCTCATCATTTACCTGCGTCAGATGGATGTTGTATTGTTCCAGACGGAGGTTCGCTTCTTTTTCAGTCCGCAGCTCCTGCTGCTGCTTTTGCCGCAGGAGAAACCAGCCAACGAAAACTGTTATGACCGAGAACATCATCGCAATGACGATGATGATGACCATGACGATGTTGACCAGCTTCTGCGTATTCACGGCCACATATTCTGCCGGAACAAGGAACGCCAGTGTCCACTGGGCGTTTTCCATCTGCTTCAGGGCGTAGAAATACTCAGTCCCATCCAGCACGGCGTTGGAATAGCAGGAGCCTGTGCGGGTAAGCCGCTCCTTTGCCCCCGCAAAGGAAGAGCCGTGCAGATAGGACATCCGGGAGAGGACGGTGTATACGTTGTGTCCCTTCAGCAGCTCGGTGTCATTGGCGTTGAACAGCTTAAAGCCGTTGTTGTCCAGCACATAGACACTGTTGCTGTTTTCGTAGGCGTCACAGCGGAAATAATCGTTCAGCTGGGTCATGCTCTGGGAGATGCCAAAGTAGCGCAGGGTGATCTCTTTTTCTCCGCTTTGCAGTGTGATGGGGGTGGAGAGCTGTTCCAGAAACACCATCCAGGAGTCGTCCTTGGTCAGCGAGTTGGAAATATAGCTGACCCGCTCCGGTGCGCTTTCCAGATAGTTCATTCCCCGCAGCAGCCCCATGCGGCCATACTCGGTATAATAATATCCGGCAGTATCCACGGCAATCAATTCGACCTGTTTTTCATGGTAATTGGAAAGCTCGGGCAGCTTTTTCAGATAGCGGTAGAGATCGGTATCGGTCTTTAGCGGGGTGTAGTACAAATAATTGCACTGCACATCCACCTCGTCCCAGTGGGTGTCGATGACATCCTCCAGATTGCGGAACATCTGGTGGGTGACCTCTTCCATCTGGCTCAGCCGCTCATGGTAGACAAGGTTCTGGATGTAGGTCTGGCTCATGACAAAAAGGGTCAGGAGCGACACGATGATGACAAAGCCGAAGCCACCAAACAGCTTTTTATAGATTTTGTTGTTCACATCCAGTATCTCCTGTCCGTTTTGTTTAAGGTGTACCCTAGCTCCATGCGGTATCTGCCCGGCTGATGGTGGTGTATGCGCCAAAGAAGGCTTTTGCGGCATCCATGCCCACCACACCGCTGTCTGTGACCGTGGTCTCCGCAGCCAACTGGTCGCTCACACCGCAGATTGCAACCTGATAGGTCTTGCCCGCCTCCGGCTGCACCGGGCTTACCAGCACATAGGGGTAGCCCTTGCCGTTGCCGTAGGCATCGTAACCAGAAGCAAGCAGGTCGCTGATCTGCTGCCCGGTCAGGGAAACGGTCTGGATGGTGCGGTTCCAGCCGGTGGGCAGAATGACCGAAAGGTCGTAATCCGTAATATCCTTGGCGTACAGTTTGGCCGCTACGCCGTGATGGTTCTGATCGGTGGGGTTGCCGGGGATCCATGTGCTCAGCGAGACCAGCGCAAGGTCGCTGCCGGTAGCCTGTGCAAAGCAGCGACCCACCAGCATGGCGCAGTCCTCCTGCGAAAGCTCCTCCGTAACGGTAGTGATAACATCCGGGGTGTTGTGCACCACGCTATCCTGATCCTCGTCCATCTGACGGATCACATCCTCCATGGTAGCATCGCCCTTGATAAAGTCCAGCATTTTAAGGCCGGTGGTCACGATGGTGTTTTCCCAGCCGGAATAGATAAAGGGCGCGGTGTTGCCTGCGTTCAGGGCATCGGCGATGTCGGCATAGTAGGTGCCGTCCGCTTTTGCGTCCTTGAAGGGCAGCAGGCTGCTTTTCAGCACCGTTGCGGGCTGCAGAGCGCTGGTGCCTGCAACGGTGGAAAGCACACGCATCACCTTGAGCGCATCTTCCAGCTTCTGGGGATCCTGCTCCAGCTTTTTATTCAGACCGTAGAAGCGGTTCACATTCAGCACAAAAACATTCTGGGTGCCGTCCTCGGAAAGATACGGCATCAGGCCGAATTTATCGGCATTGCCGTCTGCCTCCACAATGCCGTTGGTGTTTCCAATCAAAAACAGGGTGTTCCCCTCAGCCATCCTCTGCCGGGTCACATTGTCGTCAAGAGCGTCGCCGGTGTCGTTCAGCATCCCGATGTCCTTCCACTTCTGGACATAGGCCATGGCCTGCATCATGCCGGGGGTATTGCTGACATTCGCCTTACCGGACAGATAATCCCGCTGCCACAGCCTGCCGTCCAGTGTGCCGAGGAAATCGGCGTCTGCAATGTTGCACAGATACTGGAAACCGTAGCCCGGATACTGGATCTGCGGCAGACAGAGATTGACCCCGGCTTCCTTTGCCTTTGCAGCCAGTTCTTCCAGCTCAGCGAAAGAATTGGGCAGCTCCCAGCCGTATTTCTTCAGCAGGGTCTTGTTGTAGGTGATGCCGTAGCAGTTGTAGGTCGAGGGCAGCAGGTAGATGGCACCGTTGTCGAACACGTCTTGCAGACGGGACTCCACATAGTTATCCGTAAAATCGTAGCCGGAAAGGTCCAGCAGTTTGTTGGAGACCAGATCGATCCGGGGGTCGTAGTGGGTCAAGGTGCAGACGTCCGGCAGGTCGCCCGCCGCAAACATATTCTGCAGACAGGTGGTGGTGTTATCGCCGCTGTAGGGCACGACCTCGATGTTCACTTCCGGGTAAACGCTGTGTACCTGCTCAATAAAGGCTTCTATCTCCTTATAAGGTGCCATAAAGGTGATGGCTTCGTGAGCAGCGTCTTTTTTAGCTGTTTCGGTCTTAGTGCCGCCGCAGGCGGTCAGTGCTGCCGTTGCCGCAGTAATACCGCAGACCTGCAAAAACGAGCGGCGGGAGATATTTTTCATCATATAAATATACTTTCTCACATTTTCGGAAAGCAATACTACGCAGGTGCAGTAGCGAAGTGCTGCCTTAGCTATTCTTACACATCCCACAGGAACTCCGACGCTTGCGGCCTGTCCGCACGGGGCTTTGCGCCGAGTTTCCATAAAATGACAATATAATTGTACCATTGCGGCAAAGGCGTTTCAAGTTGATTTTGAACGTCTTGCAATATTTTGCATGAAAAATATGGAAAGTTCTGAATTTCGCTGACTGGAAATAGACTGAAGTGACACATATCACGACCAGATGAACCGAAAAGGGGGATTCGATGAAAAAAACTCCTTTTATTCTGCACGAAAAATTTCGTTCGGACAACAACGAACAGCGCAAAGAACGGTTTCAAAAGGAATTTGAGCGATATATCATCGATGGATTGCTCAATGCCGTTCCTTCAAGATCCTGCGCCTGATGTGGCATCCCTGAATTTGAAGGAGGGACGCGTTATGCTGCGCATGGATGCTCGTGTACAAAAAGAAGGGGGCAAATCATGAAAGCAGCAATTTATTGCCGCCTGAGCAAAGAAGATGAAGATAAAATTGGTGAATCGGAGAGCATTCAGAATCAAAAGTCGATGCTGATCCAATACGCCATTGAGAAAGGATTTGATATTTACCAGATCTATTCGGATGAGGATTATTCCGGCATCGATCGGAACCGTCCGGCATTCAATTCGATGCTGCAAGCCGCAAGCGAACATCAGTTTGATGTGGTACTGGCCAAAACGCAATCCCGTTTCACCCGTGACATGGAACTCGTGGAAAAATATCTGCACGGAAAGTTCATGGAGTGGGGCATCCGCTTCATTGCGGTGGTAGACCACGTGGATACCAACGATACCGCGAACAAAAAATCCCGCCAGATCAACGGCCTGATCAACGAGTGGTATCTGGAAGATCTGTCCACCAATGTCCGCTCGGTGCTTGACCACAAGCGGAAAGAGGGGCTGTTCATCGGCTCTTTTGCACGGTATGGATACTGCAAAGACCCAAATGCAAAAGGAAAACTCATCATCGACCCGGAAGCAGCCGAAGTGGTAAGGCGGATCTTTTCCATGGCTCTTAACGGGATCGGCGCACACAAGATCGCACGCATCCTGAATGACGAAAAAATTCCAAGCCCAACAGCCTATAAGCAGCTGCATGGCATCCATTACCGCAGTGCATTAAAGAATACAAATGCGGCTCTTTGGAGCAGTCCCACCGTATATCAAATACTGCATGATCAGGTTTATATCGGAAATATGGTGCAGGGAAAGCATAAAAAGATAAGTTACAAGTCTGAAAAGACGATTTGGCTTCCAAAATCGCAGTGGATCGTTGTAGAAAATACGCATGAAGCTATTATTGAGCGAGAAATGTTTGAAACGGTCCAGAGGATGATGCAGGAGCGCACCCGGAGCGGCGAGAAGGGAACGATCCATCCGCTGGCAAAAAAAGTGGTTTGTGGATGCTGTGGCAGCTGCATGGAGCAAACTGGCCGTCAGCCGAGAGCGGATGGAACACAAAGACGCTATGTTCGCTGCCGGATGCACCAGCGCGCACCGGAAGTGTGCGGCAACAAGACCTGTACCGATATGGACGCGTTGGAGAATGCTGTACTGGAACGTATCCGGGCGTATGCGGCAGACTATTTTGACCCTGAAAAAGTTACCCTTCCAGAACAGGATGACCCCATCCGGCAGCGAGAGCAGGCTAGGCGTGACGAGCTGAAACGGTTGAAGAGCGAAGCAGCCCGGCGGCGCAAGGCCATGCAGGAGTTGTATCTGGATAAGGTGTCAGGTTTAATTGATGCCGTTCAGTTTTCTGAAATGAACCAGACCTTTCTGGAAGAAGTGAAAAAGGCAGAGACCCGGATCGATACATTGGAAACGGAACTGGAACAACAGCAGGAAGAAACCGGTGGAGTCCAGACGCAGATGCAGCGTGTCCGTGAACTGGCACAGGTTTCGTACCTGACCCGCGAACTTGTTGTACTGTTGGTCCATCGTGTTATTGTCAGCCCAAAAGATACGCTTACCGGAGAACAAAAAATAACGATCGAATGGAATTTCTGAGTCGGCAGACAGTTCGACTGCCCCGCTGGGCTATTTTCGTCAGCCCAGGTCGGATACACCTCACTGGACGCCACGTTGGCGATATAGCTGCGGAACGAGACGGTGACGTTCCGGGCCGAGGCGGCGGGCCTGCCGAGATGGACGGTGATATTTTTCGGGATGATGACCCGGTCCAGCACCCGCGGCACACAGGCGAGGGACGGGGTCGGGCCGCTGCCGCCGTCGCCGGTGAAGAGGCTGTGGGGTGGGATGACGATGGGGGAGTTGGGGGTGTCCCGCATCTCCTCAGTGTCGGGTATCATCTCGGGCTGGGCCAGCGTCACCTGCCCGGGAAAGACCTGCACGCCCTGGATGCGGACGGTGCGGTAGCCGGTCTTGGAGGCCACGAGGTCACAGACCGCGTAGGGGCGCTGCGTGGTGTTGTTCTCGTCCAGCGAGAGAGCACAGGCGGGGGTGGTAAGGGTGACGTCGTCGGCGTTGCCTTCGGCGTCGGTCAGGCGGGTGGCGGTGAAGCCGTTGCCGCTGACGGTGACGGTCACACCCTCGACAGGGCTGGACTGACGGGCCGCAAAGGCCTGGATGCGGAGAGTTCCGGTGTTCTTCATGGAGATACGCTCCTTTGCTGGTAAAAGTATGCTTTTGCCCCAGCGTATTCCGTCCGGCGCCCGGGCGTGCATGACAATGCCCGGTGCAAACAAAAAAGCCGCCCGTAGGCGGCAGGGAATTACAGAAATCAAATTTTCTCTAAAGGCTTCCCCCGGTTGGGGGGAAGCTGTCACCGCAGGTGACTGATGAGGGCGCAAACGAGCAGCAGCTTACGGGAAATTGCCCCTCATCCGGCTGCTCTGGGACGAACTCTAAAAGTTGATTTCCGTGGCAGGGGAGAATAGCTTATTTGGCGTTGTCCTTGGCAAGGGCAGCGTCAATATTTTTTTGCAGGGCGGCAAGGTTTTCTTCCTTGTCGATGCCGCCCAGCAGGGGCTGGCCCACAACGTTGCCGTCCCGGTCAAAAACGTAGGTGGTGGGGAAGGCCATGATGTTCAGCGCAAACTTGCCGGCGTCGCTGCCGGAGGCAAAGTAGATGTTGCGGTAGCTTGCGCCCGTTGCAGCCAGCAGTTTTTTGGCGGCATCAATGCCCTGCTGGTTGCCGTCTAGCGTCTCGGTGTTGATGCCGACAACCTCGCCGCCCTGTGCCTTGACCTTCTCGTTCAGGGCGTTCAGGTCGTCCAGTTCCTCTACGCAGGGCTTGCAGCCGTTGAACCAGAAGTTCACCACCGTAAAGGCGTTGCCCGCAAACAGACTGTTGTCCACCGGGTTGCCCTCTAAATCGCTGCCCTCAAACTGGGGGAAGGCAGTGCCCTGTGCGGCAGCGCCGGAAGCGGCCGCGTCCGCGAGGGCAAGGGTGGCAATCTGCTCCTCGATGGCACGGATTTTTTCTGCATCGGCGGTCAGGGTCTTGTACTCCTCATCCGAGAATTGGTCCTTTGTCTTTTCCACGGAGCTGCGCAGAAAATCGCCGTAGTTCGTGCTGAGGGTGGTCTCAGTCATGTTTTTGTCCATGGAAGCGAACACCTTCTCCCACAGGGCATCGTTTGCGGAAAGGATCTCGTTTTCCTCGGCCAGCAGCTGCTCCTCGGTCTTGGTTTCCGCTGCCGCAGAGGAAGCGGCAGAAGAAGAGGATGCAGAAGATGCAGAGGACGCGCCCTGCCCGCAGGCGGCAAGGCTGAAAGCCAGCGTAAGGCTGAGCAAAAGTGCGGTTACACGGTTGAATTTCATGGTTTTACTCCTTTGTTGTTTCGGTGTTTGATTGGTCTCCCAGCCCGAACTTGTACTGGATGGCGTCCGTGGGGCAGGCTTTCATACACATCCCACAGCGGATACATTCGGCGTGGTTGGGGGTCTTGGTAATGTCTACGTCCATCTTACAGGCCCTTGCGCAGGCACCGCAGGAGACGCATTTGTGGGTGTCTACACGCATCTGGAACAGCGAGACCTTGTTCAGCAGCGCATAAAACGCGCCCAGCGGGCACAGCCACTTGCAGAAGGGGCGGTAGAACACCACGCTGCCCATAATGACTGCCAGCAGAATGCAGGCTTTCCATGTGAACAGCTTGCCCAGCGCGGCGCGGATGCCAGCATTGGTCAGGGAGAGGGGAAGGGCGCCTTCCAGCACGCCCTGTGGGCAGAGATATTTGCAGAAGAAGGGGTCGCCCATGCCCAGCTCGTTGACCGCCAGCAATGGCAGCAGCACCACCATGACCAGCAGCACCGCATACTTTAAATAGCGCAGCGGCTTTAGCTTTTTGGTGGAAAGCTTGGGAGAGGGAATCTTGTGCAAAAGCTCCTGAAACCACCCGAACGGGCAGAGGAAACCGCAGATGAACCGTCCCAGCAGCACCCCGAAAAGGATGAGAATGCCGGTGATGTAGTAGGAAAAGCGGAATTTGGAAGAGCCCACTACCGCCTGAAACGCCCCCACCGGGCAGGCACCGGCAGCGCCCGGGCAGGAATAGCAGTTCAGCCCCGGGACGCAGACGTATTTTCCATTGCCCTGATACAGCGTTCCTTTAGCAAAGTTGGGCAGGTGGATGTTGGTTAAAAGGGTCGCTCCGGCCTGTATAAAGCCCCGGAACCGGGCAAGGGGATTTAATTTTTTCTTATCCAATGCCCACACACTCCATACACAGCCGGATGGCTTTTGAAAATACGGTGTCTGCCTCGCCCCGCCATACGCCGAACAGCAGCATCAGTACCCCGGCAGCAAGCAAAAGCAGCTGCGCCTGTTTTTTTGTCATGAACATCATAGCCTCCTGTTGTTTGATGGCACCAGTATACACTATCCGGGATAAAATTTCTGCGAAGAAAATCTTAACACGAATCTTAACACCGTCTGCTATAATCTGTTATAATGAAGAAAAACGCAAGAAATGGATTTTTTACGGGAAGGGTGGAAAACAAAATGCGCCTTTTGGTGGTAGAGGACGAGCACTCCCTGCGGGAGGACATTGCCCGGAAGCTGCGGCTGTCCGGGTACGAGGTGGACGCCTGTGCAGACGGCGAAGCCGCATTGGAAGCGCTGACGGCAGAGCGGTACGACCTTGTACTGCTGGACCTCAATCTGCCCAAGGTGGACGGGATGCAGGTGTTGCGCAGCTTACGGCAGCACGACCTTGAAACCTGTGTGCTGATCTTATCAGCGCGCAGTGAAATTTCAGATAAGGTGGAGGGGCTGGATGCCGGGGCGAACGATTATCTTTCCAAGCCATTCCACCTTGCAGAATTGGAAGCCCGGGTGCGCAGCCTGACCCGGCGCAAGTTCATCCAGCAGGACGTCTGCCTGTGCTGCGGGCGGCTCAGCTTCAACACCCGCAGCCGCGTTGCCACGGTGGATGGTCAGACCCTTGCCCTGACGCGGAAGGAGAGCGGCGTACTGGAATATCTGCTGCTGCATCAGGGACGCCCGGTCAGTCAGGAAGAGCTGATTGAGCACGTCTGGGACGGAAGCGTGGACAGCTTCAGCAACTCCATCCGGGTACATATCTCTGCCCTGCGCAAAAAGCTGCGGGCGGCGCTGGGCTACGACCCCATCCGCAACCGCATCGGGGAAGGCTACGAGATCGGAGGAGAGGTACAATGAAACGGTTGTCCCTGCAATGGCGCATCACCCTGCTGACGGCGCTGCTCATCGCCTGTGCCTGCGTGTGCATGAACCTGCTTTTATACCGCACCGGTGCAACCGGCATGGATGCCCTCAACGGCTTTATGATGCAGTATCAGCCCGGCAGTGAGGATTCCTTGACCATCGAGATCCCGCAGGAGGAAATGTCCAGCCTGCTGGCGCATTTTTCACAGGAAGTCTACGATGCAAAGGTGGTTTTTGGCCGCAAGGGCTGGTGCATTACTGCTGTGGTCACCATCCTCAGCGCGGCCATCGCTTATTTTGTCAGCGGCAGAGCTCTAAAACCGTTGCAGCAGCTTGCGCAGCAGGCGCAGCGGGTCGATCAGGACAGCATTGCTACCGTCCGTCTGGACGAAGATACCGTGCAGGAATTCGGGCAGTTGAGCCGGTCGGTAAACCGGATGCTGGATGGCCTGGCACAGTCCTTTGAATTACAACGGCAGTTTGCGGGCAACGCAGCCCACGAGCTGCGCACCCCGCTGGCTATTTTGCAGACGAAGCTGGAACTGTTTGCAGAGGAGCACCCAGCCATGGATGCCGAGACTGCCGGGCTGGTCAGCTCTCTGCGGGAGCAACTGGATCGCCTGACCGCCCTTGTGCGCACTTTATTAGAGATGAGCAATCTGCAATCGATCTCCCGTACTGACCAGATCGCCCTTGCACCGCTGGTGGAGGAAATTTTGACCGACCTGACCCCCCTTGCCCAGAAAAACAATATCTCCTTGCAGCAGGACTGCGCGGAACTGGGCATGGTGGGCAGTGATGCGCTGATCTACCGACTGGTGTTCAATCTGGTGGAAAACGGTATCAAGTATAACCGCCTCGACGGTGCGGTGCGCGTCACTCTGCGGCGGGAAAAGCAAACTGCCGTGCTGCGCGTTGCGGATACCGGCCCGGGCATCCCCGCAGACTGCCGGGAGAGCATCTTCCAGCCCTTTTTCCGGGTGGATAAGTCCCGCAGCCGGGAGATGGGCGGCGTGGGGCTTGGCCTTGCCCTTGTGCGGGAGATCGCCGTACTGCACGGCGGCAGTGTGACTGTGGAGAGCAGCAGCGAAAACGGCACTACCTTTGTCGTCACCCTGCCGCTGGCACAGCCCTGTTGAAGCAAGCAGAGCATGGAAATCGTGCTTCCGAATAAAGGCTTCCCCCGGTCGGGGGAAATCTGTCCCCAAGGGGTGAAGGCTTTTGCCCAGTGACGATTTGTGCAAGCATGGGAAGGGGGCTTTATTTTTGGCACACGGGGGAGTATACTGGAAACAGCAGGCCCCGGAAAATAAGAAGGACAAAGGAGATACTGAAAATGCAGGCGACCATTCAAAACGAATTTCTGAGCCTTACGGTGGACACTCACGGTGCCGAGGCCGTCAGCCTGAAGAACGCGGCGGGGGAGGAGCTGCTCTGGCAGGCCGACCCGGCGGTCTGGAAGCGCCACGCGCCCATCCTCTTCCCGTGGACGGGCAAGCTTAAAGACGGCAGCTTCACCCATGGCGGCAAGACCTACAAGGGCGGCCAGCACGGTTTTGCCCGGGACGTGGAGCACACCCTGCTGAAAGCGGAGGGCGACACCATCCAGCTCGAGCTGCGCCCGGATGAGGCCATGAAGGCGGAGAAGTTCCCCTTCGACTTCGTGCTCACCAGCACCTTCCGGCTGGACGGAAAGACCCTTCACCACACCCTCACCGTCTCGAACCCCGGTGCCGAAGAGCTGCGGTTCGGCATCGGCTACCACCCGGCCTTTCAGGTGCCCTTCGATGCAGAGCACACCGTCGAGGACTACGAGTTCCGCTTCGACCAGCCCGAGAGCCCGGTCATCCTCGACGCCAGCGGGGGCGGTCTGCTGACGGGCAAATGCTACTACCAGTGGAAGAACCAGCAGGCCATCCAGCTGACCAACGACCTCTTCGACAACGACAGCTTCTGCATGGCGGGCCTGCGCACCAGGACGCTGGGCATCTACGAGAAGGACACGGGCCGCAGCATCGTCTGCGATGTGGCCGGCTTCCCCTATACCCTCATCTGGTCGGCCCTGTCCAAGCCGGTGCGCTTCGTCTGCATCGAGCCGTGGAACTCGCTGCCCGCCTCGGTAGACGATCCGCAGGAGTGGGAGCAGCGTGCTGCTGCGGCCTGCCTCGCCCCGGGCGGGGAGTGGAGCACGACCCTCAGCACGACCTTCAACCGCTAAACTGCAAGCAAAAAGGGAGGCGCCCCGGCGGGGTGCCTCCCTCTTTTTGTGCGATAAAATTTACAGAGCCTTGATGGCGGTCTTGATGCGCTCGGCAGCCACCCTGGTCTTTTCGGCGTCACCAAAGGCGGTCAGGCGGAAGTAGCCCTCGCCGCACTCGCCGAAGCCCACGCCCGGGGTGCCGACGACGCCGCAGTTCTCCAGCAGCCAGTCGAAGAACTCCCAGCTCTTCATGCTGCCGGGGCAGCGCAGCCAGATGTAGGGGCTGTTCTTGCCGCCGCAGTACCACACGCCGCACTCGTCCAGAGCGTCGGCGATGACCTTGGCGTTCTTGCGGTAGTAGTCGAGGTTGTGCTGGATCTCAGCCATGCCGCTCTCAGTAAAGACGGCGGCAGCGCCGCGCTGCACGACATAAGGCACACCGTTGAACTTGGTGGTCTGGCGGCGCAGCCAGAGCTTGTTGATGTTCATGCCGTCACGTTCCAGATCTTTCGGCACCACGGTGTAGCCGCAGCGGGTGCCGGTGAAGCCTGCGATCTTGGAGAAGGAGCAGATCTCGATGGCGCACTCGCGGGCGCCCTCGATCTCGAAGATGCTGCGGGCCAGCTCACCGTCGGAGATGAAGCACTCGTAAGCGGCGTCGTAGAGGATGATAGCGTTGTTCTTTCTGGCGTACTCCACCCATGCCTTGAGCTGGTCGCGGGTGTAGGCAGCGCCGGTGGGGTTGTTGGGGCTGCAGATGTAGATGATGTCAGCCTTCACGCTGTCGTCGGGCATCCCGAGGAAACCGTTCTCCTGACTGGTGCGGCCATAGATGATCTTGCGGCCATCGGTGACATTGTCGTCCACATAGGTGGGGTAGACGGGGTCCGGAACGAGGACGGTGTTGTCCACGTCGAACAGGCCCAGCACATTGGCAAGGTCGCTCTTTGCACCGTCGGAGATGAAGATCTCGTCCTCGTCCAGCTTGGTGCCGCGGCCTGCGTAGTAGCCCTGAATGGCCTGCTTGAGGAAGGGGTAGCCCTGCTCGGGGCCGTAGCCGTGGAAGCCTTCCTTGGTACCCATCTCGGTGACGGCGTCATGCATGGCGTCCACGACGCACTTGGCCAGCGGCTGGGTCACATCGCCGATACCCAGACGGATGATCTCCTTCTCAGGGTGTGCCTCCTGATAGGCGGCGACCTTGTGGGCAATGTCCACGAAGAGGTAGCTGGCCTTCAGCTCATTGTAATGTTTGTTCATTTTCATGATACTTTCCCTCAATTCTTTCTTTATAAGTGGCTTGCTCTCTCAGGCCGCTCCGCGTCCGGCTCCCTCAGAGGGAAAGCCAAAAACATAACGGAGAGGGCAAGGATGCTTAAACTTCAGTGACGCCTTCGTATACGGTGACCGCGCTGCCGGTCATCAGCAGTTTTTTACCCGGCAGCACCCGGATGATGAGCTCACCGCCGCGCAGCTGGACGTGGACGTCCTCCCCGGCGGGGCAGACGCCCAGCTCGGTCAGCGCCGCCACGGTGGCACATGTGCCGGTGCCGCAGGCCCAGGTCTCGCCGCTGCCCCGCTCCCACACCCGCATTTTCAGGTGGGTGGAGTCCACCACCTGCACGAACTCGGTGTTGACCCGCTCCGGGAAGTTCGGGTGCTTCTCGAACGCCGGGCCGATGTCCTCGAGCTTCAGGCTGTCCACATCGTCCACGACGGTGACGCAGTGGGGGTTGCCCACGCTGATGCAGGTGACACGCCAGGTCCTGTCCTCCACGGTGAGGGGGCAGTCCACCAGCGGGCCTTCGCCCATATCCACGGCGGGCAGAGCCGCCGCCATGGCGGAGTATCCGCCCATCTCCACCTGCCAGAGCTGGCGGCCCTTGCGGGTGATGGTCTTTGTACCGCTGTTGGTGTCCACGACGAGCGTCTCTTTGGCGACGCCGTGGGTGTAGAGCCACTCAGCCACGCAGCGTACGCCGTTGCCGCACATCTGGGCCTCGCTGCCGTCGGCGTTGAAGATGCGCATCCGTCCGTCTGCGCCGGCCGTCACCGGGGCGCAGATGCAGATGATGCCGTCCGCGCCGATGGAAAAGTGGCGGCGGGAGAGGTCCTGCGAAAGGGCTGCGATGTTCTCCGGCACACCGCTTTCGCGGCAGTCGAGATAGATATAATCGTTGGCACAGCCCTGCATTTTGGTGAATGAAAGCTTCATGTTGAAAACTCCTTTGGGGCTGCTGGTCAGTCCCCATAAACTTGCCACTCTATAATGATAAGAAAATAGCCCCCGTCTGTCAAGCAGAAAAGGGCTGGCAGAGAGATTTTGAGCGGAATTTTTGCCCGGAAAACCATGCCGGATGCAAAACGGGGCTTGACAATAAGCATATCATGGGATATAAAGAAAGAGAGCGTTCTGCGCAGGGAGACAGTCTGCCCGCCAAAGGGGAGGAGGGAAAGGCTGCCATGGTCTGCGCAGCGTGAAGATGCGAAATTAAAGCAAAAGGAGACCGCTATCATGGATACGTTTGAGAAGATCCGCGCACTGCTGGCAGAACAGCTGGACATCGACCCCGCTAAGATCACGATGGACAGTGACATTATGGGCGATTTTGAGGCCGACAGCCTCGACATCGTGGATATGGTGATGACGCTGGAGGATGAGTTTGGCATCGAGGTGCCGGACGACGCCATCGAGAACCTGCGCACGGTGGGTGATGTGGTGAAGTTTGTGGACAGCCACAAGGGCTGAGCGACCAACAAGCAAAAAAGCCCCGCATCCGCGCCTCTGCACACGGCAGAGTAGGCGGCGGGGCTTTATATATGGGTTCGTGCGGAACGATGAGCGTTTGGCGCACGGCCTTGGGAGGATAAGATTAAAATGGCAAAAGACAACAAAAAGCTCGTACAGGCGATCACCAGTCAGGAGGAGAACTTCGCACAGTGGTATACCGACATCTGCGTCAAGGCAGAGCTGGTCGAGTATTCCAGCGTGAAGGGTTTCATCATCCTGCGCCCCTATGGTCAGGCGATCTGGGAGCTCATCCAGAAGGATATGGATGCCCGCTTCAAGGCTACCGGCCATGAGAACGTGGCAATGCCCGTGCTGATCCCTGAGAGCCTGCTGCAGAAGGAAGGCGAGCTGGTCAATGGCTTCGCGCCGGAGGTGGCGTGGGTCACGATGGGCGGCTCTGACAAGCTGGAAGAGCGTCTGGCTGTCCGCCCCACCAGCGAGACCATGTTCTGCGACCACTGGTCCCGCGTGCTGCACAGTTACCGCGAGCTGCCCATGAAGTACAACCAGTGGTGCAGCGTCGTGCGCTGGGAGAAGACCACCCGTCCCTTCCTGCGCAGCCGCGAGTTCTGGTGGCAGGAGGGCCACACCATCCACGAGACTGCCGCCGAGGCCGAGGCTGAGACTCAGCAGCAGCTGAACTGCTACGCAGACGTCTGCGAGCAGGACCTGGCTATCCCTGTTGTCAAGGGCCGCAAGACCGATAAGGAAAAGTTCGCCGGTGCTGAGGCTACCTATACCATCGAAGCCATGATGAAGGACGGCAAGGCCCTGCAGAGCGGCACCAGCCACTACTTCGGCGATAAGTTCAGCAAGGCTTACGACGTGACCTTTACCGGCCGCGACAACCAGCTGCATCATCCGTTCCAGACCAGCTGGGGCGTTTCCACCCGTCTGGTGGGCGCTATCATCATGACCCACGGCGACGACGACGGCCTCATCCTGCCCCCGGCTGTCGCCCCCATCCAGGTCGTGGTGGTGCCTATCGCTGCCCACAAGCCCGGCGTCTCCGAGAAGGCTGCTGAGCTGGCCGAGAAGATCTCCAAGTACGCCCGCGTCAAGCTGGACGACAGCGACAACGCTCCCGGCTGGAAGTTCTCTCAGTGGGAGATGAAGGGCGTGCCTCTGCGCCTCGAGATCGGCCCCAAGGACCTGGAGAAGAACCAGTGCGTCCTCGTCCGCCGCGACACCCGCGAGAAGGTGTTCGTCTCTCTGGACGAGCTGGAGACCGCGATCCCGGCCCAGCTGGAGGCTCTGCGCAAGGACCTGTACGAGCGCGCTCTTGCCAACCGTGAGAAGCGCACCTGGGCTGCCACCACCATGGACGAGGTCAAGGAGCTGGCCAAGGCCAACACCGGCTACATCAAGACCATGTGGTGCGGCGACCTGGCCTGCGAGATGAAGATGAAGGAAGAAGTCGGCCTGTCCAGCCGCTGCATGCCCTTCGAGCAGGAGCACCTGAGCGATGTCTGCCCCTGCTGCGGCAAGCCCGCCAAGACCATGGTCTACTGGGGCATCGCATACTAAGCGAAACTTTTGCAAGACAACTGAGAGCAGTCGCTTTCCCTCACGGGAGAGCGGCTGCTCTTTTGTGCAATCTGGCAATAATCTGGTAAAAATTTTGTAAAAGGGGTTGAAAAAATCGTCCAGCCGTAGTATGATGACGGGGCTGAAAAAGGCAAATACTTTACAGGAGGAAGCGAACACGATGTCCGGCGACCATTTAGACAACCCCAAACAACGCTCCTCCTGCGATGCGGGCAGTATGGATTGAATCTGCCGCGTCCTGAATGCATCTGCCCATGATACACCGCAGGAGTCTGACCAAAAGACGACGCGGTGTATTTTTATGCCCCAAAAGGGGAGGAGGAACCCAAGATGCAGCAGAAGAACTACCAGCAGGAAATACTCGCCCTCATCCACAGCGGCCTGCCGCAGGCAGAGCTGGCCGAAAAGCTCTCTGATTACCATGAGAACGACCTTGCCGACGCCCTCGCAGCCCTGACGCCCGACGAGCGCCAGAAGCTCTATGCCGTTCTGGGCGTGGATACCGTGGCCGAGATCTTCTCCTATCTGGACGACGCAGAACCTTACCTGAAAGAACTGCCCAGCGAGAAGGCCGCCAACGTCGTTTCCCACATGGACTCGGACGACGCCGTGGACGCTCTGGACGACCTCGAGGAAGAGGATAAAGCCAAGATCGTCGGCCAACTGGACAAAGACTCCGCCGAAGATGTGAAGATGCTGCTCTCCTACGGCGAGGACGAGATCGGCAGCAGCATGACCACCAACTACATCTGCATCCGGAAGGACATGACCATCCGGCAGGCTATGAGTGAGCTGGTGAAACAGGCGGGCGAGAACGACAACATCTCTACCCTCTACGTCGTGGACGAGAACGACAAGTTCTACGGCGCCATCGACCTGAAAGACCTCATCATCGCCCGTGCGGAGGACCGCCTCGAAAAGCTCATTGCCCGGTCCTACCCCTATGTGACCGACCACGAAAAGATCAGCGACTGCATCGACCGCATCGTAGACTACGCCGAGCGCTCTCTGCCTGTCCTGAACGATGCCGGCGAGCTGGTGGGCATCATCACCTCGGCGGATGTCGTCGAACTGGTCGATGACGAGATGGGCGACGATTACGCAAAGCTGGGCGGCCTGACCAGCGAAGAAGATTTGAACGAGGGCGTCTTCGAGAGTGTCAAGAAGCGCCTGCCCTGGCTGATCGCTCTGCTCTTCCTCGGGATGCTGGTGTCCTCGGTGGTGGGTGCCTTTGAGTCGGTGGTGGCTGTCCTGCCCATCGTCATCTGCTTCCAGTCCATGGTGCTGGATATGGCGGGCAATGTCGGCACCCAGTCGCTGGCCGTCACCATCCGCGTGCTGGTGGACGAGAACCTGACCACCTCCAAAAAGCTGCATCTGCTCTGGAAGGAGATGCGGGTGGGTCTGGTCAACGGTGCGCTTCTGGCCGTCATGGCGCTGGGCTTCCTCGGCTGCTATATCCACTTCTTCAAAGCCTATGCGTGGGGGCAGGCGTTCCTGCTCTCCGGCTGCGTCGGTGTTTCCCTCATCGTGGCGATGGTCATTTCCAGCCTGGTGGGTACGGTCATCCCCATGCTGTTCCATAAGATCCATATCGACCCCGCCGTGGCGTCCGGCCCGCTCATCACCACCATCAACGACCTCGTGGCCGTCGTGGTGTACTACGGTCTGGCCATGATCGTGCTCATTGATATGTTCCATCTGGGCTGATTTTTGAATAAGAGCAAAGGCTCCGGCACTGCCGGAGCCTTTTTGTGTCTTATCGATTCTCTATCCAGTACCGCTGGGTCAGCATCCCATCCGAGGAGTCAAACATCTCATCTTCCAGTACGCCGCCGTTAGACTGAATCGTCTTTGCTGAGGCGATGTTATAGTGGTCACAGCAGATGCGCACCTTGGAGATGCCGCGCTCCTTGGCCTTTTCGAGGGTCATGCAGAGCATCTGGCTGGCGTAACCGTTCTTCCGCTCCGAGGGGCGGACGCTGTAGCCGATATGACCGCCGTAGGCCAGCAGATAGTCGTTGAGGTGGTGGCGCAGGTTGGTCATGCCGACAAGATGTTCCTGCTCGTCCAGAGCCAGATACTGGGTGGCCGGTACGAACCCGGCAGGCGTGGTGGCGGGGTCTTTCAGCCTGCGGATGTTAGCCAGCCACTGGTCGAAGTCGTCGTATTTGTCCAGCGCCGAAGTGCCGTCGAGCCGGGAACTGATGGCAAGAAACTCTTCCCGGTAGGCCATGACCTGCTCCCGGTCGCCCTCGTCCGGCTCCCGCAGATGGAGTTTCTGGGACGGCGTATGGCGAGCTGCGGCGCGGAAGTCCGGTGCTTTCATCAGGCCGTGGCGGTTGCAGTAGAAGTAGAGTACGCCCGCACCGGTGATTTTGAAACGGCAGCTGGCGTCTCCCTCAGGGTAAAGTTTGACCAGCTGCAATTTGTCGCCGGTGAGGCAGGCAATGAAGGAAATGTAGTGGTCTTTGGTCATGGGGTGGTGGATGGTGACGAAAAGCTCATCTTCCACCCGCTCGAGCGTCAGCTGATGGTGTTCGTCGGCGTCGTCCGCCTCAGAGATGTCCAGCGGCGGCAGGGTGATGCCGCAGCAGCTCACGACAGCCTGCCCGGTGGCGTGGAGCACATTGCCGCACAGGGGGCAGACATAGAGCTTGGAGCGAAGCAAGTTGGCAGAACGGTTCCGGTTGACGACGGGTTCGCCCTGCATCAACTCGAGCACGCTGACGCCCAGAGCCGCCGCCAGCGGCTCCAGCAGGGAAATATCGGGCAGGCCGCGGGCTGTCTCCCACTTGGAGATGGCCTTTGCGCTGACGGCCAGCTTTTCGGCCAGCTCTGCCTGCGTCAGGTGTTTGGCTTCCCGCAGCTGCCGGATGGCAGTGCCGGTGACGTAAGAATCCATATAAACTCTCCTTTGTGATTGTTTCTCTCTGTCCAAAGGATACCATAACAAAAAGCTCCACACAACCTACGCTGCGTGGAGCTTTGCTTTTTTATTTGGCTTCGTCTGTTTTCTGCCGGGCGGCTTCCAGCTCGTCCACCCGCTTTTGCAGGGCCTCTACTTTGTCGTCCAGCCGCCAGAACGCCCAGATGACGAAGGCGATGCCAAGGCTGACCGGGAACATCCACGCATAAAAGTGGTGCTGGATGTCCAGAAAATAGGAGCCGCCGAAGAAGGTGAACAGAAACAGAAAGAGCAGCGCGGTGGCGAAAATGCCCAGAAAACGCTTCATAGAAAGCCTCCGTTATTCCTCTGCGGCCTCTTCTTCGTCCTCGTCCAGCTCGATGCTGAACACGGCCTTTTTCAGCTTACCGCAGCCCTGAGCTTTCAGGCCGGACTTGTAGGGTTCACCGGCCAGATAGAGGGCAAAGCGCCCCTCGCAGAGCATCCCGGCGATACTGGTGCCGGCGGTGCCGACGGTCAGGTCGGCAGCCTCGTCGATGGGCCTGGTGGGAGTCAGCTCGCCAAGTGAGACTTCGAACAGCTCGCTGCCCTCAAGGTCGGTCTCGAGGGTCAGGTGATTGTCCCGGCGCTGGAAGAGCGCTTTGTCCGAGGTCTGCGGCGTGACGGTACACACCGTGACCACGGCCTTGTCGCCGTCGATGCGGGTCTTTCCGGCGGGCAGATTGTTGATGTCCCGGGCCATGACGAACTCGATGACAGCGTCAAGGTTGTCGCTCATGCCGAGATAGTTGGGGAGATTGTTCAGGGTATCGTAAATCATAGGAGAAACCTCTTATTCTGAATCTTTGGGGTCGGTCATCAGCTCTTTGATGCTGGGGACGACGCCGCCCAGATTCTGCAAATCGGAAGGGATGATGATCTTGGTGGCCTTGCCGTTGGCGACCTTGGCCAGCGCTTCCAGACTGCGCAGGGCAAGGACCTTATCGGTGGGCATGGCTTCGTTCAGCAGGCGGATGGCGTCGGCGTTGGCCTTCTGGACGGCGAGGATGGCCTGCGCCTCGCCCTCGGCCTCGAGGATGCGCTGCTGTTTGACGGCGTCGGCGCGGAGGATGGCGGATTCCTTTTCGCCCTCGGCGGCAGTAATGGCGGCCTGCTTTTCACCGTCTGCTTTCAGGATGACGGCACGCTTCTCGCGCTCTGCCTTCATCTGTTTCTCCATGGCCTCCTGGATCTCGCGCGGCGGGATGATGTTCTTGACCTCAACACGGTTGACCTTGATGCCCCACTTGTCGGTGGCTTCATCAAGGATGGCCGTGATCTTGCTGTTGATGGTGTCGCGGCTGGTGAGGGTGTGGTCCAGCTCCATCTCGCCGATGATGTTGCGCAGGGTGGTGGCCGACAGGCTCTCGATGGCCGCGATGGGCTGGTTGACGCCGTAAGTGTAGAGCTTGGCATCCATCACCTGGAAGAAGACCACCGTATCGATCTGCATGGTGACGTTATCGCGGGTGATGACCGGCTGAGGGGGAAAGTCGGCGACCTGCTCTTTCAGGCTGACTTTCTTCGCCACCCGCTCGAGGAACGGGATCTTGACGTGAAGGCCGGCGCTCCATGTCTCGGAGTAGCTGCCCAGACGCTCCACGACGTAGACCATGGACTGCGGCACGATGACGATGTTGGTGACGACCACCAGCAGGATGACAAAGATGAGGATGAGGATAAGGAACAGCATGATAGGCATAGGGACGCTCCTTTCATATCAGTGAGCCGCCCGGCGGGCGGTCTCGGTCAGGACAGGCTCCACGATGAGCAGGGTGCTGTGGATCTCTGCCACCCGGCAGCTCTGGCCCGGGGCGAGGGTGTCGCCGGGGGTGGCACAGCGGGCGTTCCAGTCTACACCGTCCAGCCGGACACGGCCGGTGGCCTCGGCGGAGACGGAGGTGAGCACGACGGCCTCCCGGCCAAGGGCGCGGTCGCCGTTCGTTGCCGTGGGCGGCTTGCGCAGCCGGGCGCACAGGGGCTTGAGGGCCAGCAGGCAGAGGGTGCTGACGGCGATGAACACCACCGCCTGCACCCGGAAGGAGCCGGTGACCAGACAGCTCAGCAGGGCTGCGGCGCTGCCCACGGCAAACCAGATGGAGACGAGATTCAGGGTCATGGCCTCGAGAACGACGAAGCCGATGGCGGCCAGCAGCCAGAAAATGGGGTCAACAGACATGAGTTCTCCCTCCTTTTTCCCCATTATAGAGCAAAACGTCTGAAAAGTACAGAGACAGATTATGAATAAGCCCCCTGCTCACGCCGGGCGGGATGCCACAGGCAGGGCAGGGGGGTGGGGGTCACTTATAGTCGTAGTAGCTGTGGTTGGGGTTGTGGCCGACCTCTTCCACCACGATGGTGAAGCCCATGGGGTTCACCTCGGTGTGCTTGCCGCTGGCCAGCGGCTCTACGATGATATGCTCGGTGCGGTTGACGATGATCTCTGCCGCCTCAAACTCGCCGATGCGCTGGTAGTGGAGGACGCCGCCCTCCGCCCGCAGGACACGAAGCTCTCCGGTGCGGAAGGCTTCGCAGGTGTGGCGGAGCTGTGCCAGCTGTGCCAGAACAGGCTTCAGCCGCTCTTCGTGGCTGTCCCAGCAGTAGAAGCCGCGGTTGAAGGGGTCGCGATAGCCCTGCATCCCGATCTCGTCGCCGTAGTAGAGGCAGGGGACGCCGGGCAGAGTGTAGATGATGGCGTAAGCCATCCGCAGCTTGAGCATTCCTTCCTCGTAGGCGTCGCCGGTGACGCAGCGGCCGCTCTGCCACTCGCGACCCCGGCCATTGGCGGGCTCGTCGGCAATGACGGTCAGTGCGCGCTCGGTGTCGTGGGTGGAGAGGAAGTTCAGGGCCGTATCGAGGGCCGGGGCGGGGTAGTGCTCGCAGATGGAGAGGATGTCGGTCATGGTCTGGCCGGCGTCCCGTCCGCAGACGAAGCCCAGAACGGCGTTCTTGAAGGGATAGTTCATCACGCTGTCGAGGCCCTTGCCCAGCAGGTAGGTGCGGCGCTTGTCGAAGCCGAACTTGGTGGTGGCGTCCTCCCACACTTCGCCCAGAAGGAACTTATCCGGGCCGACCCGTTTGACGGCGGTGCGCACTTTTTCAATAAATTCGTCGGGCAGCTCGTCGGCCACGTCCAGACGGAAGCCTGCTGCACCCCGGCGGAGCCAGGTGTCGATGACACCGCCCTCACCGGTGATAAATTCGACGTAGGATGGCGTTTCTTCGTTGACTTCGGGCAGGGTCTCGAAGCCCCACCAGCTGCGGTAGCCGCCCTTATACTTGGAATCGAAATCGTACCAGCTGCGGTAAGGGGAGTTGGGGTCACGATAGGCACCGCCTTCGCCGTAGCGGCCCTCGCGGTTGAAATAGCGGCTGTCGGAGCCGGTGTGGCTGAACACGCCGTCCAGCACGATGCCGATGCCGTACTTCCTGGCCTCAGCGCAGAGGGTCTCGAAATCCTCGTTGGTACCCAGCAGGGGGTCTACGTTGAGGTAGTCGGCAGTGTTGTAGCGGTGGTTGGAGTGGGCCTCGAAGATGGGGTTCAGGTAAAGGTAATCCACGCCCATCTTGCGGAGGTAGGGCAGCTTCATCTGGATGCCCTTGAGGTCGCCGCCGAAATAGTCCTCGTTCAGGTGGCCGCCCACCTCATTGGGCTGCCAGAAGGGCTCGGCGTGCTTGTCGGCCTGATAGAGCCGGTCGGGGAAGGGCATGGGCTTGTTCTCCACGCCCTCGCAGAAGCGGTCGGGGAAGATCTGGTAGAACACCTTGCCCTTGATGGGGGCGGGCGTCTCAAAATCGGCCTCATACACGGTGATCTGCCAGCTCTCGCCCTCCTGCCAGCTCACGACGCCGCAGTTGTCCGGCCCGCGCACGATGCGGCGGAAGTCGGTGTAGAGGTCGAAATAGTAGAAGTAGAGGCCCACGTCGTTGAGGGTGACGTCCACCGAGAAGTGGTTCTGATGGGGCGTTTGGCCGTCGAACTTCATCCGGTAGTGGACGGGGACATCGTACCTGCCCTCTTTCTGGAGAACGAGGTGAGGGTCTACATAGCCCAGCTCCTCCGGGATGCAGAGGGACAAATGCACACTCTGACCGGCGCGCACCGCGCCGAAGGGCTGCTTGAAGTAGGGGTCGAAACTATTGAACAGACAAGGCAAAAAGGATCGTCCTTTCTCAAAAAAAGCCCCGGGCAGCGATGCCACGGGGCGTTGCGTTATTATTAAAGGGATAACCTCTCAGTCTCGCATTCGCTCGACAGCTCCCCTACCGAGGGGAGCCTCTGGC
>ERZ809146.10-NODE-10-length-120002-cov-11.090432_pt1 | contig 120002 bp, 126 predicted proteins | sample MGYA00520794_ERZ809146 | MGnify/ENA primary metagenome ERZ809146 (study PRJEB31570, sample SAMEA3212995) | Homo sapiens | biome: human-gut; feature: human gut; material: fecal | place: Sweden | collected 2011 ... | reverse complement strand
TACTTCAAAAGGAATAATGACAGATAAAGAGGCACGTAAGGAAAACATAGGTGGAGAAGTTCTTGCTTATATTTGGTAATTTATATAGGAGGAAATAAAAATGAGCCGTATTGGAAATCGTATAATAACGGTACCTAATGGTGTAACAGTAGCTAATGAAGATGGTATAGTAAAAGTTACTGGACCAAAGGGAACATTACAACAAAAAATGTTGAATAAAATCACGATGAAACAGGACGCTGATAAGTTAGTTCTTGAACGTAGCGATGAATCAGCTAAAGCTAATCATGGTACTATGAATTCTTTAATCACAAACATGATTACAGGAGTTACAGAAGGATATCAAAAAGGATTAGAAATAATTGGTGTTGGTTACAATTTTAAAGTTCAAGGTTCAACACTAACTATTAAAGCTGGTTATTCACATCCTGTTGACATGAAAGTACCTGAAGGTTTAACTGTAGAAGCAGTAAGTAATACTGAAATTATAGTTAAAGGTATTGATAAAGCACAAGTTGGTAAATTTGCTGCTGAAATTAGAAAAGTAAGATCACCAGAGCCATATAAAGGTAAAGGTATTCGTTACAAAGGTGAACATGTTAATCGTAAAGAAGGAAAGAAAGCTGCTAAATAGTAGGAAGGGAGAATAAAGGTTATGATAAAAAAAGAATCTCGTAATAGTATGCGTTTAATTCGTCATAAACGTATTCGTAATAAAATTATGGGAACAAGTGAAGTACCAAGATTAAGCGTATATCGTTCAAATGCTGGTATTTATGCACAAATTATAGACGATGAAACAAGAACTACTCTAGTATCTGCTTCCTCATTAGATAAAGATTTAAACTTAAAAAATGGAAGTAATGTAGAAGCAGCTAAAGTTGTTGGTAAGAGTATTGCTGAAAAAGCAAAAAAAGCTAACATCACAAAAGTAGTATTTGATAGAGGTGGTTACCTTTATCATGGACGTGTAGAAGCATTAGCAAATGCTGCACGCGAAAATGGATTAGAATTCTAATAGGAGGGTATTATGCAAAAGAAAAACATGGAACCTAAAGCAAAATTACTTGAAGAATTAGTAATTGACGTTAAAAGTGTTGTTAAAGTAAACAAAGGTGGACGTCAAAGACGTTTTTCAGCTACAGTTGTTGTAGGTGACAGAAACGGAAAAGTTGGATTAGGTACAGGTAAAGCTGCCGAAGTACCTGATGCAATTAAAAAAGCAATTCAAGATGCCAACAAGAACATAATTCAAATACCTCTAATTGACGGAAGAACAATTTCTCACGAAACAATTGGAACTAGTGGAGCTGCACGTGTAATTTTAAAACCTGCTAAAGCTGGTACTGGTATCATTGCTGGTGGATCTGTTCGTGCAGTTCTTGAATTAGCCGGAGTACGTGATATTGTATCTAAAGCATTAGGTGCAAGAACTAAGTTAAATATGGCACAAGCTGCTATAAATGGACTTAAATCAATTAAAACACCAGAAGAAGTTGCCAAACTTCGCGGTAAAACAGTAGAGGAGATATTAGGATAATGAAGTTACATGAATTAGAAAAAAATATCGGAGCTACTCATAGTAAAAAGCGTGTTGGACGTGGTTCTGGTAGTGGATTAGGAAAAACTAGTGGAAAAGGACAAAAAGGTCAAAAGGCTCGTAGTGGTGGTAGCATCAACCCAGTATTCGAAGGTGGACAATTACCACTATATCGTCGTATTCCAAAAAGAGGTTTCTCAAATGCCTTATTCAAAACAGAATATTCTATTATCAATGTAGAAGATTTAAATGTATTTGAAGATGGAACAGTAGTAACACCTGCATTATTAAAAGAAGCAGGACTTGTAAAAAAAGAATTAGATGGTATTAAAGTACTAGGTGAAGGAAAGTTAGAAAAGAAATTAACTGTACAAGCTAACAAATTTTCTAAATCTGCCATTGAAAAAATCAATGAATCAGGTAGCAAAATTGAGGTGATCTAGTATGTTCAAAACCATGAAGCAACTATTTACTCCAACAAATAAGGATTTAAGACACAGGATATATTTTACCTTTCTTGTTCTAGCAATATTCATTATTGGGTGCTCAATAAGGGTTCCTGGTACTGAAAATGTTAGTAACAATTTAGGCTTCCTTGAATTATTAAATTCTATGGGTGGAGGAGCATTCAAGAAATTTTCAATATTTGCTTTAGGGGTTATGCCTTACATCACAGCATCTATTATAATGCAACTACTAGAAATGGATATTTTTCCATATTTTGCAGATTTGGCTAAACAAGGTCATACTGGTAGACAAAAACTAAATAAAATAACAAGATATATGGGAATTGCTTTTGCATTTATCGAAGGATATGCCTTTGCCTTTGCTTTCTATGGCAAGTCAGGAAATCCTCTAGATTATTTATATATATCTACAGTTTTAACTGCTGGAACAGCCTTCCTATTATGGTTAGGTGATCAAATAACTGAAAAAGGTGTAGGAAATGGTATCAGTTTAATAATTATGGCCGGTATCATTGCTACTTTACCAGAGATGTTTGTTACAGCTTTCGAAAGTTTAGTTGCTTTTGATACAGCTCAAACAACAGTACTTGGTATTGTAAAATTTATAATATTTACACTTATTTATATTGGAATATTAGTAGGAATAATCTTCATTCAAGAATCAGAAAGAAGAGTACCTATACAATATGCAAATAAATCAACAAGTTCCTATTCTCAAAGTCAGTCATATGTTCCAATCAAAATAAATTCAGCAAATGTAATGCCAGTAATCTTTGCATCAAGTTTACTTAGTATTCCAAGTATTATTGCAGCAGCAATAAACAAAGAAGGATTCTCATTATTTGTTCAAAAGTATATTAGTTATACAACCCCAACAGGTTTTATAATGTATACTGTACTTATATTTTTGTTTTCATATTTCTATACTTTCATTCAAATGAGACCTGATGAATTTTCTAAAAATTTACAGGAGAATGGAGGATATATTCCAGGAGTAAGACCAGGAAAAGAAACAGAAACTTACTTAAGTAAAATATTATCTAGAATTACAGTTTTAGGTGCAGTATTTTTAACTGTAGTCGCAGGAATACCTATTATATTCTCTGCAGTTTCAAACTTACCAACAAGTGTTTCAATTGGTGGTACAGGAATATTAATCGTTGTTGGAGTTGCTCTTGAAACTTATAAACAGTTAGAGGGAAGTCTCCTAACAAGAAATTATAAAAAAGGATATAGTAGAAGATAAAATGAAAAATATAATGTTTATTGCTCCACCCGCCGCAGGAAAGGGAACACAAGCCGAACTAATAGAAGAACGGTATAAAATTCCCCACATCTCAACGGGTGACATATTAAGAGAAATAGCAAAAGAAAACAGTGAAATTGGTAACTATGTACATGAAACATTAATAAGTGGAAATTTAGTTAAAGATGAAATAACTTATCAATTAATAGAAAAAAGACTATCAGAAGATGATTGTAAGAATGGATTTATTATTGATGGCTTTCCACGAAATTATGAACAAGCTATTGCTTACGATAATATACTAGAAAAATTAGGATATGAAATAGGAATAGTAATAGCGATTGACATAGATAAAAAAGAGTTAGAAAAAAGAATAACTGGAAGAAGAATATGTGATAGTTGCCATGCTGTTTACAATATTAATGAAGAAGCAAAAAAACCTATAATTGAATCTGTTTGTGATAAATGTGGTGGCAAGTTAAGACAACGTAATGATGACAATATAGAAGCCTTTCAAAACAGATACGTTACATATCAAGCTAAAACAGAACCAATTATTAAACACTATGAAGAAAAAAAGGTTTTATATCATGTAAACGGTAATCAATCAATTAATCAGATATTTAACGATATAGAAAAAATTATTAATAATAATAATTAATTTGAAAGTTGGTGATTAAAAATGATAACAATTCGAAGTGAAAGAGAGATTGCACTTTTAAAAAAGGCTGGTAACATAGTTTATCAGACACATCAATATTTAAAGCCATATATAAAAGAAGGTATTAAAACTTCTGAATTAAATAGAATGGCTGAAGAATTTATTCTAAGTAAAGATGCAACCCCTTCATTTAAGGGATATGAAGGATTTCCATATACTTTATGTATTAGTATAAATGATGAAGTAGTACATGGATTTCCAAGTAATAGAAAATTAAAAAAAGGTGATATTATCACTATCGATATTGGAGCATGTTATAAAGGATATCATGGTGACTCTGCTTGGACATATAAAGTTGGAGAGATTACTCCAGAAGAAGAGGCCTTGCTAAAAAACACAGAAGAATCACTATTTATAGGTTTAGCACAAATAAAACCAGGAAATCGAATTGGTGATATTGGTAATGCTATAGAGCAATTTGCCAAAAAGAATCATCTAGGTGTTGTCAAAGAATTATGTGGTCATGGCGTTGGTACCACAGTGCATGAATCACCAGACGTTCCAAATTATGGAAAAGCTGGTACAGGACCATTACTAAGAGAAGGAATGGTAATAGCAGTAGAACCAATGCTAACATTAGGCAGTCCATCAATTTATATTGAAGATAATGATTGGACTGTTGTAACACAAGATCATAGTCCATCAGCTCACTATGAACATACAGTAGTTGTAACCAAAGATGGATACGAGATATTAACAGGAGAGTGAAGAGATGGCAAAAGAAGATACAATTGAAATGGAAGGCAAAGTTCTAGAAATTATTCCTGGTGGAAAATTTAAAGTAGAGCTTGAAAATGGCCATATGATTGAAGCCTACGTTTCTGGTAAAATACGAATGAACTACATTCGCATTCTACCGGGTGATAAAGTAACGATGGAAATTTCTCCTTATGACTTAACACGTGGGCGTATTATCTATCGTAAATAATAGGAGGGAAAATTATGAAAGTAAAACCATCAGTAAAACCAATCTGTCCAGATTGTAAAGTTGTAAAACGAAAAGGTATAGTTAGGATTGTTTGTAAGAAAAATCCTAAACATAAACAAAAACAAGGTTAATTGGGAGGTGAATAAAAATGGCACGTATTAAAGGTGTAGATATACCAAATGATAAGCATATCGTAATTTCATTAACTTATATATATGGTATAGGAAGAAATTTAGCAAAAACAATTTGCGAAAATGCAGGTGTTGAACCTACAAAAAAAGCAGGAGACTTATCTCAAGAGGAATTAATTAAACTTCGTGATGAAATCAATAATCATTTAACAGAAGGTGATTTACGTCGTGAAGTTAATATGAATATAAAAACTAAGATGGAAATTAATTCTTACGAAGGTACTCGTCATAAAAAAGGATTACCTGTAAGAGGACAAAGAACTAATCGTAATGCCAGAACTCGTAAGGGTAAAGGTAAGACAGTAGCTAACAAGAAGAAAGTTTAATAGATAGGAGGTTAAATCATGGCTTATAAGACTAGAAAGAAAAAAGTAAAGAAGAATGTTCCTGAAGGTGTTGCACATATCCAATCAACATTCAATAATACTATCGTAACTATTACTGATAAAAACGGTAGCGTAATTAGTTGGGCATCAAGTGGAGCATTAGGATTTAAAGGAAGTAAAAAATCTACTCCATATGCAGCAGGATTATCTGCTGAATCAGCTGGTAAAGCAGCTTATGATATGGGAATGCGTAAAGTAGAGGTTTTTGTTAAAGGATTAGGTCCAGGACGTGAAACTGCAATCCGCTCTTTAGCAACAGCAGGACTTGAAGTAACAGCAATTAACGATGTAACACCAATTCCACACAATGGATGCCGTCCACCAAAACGTCCACGTGGATAAGAGTTATAATAGAGATTAAAGGAGGTTAGTTTCATGTTACAATTTGAAAAACCAGTTTATAAAATTACAGATTCTGTAGAAAGTAATTTCTATGGAAAGTTTGAACTAGAACCATTAGAAAGAGGTTTTGGTAATACTATAGGTAATGCCTTAAGAAGAGTAATGTTATCTTCATTACCAGGTAGTGCTATCAGTAGTATCAAGATTGATGGTGTTCTTCATGAATTCCAAACAATTGATGGTGTATATGAAGATGTTGCAACTATTATCTTAAATTTAAAGGGTGTAGTTATTAAAAACCATACTAATGGACCAAAAACACTTCATCTAAATGCAACAGAAGAAGGTGAAGTAACAGCTGGTGACATTGAAAGCGATCCAGATGTTGAAATAATCAATAAAGATAAAGTAATTGCCACTTTAAGTAAAGGTGGAAAATTAAATATGGAAATCGTAGTTACTAATGGTCGTGGATATGTTGATAGTGAAATTAATAAAAAACTATTAGATATCAAAAAACCAGGTGTAATTGCAATTGATTCTTCATATTCTCCAATTGAAAGAGTATCATATGAAGTTGAACCAGCACGTGTTGGTCAAGATGAAACATATGATAAATTAGTTCTTGAAGTTTGGACTAATGGTTCAATGAAGCCAGAAGAGGCAATCGCTTTAGCCTCTAGAATATTAATAGAGCACTTTGAACTATTAACAGATTTATCTTCTATAGCAGATGTTAGCGGTATGATGATTGAAAAAACAGAAGATCCTAAGACTAAGGCCTTAGAAACTTCTATCGAAGACTTAGATTTCTCTGTACGTGCATATAACTGCTTAAAAAGAGCAGGTATTCATACTCTACAAGACCTTGTTAATAAGAGTGAATCAGATATGATGAAAATTCGTAATTTAGGTAAAAAATCATTAAAAGAAGTTCTAGATAGAATTAAAGATATGGGCCTAACATTACGTGATGAAGACTAAAAGAAGGAGGATGTATTATGGCATATAGAAAACTAGGACGCGATAATAAACATAGAAGAAGTATGCTTTCAACACTTACTAAACAAGTAATCGTAAATGAAAGTATTACTACTACTGAAACTCGCGCTAAAGAAGTTCGTAAATTCGTTGATAAAATGATAACTTACGGAAAAAAAGGAGATTTAGTATCTAGAAGAAAAGCATTAGCTTTCCTTAACAATGATAAAGAAATCGTAAGCAAGGTATTTGATGACTTAGCAAAACGTTATGAAAATCGCAATGGCGGATACACTCAAATTCTTAAACTTGGTGAACGTCGTGGAGATGATTCACTTATGGTAATTTTAAAATTAGTTGAAGAACCAGTAAAAGTTGAAGAAAAAGCAAAAAAAGCTCCTAAAAAAGCTGAAAAAGAAGAAGCTAGTAAATAATACTACTTCTTTTCTTTTTGCTTAAATATTGATATAATTAAAACATAAGAGGTGATATTATGAAAGCCTTAATAACTGGAGCATCTAGTGGGATTGGCATGGAAATAGCTAAAATTTTAGCCAAACATAAATGTGAACTAATTTTAGTAGCCCGTTCAAAAGAAAAACTAGAGGAGTTACAAAAAAAATTACCCACTAAGTCAACAATAATTGTGATGGACTTGTCAAACGAACAGAAGGTTAAAGAGTTATATATAGTAACAAGAAATCAAAATATCGATATAGTTATTAATAATGCTGGCTTTGGATTATGTGGGGATTATGAAAAAATACCAATATCAAAAGAATTAGAATTAATTGACACTAATATCAGGGCACTACACATATTAACAAAATCATTTTTACGTGACATGATAGAAAGAGATAGCGGTTATATTTTAAATGTTTCTTCATCAGCATCATTTTTACCTGGTGGTCCACTCATGACAACATATTATGCATCTAAATCATATGTGAGTAGCCTAACTAACGGAATTTATTATGAATTAAAAAAACGAAAAAGTAATGTGTCTATATCACTTTTGTGTCCAGGACCTGTTAATACTAATTTCAATAATGTTGCTAATGTAGAATTTGGTGTCAAAGCATTAGATCCTGAGTTTGTAGCAAAGTATGCCATTGACGAAATGTTCAAAAAGAAGCGCCTAATTATTCCAGGTTTTAAAATGAAATTTGTAAAATTTATATCAAGATTTGTATCGGATGAATTCTTATTAAAAGCAAATTATAAAATTCAAAAGAAAAAAGTTAGAAAATAGCTTTCTTTTTTTTCAAAAATAATTATAATAAAGTTTAAATATTAGAGGTGGTAGCAATGGATAAAAAAAATATAATAAGCGTCAAAAACTTAAAATATAAAAATATCTTTGATGGATTAGATTTATCAATAAAACAAAATACCATCACTGCTATCTCAGGTTCAAATAATTGTGGTAAAACTACACTAATTAAAATATTAAGTGGCCTAATTACAGTAAAGGATACTGTAAAATTTAATGACTTATATCTAGAATCAATTAACAAAAATAAATTGTTTTATGATGAAGGGATAGTTATATTAAATGAAAAAATTGATTTTCTTTTTGATACAGTAAAAGAAGAGATACTATTCGTTTTAGACAATATTAATATTAGTGATGAAAAGAAAAAAGAAAGATATAATTTTATTATAAAATTACTTAATCTAACCAAGTATGAAAAATTAAATCCCAACGAGTTAAATAGAAATATAAAAATAAAAGTTTTACTAGCCATTGCAGTTATTCATAAACCACATGTTTTGTTTATAGATGATCTTTGTACAATGATGAGTAAAGCTGAAAGACATGAAATGAAAAATATTTTAAACTATTTAAACTCTGTAGAAAAAATGACAATTGTTATGACTACTAATAATTTAGAGGAAACAATTAATTGTGATTATTTATACATACTAGATAAAGGTAAAATAGCTTTGGAGGGAAAACCTCTTGATATTTTAAAAGAAGATAACATCATCAATAAAATAGGTCTAAAAATACCATTTATGATAGATTTAAGTGTAAAACTGCAAGATTATGATTTAATTAGTAAAATGACTCTTGATATGAATGGAATGGTGAATAAATTATGGAAATAAAAGTACAAAAATTATCATATAAAGATTTCAAAGATCTAACCTTCACCATTGAAGATAAACAAATAACGGGTATAACAGGTTCAGGTAAATCAAGTCTACTAAAACTTTTAAATGGTATAGTTCAGGGAAAAGGAATTATTAAGTATAATAACGAAAGAAAAACATTAAAGAATAAAAGGGGACTAATAAAGAAAGTAAGTCTTATAAAAACAACATTTGAAAATACTTTCTTTTGTAATACGGTAGAAGAACATTTAATATATTTCATGCAATATTATAAATTAAATATTAAGGATCCTCAAAAGAAATTAGAGGATTCTCTAAAAATAGTAGGCTTAAATCCCAAATATTTAAACAGAAATATTTCTACTTTATCTACGAGTGAAAAAAAATTATTACAAATAGCAACAGCTCTACTTAGTAATCCTGAACTCATTCTTTTAGATGATCCATTTATCAATTTAGATAATAAGAATGAAAAAAAACTCGCTCGTCTCCTTGATCAACTTAATGATAGATTTAATATAAGTATAGTCATTGCGACTAATGACTCAGAAATATTATACCAATATACAAAAAAGTTAATACTTCTTGAAAACAATACAATTCTTTTAGAAGGAAATACTAAAGAAGTATATGAAAATGTCAAATTTATGAGAGAACACAACTTCGAAATACCAGATATAGTCATGTTTACCTCAATAGCTAAACAAGAAAAAAATGTAAAAATAGATTTCCACCGTGATATACGTGACCTTATAAAGGACATATATAAACATGTTTAAAAGCAAAAATCCGTATTTCACAATCACTCAATTTATTTTACTATTTTTATCATTATTTTTTCTAAAAAATAGTATTATTGAACTTATATTATCACTAGTACTTTTTTCCACAACTTTTTCCCAAAAATATAAAAAACTTGCCAAAATAACACTTTTTACAGCACTTTTCGACACTTTTTGTGGAAAACTCACCTTTTTTTGTAATATTTTACTACTTATTGACACAATTCTGTGGATAACTCTTAATATAAAAAAAAGACAAATACTTAGTTTTATTAATTCCATTTCATGCAGCATCAAGTTAAAAAAAACTGTTATAAAACTCATTTATTTCCCAAAATATTACCAGAAAAATTTAAAAACTAAAAATACCTTAACTAATAATAAATCTATAATACTAACATGGAATCAAAACTATAAGTTAACTGTAACTCAATTAAAAAATTTAACCAATACCTTCGAAAGAAGATTATATTTTAGTTCTTGCAATAAAAGTTATGAATATAGTAAAAAAGATCTTGTGTCTTTAATATTTTCTATATTAATATTCATTTTTTTTGCAACCATAGGAGGAGTTAAATATGCGCTATTTAATTAAATTTTCATATGATGGAAGTAACTATTGTGGTTATCAACGTCAAAAAGGCTTGAATACTATCCAGGAGCAATTGGAAAATGCATTATTTAAGATTAATAATTCAAAGTATACTCCCTTAACAGCGACAGGAAGAACAGATAAACACGTTCATGCCCTAAGCCAATATGCACATACAGATATTGATGTAACAATAACGCCATATAAACTTAAAAGGGCCTTAAATAGTAATCTTCCAAATGATATACACGTAATAAAAGTATATTCTGTAAAAGATGATTTTCATGCAAGATATAATGTCACATCTAAAACATATAAATATCTTATTAATACAGGAGAATATAGTCCGATTGAAAGAAATTATGTCTATCAATATAATTATGTTTTAAATATTTCTAAGATGCAACAGGCCATAAAATATTTAATTGGGACTCATGATTATCGAGCCTTTGTCACTGAAAATGAAAATAAAAGTAATTGTGTTAGAACAATTACTATGGCAGATATTACAACTGATTTACTAAATCCAGAAAAATATATAATAACCTTTACAGGAAATGGTTTCATGCGCTACCAAGTAAGGAACATGGTCGGCTTACTTTTAAAAGTTGGCCAAGAAAAAATAGATCCTATCATGGTAAAACAAATATTGGATAGTAAATCCCGAAAGAAAAATGGTGTAACAGCTCCTGCTGAAGGTCTATACTTAGTAAATGTAGAATACAACAATCTAGAAGAATCCATCATAGAAGAATAAAATGCCGAAAAAACTAAAAAAAGCCCAGAAAATAAAAGAAAAAACTTGATTTTCTAATAAAGTTTTAGTATAATCATAATCGGTACATTGAAATATCCCCACATAAATTAAGTCGTGGGAAAACTTAATTTAGAATGGATAAAGGAGAAAAATTTTATGACAAGTTATGTTCAAAAGAAAGAAACAGTAGAACGCAAATGGTATGTTATAGATGCCGAAGGTAAACCATTAGGACGTGTAGCTAGCAAAGCAGCTCATATCTTAAGAGGAAAACATAAAGCAACTTATACACCAAATATTGACTGTGGTGATTTTATCATCATCATTAATGCTGAAAAAGCAATTCTAACTGGAAATAAGTTAGATAATAAAAAATATTATAATCATTCTGGATATCCAGGAGGATTAAGAGAAAGAACAGCTAGAGAAATGCAAGAAAAATATCCAATTGAAATGGTAGAAAGAGCAGTAAAAGGAATGCTTCCTAAAAATAGATTAGGACGTCAAATGTATAAGAAATTATTCGTTTATACAGGTAGCGAACATCCACATTTAGCTCAAAAACCAGAAATAATGGAGGTTAAATAATGGCAAAAGAAAAGAAAGCTTATATTGGAACTGGTAGAAGAAAGACATCTGTTGCACGTGTAACATTAACACCAGGTACAGGAAAAATTACAGTAAATGGTCAAGACGTACATGATTACCTACCATATGAAGTATTAGTAATGGATTTACAACAACCATTAGAAGCAACTAATACAAAAGAAATTTTTGATGTAGATGCAAAAGTAAATGGTGGAGGTTTCTCTGGTCAAACAGGTGCTATCCGTTTAGGTATAACTAGAGCATTATTACAATATGATGCAACAACTCCTGCTGACTCTGAAAATAGTTACAGAAAAGTATTAAAGAAAGCTGGATTCGTTACTCGTGATTCTCGTAAGAAAGAACGTAAGAAACCAGGATTAAAGAAAGCACGTCGTGCTCCACAATTCTCAAAGAGATAATATCAAAAAGTGTTGGTTTACAACACTTTTTTTGTAACATAAATTTCATCCTTTCATATAATATAAAGAGGAGGAACTATGTTAAAAATAAATCTTTTAGAGCAAATGCTCATAATATCAATTGCCCTAAGTACCATAAGCTGCTCATTTGTTCAAAAAACAAAAAGATACTTTCCTTGTTCCAGTTGCCTTTGCTTTTATAGTTTATTTGTTAATATTGTCATGGGCTTATTATTTTGCATTTCTTTTACCAGCATTACTTTTCCTATGAGTCTATGGATAGGAGTATTTAGCTTCTTAGGAGCAGATACAATCTATAAATCATTAGAAGGAAAATTAACACCTTACCGAGAAATATTAAATAAAAATGTTGTAGAGGTTCCAAAAGAAAATATAATTTCGACGGGAAGTGATAAATGATGGAAAAGCCTATTTATCCTAGTCCATATATGCGTATTACTCAACAACACAACGTGGGAACACATATTGATAGCTTTGCTATTGATGAAGCTGGAATGGATGGAGGAATTGACTATATTTTAGCGCCTTTCACAGGTATCATAAAAAAAATATATACTAAAGATGCCAATGAAGTATGGTTAGAAAGTTTAGACAAGGTTGAATATCCTGATGGAACAATAGATTATATGACAGTTATGTTTGCTCATGCCAATGATGTAAGTAATCTATTTATAGGTAAAAAAATTAATCAAAAAGCAAAGTTTTATTTTGAAGGTACAAAAGGAAATGCTACAGGAAACCATTGTCATATTGAATGTGGCCAAGGAAAATTTACTGGAACAGGTTGGCATGCTAATTCAAGAGGTTATTGGGTAATAAACAATGGCAAAAATCCAAGTGATTGTTTTTGGATAGATGATTCTATAAAAATACTAGACTCAAAAGGATATACTTTTAAAAGTGTACCAAAAGAGAACCAAAACTCTAATAATAATGGTAGCGATGGTCAAAAAGAAAATGATAATAATAATCAAAAAAATAATGACAATAATACTAATGACAAAGAAAACACTCCTACAGATGAATCAAAAAAATTAATATTTACTTGTGAAAAAAACGATATTTACGCTATTAACCTAGAGGTTGGGGATAAAATTTTTTTAGAGCGTAACAATATGTAAGCATTTTGATTATAAAAAAAAGAAAGATTAGTCTATAACAAATAATTATAGGCTTTTCTTTTTTTCTTTATACCTTGCTAAAAACAAATAAAAAAGATATAATTAATATGATATAGTAACAATAAGAGAATATGGGGTAATAAATATGATTATTAGATTGATAAAAAGGACAAAAATTTATAATTTTCATCTCCCTACTACAGTTCAAGGAAACTACTGGATTACCGATTTAGATAATCTAGGTAATGTTAGAAACTTGGTTAATGTAGAAGAAGATGATGGGGCATGGCGCCTAAAAAGTAATTTTGAAACAAAAATTGTTGTAAATAATCAAGAGTTAGATTCGGTTATCCTTAGGGAATATTCTCTATATTTTCTACGTATTAATTCTGACAATAGTTATATTTTATTATATTGTTCACCATCAGTAGATGCATCCATTAGCAAATTAAAGGTTAAAGGTGATTGCCAAGTTATAATTGGTAATAGTCCTGATTGTCAAATAAGTTATAATTATCCGCTAGTTTCAAAAGCCCAAGCGGCCCTAACTTATAGTAATTCAAACTGGTACATTGAAGATTTGGGAAGCAAGTATGGAACTTACGTAAATAATGAATTGACTCAAAAAAAACATCTTGACCACGGAGATATCATATTCATTATGGGACTTAAAATAATAGTTCTTGATAATACTATTATTATTAACAATATAGGAAAGTTAGTAAAGGTAGCTCCCTCCTTTTTCTTACCTGTAACTCCACTTGTTCAACCAATAATTAATGATGATAACGTTTTAGAGGAAAATGTAGAATTTTTCAAGGAAGAGGATTATTTTTTTAGGTCTCCTCGTTTCAAAGCTGGAATAGAACAAGTAGACATTAACATAGATGCCCCACCAGCTAAGCAACAACAAGATGATACCCCTATAATGTATGTAATCGCACCAATGATTTGTATGGGAATGACATCGCTCATGACAGGATACACTTCTGTGTCAAACCTAGTAGCGGGAAACTCTACCATAAAGTCATCACTTCCCACCCTTATTACTTGTTTCGCAATGCTGCTTGCAATGATACTCTTACCACTAATGAATAAAAGATATCAGAAAAAACAACAAAAGAAAAAGGAAGAGTTACGTCAACAAAAATATACAGAATATATTGAAGAAAAAAGACAAACTATAAAAAACGAAATGGAAAAGCAAAAACAGGCTCTACTTGAAAATAATATTACTTTAGATGAATGTGCCAAAATAGTATTAAATAGAAAAAGAAATTTATGGGAAAGAGAAATTGATCAAAGTGACTTTCTAAATCTACGCATAGGCATAGGAAATATTAACTTTAATGGAAAAGTAAATTATCCGGAAGAAAGATTTACCTTAGAGGACGATAATCTTCAAGAACTAGTTTTCTCATTAGGTAGAGAGTCAAAAGAGTTAGAAAATGTACCAATAAACTTTTCTTTAATTAATCATAATATTACGGCCATTATAGGAGAAGGAGCTCAAAAAAATAGTTTTATAGATGGGCTACTACTCCAAATAATGACATTTCATAGTTATGAAGATTTAAAAATAATATTATTTACCAACGAAAAAAACGCTAATCGCTGGGATTATTTAAAAGTTTTACCTCATTGTTGGAATAACTCTAAAACAATACGTTATTTTGCAACTAATCAAGATGAAGCAAAAGAACTATCTCTCCACTTAGAGCAAGAGTTCCAAGCCCGTAAATTTAAAGATGGAACAAGAGAATTAGATAATTCCAATTACTTATATCATAAACCATATTACTTAATAATAAGTGATAACTTTAAAGCAATTCGTGAATTAGAAATTATTAAAGATGTTTGTAATCAAGAGATTAATATTGGGTACAGCTTGATGATCATTAATAATCGTATTACAAATCTACCTAATGAGTGTCACAGTTTTATAAGTATTGGAGACAAAATGTCAGGCTTATTTGAAAATGAGTTAGTTTCTAATAAACAAAAAGAATTTGTAGCGGATTATAACACAGAAATTGATATGTATAAATGCAGTGAAACACTATTTAATATTCCAATAGAAATAGCTAAAGAAAATAGTAATTTACCAACTATGATTAGTTTCTTAGAAATGTATGATGTTGGTAAAGTTGAACAATTAAATATCACTAATCGTTGGAAAAACAATGATCCTACAAAATCTCTACAAGCTCCAATAGGAGTTGATAAAAACCGTGAATTATTTAAACTAGACTTACATGAAAAATTCTATGGTCCACATGGTTTAATAGCCGGAATGACAGGATCCGGAAAATCTGAATTTATTATTACTTATATTCTATCAATGGCTATTAATTATAGCCCAGATGAAGTCAGTTTTATTTTAATCGATTATAAAGGTGGAGGATTAGCGGGGGCCTTCCAAAATAAAGAAACTGGAATGAAGTTACCACACTTAGCCGGTAGTATTACAAACCTTGATACAGTTGAAATGAACAGAGCTTTATCATCTATTCAAAGTGAATTACGTAGAAGACAAAGAATATTTAATGATGCAAGAGATGCATTAAATGAAAGTACCATAGATATCTATAAGTATCAACGCCTCTTCAGAGAAGGACTAGTCCAAGAACCAGTTACTCATTTATTTATAATTTCAGATGAGTTTGCCGAACTAAAGAGCCAACAACCAGAATTTATGGATCAATTAATTTCTACAGCTCGTATCGGACGTAGTTTAGGAGTGCATTTGATTCTTGCCACCCAAAAACCAGCCGGTGTAGTTGATGATCAAATATGGTCCAACTCAAAATTTAGAGTATGTTTAAAAGTTCAAGATAAATCAGACAGTATGGATATGATAAAATGTCCAGATGCTGCCTCTTTAAAAGAAACAGGTAGGTTCTATTTACAAGTTGGTTATAATGAGTTATTTGCTTTAGGTCAATCAGCATGGACAGGAGCAAAGTACTATCCTACAGAAAAGAGAAAGAAAAAGATAGATGAAACAATCAATATAGTTGATAATGTTGGTAATGTAGTAAAGAGTCTAGATACAATTAAAAAAGATTTGGATGTAAAACCACAAGGTGAAGAGATTACCAATATTATTAAATACCTTATAAAAGTTTCAGATGAACGACATATATCTGTAAAGCAACTATGGTTAGATAAAATTCCAGAATTTATTTATGTAGAAAAACTACGACAAAAATATAATTATTTACCTGAAAAAGGCGTAATTAATCCTATTATTGGTGAACTAGATGATCCAAATAATCAAAGACAAGATATTTTAACATTATCACTTAGTGCTGACGGAAACACCATTATTTATGGTTCAGCTGGTAATGGAAAAGAGTTACTCTTAACAACCCTAATTTACTCAACTATTGTTGATCATACACCATCAGAAGTAAATTTCTATATCCTAGATTTTGGAGGGGAAACATTAAGAGCATATAACAACGCTCCGCAAGTAGGTGATGTAATTTTATCCTCTCAAGAAGAAAAGGTTAATAACTTATATAAAAAATTGTTATATGAGTTAGATAACCGAAAAAAATTATTTGTTGATTATAATGGTGACTTTGAGTTTTATTGTAAACACAGTGGAAAAACTTTACCAATGTTAATAGTAATTATAAATAATTATGACTCCTATGTTGAAAGTTATGAGGATCATGAAGAAGATTTTAATATTTTAACAAGAGAAGGTGCTAAATACGGTATTGTTTTCATAGTAACGGCTAACAATACTAATACACTTCGTTATAAATTAAGACAAAACTTTAAACAAAATATAGTACTACAATTTAATGATACAGGTGACTATTCGTCTATTTTAGGAAATGTTCAGAAGAAATATCCATCTAAAATTTATGGCCGTGGTTTAGTATCACGAGATGACATATATGAATTCCAAACAGCTTATCCATATCAACACGAAAAGATGAATGAATATATTAGAGTTATAAGTAAAAAATTAAATGACATATTTACAGATAAAGCCCCAAGTATACCGGTTTTACCAAGTGTTGTTACACACGAAACGGTATCCAATGCTTTAGGAAACTTAGAAAGTGTACCAGTAGGTATATTTAAAGAAAGTCTAAATATTGCAATTCTAAATACTTTAAAAAATTATACATCAATTGTTAGTAGTAATGATATATCAGAATATAGTAGCTTTATTAAAAATTTATATAAAACATTTACTTATATTAAAAATGAAGAAATATTTGTTTTTGATACCTATGATATAATAGATAATGCTTTAGAAAATACTACCCTTGTAACAAAAAATTATGAAGATGCATTAAACCCTATATTACAAGAGATGTCAGATGAATATCAAATATATACTAATAATAATTATGAACGCAGTAGTTTAAGTGATAAGAGTCATAAAACAATTATTATAATAGGTATTAATGAATTATTATCCCGTATTTCTCAAGACAAAAAGATGGAATTTACAAAAGCTCTATCAATGATAAAGGATTTAGGTACATATCATATAGTATTAATTGACAATTCTGATAAATTAAAACAACAGGCCTTCGAAACATGGTATAAAGCTGCAGTCGATCCTAGTAATGGAGTTTGGTTAGGAAGTGGCGTTCTAGATCAATATGCTCTAAAATTATCTGTTTCTCCACGTGAATTAAGAGAAGAATTAAAACCAGGTTTTGGAGTATACGTAGATAAAGGTAAGCCATATATCATTAAATTACTAGAAGGTGATAAAGATGAACAATAAAATATTAATAAGATTATATATACCATTAATTGAAGAAGAATATGACATATTTATTCCAATTAATAAACGTGTTGGTACTATAAAACAACTCTTAGAAAAATGTATTAGTGAACAAAATGATAATGGTTATGTGCTTGCGGAAGATACCAATCTTTACAGTAAAGAAACTGGTAAAGTATATGATGTTCAACTATTAGTTAAGGATACTGATCTAAAAAATGGTTCCAGAGTAGTTTTATTATAGGAGAAAGTGATATGAATAATCTAGAAATATATACGACAGCGGTTAATAATATATTTGCTTGTCTAGAAAAATTGGATACAGGGCTTAATAACCAGGAAAACTCAAACAATATTAGTAATTTAAACGAATATAAAGAATCAGCTATCAGTTTTGCAAGACTAATACAAGAGGACATGCAACAAAATACTGTAGAAGGAGCGAGTGATAAATGATAGGAAATTTAAGTTATGAAGAAATAGAAAATCTAATAACTATCATGGCAAGCTCTTCAGAAAATATTCGTAGTGTCTTAAATAGCTATCAAGATAATAATAATATTTCATCAAGAACAGAAAAAATGCTTCATTTTTGCTCAGATATTGATAAATATATTGCTAATCTAAAAGATAACATTCTTTTAAATAAAGATGCTGATATTGTTATTGAACGTATCAAACAAAATAATGCATAAAAACTTCAGTTTATATTCTGAAGTTTTTTTATACATATTTTTTAATTTTACAAGTCGGAAAATAATAATTAAGTATTTGTAAATAATTACATCCTGCCTTAGAAAGTTCAGCAGAGCCGTTCAGTGAAAGCCCCAAATTATCGCCATGACCTCTATTGACAAAAGTTATATATTTATCGTCAATTAAAATTGTCATGTCTTTTGATGGAAGATTTAAATTTTGTCTAAACTCCTCACCATCAAATATGGTATAACCTACTTTAACTTTATTGATACATCCACCCTCAGTTAAATCCAATATTTTTATACCAAATAAATCATCTTTGTCTAAATTTAATAATTGAGCCACTTTCTCCACAGTATATCTTGTAATATTTAAATACATTGAAGAGGTTAAATCCCACAAACTTGGTACCTTAACAAGATATTCAACATTAGGAAGAACATCGGTATTACCATTATTAGTATTATGTATATAAGGTTTTATAAAAATATTATTATATGTTATAAACATACATTCAGTTTCATTTATAGCTCTAAGCATATTCTTACTAATTTTATCATAATCTTTAAACCATAATAATTTGTAATATGAAATATTTCTAAATTTAGCGAAGTGATCATCTATTTCTATATATCCAAGTTTTCCCATTTGTTTATATGCATAAGTTCGATATAGAATAGCAACACTTTTTAAAACTTCGATATCGAAATCATAGTTTACATTTGTAAGCATTAATCCTAATAAATAATCACTTAATTTCATACTAATAGTTTCATATTCATTTTTAACTCTTACAATAAATTTATTATTTGTGTAAGGTATTTCTTCATCTAATGTTTCAACATTTACTTTTCTATTACTTATGTTCATACTCTTTACTACAATTCCATTCATTACTAAATAAACTGGACCATCGGAATAATTGATATTGTTTTGATTTATAAATCGCTTAATTCGCTCTTCTATACTAACATTATCTCTATTAACAAATTCGTTTGATTCCTCTTCTCCCATGCTCATATATAAATAAAGTACATCTCTACCACCATGTTTTTTTATTTCATATCTATAAAACATAATATTCACCTAACAGTATTATGTTCAAATATATACTTACTATACTAAAAATAAAAGAATTTTAAAGTATTTTTCTTATCACAATCTAATCCTGTTAAGTAGCTTTTATTTAAAAAAATGTCACATAAATTCACTTTTTTAGATTTAAAATACATATCTAGTTTAATAATAATATCTCTTGCTTCAAGTATAGATTTTTTATATAAATCATCAAACGATTCATAACTAAAAATATTTTTATCACATGGATTAAACCAAATTTCCTGACTGTTATTTAAAAAATATTCTTCCTTTTTTGACTTGTAATGATATGATAAAGCTTCAAATCTAAACACGCTCTTCGGAGTAATTTTATCAATACATTTATATCCAAAACTTTTAATGCCTGTTTTATCAAATCTATATCTTCTAATAAATCCCTTCATTTGTTTAAGAGAATCAAAGTAGATTTTGTGCATATTATCTATATGAAAAACTTCTTTGAAAACATAATCAATACATTTATTAAGTTCATTATTAAATTTAGTATTATCAAAACAAAACTTATCAATTCTAAACTTAAAAGGATCCATGAATAGTTTTTCTTTTATCATATAATTATCAAGATAAGTTTCCATAAAAGCATGCAAGTTGTTATATTTATAACTATTTTTATCTTTTTTATCAAATAATCCTGTTTTATAAAAAACAAAAGGATGAACATTACTATCAAGTACGTAATGACAAATAAAACCATATAAAAACACCATTACATAAGAATTATCATATAATTTATTTCTTTCAATATACTCTACTAAAGTAATAAAAAATGACCTCGATTTAGATGTATGAAAAGTATGTTGTAATTTTCTTACCTTTTTACCTGGCTTTAAACTTTCTATATTATAAAACATTAAAGAATCAGTAGATTGTGAAAACATTTTATACTGAAATGTATTTTCATCTATTAACTGTTTTATTGTATTAGGTAATTCATTATAAACATCCATTGCAAAAATAGCGTGTGTAGCAGTTGCTGGCATAAAATTCACCTCACTAAAAATATATTGCTAATAAATAAGACATTTTCATATTTATCTTATAAAAAATATGTTATAATTACAATAGGTGAGATTATGATACAGAAACAATTTAAAAACCTTGACGAACAAATAGAAATCTTAAAATATAAGGGATTAATAATTACAAACAAAGCTTATGCCAAAAATGTTTTGTTACGTGAAAATTATTTTTTCCTTAGCGGGTATAGACATTTATTTTTAAAATCAATTACAGAAAAGGTATATAAACCAGGAACTCATTTTGAAGAATTATATAGTCTTTTCTTATTTGATAGAAGATTAAGAAACATTTTGTTCAAAAACTTATTAATTATTGAAAATAATCTAAAATCAATATCATCATATCAGTTATCCAAAAGGTATGGTTATAAGGAAAAAGACTATTTGAAAGAATCAAATTTCAATACTAGTCCAGAAAAAAAGCGACAAGTAAATGATTTAATTAAAAAAATGAAGCGTCAAATAAGAAGCAATAGTAGAGAAAACACAGCAACAATCCATTATGTGAATAATTATGGTTATATACCACTTTGGATTTTAGTTAAGGTTTTATCATTTGGTATAGTAAGTGAGATGTATTCAGTTCTAAAGGACGAAGATCAGCAGGCCATAGCAGATGTCTATGGTGTTGATAAAAATGATTTAGTAACATATCTGCCAATTCTTTCCAATTATCGTAATTTATGTGCACATGAGGATATTCTATATGAAAATAGAACTCATAAACAAATAGATGATACAATTTATCATAAGATGTTAAATATAGAAAAAGTGGATGGTGAATATAAGTATGGTAAAGATGACTTATTCGCTTTAATTATCATAATGAAAGAATTACTTCAACCAGAAGAGTTCAAAAGTATGATGCTTGAACTAGATAATGCCATTACCACTTTAGATTATAATTTAAATGTTATAAAAATTGGTGAAGTATTAAATAGAATGGGCTTTCCTAAAAACTGGAAAGAATTAATGACCATTGAAAGGGGAAATAAAATAAATGGATAAAAGCAAAAAAAATTCTAATATAAAGACAGTTTTATTCGTGATATTAGGAGCAGTTTTAGGTGTCATAATATCATTTGTCTTAATCAAATATACAAAATTGAGCGAAATGCTGGAGTTAACTAAAACAATAACAAAAAATGGAAAAACAGTTGTTGAAAAAACAAGTATAAGTGATTCTGTTGAAAAAGCAAAAGACGCAGTAGTAATGATTAGTAGTTACAAAGGAGACACTGAAGCATCAACAGGAACAGGTTTTGTTTATAAAACTGATAATAAATATGGTTATATTATGACAAATCAACATGTAATTGAAAATAGTGATAAAGTCATTTTAGTAATGAGTGATGACAGGGAAGTAGAAGGTAAAATTTTAGGTGGGGATGAGTATTTAGACTTAGCAATTATCAGAATAAATAAATCGGATGTAAAAGGTGTCGCTATAATTGGTGATTCTTCAACATCTAATGTAGGAGATACCGTATTTACTATTGGGTCACCAATGGGTTATGAATACAGAGGTACTGCAACAAGTGGAATTCTATCTGGTAAAAATAGAATGGTTTCAGTAAGCGTCAGCAATTCCAATACAGAAGATTATGTAATGAAAGTTTTACAAACAGATGCCGCTATAAACCCAGGTAACAGTGGAGGACCCCTTCTTAATATTAATGGTGAAGTTATTGGAATAAACTCTATGAAATTAGTACAAGAGGAAATAGAGGGTATGGGCTTTGCTATTCCTATAGAATATGCAATGAGTCACGTTGATTCACTTGAAAAAGGAGATAGTATTAAATGGCCAGTACTAGGAATAAGTATGATTAATGCCAAAGATACAGGAACCCTATATAGAAATAACCTATCTGTTCCAAGCACTATTACAAGTGGTGTTGTAGTAGCCAATATTGCAGCTAATTCAGGTGCTAGTAAGTCAGAATTAAAAAAAGGAGACATCATCATCGCAATAAATGGTGAAAAAGTTCAAAATACAGCCTATTTAAGATATGAATTATATAAATATAAACCAGGAGAAAGTATTGAGGTTACATATTATAGAAATGGTAAAGATTATAAAACAAAGGTAACATTATCATCATCATCAGATCAATAATATACACATAATCATTCCAAAAGCATATAATTTTAATAAACAATATCTATGAAGTATTAAATTCATAGATATTTTTATATGGTGATAAATTTGAAAAAAACTATATCTAATAAAAAAAATATATATCAAGTAACAATAGTAAGTATCGCTGTTAATATATTTTTAGCGGTATTAAAGGTTGTTAGCGGTCTAATAACTAAGTCCAATGTTATGATATCAGATGGAGTTCATTCTCTATCTGATGTCTTTGCTACCTTAGTAGTAATAATAGGTATAAAGATATCTCGTAAAAAACCCGATAAGAAACATCAATATGGTCACGAAAGATATGAATGTATTACGTCTATATTACTATCTGTAATAATATTTTTAACTGGTTTATTTATAGGCTATAATGGAATTATAACTATCATTAAGAAAAACTATATTACCATGACTATACCAGGCTTTGAACTTATTTTTATATCTCTCATTTGTATCATAACAAAGGAATTAACATTCAAATATATCAAAAATATCGCTCAAAAAAACAATTCATCAGCTCTAATGGCCGATGCCTGGCATCATAGGGCAGATGAGTTATCCAGTATTGGAGTATTTATAGGAATATTTGGATCAATTATAGGGATAAAAATATTAGAACCTATCTCTTGTATCGCAATAGCTCTTTTGATTATGAAGTCAGCTGTTGATATTTGGCATGATTCTGTTGATAAAATGGTTGATTGTTCAGTATCAGAGGAAGTTGAAAAAAATATTAGAAATATAATAAATAATCAAAAAGATGTACATAAAATTGACGATTTAAAAACAAGACTTTTTGGTTCTAAAATATATATTGATCTAGAAATTTCGGTTGATAGCAATATAAGCCTAAAAAAAGCCCACCAAATAGCACATAATGTTCATGATGAAGTAGAAGCCAAAATTAAGGAATGTAAACACTGTATGATACATGTTAATCCAGATATAGAAAAAAGTAGTAATTAAAAATATTATATGCTATACTAAGATGGAAAAGAAAATTAAATGAAGGAGAAAAAATGAAGAAATTAAAAGAATACATAATGCGATTTATACAAGGATTTTGTATGGCTATGGCAGATAGTGTTCCAGGAGTATCAGGAGGAACAATAGCCTTTCTATTGGAATTCTATGATGATTTTATAAATTCATTAGATGACTTATTTAAAGGTAATTTACAACAAAAAAAGAAGGCCTTGTCTTTCCTAGTAAAATTAGGTATAGGTTGGGTAGTAGGATTTTTACTATGTGCAACAATACTAGTAAGCTTATTTGATAAAAAAATTTATAGTATGAGTTCATTATTCTTAGGATTTATTATATTTGCAATTCCAATTGTTGTAGCAGAAGAAAAGAAAGTCTTAAAGGGAAAATATAAAAATATATTATTTTTAATACTAGGAATAGCTTTAGTAGTTGTAATTTCATCACTTAATTCTAGTACTAATCTTATAAAAGTTGGCAACATTACTCATCTTACCATTCCACTTGCTATATACATTTTTCTAACAGGCATGATTGCTATATCAGCAATGATTTTACCTGGTATATCAGGTTCAACTCTACTATTAATATTTGGTCTTTATATTCCAATTATGACAGGTATTAAAGAAACAATCCATCTTAATTTTTCTTATCTTCCAGCTCTAATCATCTTCGGGTTAGGTGTAATCTGTGGAATAATTTTCTTTGTAGGACTAATTAAGAAAAGTCTAAACAAACATCGTAGTGAGACCGTATATGCTATATTAGGAATGATGTTAGGATCACTATACGCAATTGTCATGGGACCAACAACACTAGATAAACCATTGCCATGTTTAAGTATTCATACATTTAGTATAATATCATTCATTATAGGTGCAATTGTTATATTTGGACTTCAAGGACTAAAAAAATTAATGGAAAGTAAGTAGGTAAAAATATGGATTTAAATAATGAAACAATTTTAACAAAATATAAACCATTATCACCTTGGGCATACTTTGGATATAATATATTATTTAGTATACCAATTATTGGTTTTATACTCCTTATAGTATTTTCATTTAGTAATGATAATATTAATAGAAGAAACTATGCTAGATCCTTTTTTGTAATATATGCACTTGTTATAATAGTAATTCTTATTTTAGTATCATTAGGAGTACAAGTAGGACTATATAATTTGTTAAAATAGTGCAAAAGGCTTAGAATAAGTCTTTTTTTGTTTCATACTTTCATTTTTCCTATGAAAACATGCAGAATATAAATTGTATTTACTTGTTAAAGTACTAAATTAATAATTTTATTTAACATCTCTTTGAGATTCTGTAGTATAATACTCGTATAAAAAGTTATACACAATCTACTAGTATTGTCAGTTTGACAAAAACAACCTTTTGTGGTAAAATATGCCACAAAAAAGGAAACATGGAATTATAGAACAATACTAAGAGGATACTAGGGGGATTTGTTATGATTAAAGAAGAATTATTAGAAGCGAAACAAAATTTATTAAAACTTAAAACATTAAAATTAAGCGGTTATCCAACAATAGATAAACCGTGGACTGTTAACTATAATCAAAAGGAGTTAGGAAAAAAGATACCTAAAAGGACAGTTTTTCAGGAAGTTTATAATAACAATTTTTCTTTTCCCAAAGATTTAGCATTGGAATTTTTTGGAACAAAAATAAATTATTCAACATTTTTTAAAAATATTGAAGCTACAGCCAAAGCATTTCAAGAGTATGGAATTAAAAAAGGAGACTTTGCCACAATCTGTGCAGCAGGTATTCCAGAAACCGTTTATTCATTCTATGCCTTATCAAAATTAGGAGCAGTTGCTAATATGATTGCTCCACATTTTGAAAAAAAAGATTTAATAGCAAGAATTAGTGATTGCGAAAGTGATATATTGATAATAATGGATAAATTTTATCCAGAATTAAAGGACGCGATAAAAAATTCAAGAATCAAAAATATAATTATTCTTCCAACATTAAATTCTTCAATATTAAGATTTGCCTCTAAAAAATATAAAATAGATAGCTACAGCAATGAATTATATTGGAATCAATTTATCAAAGATGGAAAGAATAGAGCTGAAATTCAAACTATTCCATATGAAAAAGATTTACCACTAACTATGGTATATTCAAGCGGAACAACCGGTGCATCTAAGGGTATATTATTATCAAATGATAGTTTTCAAAATTCGATTCAATCATATCCAGCATCTGGTGTTGACATTTCAAGAGGACAAAAGTTTTATCAAATTATACCTCCTTGGTATTCAACTGGATTAAGTACATCAATTCATTTACCATTATCTTATGGCACATCTGTATTTATGGATCCAAGATTTGAAAGAGATGTATTTGTAAAAAATATTGTTAAGGCAAAACCAAACTATTGTGTTGCCCCAACAAGTATGTATGAAGGATTTTTAGATGAAAAACTGGTTAAAAATAAGGATTTATCATTTTTTAATTATCCATTTGAAGGTGGAGAACCACTAAGTGATGAAGTTGCCACTAAAATAGAAACAGTATTTAAACAACATGGAAATAATTCACCATTAAGGGTTGCTTATGGACAATGTGAATGTGGAGCTGCAATAACAACGCAAACTCAAATGGCTGAAAGTACAAGAGGATCTGTTGGAATTCCCCTACCTGGAATTACAATCGGAGTTTTTGATGACGATTTCAATGAACTACCTTATTATGAAAGAGGACAAATCTTGGCAAATACTCCATGTAGTATGTTAGGATATTATAAAAACGACAAGGCAACAGAAGAGTATTTTCATATAGATAAAAATGGTAGAAAGTGGAATTGTACAGGAGACATTGGATATATTGATGAAAAGGGTAATCTGTTTGTTGAAGGTAGAGCATCCGATTATTCAATAATAAATGGAGAAAAAATATATAATTTTGATATAGAAAACATTATAATGGAATTAGATGGAATTAAAATGTGCGATGTATTAGAATTTGATGATGATGACAAAAAAGAATTAGCAGTACATATAATATTTACTGACGAAATTCAAAAAAATATGAAAACAAATAAAAATTATTTGGAAGAAAAATTGCATAGTCTTCAACAATATATTTATGAAAAAACTAATAATGAAAATATGGTACCATGTAGATTTAAAATTAGGGAATCATTCCCATATGCTAAGTCTGGTAAAAGAGATGTTGCAAAAATCAAACAAGAAAAGGATGGATTTATTGTAATTAATAAAACTATTGAAGAAAATAAGCAAAAAAAGTTATCTCGTTAATGAGATAATTTTTTTGTATAAAATAATCGAAAAACTACTAAAATAGTGAATTTATATGATAATATATTAATATAGGAGAGTGAGTTTATGGTTATCTCGAATCTTACATGGTTAATAATTTTTAGTTTTATGTATGTTATTGCTTTGTCATTCCTATATTTTTCAAAAACAAGATTAGACAATGGTGAAAATAAAATATATAAATATATTCTTATTACAAATTTAGTCGGACTGGTATTACAATTTCTATGTGATTATGTATCATACAAATATGATGTAATATCACCTGTTATAAGTGACTTTATATTACGAATCTATTTAGTGTACTTTATCATTTTTATATCGTTATTAATTTTTTATTTAATTGAAATTTCATTTAAACACAAAAAGATTGCTAATATAATAACTTTGATAGTTGATATATTAATATCTATTGTGGTATTTTTACTTCCATATAATTTACACAGAGATGTTGAACAAAAAATTTATTATACATATGGACCAGCTGTTCAAATAAATTTCTATTTATCTGGTATATTAAGTTTAGTCATATTTGTAATTTTAATTTCAAAAAGAAAAAGTGTTGGTTTAAATAAAAAGGTTCTACCAATTTGGATATATTTATTACTTGGATTAGGCGTTATGGTTATTCAAATGAAATATCCTGAGTTGGTAATAACAACAGCTATGGAAAGCCTAATTTGTTGCCTAATGTATTTTACAATAGAAAATCCTGATCTAAAAATGATTGCTAAATTAGAATTAGCAAAAGATCAAGCAGAGAAAGCCAATCGTGCTAAGAGTGATTTCTTATCTAGCATGTCTCATGAAATTAGAACACCATTAAATGCTATTGTTGGTTTATCAGAAGATATTTCAAGTTATGAAGATCAAGTGCCAAAGGAAGTCCTTGAGGATACCAAGGATATTAAAAATGCTTCTGATACATTATTAGAAATAGTAGGCAATATTTTAGATATAAATAAAATAGAAAGTGAACATATGGACATCATAGAAAAAGAATATAATTTTAAAAACGAGATATCTAAAATGGCTAAGATAACTTCTACAAGAATAGAAGATAAGCCGATTGAATTTGAATTAAAGATGGCCGAAGATATTCCAGATATATTAATTGGTGATAAAACACATGTAAAAGAAATAATTAATAATCTTCTTACTAATGCAATTAAATATACAGAAAAAGGAAAAATAACTTTAAATGTAAAATGTATTAATAAGGGAGATATTAGTAAACTAATTATTAGTGTTCAAGATACCGGTCGAGGAATAAAGAAAGAAAATATAGAAAAGCTATTTACTAAGTTTCAAAGATTAGAAGAAGATATGAATACTACAATTGAAGGAACAGGTCTTGGTTTAGCAATAACTAAATCTCTTGTTAATTTAATGAATGGAACGATAAATGTTCAATCGCAGTTTGGAATAGGATCATTATTTATAGTAAACATTCCACAGAAAATAGGAAAATTAGTTGATGAAACAATAGATAAAACAATAGATTATAATTATATAAGAAAACCAGTTGAAATAATTGATAACTTGGATGAATTAGAAGAACACACTAATAATTTAGAAACTTTAACAGAGAGTAACAGTACTAAAAAAAGAATATTAATAGTAGATGATAATAAATTAAATATTAAAGTTGCTACTAGACTTTTGTCCGACTTACCATATGAGATAGATGAATGTTACAATGGTAAAGAGTGTTTAGAAAAACTAAAATCAAATAGTTATGACTTGATATTAATGGATATAATGATGCCCGAAATGGATGGAGAGAAAACTATCAAAGAGCTAAGAAATAGTAGTGATTTTAAAACCCCTGTTATTGCCCTTACAGCCGATGCAGTGGCAGGAGCAAATGAAAAATACATGAGTGAAGGTTTTATTGATTATCTTGCAAAACCATTTAAAAAGGAAGATTTGGAAAATAAAATTGTTAAGGTTTTGAAGAAAGAAAATATTAAGAAATCAAAAATAGATTGGGATAGTATGCCTACGGTTGTGATAGGTGGAGATATAAACAACATCAAAAATAATGAGCAGTAGAGTATATTATTCCCAGAATATACAAAAAACATTTTTTTAGAAAACTTATCTACGCTACGAAAAGAGTTAGAATAAGTTTTTTTTGTTTCCTAATCTGTACGTTTTACATATCATATACTAGAGGTGAAAACATGGATTTTAGAAAGAAAATAGGTGTAGTCGTAGATGCTGGTCATGGAGGGATAGGATAAATCCAAAAAATAAACGAATGACTATAAATGCAGGTAATACAAGGATTTAAGGTACTTTGATAGGAAAGTATCTTTTTTGATGTTATAATTATTTGTAGGAGATGAAGTTGTATGATTAAGTTTTTTGAATATATTTTTAAAGGTTTTTTGCATTATGTTAATTTAATGTTTGGATTATTAGATTTTAAGGATTTAGGATTTATGTGGGTTATCATTGTAGGATTAATAATTGCATTTTTTGTAAGTAAGGATGTTAGAAAAGGTATATTAGGTTTAATTAATTCATCTTTAAATGTGATAAAAACATTGCCAGGTTTTCTATTTTTTATTTTATTTCTAGGATACTATATTTATATAGCAATATTTTTTGAAGAGAAAATAACCTTTATTTTACTAATATTGTCAATATATTTATTTGTGCAAGATTTTTTTAAAACAAACCTTAATTTATTATTGGAAAGTGATAATAGTATTTTTGATTCTATCAAAGATATAAGTTTTCCAGTAATTTTATTATGTATTCAACAAATATCAATGATGTTTGAAAATGGCATTTTTAATAATTTAAACTATGTTTTTTTATCATTAATTATAATTCCAATATTTGCTATCTTATTTTTTGTTATGAAACATTATTGTATATATAATGATTTTTATGCAAGATATAAAAAATATATTGATATGGATGATTATGACTTTTTTAAAATTTTTAATGATAGTTTAATTGAATGTGGAACATATAAAGAAAATGAAAAAGTGTTATCTAAATTTATTATTGATAATAGAAAAAAATCATATCAAGAAATGAGAAATGGGTTAAAACAAGATATAAGAAAAATAAAAAGCACTGAAAGTAAAATTACAAAGGTCAAGGGAAAAAATATCAAATATAAACCAAGCAAATTATTTGTAACATTTAATTATATATGGCTTATTAACATTTTAAGTGTAGTGGTTAGTGTATTTTTAAAACGATATTCAAACATACCATTTTGTTTTTGGTATTATTGTAGTTATGGAATTTTATTAATATATTTTTGGTATGATTTGATGAAATTAAAAAGGATTGAAAATCAATATGATTTCATTATGTATATGTTTATATATATAATTCTTATAGTTTTATTGCTATTATATGATCATTCATTAATGAATTTTAGGTTAACTGAACTTGGATTTTTAATTCCTATTTTTATAACGATAAGAATATGCACTTATCATAAGAAATTTCCTAATTTATTAACATTACCATTTTTATCCAAAAATAACTTTTTTGGACTTAATCCTGAAGATTATAAGAAGAAATAGAGATACCTTTATGAGTATCTTTTATTATGCAAAAAAATGAAAGGAGATGTGATATATGAATTATGCAATATTTAGAAGTGAACCTATTATGACTACAAATGATTTAGCACAAATTGGATCTCATAATCAAAGAGAAAAGAAAGCCTATAAATCTAATCCTGATATAAGAATAGAAGATAGTTATAAAAATATACAATTAGTTCCATTAAATTATAAATATGTTAAAAGATTTCATGAATTGACTAAGGAATATGAAAAACAACATAATGAAAAGATGAAAACTGAAAGAAACGAAAGACAAAGAACCTATACTCAAATGGTTAATCATTCAAGAAATTGTGTAGCAGATGAATTATTATTTACTGCTTCACCAAAATTTTTTGATAATATGAGTGAAGAATATATAATGAAATGGGCAAATACTTGTATGGAATTTGTTTATAATGATTTAGGTTATACAAAAGAACAAATACTTCATGCAACTATTCACTTAGATGAGAAATCTCCCCATATTCATTGTGTAGTAGTTCCATTAGTTAAAAAATTAGATAAAAGAACAAATACTGAAAGATGGACAATATCTAAAAAACAATATGTTAGAGATAAAATACACTTATCTCAGTTACAAGACAAATATCATGAAAGACTTATTAATGCAGGCTTTGATTTGGAAAGAGGTATTAAAGGCAGCAGTAGAGAACACTTAAAAACAAAGGAGTTAAAGAAAACAACTCACTATTACGAGAATAAAACCCAAATAATTAATAAAAATTTAGATGAAGCAATAAATGATTTGAATGTAAAAATGAAAACTACTAAAAATACTATTTTTGACAAAGAATATATCAAAGTAAAAAAAGAAACTTTTGATTCAATGAACAAAGTTATTAAAGAAACAAAAAAGGTAGTGGAATTCCAACCGAAAATAGAACAATTATTTAATGAAGTAAATACCTTTACTAAAAGTCATCAAACATTAGAAAAGGAAAATAGTAATCTTAAACGAGAAGTGAAATCACTTGTTACTAGAAATCAAAATTTAACAGCCGAAAATAATAAACTAAAAAATTATATTGATATTATATTAGAAGCAATTAAAAAGTTCTTTAGAAAGATATTACAATTTGGTAATGAATATGCAAAAGATGAAACTACTATTGAAGTAAAAAATTATTATGGTAATGAAGATTTTGATATGGAAGATGTTATTAAAATATCACGAGGTACTACTAAACAAGATGAATTATTTGACTATGTTAATGCACCAAATTATTACAAGGAAAGAGTCAAAGCTGTTTCTGATTATGATAAGACAGATGACTTTGATATATGTAGATAAAAATAATTTTAATCATAGCAATAAAAATTAAAAAAAGAGTAAATAAATGATATAATATTCATATAAGATAGACCTTTAAAAGGGAGTTGATATTTATGTCTAATGAAAACACTTATCAGAATTTAGTAAATTTAATTAATTCAAAAATAGATGCTACAAATTCAAAATATCCAGGTTTAGTATCTGAAGAATTAAGACAAAAGGCAATTGCAATTTATGTAAATAGCGGAAAAACAAGTGAAGATATTGATAAAGAATTAACATTTGAGTTAGAAAAAATGGAAAGTACCTATCTTTCATTAAATCCTAATGAGTTAGATACTGGGTTAAAAACTAATCATCAAGGAATGTATTTATCTTCTTTGATGATTACATCACTATCTTTAATAAATTGTTCTAATATTTCAGAAATTAATAAGTGGATTGATTCTGTTCCAAATTTATATATGATATCACAATTACCTAATGGTAATTATTCAACTGAACAGATTGATTCTATTAAAAGAAAATTGTTTGAAATATATCAGGATTCAATGATTAGCACACAGGTGGTAAATGAAATCAATTCTGGCAATAAAGAAGAGGCAATGAGATATGCATTACATAAAAAACTAAGCGGGCTTAATCTTTCAATTGAAAATGAACTTGATATTGGAAATATCGGATTTTCTAAAGGATTACCATCTATGTATAAAGAAATTGAAAGAATATGTATTGATAAATTTGGGCGAGAAACAGGAAAAAGAGTTTCTTCAAAGATAGTTTATTACTTTACAACGGACTATGAGAATTTTAATTCTTCTACTTATGAACAAATGGTTGCTTTAAATAACCAAATTAAAGAAAATATCAAAAAATGTAATTCAATGGGTGGTGATTTTCAATTAGTACTAAGATCTATCGGTTATGAAAATACTGTTAGTAGTAAATTAAATGATAATAATTCAATTGAATATGCCTATAATTACGATATAAGTTCTATGGGTCAAAATCTCTCAGAAAAATTAGGTGCTTCTTATAGATTAAGGAGTATGATTAATAGAAATGCAGCAGAAGAAATATCAAAAAAAGGATTATCATCAAATGATAAAGAATTAGTTATCCAAATATTAAGGAATTCATTAAACTCATCTTTAATAAATTTTAATTCTAATATTAAAAATGATGGAAAAAATCGATCTTTTGAATTGTTTAATGAGTTAGTTGAAATCAAAAAAGTAGATAAAAATTTTAAATTAGTATGGGAAGAAAAATTTGGGATTACACTAGAAGATATGGTTAAACAAGTTATTGAACCTAACATGCAATTAATACAAGAATTAAAAAATAAAAATGTTGATTTTATGTATAATGAAACAATGCTTCAAGAAGCTCCAGAAAAAAGAGCAAAAGTAATGGAAGCTATGAATGAATTACAAAGACTTGCACCAGGATTAATTACAGTATTTGGTGATCAAGATCATACATTTAGTTCTGATTATACACCAGAAAAAATTGAACAATTGAAGGAAACTGCTAAATTTGACAAACAAATGTCACAAATTGTTATTGGAAAAACATTGGATGAAAAAGATATAAAGCTTAAATTGGAATGTAGTGAAAGAGATTTATATTTATCTAAAGAAGAAGTTAGAAATATGGAACAGCAAGGAAAATCAAAAGATGATATATTAAAATATAAACAATCATTACAGAATAAGCATAATGAAATATTTGATGATGTTCCATTTAAAAGGGAATGTGAATGGACAGTAATTGATAACATTTCAGGTGATTATTTTAAAGATAAGCAGATAACAAAAGAGGCATATATAGGAAAGTATACAAGAATCAGTGAAATGGCTAGAAAAGATAATAGTCAAAGAATAAACAAAGATATTACTGATTTCAATAATTGGAAAAGTAAAGTTGAGAAAGAAAGTAAGAAACAATTTCAGGAAAATGTTTCTCAAACAAAAATTATTAGAGGTCCTGAAGTTAAATCTGTAAGTTTTACAAAAAGAAGTGCTTCTGAAATTCAAATAGCACAACAAATAAAACAAAGAAATATGATTATTAAACAACAAAAAGAACAGCAAAAAAGCATGGAAAAGCCCAAAGTCAAAACATTAAGTAAAGATTCAAATAGTGGTAATGTTGGTTCCTCTAGTGGTTTTGCCAATATATTAACATTAACATTAATTACAGGTTTTATTGCTGGTGCGATATTTATGATCATATATAATATTTTAAAATAGATTGGAGTTTTATATGGATAATAATTATAGTGTAAAAATTTTAGAAGCATACATGGATATAGATAAAATTCATGATTCTATAAATAATAAAATGTTTCAATTTATAACTAAGGCAAATGAACTTGTTGAATTATCTGAAGATATGTATCAAATAGAAAAAACAATTAAGTTGAACAAAATTTCTTTGAAAGGATATATCTTAGATTCTCCTTGTTGTTCGTTTTTAAAAGAAAATAATATATCAGATTACACAATAAATGAACTGAAAAACTATTTAGTTAGATATGAAAAATCTTCTAATGAAGATTGTACATCTTATTATTTAGCACTATCATTATATGAACTGTTAGAAGAAATAGAAAAAGCAGTTGATAATAGGATAAGTCTAGAAATTGATAAGATTTCAGAACTTACTAATACAATAAGAAAAATAAAGAATATAGATTCTAATGAATATGAATATTTATATAACGAAATAAAAAATGAATTAAATAGTAAATATTTAAATCAAAATCTAATAGATGACAAGAGTTACGGCATATGTATCCAAATTTTAAATGATATTTTTAATTTTTATATATCAGGTTATCCAGATGTTCCTGATGAATACTTATATCATAGTGATAATTAATAAACTATCTTTTAGACAAGATAGTAACACACTACCAAGTTGGACAAGCCAACTAGGAATAGTGTGCAAAGGGAGAACCCTTTTGAAACCCCATAAGCAACATAATGCAAACTAATGTAAGCATAATGTTGCCTTTTTTATTTTGTCTTACGACTTCATAAAAAATAAAAAACTATCGCCACTTTCATCAGCATAGCTGACAAAACGTGCCTCGTTTTTCTTAGATAAAAAAATAACCTAATCTCACGAAAAGGTTATTTTCTTATCTTTGGTATTAATTGTTCTATCTTTTTATTTTCTTTATCAGTTAGAATGAATAGAACAATTAATATTATAGTTGATACTATATAAGCAATTACCATTGCAATATAATTTTCGGAAAATATAGTTTCAAATAATGCAACAGGACATAATATAATTCCTAATATTTCGACTGCTAAAAATGATTTATCACTATATTCTCTTGATAGTTGTGTTTTATAATTACTATCTTGTTTTTTATTCCATGTTCTACCAATTATAGACCATTTTTTTGTAAACATTCCATCACCAAAACATGTTAATCCTATAAAGAACCATCCTAAACTAACAAATTTATTATCACTAATAATAGGTATTAAGATAACCATTATAGTCGATAATATTTCACCAATTATTTGAACTTTATTAAAGTACATTTTTATTTTTTGCATTATTCTTCGCCTCCTTATATCTTGTATTATCTAATATTTCTATAATGAGTTTGTTAGTTGTATTTTGGTATTCTAAATCTTGTATAGTTTCAAGAGCCGTCTCTTTATCTTCTTCTGATAAATTTCCATTGTTAATGTCATTATTTAAATTGTCTATCATTATGTTGTTATTATCTATACTAGACTTTGCTATTATCCAAGCATCTTCTAACTTATCTCCTTTTAGATGTTCATAATAATTTTTTATAAAAGGATTAAGCATAGTAATTTGAGTTCCTAAACCTATCATACTCATCATATCATTATAATTTAGATCAATATGTTTACTTATTTTTTTAAGTATTTTCGGATTAGGTATTTCAGTTTCTCCTGATTCAATTTTAGATAATGCTGCATTACTAATACCAATGGCATTTGCTAATTGTCTTTGTGATAAGCCTTTATTTTCTCTTGCCTTTGCAATTTCTTCACCAATATTTTTATTAGGCATAAACTTCACCACCCAACATAATAATACTATATATGTTAACATAAGTCAACAATTCAATGTAAATTGTTAATAAAAGTGTTGACAAGTATGTATATGATATTGTATATTATATGTGTTAACTTAAATTAACAAATAAATTGAAATGTTAATCGATTAAGAAGAAAGGAGGAAATGAATGCCTAAAAGAAAACAACTAGATATAACAGACCATATGATATGGAAAGATAAGAATATCAAATCTGAAACAAAAGAAATATTTGCTTATCTATATTCAGAAGGATTTGATAAAACTATATCAAATATCAATATTGGTAGAGTACAAAAAGAATTTAAGAGTATAAAAAATATCGCATTTAGAAAAAACTTGAAACAACTAGAAAAATACAACTATATTAAGTTTAGAGAATATGATACAGGATTATATGAATTTACAATTTGTTAGAATCGAATTATCGCTAACAAATCAGGTACAGTAAATGTTCGGAGATTTATGTTAGTACCTTTTCTATAAGATATATAGAATAAATCAAAATAATATCTTTGGGGATAGATGTAAAAAAATCCTCTTAGGGATATTATTGTCAAATTTGGGAAGAGTGAAAAGTCTTTACTTATTATAAAGGAGAATAATATTAATAAATTAGATTGTGATTTTATCATGAAACCTAGAATATTATTTAATGATAAGAACTTAACAAGAACTGATGCGGATCTATTAAGTCTTATTATTTCACTTACCTTAAAAAAAGATTATTGTTTTGCAACTAATAAATATTTAGCAGACTATATTAATACTTCAGAAAGAACTATTAGTTATTCATTGTCTAAGTTCAAAGAATTAAAATATGTCTTTGTAAAAAATGTTAATGGACAAAGAAGAATATATCTTAATAAAGAAAAGATACCGACAAAGGTTGCAGATGATAGTGCAACAGATTGCAGTAGTGAGAGTGCAATAGATTGCGACCATAATATAAATAATAATTATAAAAATAAATATAATAATAAATTTAAAAAGTTTAAAAAGGAAGGGAATGTTCCTTATTGGATGGAACATCCTGAAGTTTGTAAATCAACACCAGCAAATCCAGAAGAAATTGCAGTAATGAAAGATATGTTAAAAGAATTCAGTTAGAAAGGAGACGACGTTATACGATAGGAGGAATCTATTTATAAAATATGAGAAAAAGGGGGATTAGAATATGGAGGTAGTATATAATGTAAAATATAAATTTAAGAACAATGATAATAAAACTAATAAAGAATTAAAGGAGTTATTTAATAAAAAATTGTTAAATATTATATTAAAACTAGAAAGTCAAGAATTAAGGTTAAATAATTCGTGAAATTAGTTTATAATATACTTGTATTGCTGTTAATCATTTGTAGTCATTCTAATGTATTGGAGGAATGGCTATGATAGAAAAGGTAGGTGTATATTGTAGATTATCTGATGAAGATAGAGATAAGATAAACAAAACTGATGATAGTGATAGTATAGTAAATCAAAGAAGTATGTGTTTAAAATATGCTGATCAAAATGGTTGGAATGTTGTAGATATTTATTCTGATGATGATTTTTCAGGAGCAGGAACATTTAGACCTGATTTTGAAAGACTTATAAAAGATTGTGAAAGTGGGAAAATTAATTTAGTTCTTTGTAAATCTCAGTCAAGATTTTCAAGAGATATGGGTGTTATTGAATATTATTTACATAATAAATTTCTCGAATGGGGAGTTAGATTTGTAAGCATAGTTGATAATGCTGATACTAGTATCGAAGCAAATAAAAAATCAAGACAGATAAATGGATTAATTAATGAGTGGTATTTAGATGACTTATCACAGAATATTAAAAAGTCTTTAAGAAATAAAAGGGAAGATGGATTATTTATGGGAAGTTTTGCACCTTACGGATATGATAGGAGTGAAGAAGATTACCATAAACTAGTTATTGATCCTGTAGCTGCTGAAGTTGTTAAAAAGATATTCAAAATGTATGCAGATGGATATGGTTATCACAGAATATGTGAATATTTAAACAATAATAATATTTTACCTAGGTCAGTTTATAAAAAACAAAAAGGTAGTAAATTTGTATGTTCTAATTGTGATTTAGAAACTGTCAGATGGAATCCTGATACAGTAGCACAAATATTAAGAAACGAAGTATATATTGGTAATTTAGTACAGGGGAAAACAACTTATGTAAGCTATAAGAATCATAAAAAGAAAAGTGTTTCTGCTAACGAATGGTGTAGAACCCCAAATACACATGAGCCAATTATAGATATGGAAACTTGGAATAAAGTGCAATCAATATTAGGAACACATTATAAGGTTACTAAAACAGGACAAATTAATTATTTTACTAGAAAAGTATATTGTAGTTGTTGTGGTAAAGCATTTATGAGAAATGTTTATAATGTTAAAAGTGAAAAAACAGGACAAAGAGCATATATGCAATGTAAAGGTAATAAAAAATTTCATATTTGCGATAACAATAAATCAATTAGAATGGATAAGTTAGAAGAAATATTATTAAACGCTATAAATGATTTATTAGACAATTATTATGATAGAAATGATTTAAAAAAACTCTATGAAATCAGACAAGAACAAGATACAGATAATAATGATTCAATAAAGGCATTAGAAAAAGAAAAGGAAGATTTAAACAAAAAAATAAGCAATAATAAAACTTATTATAGAAATCTTTTTGAGGAAAAAGTTAAGGGTGTTATATCAGAAGATATGTTTCAGATGATGTCAAAAGATTATTTCAATGAAATAGAAAATATGATGAAAAGAATTGAAATAATAGATAAGCAAATCGATGAATTAAAAGTTGATAAGAAAGAAAAGAAACAAGCAGATGATATATTAAAGAAATATAAACACATTAAAAAACTTAACAAAGTAATATTAGATGAATTTATTGATAAAGTTTATATAGGTGAACTTGATAAAGAAACAAACACAAGAAATATTGAGATAGAATGGAATTTTGAATTTTAGGTGGTAGTTATGGTAGTAAAAGATGTTGAATTTTTTGATATTCCAAAAGAAATAAGAGAATTCTATAATAGCGTATTTGAATTATATGAGATAAGACAACGAGTTGGAGAATATAAAAGTATTGAATTTATTATTCATACAAGGGATCATAATCCTCCTCATGTTCATGCAAAATATGATAAAAAATATGAGGTGGTAATATCTCTAATTGATTTTAAGATATTAGCAGGAAATATTCCAGATAAAAATAAAAATATTGCTATTAAATGGGTTAAAAAAAATAAAGATAATTTATTAAATAAATGGAATGATTTAACGATAACATCAACATTACCATTAACAAAATCTATGCTAGATTCAAAAGAACCAGTAGAAATATAAATAATAATAAGTTTGGACTTTTCCGATGCCCCGACATGGCGGAGATGATCCGGGAGCAATAAGCGGTTCATTAAAAGAAAAAGATTTAACATTAAGAGCTGCACAATACATGTATAAGAGACTACAAGAGTTAGGCGTGCCAACATCTATAGTTAGAGATACAGATGAAACGCTAACAAGAAATGAAAGAATCAAAAGAATGACAGATCCATTTGGAAATGGTACCGATGTCATAATAATTTCTAATCACATAAATGCAGGAGGCTCCGATATAAGTAATTATGAAGGGTTAAATTAAAAAAAATAATATGTTAAAATATTGTTAGGTGATATTATGGAAAAAGAATACTATAAAGCATATGAAAAAAGATATAAACAACTACATGAAAATAATTTGTCTTGGGAAACAGATGTTAAAACAAATATTATTGAAGATGCAATAATAAAATATAATATTGATAAGGCTGCTTCTATTTTAGAAATAGGATGTGGTGAAGGTAGAGATGCTAAATATTTACTAGGTAAAAATTATAATGTATTAGCAACTGATGTATCAAAGGAAGCAATTAACTATTGTAAAAAGATTGATAAAGAACATTCTAATAATTATGAAGTACTAGATGTTTTGGATTACGATGATTTTAGTAAAAAATTTGATTTCATTTATTCTGTTGCATGTCTTCATATGTTAGTTTTAGATGAAGATAGAAATAAATATTTTGAGTTTATAAATAATCATTTAAATGATAATGGATATGCACTTGTATTAACAATGGGAGATGGAAAAACAGAAAGAAGTAGTGATATTACCAAAGCTTGGGAAGATGTTGTAAGAATTCATCAAGAATCTGGAATTAAAATGAATGTTGCTACTACAAGTTGTAGAATAGTTAATTTTGAAACTTTAACTAAAGAAGTAGAATTACAAAATTTAAAAATTATTGAACAAGGAATAACAAGTATAATACCTAATTTTCCTGAAATTATGTATGCAGTCATAAAGAAAAATTAATTTTTCCCTTTTCTTCCATATGGATTATGAACTCTGTTATCTTTATATTTAAAAGTATGAGTATCTAGAATGTCATATCTAAATTTAATAATTATATTTCGATTCTTATCTGCTTCGATTCTTTCTATTAGAGCAAATAATAAATCTTTATTAGGATTTTTTAAGTTTAACAACCTTTTTATTTTATTTATATAATTTGGTAATTTATCCGTACTATGTTTTCTTTTTTCTATTTCAATATTAATATCTTCTAATTGTGTGTTTAAATCTTTTAATTTAGCTTCATATGGTTTAGATAGTAATTTATATTGATCAGGTGTAATATTACCTTCTAAACGGTCTTTATAGATGATTTGGATAGTTTCTAATAATTTATTTTGTTCTTTAATAATATCTTCTTTTCTTTTTTTATAATCATTAGAATTATTCTTAGTTCTTTTAATAACTTCTTCATTTAATTCTTTCATATCTAAATCTTGAAATAATTCTGATAACAATTTTTTAATTTCTTTTAAAACTAATTCTTCAAAGTAATCATAGGCAAAGAAGTGAGATGTACATAATTTTCTGACAGGATCTCTAGCATACTTATTACAGTTAATACACCAGTAATCTTGTTTTTTTCTATAAAGTACTCCTAATCTATTACCACATTCATGGCAAAATAATAATCCTTCTAATAATCTTTCAGGTCTTTTTCTTTTAGAATAAGATCTGTTTTTATTTTTAGTTTTTTTATTTATTAACATAAATGTATTTTTATCTACTAGTGGTTCATGAGTATCTTCTACTATGATCCATAAACTTTCATCTAATGTAACTTTCTTTTTGGATTTATAACTTATATTTGTTTGAGTGTGTTGTACCATGTCTCCTGTATACATTCTATTTTGTAATATATTATGAACAGCATGTATTGTCCACTTATTTTTTTCTGTAACTCTACTAGATGTAGGTAAGTTTTTATATGCTGCTGGAGTAGGTGCTCCCATATTAGTAAGTCTAGTTGCTATTTCACTAATACCTATATTATTTGATCTCCATTCAAATATAAGTTTTACATATTTAGCTACTTCAGTATCAGGTATTAAATGCCCTTTATCATTTGGATCCCTCATGTATCCATAACATGGTTTACTACCTATAAATTTACCATCTTTTCTTTTTGAATCTAATACATTTCTAATCTTTAAAGAGTTTTGTTTACTATAATAATCATTACATGCAATTATGAAAGTAGAGGAGTCATTACTAGCCTGATTTTTCATACTATCATAATTTTCAACAATAGATATAAATCTTACTTTATTCTCAGGAAAATATGTTTCTATATAATATCCAGTCATTACATGATCTCTACCTAATCTTGATAAGTCTTTAACGATTACTAAATTAATTTTTTTATTTTTTATATCTTCAATCATTTTAGTAAATCCAGGTCTATCAAAATTAGTACCAGAATAACCATCATCAACATATTCTCCAACTAGATTAAATCCATTGCTTTTACAATAGGTACGGAGTATATCTTTTTGATTCGTTACACTTTCACTATCTGATTCATATTTCTTATCTTTATCTTCTTGCGAAAGTCTGATATAAATACCAGCATTATAATCTAAGTTTGATAAGTAACTATAATTCATAGTTTACCTCCTTTTCTTGTTACTTATCTCCCATAAGACAGTAACAGTATATTAGATTCAAAAAAGAACCGCAAATGTGCGATTTAGTTTTTCGTAGTTATTTGTTTTATTAAGTAATTAATAATAATTTCTTTAAATAATTCTTTTTTATCTTTATTCATATTTAAATTTATGATTTGTACTGGTGTGTTATTCATTTGTAGCACCTACAATCTCATCTATTAATCTTTGTAATTCTTCTTGTTCTTCTTTAGTAGCTTCTACTTTTTCTATTTTTTTTCCATTCCAATAACCATCTTTATATAAAGGTGGCTCTTTACTTATTTCAATTCCATTTATTTCCAGTACATGTATATAGTTTTGTCTATAGCCTTTTTTATCCACATATCCCTTAGGGATACCTCGTACATAAACATCTTTTCCAATACTTAAATCTATCTTATTAGAATATTCTATATACATTCTTGCACTAAAAAAGGATAAGTTTAACTTATCCCTTCCATTACTATCTTTATAAGGTTCTTTCTGACATATATCAAACCATATATAATCCTTATCAACATTATCTCTAATACTAGAAATAGTACCATGATATTTAATGTAATTAATCATATCTTTCATACAAACCTCCTACCTTTTACTAAGGCCTTTCTATTATCTATTTAATTTTTATATTTAATTTATTTATTCTGTTAGAATAATAATTCAAACCAGGTTGATGAAATATTCTAATTACCTAGAATATTATTACTAACATATATCTTTCTTTTAAAACTTTTAGGATTACTAATCGTTATATAATTATGATCTAATAAACACTTAATTAATTTACTTATTGTTCTAGTAGAAAAATTTAACTTACCAGCATAATACTTATTAGATCCATATGCATAACCTAATCTTTTAGAATTACTTTGTAATATACCTAGAAGTACAATAGCATTCTTAGGAATATTTACTTCTAATAAAGAAGTTGGTATTTTTATAAAACTTTCATTCATAGATATCCTCCTTTCTTTTATACAACAAAAAAAGAGAGCAAGCTCTCTTTCTATAGTTTTTCCACTATTATAACAATTTTAACACTTGACAATTAACTATTCAATAACAAATTTAGTATCACTTTCAGTATCATTTTTAGTATCAAAAACAGTATTGATTTTAGTATTAAAATCAGAATTTAGTATTATTAAAAATATCTTTTTAACAATATTACTTCTATTATATTAATTTTATCATTTGAAATGTATAATTACAATTTCGTTTTTTGCTCTCAAAATGTTTCGCATTTTGTTTCGGTATTTGTTTCACTAGGGGATTGGGGATTTTCCCCATAATATGTGGAAAATGTTCTGTGGGAGGAACTTTCCAATGCTTGCTAAGAAAAAGTAGTGCGCCAACTTGGCACAGTATGATAGTTAATTTCGACAAAATATGATATAATTTTTTTGAGAAATAATGGCGAATTTGGAGGTAGCTATGAATAACAATAAACCAGAAATAAGAGATAAAAATTTTATATCGACATGTAATTCAATAACGAGTGGAAAAATCTATGAAAAACCAATGACATGTCCTAATTGTGGATATGGCACAGATTCTGTAGTTATAAATCATTGGACAAGTAATACATCAGATGGAATACTATTAGTTGTAGTTCACAAATGCACTTCATGTGATTATATGTTTCATGCTAATTATCTTTGGAACAAAGAAGAAAGTAAATATAAATTTATTTCAATATATCCTTCATTTAAAGACAAAAAATTTGATGAATATATTGAAAGTGTATCACCAAGGTTTATAAAATTGTATCATGAGGCCAGCAAGACAGAATTTGATGGCAATTTAGATTTAGCAGGATGCGGTTATAGAAATGCAATGGAAATACTAATTAAAGATTATGCAATAAATTGTTTGGGAGAAGAAAAAAAGAAAGTTGTAAAAAAACATTTGGATGAAGCAATACAAGAGTACTTACCGAATTATAAATATAAAAATGTTGCAGATGTTGTAAGAATTTTAGGAAATGATACTACTCATTATGAAAAAAAGTATGAAGAAATCAATTTTTCAGTATTAAAACAGTATTTAGATATTTTTATTGAAGTTATTGATGTGGAAATAAAAATGAAAAATCCACCAGTCAAAAGGAAAACATCTACTAAAAAGGAGGAACCTGTAAATGAATAATAAAAAGGAAAGAGAAAGAGAAGAACTTCATAAAACAATTTGGAAAATAGCTAATGAATTAAGAGGTTCAGTAGATGGATGGGATTTTAAACAATACGTATTAGGATTATTGTTTTATAGATTTATATCTGAAAATATAGAAAACTATGTTAATGAGAACCAAAGAAAAGCAGGTATTACAGATTTTAAATATAGAAACATTTCTGATGAAGAAGCATTACTTGGAAAATCACAAATACTTGAAGAAAAAGGTTTCTTCATATTACCAAGCGAGTTATTCTGCAACATAAGAAAAGGTGCAGATAAGAATGAAAATCTTAATGTAGTTATTTCAAATGTATTTAATAACATAGAATCATCTGCTAGAGGTACTGCCTCAGAAGATGATGTTAAAGGTTTATTTGATGATTTTACAATTGATAATAAATTAGGTAATACAGTAGATGAAAGAAATGAAAAACTTGTTAAATTATTAAATGCAATTGGCGATTTAAACTTTGGAGATTATGAAGATAATAATATTGATTTATTTGGGGATGCATATGAGTTCTTGATGACAATGTATGCATCATCAGCAGGTAAATCAGGAGGGGAATTCTTTACTCCACAAGAAGTTGGCGAATTACTTGCAAGAATAGTAATAATGGATAAAACATCTGTTAATAAAGTTTATGATCCAGCATGTGGATCAGGTGGTTTACTTTTAAAATTTGCTAAGATATTAGGAAAAGAAAATGTAAGAGAGGGATTCTTTGGTCAAGAGATAAACCTTACCACTTATAACTTAGCTAGAATCAATATGTTCTTACACAATATTAATTACAATAACTTTAGTATTGAAAGAGGGGATACATTAATTCATCCAGTTCATTGGAATGATGAACCATTCGATGCGATTGTATCTAATCCACCATATTCAATTAAATGGGCAGGTAAATCTAATCCGATATTAATAAATGATGAAAGATTTGCTCCAGCAGGTGTGTTAGCACCTGAATCAAAAGCAGATTTAGCATTTACTATGCATATGTTATCTTGGTTATCACCAAAAGGTACTGCAGCTATAGTAGAATTTCCTGGTGTACTTTACAGAGGTGGAGCAGAGCAAAAAATTAGAAAGTACATGATTGATAACAACTTTGTTGACACTGTCATTCAATTACCTTCTGATTTATTCTTTGGTACATCGATTGCCACTTGTATTTTAGTATTAAAGAAAAACAAATCAGATAATAATATATTATTTGTAGATGCCTCTAATGAATGTGTTAGAAATACTAATAAAAACAAATTATCAGAAGAAAACATCAATAATATAATTAGTTTATTAAAAGATAGAAAATCAGTTGAAAATAAATCTTATTTAGCCACATATGATGAAATCAAAGATAATGATTATAATATATCAGTTAATTCTTATTTAAGAACAAATACAGAAGATAAAAAAATAGATATAAATGAAGTAAATAGAAAACTTGCTGAAATTGTACCTAGACAACAACAAATTAGAGAAGAACTGGAAGAGATAATTAAAGAACTTGAGGTTGATTACCATGAGTAGGATAAATGAATTAATAAAAGAATTGTGTCCTAATGGTGTTATATATAAAAAATACGGCGATGTTTTTGAAATAAAAACAGGTAAGGGTATAACAACAAAAGAAGCAACAGATGATGGACTATATCCAATAATAAGTGGTGGAACTACACCAATGGGATATTATCATAGTTATAATAGAGATGAAAATATTGTAACTGTATCAAGAGTTGGAGCTAATGCAGGGTATGTAAATTTTATAACTGAAAAGTTTTATTTAAATGATAAATGTTTTTCAATTATTCCTAAAGATGAATTTGTTAAATGTTTTATTCCAAAATATATTTATCATTATACTAAAAATATAGAAAATAAAATAATGGAACTTCAAAGTGAAGGTGGTGTTCCAACTATAAATACTCAAAAAGTATCAAACTTATTAATGCCAATGTTACCAATTGATGTTCAATTAGAAATAATAACTGTTCTTGATAAATTTGGCGAGCTAGAAGTGGAGCTAGAAGCGGAGCTAGAAGCGAGAAAGAATCAATATGAGTTTTGGCGTGGCAAAATAATTAATATGTATGATAGCAAAAATATAAAACTTTCTGATATGGCTAAAATATATGATGGCACTCATTCGACTCCTAATTATCAAGAAAATGGCATTCCATTTATTAGTGTTGAGAATATTTCGAACATATACGGAACAAATAAATTTATTTCAAAGGAGGATTATAAGAAGTATAAAATAAAACCAGAAATAAATGATGTATTTATGACAAGAATAGGAACTATAGGAAAATGTTCTGTATTTGAAAAACAAATTGATTTAGCTTATTATGTTTCATTAGCTTTAATTAGACCAAATACCGAGATTATATTACCTAAATATTTAAAATATGTAATAGAGAGTAATATTGGTAAAGATGAACTTTATAAAAGAACACTTGTTCATGCTGTCCCCATTAAAGTTAATAAGGATGAAATAGGTAAAATTGTATTACCAGTTCCAAGTATCGACGATCAGAAAAAAATAATTTCAAAATTAGATAAATTCGAATCTTTAACTGAATCAAATTCTTCAGGTCTTCCAGCTGAAATAGAATTAAGAAGACAACAATATGAATATTATAGAAATAAATTATTAAATTTTGAGGTGTTATAATATGAATATTAACCAAGAACAAGTTTTAGCTCAATGTTACCATTGTGGAAACAAGACATTAATGAATGTTCAATGTGTAGTTGATCAACGATTCGGTGGTGTACAAGTTAACGAAAATTTAGAACCTGAATTTGAAATGCAAGAAGATTATAAATGGAAGTTACTTTCTTGCCCAGTATGTCATTTTTTAACCTTATATCAAGTATATACTGATGAATCAATGCAGGTTGAGAGAAACGGTGAAATAAAGCAGTTGTATGAATCACAAATTATATATCCGGAAAATAGAATGATACTAAGTGAAGTACCTAAAGAGGTTGCGAGTGCATTTGAGTCTGCTTTAAAAATTAAGAAAATAGATAGTCAAATATGTTTGATTTCATTGAGAAGAACATTAGAACTAATTTGTAAAGATAAAGATGCAAGAGGCAGAACTCTAGAAGCTAAGATTAATGATTTAATATTAAATAATATTTTTCCTAAAGATTTAGAGAATGCTTTTAGTGTAATTAGAGAATATGGAAATAGTGGTGCTCATAGTCAAATTAATCTAACAGATAGCCAATTAAATGAATTAATTAGTATACTGTACAGTGTTATTGATTATTTGTATATTATTCCAAGAAAATCTGTAAAAATGAAAGAAAGATTAGACGAAATAAAGGAGGACATCTAAATGAGTAGTATAGGTTTAATTAGTGAAAATGATAACTCTACTGTATTAGCAGAATATAAGGGATTAAATAAAATAGAAACATCTTTTCAAAGTGAAGATGCTCTTGAAAAAGAATTAATTAAAACTTTAGTTGAACAGGGATATGAGAGATTAAATATTAATTCTGAAGATGAATTGATTCTTAATTTAAGAAAACAACTTGAAAAACTTAATAATTATCATTTTACTGATGGAGAATGGGATGATTTCTTTACTAAAGTAATTGCTAATAAAAATGATTACATAATTGAAAAAACAAGATTAATTCAAGAAGATTATAAACAAGAAATAACTCTTGATTCAGGTGAAAAGAAAAATATCTATTTAATAGATAAAAATAATATTCATAATAATAGTCTTCAAGTATTAAATCAGTATGTTAATAATGATGGTAACTTTGATAATAGATATGATGTAACCATTTTAGTCAATGGTCTACCTTTAGTTCATATTGAATTAAAGAAAAGAGGAGTAGACTTAAGAGAAGCTTTCAATCAAATAGAAAGATATCAAAGAGATTCTTTTTGGGCAGGTTCAGGGTTATATAATTTTGTTCAGATATTTGTTATATCAAATGGAACGTTGACTAAGTATTATTCAAATACTACAAGAGAGTTTCATATAAATAATCAAAAGAAAAAGAAGTCAAACTCATTTGAATTTACTTCATATTGGGCAGATCAAAAAAATAATGGTATTACTGATTTAATAGACTTTGCTAAAACTTTCTTTACTAAACATACTTTATTAAATATATTAACTAAATATTGTGTATTTACTTCTGAAGAAGATTTATTAGTAATGCGTCCTTATCAAATAGTTGCTACTGAAAAGATTTTAAATAGAATTAATATTGCATATAATAATAAGTTTTATGGAACTTTAAAATCAGGTGGTTATATTTGGCATACAACAGGCTCTGGAAAAACACTTACATCATTTAAAACTTCACAACTTGCTAGTAAATTAGATTTTATTGATAAAGTATTATTTGTTGTAGATAGAAAAGACTTAGATTATCAAACAATGAAAGAATACGATAGATTTAAAGAGGGAGCGGCTAACTCTAATACTTCAACGAAAATATTAGAGGGACAATTAAATGATTCAAGTACTAAGATTATTATTACTACGATTCAAAAATTATCACAATTTATCAAGAAAAATGAGAACAGTGATGTATTTAATAAGCATGTAGTATTTATATTTGATGAATGTCATAGATCACAATTTGGTGATATGCATAAAGCAATTATTAAGAAGTTTAATAAATATTATTTATTTGGATTTACTGGAACTCCAATATTTCCAGAGAATGCTAGAACTATAAAAGGTATCTCTGAAACAACAGAACAAATCTTTGGAGAAAGATTACATACTTATACAATAGTAAATGCTATTGCTGATAAAAACGTCTTACCATTTAGATATGAATATGTTGGAAGAATTGATATTCGTGATGGTGTTCAAGATGAAAAAGTATATAATATTGATGAAGAAAAACTATTTGATAATCAAATTAGAATTTCTATGATTACAGATTACATAATAGAGCATTTTAGTACGAAAACTAAGACATCAGAAAGTTATGTTTACTCAACTTTAGATAATGTTTCTGTAGTGGCTAAAAAGCAAGATGCAGAAGAAATTAAGTCTAAGAAGAATATTAATGGTTTTAATTCATTATTTGCTGTATCGAGTATTAAAATGGCTAAAGAATACTATGCCGAATTTAAGAAACAGTTGGATATTAAAAAGAGTAATCTTAAAGTAGCTATAATATATTCTTATGGTGTTAATGGAGAAGATGGAGTTATTGATGAAAACTCTGAATCAACAGAAACATTAAGTACAGATGATAGAACATTCTTAGAAAATGCTATTAAGGATTATAATAATATGTTTGGAACAAGTTATGATACATCATCAGAAAAATTCCAAAATTACTATAAAGATGTTTCTTTAAGAATGAAAAATAGAGAAATAGATATATTAATCGTTGCTAATATGTTCTTAACAGGATTTGATGCAAAAACATTAAATACATTATGGGTTGATAAGAATTTAAAATGGCATGGATTAATTCAAGCTTTCTCAAGAACTAATAGAATCTTAAATAGTGTAAAAACATATGGAAATATTGTCTCATTTAGAAATTTAGAAGATAGACTTAATGAAGCGTTAGCTAAATTCGGTGATGAAGAAGCTCATGGAATAGTTTTATTAAAACCATATAACGATTACTATTATGGATATGAAGATGATAATGGTAAAACATTTGAGGGATATAAATCTTTAGTTGAAAAGTTAACTTCTAAATTTGCACCAGGAGAACTAATGCAAAGCGAAGCAGAACAAAAAGAATTTATTAAGCTATATGGTGCAATATTAAAAGTAACAAATATATTATCTTCATTTGATGAATTCAAGAATGAAGAGTTAATTAGTGAAAGAGATAAACAAGACTATCATAGCATTTATATTGAACTTTATAATGAATTTAGAAATAAAGCTAAACAAGAAAGAACTGATGTTACTGAAGATGTAGTATTTGAAATGGAATTAATAAAATCTATTGAGGTTAATATTGATTACATTTTAGGACTAGTTAAAAAATATCATGATTCTAATATGGAAGATAAAGAAATTCTTATAACTATTCAAAAGACTATTATGGCAAGTCCAGATTTAAGAAATAAGAAAGATTTAATTATGGCATTTATTGAATCATTAGATCAAGATTCAAATGTATATGCTGATTTTGAATCATTTATGGATAGTAAAAAGAAAGAAGAATTAGATAAAATAATCGCAGAAGAAAATCTTAACAAAGAAGAAACATACAGTTTTATTAAAAAATCATTTGAACAAGGCAGAGTAGAAACAAATGGTACTGAAGTATCATCAATTCTTCCACCTATGAACATGTTTACTCCTACAAATGATAGACAAGAAAAGAAAAATAATGTTATAGATAAATTATTAGGCTTTTTTAATAAGTTTTTTAATATCTCAAGTAGTAAGTTTTAGTATATAATTTATCTTTAAATAATTTTAAAAATAATATCATTCGGCACAAAAAAGCATCGAAAAGCATCAAAAAGCATCGAAAGGCATCAAAAAGCGTAAAAAAGCATAAAAAAGTAAAAAAAAAGAAAAATAAAGCACAAAAAAGCATCGGATATTCATTGTCTTATAAAAGTCAAGTGGTAAAATATAGTAAAATGAAATAATTATGCAAAGAGGACTTAGGTCTTCTTTTTTTCATTTTAAGGAGGGGGTCATTATGAGCTATCATCCTATTAATTTTTATATTTTTATAATAATAGGATGAACTAATAATATTTAAAACTAAGAGAAATAAAGGAGATATTTAGTAATCATCCTTTATATGAACCTACAAAGTAGGATGAATTTCGTAAGTACGAAATAAGAATAGCACCATAGCAATTCCTTATATTATAAGGAGTTTTTTTGTTTGTGGTGCTATCTTCTTATTCTGCTCTAATTAAAAATAGTAAAAATAATAGGACAATCATCCTATTTAGGAAGAAATGATAGTTTGAGAATATTTAAATTATATTTACCAATAGACTTATTTAATAGAATTAAATTAATGTCTAAATTTTATAGAGTATCTATTTCTAAAATGATGACAGAGTTATTAGAAATTGGATATTTAGAAATGTTAAAGACAAATACGAAAGGAGAGTAATAAATGGATTATGATAAATATGTAAAAATACCAATGTTTATAATTTTAGATAGAAATGTATGTAATAACAATAAAATTTTATATGTAATAATAATACTTTTATCTCATAAGGAAGGCTATTGTTATGCTGATAATAAATACTTAGGTAATTGGTTAGTGTGAGCCCCAGAGAATATCTGGTTTATTAAGAGAATTATCAGATAATAATTATATAACTATGGAATATAAACATAGATTTCAAAGAAAAATTTATATTAATAAAGAAAAGTTTACATCTGACTTACTAGAAAACTTTTTCTAAATGGTTAGATGTTTTTTTTATACTCAAATGACAGTTGGTTCAATAATAATATAATAAATATAATATAAAAATTAAATATAATAAATAATTCTAATAATATTATTAGTAATACTAATATAAAAAGAAAGGAAGTAGATATATGTATGAAAAAAATTCAAAAATAATAAATAAAAACATAAATTTAAATAGGTGGTTTAATTATGGAAGGAGCCTATTTGAATAACATTTCATTTAAAGATCTTATTTTAAAATACTTAATCGAAGAAATATCAAAAGAAGAAGGAGTGCAAACAAAATGATTTGCACTTTCTTAACTTTGATGTTACCATGGACACGTCTTAATACCAAATTAAGTAAGATAAAAGGAGAAATAAATGTATAATACTTACTTAATGGCAAACGATTTTAATGTTGGAATCTATATAAGACTATCCCAAGAAGATAAAGATAAAAAATATGAATCTGATAGTGAAAGTGTAATTAATCAAAAAGAATTATTAAGAGGTTATGTTAAAAATAATAATTTTAATTTAGTTAAAGAATATGTTGATGATGGATATTCAGGAACTGATTTTGAAAGACCTGGATTTCAAAGTATGCTAGAAGATATAAATAATAAACAGATAAATTGTGTAATAGTTAAAGATTTATCAAGATTAGGTAGAGATCATGTTATGACTGGTTACTACATTGAAACATTTTTTCCGGAAAATAATATAAGATTTATATCTATATTAGAATCATATGATAGTTTTAAAAATCAAGCTAGTAATGATTCATCAACATTTATAATTGCTTGTAATGATTATTATAGTAAACAAAATTCAATAAAAATTAGAAATGTATTAAATGAAAAAAGAAAGAATGGAAAATTTGTTGGAAGTTTGCCATGCTTTGGTTATATGAGAGATCCATTAGATAAAGGACATTTAATACCAAATCCAGATACTGCTCCAATAGTCAAAAAAATATTTAAATGGAGAGCTGATGGTATTGGACATACTGAAATAGCAAATAGACTAAATAAGGAAAATGTAATTACACCTAGTGGATATAAAAAGACTAATTATTCATCAAGATTAATTGATAGAGAGAATTGGAATATTTCTACAGTAAAAAAAATATTAACAAATAGAGTATATACTGGTGATTTAGTACAACATACTCAAACTAAAGTAAGTTATAAATCTAAAAAGAAGATAACATTAGATGAAAAGTTATGGATTATAGTAGAAAATACACATGAACCATTAGTTGATAAAGATACATTTGAATATGTTAATACTTTAAGAAAAAGAAATACTAGAAATTATGAAGTTAAAACGAATAGAGAAAAAAGATTATTAGAAGGAAAACTATTTTGTAAAGAGTGTAAAAATAGACTAACAGTTCTTTATCGTAAAAAACAAGATTATTGGTCTGTTAATTGCAATAGATATTCTAGAGATCCCGTAAGAGGTAGATGCTATTCTCATTTTTATCCATATAATTATTTAGAAGAGCAAGTATTAGAACAAATTAATAAGTATATATCTAAATTAATAAAAGAACTTAATATAAAAGAATTAAATGATGAAGTAGTAAAAAGTATTCACAAGGAAACTACTAACATTGATAAAATAGTTAAAGAATTTCAAATAGAAAAAGAAAAGATTACTGGTAGATTAAAAACTTTATACAATGATAGGTGTGATGGTGTAATATCAGCAGATACATATAAAGAATTAGCAAGTGAATTTGAACAAAAATTAAAACAAATTAACGAAAAGATAGAAGATCAAAATGTTAAAAAATATAAAATTAAAAATAAAACAAATATTTTACCTGATTATACTAAAAAAATAAAAAAACTATTAGATTTAAATAAACCCAAAAAAGAATTAATTGATACGTTAGTAGATAAAATAGTTATAGATAAAGATAGAAATATTACTATATGTTTTAAATATGATATTGTACAAGAGGTAACTTTTAAATATGAAAATAGAAATTTAGCAAGAAATCCGTATGGTAGAAAAGGCAAAAATAATAATTAATGACTACCTTGCTTTTCTTTATAAAAAAATTTATAATATTAACAAGAAAGGAAGAATTGCAGATTGATTGGTGAGTATATGATTAATAGAAAATTAATTAGTGATTTTGCAGATATTATTGGTAATTTAACAATTGCTGTTCATTTAGAGTCACTAAAAGATGTAAAGGATGATTATGAGGGTGTGCTTGATGAATTAATAAAATGGGTTAAATATTATTATGAAAATAAAAATTTAGATATTGTTTCTTACGAAAATTCATTAAGAATACATGATTTGTTAGATGAAATAAGAAATGAGTTGATACCTAATAAATCAATAGGAATAGAATCAATGTTATCAGATAATATTTTAATTAGATATGAAGTAATTATTAAAGAAATAAATAATGAAAGAGGTAAAAAAAATGGGTAAAGATGGATATGGACATTATGTTAATGATGAAGGAGTCGAAATAAGAACTTCTACTGACAAATATGGTAGAGATCATATTGATATATATGACAGTTGTCCAGCTGAAAATCCAGATCACGGGTCTATTCATATTAATTATGATAGTGATACAGGAAAAGGAACGATTGTTGATACAACAAGTGGAGAAAAAGAAACTACGGATACAAGTTGTTATTTAACAACTGCTTGTATGAGACATAAAATGGAAAAATTTGATGACAATTGTGAAGAATTAATGATATTAAGATGGTTTAGAGATAAATTTGTTTCTAAAGAAGACATTGAACATTATTATAAAACTGCACCAACTATTGTTGACGTCATCAATGAATCTGAAAATAATAATGAGATATTTAATTTTATATATGAAAATGTTGTTAGTGCATGTGTAAATGCTATAAAAAGTGGAAATTATGAGTTTGCTTATAATAGGTATAAAAATAGTGTCTTAGCTTTAGAAGAACAATTTGCAAGACCCGCTTTAGAAAAAAGACTTGTTAAATCTTTAAAGCTAGGTATATAAGTAATGTTAAAGATAAATAATAAAGAATATAAGGTTTTAACATCAGAAATTAAATATGTTAATGCCACTCATAATGCAAGAAAAGGATATTCTATTTTAGTATCATTAGATATAGAATTAAATAATGTTAAAGGATACATTAGTTTTTATGTAGATTTTTTCGAAGACAAACATTTTAAAAATATAAAAAATAGAAAATATATAGAATTACCAACAGAATTAAATTCTAAAATAACAATGATAGAAATATTTGATACTGCTAATTTTATTGATTTTATTGATAGTGAGGTTAATTTGGAATTTGGTAATATATATAATAATCAAATTGAAATGAAACTAAATATAAATGATGAATTAATAAAATTGGAATATAAAGGATTACTGAATATTAAATAACAATAAATTAATCGATGACTTTTATTAACCATCGATTAATTTTATTATAGGTAACTAAACTCACCAGGTGGCGAAGGTGCGGAAGTAGTCTATGCCCTTAGAAACTCAGATACATTAGCCAAAAATATACTAGAGGGAATAGGTAGTGAAGGACAACTAATGAGAAAGTATTATCAACGAAGATTACCTGAAAATCCAATGAAGGACTACTATTACATTCAAAGACTAACAGGCGATGCAGAAACTTTACTAGTAGAATATGGCTTTATTGATAATCAAGCAGATGCTAGGAAACTTCAAAACAATATTGAAGACTATGTAGAGGGTGCTTTAAAAGCAATTGTTGAATATGCTGGATATGAATATAAGGAGCCATCCTCAAGTGATGACAATAGTGATTATTATACCGTAAAAAGAGGTGATACCATTTTTATGGGGAATATTGAGTAGAAACATATAAATATTGATGAAATTTAAGGCATTTTGAAGAAAAATGTCTTTTTGTATGGTATAATATTAAGTGATTAAAACTTTATCAGGAGGTATTATAATGTATGATTACAAAGAAGGCAAAAAAAGAATAAATGAGATTCTTAATTCGAGTGTTCCTGTAGAAAGTAAAACGCATATTCCATCTGAAGCTACTTTTACATATGAAAATGGTATAAAAAGTTGGGTTGGTTCTTTATTTGTTGATATAAGAAAATCAACTGAATTATTTAATGATAATGATGATATTACAATATCTAAGATGATTAGATCGTTTTCTAGTGAGATTGTTGAGATTTTAAATAGTTCTTCTATAATTAAAGAAGTTGGAATAAGAGGAGATTGTGTTTATGGAATATACGATATTGTAGATAAAGATGACTTAAAAATAATCCTTTCAGATGCGACTAACATTAATTGTTTAATATTGTTACTAAATAAACTTTTTGAAAGAAAGGGTTTTCCTAAAATTTCAGTTGGAATAGGATTGGGCTTGAACGAAGATTTGATAATTAAATCTGGTAGAAAAGGCACAGGTATTAATGATAAAATTTGGATTGGAAAGGCAGTTATAGATGCATGTAATAATGCGAATTTAGGTTCTAAATATAATGCTGGTTCATGGTTTGGCAGTGTAGTTATGAGTTCATTATTTTATAGTAATATTTCTGATTATGAAGATTGGACTAAATTATTTTCATCTAAATATTATAATTTTAAAACCTATTATGTAGGTAATCCTGTTTTTATAGAGTTTGAGAGGTGGGTGAATGAGGATGCATAATAAAAATAATAAACTTGAAGACTTTAAATACACATTTGATAATATAAATGTATGGATTAATAATGTTGATAATAAAATATCGATCCTTCTGGTTTTTCTAGTAGCAATCATTGGATATACATTTTCTATTAATAAAAAAATAAATATGAATAATATTCAGACTTTCATTATTATGATTTCAATAGTATTATTAGTATGTGGATGCCTGTTATGTATTTTTGCATTAAAAGGAAGAATTAAGTCAAAGATAAATTATACTTCAATACTTTTTTTCGGTTCTATATCTAAAATGGATAGAAAAGAATATTATGATACTATATCAAAGATGGATGAAAAGCAACTAGTAAATGATATTAAGAATCAAATATATATTAATTCTTGTATATGTAGTAAAAAGTTTAAATTATATAATTTTGCTCTTGATTGCTTAATTATTTCGATTTTCTTAATTTCATTAGTACACATAATAAGTATTTTTTGATTTGGAGGTAGTAAAAATGATTAAAGGGAAACCATTTGTAAAATGGGCTGGTGGTAAAAGACAAATAATAGATAAATTAAAGCAATATATTCCATATGAATTTAATACTTATTATGAACCATTTGTTGGTGGTGGTGCATTATTATTTGAATTATCACCTAAAAAAGCAGTTATCAATGATTATAATAAAGAACTTATGAATGTATATGAATGTATTAAGGATAGTAAAAAATTTGATTTAATGTGCAGAGAATTAAATCATCATGAAACTGAACATTCAGAAGAATATTATTATGAAATTAGAAATATTGATAGAGATAAAAAGAAATTCAATAAGTTAGCAGATTATAAAAGAGCAGCAAGAACCATTTACTTAAATAAAGCATGTTTTAATGGTTTATATAGGGTTAATAGTAAAAATGAATTTAATGTACCTTTTGGTAAGAAAACTAAAGTAAATACCTATGAAGGACAAAATTTAGGTATTATTTGTGGATACTTGAATTATAATGATGTTAAATTATTATCAGTAGATTTTGAAGAAGCAGTTAAAGATGCAAAAAAAGGAGACTTTATTTATTTTGATCCACCATATGATTCCGATACTGCAACATTTAATAGTTATACTGAAGATGGTTTTGGAAAAGAAGAACAAAAAAGACTTGCCAAAGTATTTAAAGAATTATCTGATAGAGGATGTTATGTAATGTTATCCAATCATAATACAACTTTAATAAATGAATTGTATAAAGATTATAATATTCATGTGATAGAGGCAAAAAGAAATATTAATTCTAATGGAAAGAAAAGAGGTAAAGTAGAAGAAGTTATTATTACAAATTATGAGAATAAAAAAGGATTTGAGTAATAAATAGTGTATAATATATATAGGAGGTAGTGTATGAGTAAGGAATATTATTATGAAGCAAAAGATTTTAAGCTTATACAAGGAGATTCATTTAAAATACTAAAAGGTATTGAACCTAAAAGTATTGATATGATATTTGCAGACCCTCCTTATTTTTTGTCTAGTGATGGTATTTCTTGCAGTGGTGGAAAAATGGTATCAGTAAATAAAGGTGATTGGGATAAATCTTTAAGTATAAAAGAAAAGCATAACTTTAATAGAAAATGGATTAAATTATGTTATCAATTACTTAAAGATAATGGTACTATTTGGATAAGTGGAACAATGCATAATATATATTCTATTGGAATGGCTCTTGAAGAAGAAGGATTTAAAATAATTAATAATATTACTTGGAAAAAATTAAATCCACCACCTAATATTAGTTGTAGATTTTTTGTTCATTCTACTGAAACAATATTATGGGCTAAAAAGGATATAAAAAATGCAAAACACAAGTTTAATTATTCCTTGATGAGAGAATTAAATGGTGGTAAGCAAATGAAAGATGTTTGGGAATCATCTTTAACAAAACCTAGTGAGAAAAAATGTGGTAAACATCCTACACAAAAACCAATGGAAATATTAGAAAAAATAATATTAGCATCTACTGATGAAGGTGACTTAATACTAGATCCATTTAATGGTAGTGGTACTACTGGAATAGTAGCAAACAAACTTAATAGAAAATATATAGGAATTGAAAAAGAAAAAGAGTATTTAGATTTAACAATTAGAAGAAAGGAGGCAGAAAAGTGATGTTAGAAAATATTAAAAAACAACTTGAATCTGCTTATGAGATAAGAGATATTAATGACATAGAAAAAGATATAGATGAAGGTAAAAATCTACTTAAAAATTCTTCAATAGAAGAAAAGAAACAATACATAAATAAAATAGAAATAAAATATAATTTTTATTTAGAATTGATTAAAGTAGTTATGAATATGAGAGTTGAAAAGTATGGAAAATCATCAGTTAGAAAAATGACTATTGAAGAAGAAATTAGTCAAGATATTGATATATTAATACTTATTAAAGACAAAAAATTGTATGAAGAATTGTTAAAAGTGATTAATAACAATAACGAAAAATTTAATGGAGGTGTAAATTTTTGAGTAGAAATTTTAATGAATGGTTAAGCAAATTTAAAACAAGTATATCAGATTATACTTATTATGTTGATTTCGAAAAGATATACAAAAATGTAGATAAAGTAAAGGTTGAACTTAATATTTTAAATTCATTGATTGGTAGTAAAAATATAGAAGAAGAATTTCAAAATATATTAGTTAAATATCCTGAAACTTTAGAATGTATCCCACTGTTACTTGCAGTTCGTTCACGAGAAATATTTGTAAAAGATGAAATAAACGAATATTTATTTAAGTTTGATAAAATGGTTTATTCTATGAAGGATTATATTAAATTCATGAAAGAATCTGGTCTATTTGATTTATTACAAAATCATATTATAAATAACTTATATGATTACGTTTTAGGTATTGAAGTTGGTCTTGATTCAAATGGAAGAAAAAATCGTGGTGGACATTTAATGGAAAACTTAGTTGAATCATATATCATTAAAGCAGGTTATAAAAAAGATGTTAATTACTTTAAAGAAATGTATTTAAAAGATATAGAAAAGAAATGGAATTTAGACTTAAGCGAAATGTCTGGACATAATACATCAACAAAAAGATTTGATTTTGTTATTAAAACTGATAAAAAAGTATATGTAATAGAAACTAATTTTTATTCTGGTGGTGGTTCAAAATTAAATGAAACTGCTAGAAGTTATAAGATGTTAGCACAAGAATCAAAAAAAGTTGAGGGCGTTACATTCATATGGTTTACTGATGGTATTGGATGGAATAGTGCTAGAAAAAATCTTGAAGAAACATTTAACGAATTAGAAACAATGTATAATATTGATGATCTTGAAAATGGTATTTTAAAAAATTTATAAAAAAACAAATCATCCTATAAATTCTAATTGAATTTAGATAATAGGATGATTTTTTAATGTTTTAATATATTATATGATAAAGATTTATTTAATGATAATCTTTTATATCAACCTACAAAGTAGGATGAATTTTGCAAGTACAAAATTAGAATTGTGTATATACGATTTCTTATAAAATAAGGACTAAATCGTGTATGATACACAAGCTTCTTATCCTGCTATTTCATAATTTAGTTAATTATGAAATGCTTTAGGATTATAGATAAATTCTTCTATAATTTATGACTTGACTCCTTTAATTATTGGAGCTACTATGCATCATGAAAAGGAGATGATGTTTATGGATATAATGGAGGTTTATGATAGTAAGTAATATTGTTAGGTATGTTTTAAACATATCAAATAATATTACTAAAACAATTCTTATTGCCATAGAATTTATTGGAGGTATTAAACTCTATGGTTAAATACAATGTTAATTTAAAATTTAAAGATGAGGGAAAGTCTTTAAATGAAATAATAACTGAAGTATTAAAAATTGAAATTAAAAAACAATTTATGATGACTTGCAATAATTTAAAAGTAGAGCTACCATGTAATCGTACTCATTATTCCCAAAATGGAAGGAGTTATAATTGATGGTAGGGAATAGTAGTTTTAAAGTAGGACTTTATATAAGATTATCGAGAGATGATGGGAATGTAGAATCAGATAGTATTGTTAGTCAAAGAAGTTTACTTAACCAATATGTAAAAGAAAACAATTATATAGTAGTTGATGAATATGTAGATGATGGATTTTCTGGAACTAATTTTGATAGACCATCATTTAATAGAATGATGAAAGATATTGAATTAGGCAAAATCAATATGATTATTACCAAAGATATGTCAAGATTAGGAAGAGATTATATAGGTACTGGAGAATTAATAGAAAAGTATTTTCCAAATAATAATATTAGGTATATTGCTATTAATGATGGCATAGATACTTTTATAGATAATACCAATAATGATATTGCACCTTTTAAAGCCATAATGAATGATATGTATGCCAAAGATATTTCTAAAAAGATTAAAAGTAGTTTGCACTCTAGAATGAAAGATGGTTTATATGTGTCAGGTAGATGCCCATTTGGATATCAAAAAGATCCAACTAATAAGAATCATTTAGTAATAAATAAAGAACAAGCAGAAGTAGTAAAAATAATCTTTGACCTAGCACTTAAAGGTAATACATATCACTATATAGCACAATATCTAACTGAAAGAAAAATAGAAACACCAGCATCTTATTACAACTATGTATGGAATAAAAAGTGTATAAATACTAATTGTATATCACAAGAATATGGAGTATGGGTAGATACTACAATTAAAGCAATTTTAACTAATAGAATATATACAGGAGATGCAGTGCAAGGTAAGACTAAAAAGATTAACTATAAACTTAAAAAGACAGTTAAAAATAACCCGGATGATTACATTATAGTAGAAAATACACATGAGGCAATAATTGATAGAGCAACTTTTAATTATGTGCAAACTTTACTACCTAAAAATGTTAAAAGACCAGAGAAGAAAAGATTTTATTTATTAGATGGACTCTTATATTGTGGAGATTGCAAACATCGAATAACAATAAGATATCAAAATAAAACTGGAAGAAGTTACACAACTTGTGATTATTATAGAACATATTCAAAATATCATGTTTGTACAACTCATACGAATAATTATGAAGTATTAGAAAATGTAATTTTAGAAAATATTAAAGAAGTTTGTAAAAAATATTTAGATAAAAATAAAATCAAAAATTCTATAGGAAATTTAGAGTTTGAAGATAATACTTTGAAGATAAAAAAACAAATTGAAAGTTTAGAAATTACTAATAATAAATTAATAACAAATTTAGATAAGACATATATGGATAGACTAAAAGGAATAATTGATGAAGAACAATACTTAAGAGTAAGTGAAAATATTAAAATAGAAATAGATAATAATAAAAAGAATATTGATATTCTAAAAAATGAACAAATAGAAGAAAATAAAATAGATAATAAACAAATAGAAAAATATATAAATAAATTTTTATCGCTAGATAATCCAACTAGAGAATTGATAATTAATTTAGTTGAAAAGATTTATATCTATCAAGACAAGACGATAGATATTATATTTACATTTAAAAATGTTACATAAAAATTGTATCAGGAGACAGTCTTTGGAGTATTGCCAATAAATATAATACAACAGTAGCCGAATTGGTTGAAACTAATAACTTAGGTTCAAACACTTTACAAATCGGTCAAGTACTAAGAATACCTAGAAAAAGCACAACTTCAAATGCAAACACTACTATTTATGTTGTGAAAAGGGGAGATAGTCTCTGGGAAATTGCTAATGATTATGGTGTAACAGTTGATGTCCTAAAAGAGTTAAATAATTTAACAACCAATGGCTTACAAATAGGCCAACAATTAATTGTCCCAGCTCAGGCAAGCGACACTCCAGCTAACGAAATAGTCTATACTGTCAAAAAAGGAGATAGCTTATGGACTATTGCCCAACAATATAACACTACAATCTCTGCGTTGAAAACCAGAAACAATTTAACAAGTAACGTTTTAAGTATTGGCCAACAATTAATTATTCCATCTTCTACTCAAACACCATCAAATGACTCTAACAATACTCAACCAGCAGAAAAAACATATGTGGTACAACGCGGAGATAGTTTATGGTTAATAGCTAGTAAAAACAATACAACTGTAGATGAGTTAAAAAGATTAAATAATCTTACTTCTAATGTTCTTCAAATAGGCCAAATTCTAAGAATACAATAATTGTTCTTAATTTACCAGAGTTATTCACAAAAAAAGTGGATAACTTTTTATATTGCAATTTATTTAAAAAAAACTCTAAACTACCAAATTATCTGTTATAATATGATTATAAGAATAAGAGGAGGATGTTTATGAATAATCAAGAAATAAATCAAACTGAGAAATTAGAAAATACGAATATAATGCCAACTAATTTACAAGCTAACAGTATTACTCCATCTAACATTATTCAAACACCATCTAACAATGCTTTAGAGCCTATTATTCCCACACAAAAAGCAGCAGAAATAGCGCCTCCAAAATCAGAAATAGTTAATACCAAAAATGTTGTATCAACCATTACCACTCCTGCAGAAGAAGAAATCCTAAAAAATGTAACTAAGGGGAAAAAGGGAATTCATATATTTTTTCTATTTCTAGAATTAATAGGTATTGGGCTAGGTATTTATTTTATAATCAACTGCAATGAAAAGTATAATACTTACACAATAATCGGTGCTGACCTAAGCTCAAAAACTAAAGTTTACAAAGCTGGTAAGCCATATTATCATGCACAATATTTATATAAGGTAAATGATAAAAAATATTATTATGATTATCCAAAAGATTTTTCAACAGATCCGGATCCAATAATTCAACTTAGATATAATCCCCAAAAACCAGCACAACTATTTTCAAATAATGAATGGATATTTTCTATAGGTTTAACTGCCGGTAGTACAATTCTTTTATTTATTACTATAGGCATACTTATCTCAATCACAGGAAAACGTGAATCTAAAATTGTTACCGTCATAGTTGAGGATATGCTCACATGCGTAGGGGGAAGAAAAATATATATGAGAAATATAGATACCCCTATAGATAATGAAAATCCAGCAAAGACCGAGTATTACTCATATTACACAAACAAAATTAATGAATTTCCAATCGGCTCAAAAATTAAGTTTAATGCCTATAAATATAATGAAGTTTTAACAACCGAGGTTTATAAAAATAAATTTACAGCTATGACTATCAATGAATTTAAAACCAGTGATTTTATTCACTTAACAAAATGAGGAGGTACCTATGCCACAAAAGAAAGTCCTAAAATTAAAACCTAAAACAAAAATTATCTGCAAAATTTTAGCGATAATTATAATTGTTCTTGCTGTCTTTTTAGGATATTATCTACATTCAAGAAATGAATTAAAAAAAGCAGGCTACTCAGATGTTGCCATATCAAACATTTTAAAAAAATTTAAAAAGAGCTATGCCTTAGATAACCCAGACAACAAGACTTTAAATAAAGCTTTTGAAAGTTCTGCATACAAAGAAGAAAATCTAGAATATTACAAGCATATAAAATATCAAAATCAAAAAAATATAATTCAGAACATAAATAAATTAATCAAAAAAAAGTATAGTACAAGAGATATTTCTATCATTTTAGCACATGGTAATGACAAAAGTGTTTCTGATTTTGCCAAGAGACCAAAAGTAAAGTATCTAGAAGAATTTTATAGTTATGATTTTGCAAAACTTGAGAACTATGATAGATATGTAAAGTATATGGATGAGGTTGGTGATGATGAAGAGACAACAGTTATCAAAGTAAATCTTGATTTAGATAAATCACCTTACCAAGATGCAATTAAGGTTACTGATAAAACAAAATTAGTTTTAGCTAATAAGCATCATTATTTAGGAAAAGAATACATTCCCAATAATTTAACAAGCATACCACAAAAATATACAATAGATGGAGATGACAATACAAAAGGTACCAAGGAAGCCGTAGATGCAGCAATTAAAATGATTGAGGCAGCTAAAAAGGAAGGCTTAAATCTTTTAGTTAATTCCGGTTATAGAAGTTATACTGATCAGGAAGAAACATATAACACTTATTTATCTCTTTATGGTGAATCATATGTTGAAAGATTTGTGGTGAAAGCTGGATATTCAGAACACCAAACAGGATATGCATTTGACTTTGCTAGTGGAAACAGTAATATTTTCCAAAATTCACAAGAATATCAATGGATGATAAAAAACAGTTATAAATATGGCTTCTGTTATAGATTTTTAAGGAGTAAGGAAGAAATAACGGAAATAAGACATGAGGCTTGGCATTTCCGTTATGTTGGAACCAAGGCCGCAAAGATTATGGATAAAGAAGAATTAAGTTTAGAAGAGTACTATGCAAAGTATGTTGAAAAATAAAATAAATGATTAATCTATTACGTAAAAGTAATAGATTTTATTTAAAAATTCTTTTTTAGCAAATAAAAATATGCTATAATCACTATAGAATAGGAGGGAGTATTATGTATCCATTAGGAGAACAATTTTTAGCTGACTATCGAAGAGCAAAATCAGATTCTAAAGCTTGCATAGTTGGTAAAAAATATCGCTTTTCTGTCATAACAGAGCGAGTAATTAGAATAGAATATAGTCCAAATGGAACATTTGTAGACCTTCCCAGTCAATTAGTTCAAAATAGAAATATTGGGCTTCCTGCTTTTACTCTACGCCAGGACCAAACATTTCTAGAAATAACAACAAAATATTTCAGTTTATCATATATAAAGGAGAAGCCATTTGAGGGTACAAATATAAATCCCACCAAGAACTTAAAAATAACTCTTTTAAGTAATGTTGATAAGGATAGACAAAGGGACTGGTATTATAAGCATCCTGAAGTAAGAAATATGAATGGAAATATTTCAGGCTTTGACATTCCCTTAAATGATAGGTTTAAAAGAGGACTATATTCGCTAGAAGGGTTTGCCTCTTTTGATGACAGTGACACATATCTTTTGGATAAAGATGGAACTCTACTAGAAAGGCCAGCTGGAAACATAGATATTTATGTTTTTATGTATGATAAAGATTTTAAAGAGGCTCTAACAGATTATTTTAAAATAACTGGCTTTCCTGAACTGTTACCAAGATATGCCCTAGGTAATTGGTGGAGTAGAAATATTACATATGATGATAAGAGTATTATGGAATTAATCCATAATTTTGAAAAAAAGAGAATACCACTTTCTGTTATTCTTTTAGATAACGATTGGCATTACAGAAATGTTGGTGATTTGAAAGACTTAAGGTCAGGCTTTACTTTTAATACTAATTTATTTCCAAAACCCAGTGAAAGTATAAAAAAAATCCATGAAAAAAATATTAGAATTGGTTTAGTAGTTGATCCTACTGAAGGCTTTTACCCACATGATGCTTATTATCAAAAAGCAGCTGAGTATTTAGAAATTTCTAATAACAGCGTCATAAAGTTTGATCCCCTAAATCCTAAAATATTAGATGTGTATTTTAAGGTATATCTTCATACTTTAGAGTCATTAGGCGTTGACTTCTTTTGGAATGATTATAAAGGTGATAAAGACGTTAGTAAAATGTGGAGTATGGTTCATTACATGTATCATGACTCAGATAGAAACGCTAATAAAAGAGGTCTTGTTTTATCAAGAGGTTCTATTATTGCACCACAACGTTATCCAGTAATATATGGAGGTCCAACTGAAATAACGTGGGAAGCTCTAGCTAAAGAGACTTTCACATATATAAATGCTTCAAATATGGGAATATCTTGGTTAAGTTTAGATGTAGGGGGTAATCACGGAGGAATAGAGGAAAGCGAACTCTATATTAGACAGGTACAGTTAGGTTGTTTTTCACCAATTTTAAGATTTCATGCCGCTCGCGGACCTTACTATAAAAAAGAACCATGGGTATGGGAAGCTAAAACAACTAATATTGTTGCTGACTATCTTAGACTTCGTCATCGCCTTATTCCGTATTTGTATACAGAGGCCTACAATTATTCTAGAGTAGGAATTCCAATCATCCAACCATTTTATTACAACTATCCTTGGTGCTATGATGATGAACTTTACAAAAATCAATATTACTTTGGATCACAATTGTTAGTATGTCCAATTTTGAACAGAAAAGATGACTTGATGAGTCGTACAGTACATAGATTTTATATGCCAGATGGAATATGGTATGACTTTTTCACAGGAAAAAAATTTCCAGGTGGAAAAAAATATGTTTCATTCTTTAGAGAAGAAGACTATCCAGTCTTTGCTCATGCGGGATCAATAATTCCGCTATCAAATAGAAGTGACAGAAATAACATTGGTTTAGCAACAGAAATGGAAATTCATATTTTCCCAGGAGTAAGTAACATGTATACATTATATGAAGATGATGGTATGACCTCACTATATAAAGAAGGATATTATCTAAAAACATCAATTGATTATAATTATCTTCGCAGTAACTATACAGTTATAATTCGTTCAATAGAGGGAAAAAGTGGTATAGTTCCAGATAGAAGAGATTATAAGTTAGTATTTAGAAATACAAAACAAGCCGAAAGTGTCAAAGTAATGTTTAATGACCAAGTAATAAATGGTACATACACCGTAGATGGCAATGACTTTATAGTTTATTTGAAACAAATACCAACAATAGGTCAATTAACTATAAACTGTCGAGGAAAAGATATTGAAATAGACGCCGTACGTGTTATAAATGATGATGTTAATAGTATCTTAATGGACTTACAAATAAGTACATATTTGAAAGAAGACATTGCTAATATCATATTTGGAGATAAAAGTATCCAGAAAAAACGTATCGCTATTAGAAAGTTAAAAAGCAAAGGTCTTGCCAAGGAACATATCAAATTATTCCTAAAACTACTTGAATATATTGCTGAAGTTTAGTATACTAACACTAATTAAAGTTTTAAATATTGGTAATAGTATTAGTAAAGAAATATCTTTAAAAGAGAGTTTGTGTGTGGTGAAAACAAATAAGATAACTTTATGAACTTGATTATCTAAAAATATATCGGGTAAGACCGTTAAATCTAGTAAGATGCACATACATTATAGTATGTGAATTAAGGTGGTACCGCGAATAATTCGTCCTTAGATTTATAAGGGCGTTTTTATATGTAAGGAGGAAAAATGTTACAAAATATAATCCTATTTTTATTGACATTTATAACTATATTCTTAGTTTACGAAATAATGTTCATAAAGGAGTATAGATATAATAAAAAAATTAAAAAAGGTAAAATAAGTAAAGATGACAATCGCAAAGAACCAGTAGAAGTCCGGCTATTAAAGTCATATTACAAGGTTGACATAGATGAGTTAAATTATAGCAGTGTGCTGAATACTATTGCTTTTATATCTAGTTTAGATATGGCCATAATTATAACAGTAGCGTGTCTTGTAAAAATTGGTTTAATCCAAATTTTAATAGCGCTGATACTGGTTATTCCAATCATATATTCAAGCTATTACTTATTAGCTAAATATTATAAATATAAGATAAATAAAAAGAGTATCAAACATAAAAATAAAATCAAGAAAGGAACAAAATAAAATGAGTAATTATACAAGTATCGAAAAAAAATGGCAAAAATATTGGGAAGATGAAAAGGTATTCGTTGCGGATAATAAAAGTAGTAAACCTAAGTATTATTATCTAGTAGAGTTTCCTTATCCATCAGGCGCAGGACTTCATGTAGGACATGTTAGAAGTTATACTGCTCTAGATGCCCTAGCACGTAAGAAAAGAATGAATGGATACAATGTTTTATTCCCAATGGGATGGGATGCTTTTGGAGCACCAGCAGAACAATATGCCATTAAAAATCATATTCATCCTAGTGTTGCTGTAAAAGAAAATATTAAAAATTTCAAGAGTCAAATTAAAGCAATTGGTTTATCAATTGATTGGACAAGAGAGTTCGCAACAACTGATCCAGAATATTACAAATGGACTCAATGGCAATTTTTAAAATTCTTTGAACATGGAATGGCTTATAAGGCAAAGAAAAATATTAACTGGTGTCCAAAGTGTAAGATGGGATTATCTAATGAAGACTCATCAGGTGGTGTTTGCGAACGTTGTGGAACAGAAGTAGAACAAAGAGAAAAAGAACAATGGATGCTTAGAATGAGTGATTATGCAGAAGACTTAATTACAGGACTTGATGATACTAAATTCCAAGATAGAATAAAAACAGCTCAAATCAACTGGATAGGTAAATCAACAGGAGCAGAAGTTAACTTTAAAGTAAAAGAAACTGACGAAGATTTAGTAGTATTCACAACAAGACCAGATACTCTATATGGAGTAACTTTCATGGTTGTCGCACCAGAACATCCAATAATAGATAAGAATAAAGATAAGATTTCTAATTTTGATGAGATTGAATCATATCGTGAAAAGATTAAAAATAAAACAGAATTCGAAAGAACTCAAGTAAACAAAGATAAGACAGGTGTATGCATAAATGGTCTTACTGGAATAAATCCAATTACTAATAAAGAAATTCCAATCTATATTTCAGACTATGTAATGATGAGTTATGGAACAGGAGCTATTATGGCAGTACCTGCTCATGATGAAAGAGACTATGAATTTGCTAAAAAATTTGGAATTGATATAGTACCTGTAATCGAACAAATAACAGGAGAAGTAAAAGAAGATGAAAAACATAAAGAAAGTATTGTCGCAGTTTTATATGATGAAAAACAAGATAAATACTTAACAATAAACTGGGGTGACTTAGGAGGAAGACTATTCGTAGGTGGTACACGTCATGAAAATGAAAGTGCCGTAGACTGCGCAATAAGAGAAATAAAAGAAGAAACAGGTTACACTGATTTTGAATTTATTAGAGAAATATTCCCAATTAATCATCACTACTATGCCTATAATAAAAAACAAGCATATGAGATTAATTCAACAGGACTTCTATTCAAACTTACTAGTGATGCTACTCAAGAGGTAAACTTAGATGATGATGAAAAAGACAATTTCAAAGTAGAATGGGTAGATGAAAAGACAATAAGAAAAGAAGTAATGGACGAATTACACATTACAACATTCACTAATTTATTAAAGCCTACTGCTTATACTGGTGACGGTAAAATGATAAATTCTGAAGTATTAAATGGATTAACTAACAAAAAAGATTCCATTAAGAAAATGATTGAATACCTAGAAGAAAATAATTTAGGACATGAAAAAGTAAATTATAAACTACAAGACTGGATATTCTCACGTCAAAGATTCTGGGGAGAACCAATTCCACTAGTTTATTGTGAAGATTGTGGTTGGGTTCCAGTAAAAGAAGAAGATCTACCAGTTAGACTTCCAGATGTTACAAACTATGAACCAACAGATGATGGTGAAAGTCCACTTGCCGCAATTACTGACTGGGTAAATACAACTTGTCCACATTGTGGAAAACCTGCTAAAAGAGAAACTGATACTATGCCAAACTGGGCAGGATCATCTTGGTATTGGTTAAGATATATGGATGCTCATAATGATAAAGAATTCGCAAGTCAAGATGCCTTAAAATATTGGGGTAAATTAGATTTCTATAATGGTGGTATGGAACATGCAACAAGACATTTACTATATGCTAGATTCTGGAATCAATTCTTATATAATATAGGACTAGTACCAAATAAAGAACCATTTGAAACAAGAGTAAGTCATGGTATGATTCTAGGAGAAGGCGGCGTTAAGATGTCAAAATCACTAGGAAATGTTGTCAATCCTGATGATATGGTAGCTTCATATGGTGCAGATGCTTTAAGAACATATGAAATGTTTATTGGTGACTATGAAAAGGAAGTTGCTTGGAGTGAACAAGGACTTAATGGATGTAAAAGATTTATTGATAGAGTAGTTAGAGTTGGAGAAAAAGTAACTGCTAAAAATGGTTATTCCGAAAAATTAGAAAGTCTAATTCATAAAACTATCAAGAAAGTTACTGAAGATATAGATACAATGAAATTTAATACAGCAGTATCAGCTCTAATGATTTTACTAAACAAATTTGAAGAACAAGAAGAAATAACAAAAGATGATTATAGAACATTCTTAATACTATTAAATCCAATTGCGCCACATATAACTGAAGAGTTAAATGAAAAATATGCTTTAGGTGAGGCAATTTGTAAGAGTAGTTGGCCAAAATATGATATTGCAAAGACAGTAGATCAAGAAAAAGAAATCGCTGTTCAAGTAAATGGAAAAGTTCGTGCTACAATTACAATAAATATTAATGAAGATGAAGAAAGTATTAAGGAAAAAGCCTTAACTGCTGAAAACGTAAAAAATCACACAGCAGGAAAAGAAATAGTTAAAGTAATAATTATCAAAGGAAAGATAGTTAATATTGTAGTTAAATAGAAATGTGTAATAAGTCACATTTCTTTTTTTCAACAATTTTTGTGGATAAAAAAGTTTATTATAGTAATAGGTGATGCTATGAAAGTTAAATTATTTGATTTAGAAGATGAAAAAGATTTAGAAGAAGCCATAAACGATTTTTTGGAAGATATGAAAGGTGAATTATGGGATATTAAATATCAAGTATCTTCATCAATTTATGGTGAAGAACAAGTTTATTGTTTTTCAGCTATGGTTATATATTATTAATATTTACATTTACCAAAAAAATTTTTTATGATATTATTGTAATACATACAAAATATGGGAAGTGATTACATTAATGAAAAAAGGCAATAAAAAAACGAGACAATCAAAAGAAGAAAAGCACAAAAAAGTTCTTACTAAAAATAACTTTATCCAGGGTGCTTTTATTTCAACATTAGGAATTGTAGTTAGTAAAATTCTAGGTATTGTATACGTAATACCATTTCATGCAATAGTTAAAGAACAAGGTGGTGCTCTTTACGGCTATGCTTATACTATTTATTCTCTATTCCTAGCGCTATCATCTGCTGGAATACCATTAGCAATTAGTAAAATAATTAGTGAGTATCAAACATTGGGTTATTATAATGCTAAAGAAAGGGCCTTTAAAATAGGAAAGCAATTATCAATTGTACTAGGATTAATTGCTTTCATAATATTATTCATTTTCGCACCAGAAGTAGCTCACCTAATTTTAGGCGATTTAAAAGGCGGTAACACCATTGAACAAGTAACCTATGTTATCAGAGTTATTTCAACGGCTATTTTAGTTGTTCCTATACTAAGCATTTATCGTGGCTATTTAGAAGGACATAAATATTTAACTCCAAGTTCTATCTCCAACGTTATTGAACAAGTAGTTAGAGTAACGCTAATCATATTGGGAAGTTATCTTTCTATGAAAGTTTTCCACTTATCCCTTGAAACAACAGTTGGTATAGCTGTCTTTGGTGCAACAGCAGGAGCCTTAATTTCGTACTTTTATTTACTTGATATTACCCATAAAAGTAAAAAAGAATTACAAGAAAAACCCTTAAAGGTAAAAGAACCTAAGATAACAAATAAGGCAATAGTTAAGAAAATATTTATATATGCCTTGCCATTCATCATGATTGATATATTTAAGTCCATGTATGACTTCATAGATATGTCAACAGTAGTAAAAACAATCGGTGATATGTCAAATTATTCCACTAAAGATGCTGAAAGTATTATGAGTGTCATTTCGACATGGGGATCTAAATTTAATATGATTATTAGTTCCGTTTCAACAGGAATTATTGTAAGTCTTATTCCAACATTAACGGCAAGTTTTGTTGTTGGTAATCAGAAAGACATTAACAAAAAAGTAAACCAAACTTTCCAAATACTTCTCCTATTTACAATGCCAATGACTGTAGGTCTAAGTATGTTAGCAAAACCTGTCTGGATGATTTTTTATGGTCCAAGCAAATTCGGTGCGCCAGTTTTTTCATATTTTATCTACGTTTCATTATTTATGAGTTTATATACAACTGCAGTAACTATTATCCAAACATTAAAAGACTATAAAACAGTATTTATTAGTTTATTTGTAGGTGCAACCCTAAAATTACTTCTAAATGTTTCTTTGATGAATAGTTTCAATAAAATGGGATTACCACCATTCTATGGTAATATAAGCGCTACTATTATAGGTTATTTAGTATCTCTAATTATATGTTTATACGTTTTACATAAAAGATATAAAATTAACTATGAAGTTACTGTAAAAGAAATTTTCAATATAACATGTGCTACAGTAATAATGGGTCTAGTATTATTCTTATTAAGATTTGTTATCCCAGAAGTATCAAGTAATAGACTAGTAAATCTACCAATTATAGTTGTCTATACTTTAGTAGGAGCTATAATATACTTTATAGTAATTTATAAGAGTAAAACACTTCATACAATATTTGGTGAAAATAATTTGAAAAAGATAACAAATAAGTTATTTAAGAAAAGGTCAAAGGGAGCAAGTAAATAACATGTCAAAAATATTAGTTAGCGCTTGTTTAGGAGGTTATAATTGCAATTATAAAGGTGAATCAAATTTTCAAGAAGATATTTATACCTTAATAAAGAGTGGTAATTGTATCTTAGTTTGTCCAGAAGCACTTGGAGGAATGACTACTCCAAGAAACCCTTCAGAATGTATTAGTGATGAAAAAGTAATAAACAACTTAGGAGAAGATAATACTTCATTTTACTTTAAAGGGGCTGCAGAAACTCTCAGAATAGCCAAGTTATATAATTGTAAAGTAGCTATTTTAAAAGAAAAGAGCCCATCATGTGGAACTAAAAGGTATGATGGAACATTTAGTAAAAGACTGATTGATAAGAATGGAATTACTGCAAAATTGTTAGCTGATAATGATATAAGAGTCATATCGAGTGATGACCATGAAAGTATAGAAAAATTAATAAACAAAATAAAAAATAGGAATTTTAAGTAACTCCTATTTTTTGTGTTTTATATTTTTTATCCCATGATATAGTGAAAAACTTATTTTATATGTGTTATACCAAAATTTACTTATAATTAAATCAAATTCTCCAACTAGCTCTACAACATGTCCACCAAAACTTTTCTTGAATAAGTATAATCCATATAATGGGTTATCTTCTCTAAAGTCTCCAGTAATACCATAAAAATTATATCTTTTATAACCATTCTGAGCGGCATACTTAATGCCATCAAAATGAAGAGTATAAGCAGATTGAAATTGCATTAGAGAAGCAAGTGAACCTCCATATAAAGATAGTACCTCATCTCCATATACTAGAAATAATATTCCTCCCAGTAAAGTTTTATTTCCATATTCTTCCTTATATTTTTTAATTTTATCTAATTGTTTATTTAATCTTTCAATACTTTCTTCATCCTGTTTATTTCTTTGCTCATATTTCTTTTGATTCATTTTCAAAATATTATTAGATTTCTTATCTATTCTATCTTTTAATTCTTTTTTTACTAGATCTAATTCATCTTGCGTATTTTTTTCATATAAATTAAAATCAATTTCAGCAACACGTATCTTTAATATTCCACTATCATGTAAACTATCCCACATTTTTTCATAATATGAAAGTGGTCTATCAACAAATTCACGTCTATCGGATGTATGTTGCATAATATCTTTAAATTTAGGCAACTCACTACGTTCAATTTCTCTAGTAGTAATGCCACATTTTTCATTTTTTCTTAATATTTGACGAGTTTTAGATTCCATATCCTTTAATACTTCATCCATATTTCTATCTGTATTAATGACATGCATCCATCTAGGTTGCAATGTATCTTGCATAAGATTAAATCCAAAATGTTTATATCCCAGCCTCTTAAGGTTATCAACAACAATACTATTATCAAAGCCACCTTGAACTAGTTTACCATCATTATCATGTTCCTTATAGGCAACATAAGGATCTATCTTTACAAATATACCATTATTCTTTTTCACAAATAATTTTATTTCTTTAGTAAAATTCTCTAACGTCTTATAGTCCTTATAATCAACTAAAAAACCTCTAGGAGAATAAAACATATATTTATTAAACAAAGGTATTTTCTTTGCTAATAATAAAGCGCACCCACAACTTTTTCCATCATCATCTAAAGATACATAAAAGTGCTTCCACCCATTAACAGACTTTAAATTAGCCCATTCCATTGTTTGGTGAAATGTAATTTGTTCACTTTTATCAGCCAAATTTTTAAATTCCTCTTTACTTACTTCTATTAACTTCATTTTCAATCACCTTCTTTGATTTTTTTCTTACTATCTTCCTATACAATGGAACCATTTTTGTAAAAACAAAATACATAAGCGGATTGGTAACATAATCGAACTCTCCTAAGAATTCTACATAATCGCCACCAAATTTTTTCTTGAATTCATGCAATCCCATACGGGGATTATCTTTTCTAAGGTCACCAATAGTACCAAATTGGTCATAAACTCTATAGCCTTTATTTTTACAATACTCTAAGTGAGTTAAATAAGTGTAGTAATTAGCGTAAGTTTCTGTAAGTATATTTTCATTACCTGCATATAAAACCCATGCTTTATCAGCATACTCAATAATCATATGTGCATTAAGGATTAGCCCATCACCATACTTTTCTAATACTTCACTGTACTTTTTGATATCACTTTTAACCTTATCTAACTGATTATTAAATTCTTTTAATTTGTTTTTAGCACTTTTACCCATATTCTCTTTAGGCAATTTATCTATTTCTACTTGCAAGCTATCTTTTCTTTCATTTAATTCTTGTAATATTTTACTAGGAAATATTTTTCCTAAAAATAAGGTCATGTTATTATCTTCATTATACATTTTGTAAAGGGTTTTATAATAACTACTATCATATGAAACAAAGTCTTTTCTTTCCTCAGTAATCATCATCAATTGACAAAATTTATCAAGATCTTCATCTGTTCCTATTGAAACTTCACATCCTAGTTTAATAGCTTTATTTATTCTTTGCTTTGTAGTTTTAGAAAAGTGATCTTTAATAGTATCCATATCTTGTTCTAAATCAATTCTAAAAGTAAAGCGTGGTTGCATTGTTTCAAAATTTTTCGTAAATCCTAAATGTTTATAACCATTATTAGTAATCATTTCAAAAATTTTAGTAGAGTCATATGGTAATTTAACTTCTTCCTCTAAATAATTTTGCTTTTTTCTTATAATATCTGGATCAATTTTTAAAAATATGCCTTTTTTTGCTTTAACAAATTTTACAATTTCTTTAGTAAATAGAGAAAAAGTTTTTTCATCAGTGTAATCCAATACAAATCCCCTAGGAGAATAAAAATAGCTATATCCCAATGGTAACCTTTTTTGTAGGAGCAAGGAAGATGCAATTATTTCATTATCTTCATTCTTTAATCCTAAATAATATGGAAATAAGCCTTTTTTGGCTTTTGCAAACTGTCCCCAAGCATATGATTGCAAAAAGTGAGATTTATACTTATTGTTTTTTACAAAATTTTCGTACTCTTCCTTTTCTAGATTTGCTAGTTTATACATGTTAATCTTCTCCTTATCTATTTATTAGTATAACATAATTAGGTAATAAAATATAATAAATAACAAAAAAAGAGTCCAAAGACTCTAAATCATATATAAACTGCCATTATTTGTTCCTATATCACTACTTAGTTTAGAAGAGTAATTAGTTTTTTCTTCCAATTTACAAACTTTTTTCTCTAACGAATTAACCTTGCCTTTAAGCTGAAGTATTTCCTGCTCCATTTCTTGTATTTTCATCATTGGGTCAAATCCCATTTGTGGCATATTGACTGGGAAATTAACACCATTATTATACATACCATAAGGATTATAATTCATGTTTTACAGTCACTCCTCTTCATATTGTATGCTAAAATGAAAAAATATGTTAAAATAAGATGAGTGTATATTTAGAAAGAGGTAAGAAATGCGTTTAAGAAATATAAAAAACAAAGAAGAAATCATTAAAAATTCTCCTTATATAGTAGAAAATAGTGAAGAATACAAGGGAAAATGGAGTAAATTATTTAATAATAATAATCCAATATATATTGAAATAGGAATGGGCATGGGAAAGTTTATTAGAGAAAATGCCATAAAACATCCTGATATAAATTTTATAGGAATAGAAAAAGAAGACAAAGTTTTAGCGCGAAGTCTTCCATTAATTAAAGAAAATATTGATAATTTAAAAATATTAAGACTTAATGCTTTAGAAATAGATAAAGTTTTTGCAAATGAAATAGATAATATATATTTGAATTTTTCTGATCCATGGCCTAAACTTCGACATAATAAGCGTCGTCTTACAAGTAAAATATTTCTTGAAAAGTATGAACATATTTTTAAAACAAACATTACTAAAACTATAGAGCTAAGAACAGATAATGAGGAACTTTTTATTTACTCTTTAGAAACTCTAAGTACAGCAGGGTATCATTTATCTAATATTACATTTGATTTAAATGCAACAACCCCTGAACGTATAACAACAGAATATGAAGATAAATTTAGTGAAAGAGGCAATAAAATTTATTATCTAAAAGCTAGCAAGTAATATAAAAATTTGGTATAATTACTAGATAGAGTAGGTGAAAATATGAAAAAAAGATACATACTTTTATTCGCCATATTTCTAGTCATGGTGAGTGGTTGCAGTATAAAAAAAGCAAATTATGATAGTATAGATGACATTATAAATAATGTTTTATTAGAAAAACCAACTTCCAGTAACACATCATTTAATGGCTATTCATATTATATTCCTAATACATTAAAAATAGAAAATAAGGAAGAATATAATACTATACTTTCTGATGAGTATAATAATAAGTATTATATCTATGTAGACTCAGTAGGATACTATAATAAAGTAGTAAATACTTATAAAGAAGATAGTAATAGTTATTATTCAAAAAAAATTACTTCTAAAGGTTCAAAAAAAGATGGTTATTTAGAAATAAATGAGGTAAAAGGTAAATATTTTGTTGAAGCTGTCTATAATTATGGTAAAATAGAAGTATATACTAGTAAGAGTCATTTGAACAATACCCTTATAAATCTAAGTCAGGTATTATCATCACTTAAATATAATGATAAGGTACTAGCAACCATCATTGGTGATAATGTTTTAAATTATAAAGAAGAAACTTTTAACATATTTACTACTAAAAAGAGTACAACAAACTATCTAGATTATATTGAACAATATGATAAGAGTAATGATAAAAATAATAATTTAGAAGACAACGATCAAATAGATATTAATAATGATGACGAGTAGAGAGGTGTTTTATGAAAATATTAGATAAACTAAAAAATGCTCTTTTTGAAGAAGAGTATGTTGAAATAGAAGAAAAGCCAAAAAAGGTTAAACCAGAAAAACAGAAGAAAGAGCAACCTAAGAAAGACAGTTTTCATAAGGAGGAAAAAAAATTTGTTGAGGAAAAACCTATAGCAAAAAGAATTGTTCCAACCGAGAAAAAAGAAAACTCTGTAGAAAAGGAAGAAAAAAATGAATTCATTAGAGATAATGAATTTACTAAACCAAAGGAAGAACCAAAATTTACCATTGTTACTGATGAAGACCTAACAGTTGATGATACTAAATATCAAAAACCATCAGTAGAAAAAGAAATTATATCTCATAAAACTCGTGAAACTATAAAAAGAGAAGAATTATACAATAATAAAGAACAAAAAGAACCAGAGGTAAAATTATATCAGGCTAAAAAAACAGAAAGCTATCTAGATAATTATACTCCACATGAATATGGAAAATATGAGAAAAAGAAAGAAAAAGAGGTGTTTAAACCATCTCCAATAATTTCCCCAATTTATGGTATAGTGTCTGATACTGATCAAGGCGTTAGAGAACAAAAACAAGAAATTAGGCTTACAAGCGCAATAAGTCATGAAAAAATGGATTTAGATGAAATCAGAAAAAAAGCTTTTGGAGATTTAACTGATGATTTAAAAGATAATATTAATTATGGACGTACTACTACAGTTGTTAAAGAAGAAAAAGAAGAACCTTCTAATTTACTTTTAGATTTAACAGACGAAACTAAGGCTCCAGAAATTAGTAATGTTACAATGGGTGATGCCGAAGAATACTTCGAAGATTTAGGCCTTGAATATAATAAAGACTATATTGATTCGTCAAAAACAACAAGAGTGGAAAAAAATGCTAATCTAGATCAAGAAAGAAAGGCAATTCCAGTTACAGATGGCCAAAATAGTAGTACAATTTTAATAAAAGATGAAAAAAATGAAAATGAAGTAGAAACTAATAAAGACAAAGAAGAGAAGCCAGATGACTCTAATCTCTTTGATTTAATTGATTCAATGTACGAGGAATAAAAGGAGAAAAAATGGAAACAACAATTTTTGTATTACAAGTATTATTATATATAATTGGAATAATATTATTAGTAGTACTAACTATATTAGGAATAAGATCAATTCAAGTTTTAGATAAAGCTGATAAAACGATTGATAATATTAACAATAAAGTTAATTCCTTAACAACTCTGTTTAACACCATTGATAAAGTTAGTACAGGTGTCTCATATGTTACAAATACATTTGTAGACAAAGCAACCAGTGCAATTTCTAAAATATTTAGATCAAAAAAGAAAAAGGAAAGAGAGGAAGATATATATGAGTAAAAAAGGATTAGGAAAGTTTGTAGCAGGAGCTGCTGTAGGAGCAGGACTTGGAATTTTATTTGCACCTAAAAAGGGTACAGAAATTAGAAAAGAATTAAAAGAAAAAATTGATGATTTATTAGATAAAATCAAATCTCTTGACAAGGAAGATATTCAAAAGGAATTTGAACAAAAAATAAATGAAATAAAAAAGGAATTAGAAGATTTAGATAAAGAAAAAGTTCTAAAAATAGCTAAAAAGAAGGGCGAAGATATCAAAGAACAAGCCCAAAAATTAGTAGATTTAGCTGTTGAAAAGGGAACTCCAGTATTAGAAAAAGCTGCTAATGAAGTAAGAGAAAAGGCAATTGATGTAACAAAATCAGTATTAGATAAACTAGAAAAAGAAGGAAAATAACTTCTTTTTTTATAAAATTGTTTGAAAAAATCTAAATTAATGTTACAATGTAGGTGAGAGAAGTAAATAGATTGGGACGATTGTTTATTTTTTCTCTCACTAATTGGTAAATAAATATTAATATTTTTTAATGATTAATGAAAAGTAGAAAATAACATTTTAATTTAGAGATTCTATGGTTGGTGAAAATAGAAAAAATTTATTTTTGAATTACACATTATGAAAAAAACAGTTTATCGCTTTAAGATACTAAGTGCATAGTTTACTATGAATTAAGGTGGTACCGCGAGCTGTTCGTCCTTATTTGGGATGAACGGCTTTTTGTATATAAGGAGGAAAAAATGACATTATTTGAAGAATTACAATGGAGAGGATTAGTTAAAGATATTTCTGATCCTAAAATTATTGATATTATTAATGAAGGAAAAGCTACATTTTATTGGGGAACAGATCCTAGTGCCGATAGTCTTCATATTGGACATTTATCAAGTCTTTTAGTAGCTAAGAGGCTTGAGCAACATGGACATCATCCTATTCTTCTAGTTGGTGGGGCAACAGGACAAATTGGAGATCCACGTCCAACAACAGAAAGACCTATGATTACTAAAGAAGCAGTTTCAAAAAACTTTGAAAGTTTAAAAAAGCAAGTAACAGATTTATTTGGGTATGAAGTAGTTAATAACTATGATTGGTCAAAAGAAATAAACTTTATAGATTTTCTAAGAGATTATGGAAAGTTTTTCAATATAAACTATATGCTTGATAAAGATATTATTAGAAGAAGATTAGACACTGGTATTACTTATACAGAATTTTCATATATGATAATGCAAGCTCTTGACTTCCTACATTTATTTGAAACAAAAAACTGTGTTCTTCAAATGGAAGGATCAGACCAATGGGGAAATATTACTGCTGGTATAGATTTAATAAGAAAGAAAACAGGAAAAGAGGCCTATGGTTTTACAGTTCCTCTAATAACTGATAGTACCGGTAAAAAACTAGGTAAGAGTGAAGGAAATGCTATTTGGTTAGATAAAAATAAAACATCAAGTTATGAACTATATCAGTTTTTCTTAAATGTTGAAGATTGTATGGTCATTGATTATTTAAAGAAATATACTTTCCTATCAAAAGAAGAAATTGATAAATTAGCTGAAAGTACTGAAAAAGAGCCAGAAAAAAGATTAGCGCATAAAACATTAGCTAAGGAAATAGTTACATTCTTACATGGTGAAGAAGCATATGAAGAAGCTCTAAATATAACCAATAGTCTATTTAGTGGAAACATTAAAAATCTATCATCTAAAGAAATAATGCAAGCCTTTAAAGGATTGGAAGCATATGAAATAAATGAAGCAAAAAATATTATTGATCTATTAGTTGAATCAAGCATTTGCAGCAGTAAAAGAGAAGCTAGAGAGTTTGTTCAGAATGGTTCAATATATATTAATGGTGAAAAAACTAACGATTTAGAGACAATAATAGATAAAAATGTAGCCATAGATAATAAATATATTATCATTCGTCGAGGTAAGAAAAAATATTTTATGGTTGCCTTTAACGATTAATTATAAGGAGTACTAAGATGACAACGATATATCTAGTCAGACATGGAGAAACAGATGAAAACAGCAAAAATATTATTCAGGGACGTAAAAATACGCATTTAAATACTAAAGGAGTACAAAAAACAAAGGAATTACGCCAAACAATAATATCTTTAGGCGTTGATATATGTTACACTTCACCACTTTTAAGAACATTAGAAACAGCCTTCGGTTTAGTAGCCGACAAAGCTTTGATAATAAAAGATGATCGCCTTTTAGAACGAAATATGGGTATATTTGATGATAAAAATATTAAGGAATATAATCCTGAAAAATATTGGGACTATAATCTAAACTCATCAGATGATGGAGTAGAATGTTTAACTGATTTATTTGAAAGATGTCAAAACTTTTTAGATGATATTATTATTAAAAATAAAGACAAAAAAATATTAATAGTATCACATGCCTCAGTAATAAGGTGTATGCATCATATTCTAAGAAATACCGATTTAAATAATGAAAAACTACATATTCCAATACCAAATAGTTATTTTGAAGTAATAGAGTTAGATTAATATGAATATAGAAAAAAAGTTTCAACAATTAGTTGCCGAAACTACTAATTTTAAAAGTAATAAATATGTGTCAAAGAACATAGACAATCATTCTGCTCTAGACAAATTTTATAAAGATAAGTTAGAATTATCCCCTTTTAGAAGAAGAAATGGTCAAATTTTATTAAAATATTTAGGTACTATGTTAAAACTTAGTAATCAAGAAAATATAGAATGGCTTGGTTATAAAGCAATTTATAGCCAGAAAAAATTTATGGAAACATTAGCTGCTAGTATCGATAAATATAGTTTTCCCATGGAAATATCTGAATTGTTTCAACAACTATATACAAAAATTGATAATGAAAATTTACGTCAAAATATTTTTACTGCTGATATGAATAAAAAACTCGTAGAAATGAACTTAAGTAGTAATTCATATGCAAGACTATATTCTATGATGACAAATGCCCAGCGCAACAATCTTTTAGAACAATTATTATCAAATAACATTAATATAAATTATTCAAAATTTTTACCATACAATGATACAATTACATTTATCAAAAATAATATTGATATAATTTATACCCATGGAGGTAACATTATTGATATCAAAAGATTAATGGAATTAAAAAGAGAAGATAAGTTTGTTAGTAAAATAAATGCTTATATAGATAATAATCCATACATAATGGTAAACTCCATTATAGATATACTAAAAACAAAGATATTAAATAATAAAAAAATTAATTTTAACAAATATAGGTCATTTATATTTTTATTATTAGATGAGATTTCAAAAAACGAATCAACAAGCATATCTTCAACTGAATTTATAGGAACAGGCGGATATTCAGCTGTTTTTGCAATCAAAACAAAGGTAATAAAAATAGGTATTGAAAGAAAAACTCCTCACTTTCCAAATAACCCTTATATTTTAAAACCCCTACTTAGAAAAACCATTACTATAGATAATATACCCATATTTTTTGAAGTGATTGAAAAAGTAGATACTAATATCAATGATATTACTAAAGAAGAAATATATAAACTTTATAAAAATATAAGAGAAATAGGCTTAATTTGGACTGATGTAAAAATAGATAATGTAGGAAGACTTATTAAAGATAATAAGATATATTGGTATGAAAATATTACTCCAAGCGATGAAACGTTAGAGTTTACTAAAACAATAGGAAATCACCAACTAAAAAAAGGTGAATTAATTGTACTAGATGGGGACTATATTTATAATGAAAATGATCATAATATAAATTCAAAAATGTCAAACTTACAAACAGAATTTGAAAAAACATATCAAAAGGAACTTAAAAAGAGAACATAAAAAAAGAACCGAAGTTCTCTTTTTTATTTGTTATAGAATTCAACGATTAGTGATTCATCAATATCCATATTTAACTCATTACGCTCTGGATATCTTACATATGTACCACTTAATTTACCAGCATCAAATGTAACGAATTCAACACGCTTAGTAACTTTTTCTAAAGCCTCTTTTACAGCCTTATGATCGTTAGAAGCATCTTTAATAGCGATTACATCTCCTGGTTTACATCTGTATGATGGAATATCTACTTTCTTACCATTAACAGTAACATGACCATGGTTAACTAATTGTCTAGCACCACGACGTGTAGTAGCAAAACCAAGACGGTAGCAAAGGTTATCAAGACGTGATTCCAATAACTTTAAGAAGTTATCACCATGGATACCACTCATCTTTCCAGCTTCATTAAATGTCTTACGGAATTGTTTTTCATTAAGACCATACATAAAACGAACCTTTTGTTTTTCTTTTAATTGTGTACCATAATCTGATAATTTTGCTCTACGATTTTTACCATGTTGACCAGGTGCATAAGGACGACGAGCTAATTCTTTACCAGTTTCACTAATAGAAAAACCAACACGACGAGCTTGCTTGTAACTTGGACCAGTATATCTTGCCATATTTTTCTCCTCCTAAATTTTTTTTACACATTACATTAAACAGATTAGCCGTATCTTAGGGAGTCTTTCTTAATTTTTTCGCCCAACAGCAAAGGTTACTAAAAAAATCTACGAAAAACACATTAAAATACTCTAATCAAGCTGTTAAGCCGTCTAAAGAAATATGCACTATAGATTATAATGTTTAAAACAAGTAATGTCAAGGATTTATCACAAATTATAGATATTTTAAAGAAAATAAAGAAAATTAAAATTATCCTAAAATACAAATTTTGTAGAAAAATATCGTATAGTTGTGGTAGAATATAAATATACTAGAGGTGATATAGTGAAAAATAATGTAATATTGTATATCTTAATATTTTTGGCGATATTTATCACATTCTTTATAGTAACACTAATAATCTTAAAAAAATCCAGATTAAAAAAATATAAAAATATATTAGATGAATTAGATTTAGAAAAGAACCTAATTTCATCTATTCCTATTTCTCTAGAACTATCCAAGGTAGAACCTATAATAAAAAATGAAGACTTAGAGAGTAAATATAAAAAATGGGAAGATAAAAGTGATGTTATAAAAAATGAAAGAATTCCTAAAATAGATGACATGTTAATTGATATTGATACATTCATTGAAAAAAGAGACTTTGAAAATTGTAACTATCGTATTGCCAAAACAGAACTTGAAATATACAAGGTAAGAGAGGCAAGCGAATCTCTCTTAGAAGAAATAAAAGAAATTACTCTAAGTGATGAAAAGTATCGTAGTATTGTTACCAAGCTAAAGACTAAATATCGTAAATTAAATAGCGAATATCAAGAACATAGTAATTTATATGATGAGATGCAAGATGCTATAACACTACAACTAGAAAATATAGAGAAAAACTTTTTAGGCTTTGAAAGTGCTATGGAAAATAATGAATACACAGAAGTTGTTCATATAGTTAAAGCTCTAGATGCTATGATTGAACATATGGGAATAGTTATTAAAGAAGTACCAGATTTAATTTTAATGGCTAAAGAAATCATTCCTAAAAGAATAAAAGAAGTCGATGACGTTGTTAAAGAGATGGAAGAAAAAGGCTATCCATTAGAATATTTAAATATTGATTATAACGTTGAAGAGTCAAGAAAAAATATCAATACTATTTTAGACAAAATAAGGGTTCTTAACCTAGAAGATTGTATGTTTGAATTAAGAACTATTTTAGATTATTTTGACTCCCTATTTATAGATTTTGAAAAAGAAAGACTAAGTCGAAAAGTATATGAGGAATCAGAACACGACTTTGCAATAAAATTAAAGAAAACAGAAAAAGTAGTGAATGATGTCTTTGAAGAATTAGAAACAATAAAAAATAATTATGATTTAAGAGATGAAGATATAGATTCTATAGAGGAAGATAAAAAAATATTAGTAGTAATTCAGGATGACTACAAAAAATTATTAGCTAAATTAGAAAGTAAATCTACGCCATATTCTTCATTACATAAGGAAATCGAAGAATTAACAGTACGCCTTAAAAATATGTCAGATAACTTAGATGTTACACTAAATTCATTAGGTAATATGTATGATGATGAACAAAGAGCCCGTGAACAACTAATTGAAATAGAAGAGTTTTTACAAAACAGTAAGAGAAAAATTCGTAGTTATAAACTACCTGTAATTACAGATAACTATTTTGTAGAATTAAGTGAAGCAAACGACGCAATTAAGGAAGTAATAAAAGAATTAGAAAAAAAACCAATCGTTATAAAAACATTAAATACCAGAGTTGATACAGCAAGAGACTTAGTATTAAAACTATATAATACAACAAACGAAATAATTAAAACAGCAGAATTAGCTGAAAACTGTATGGTTTATGGTAATCGTTTTAGAAGCAGTTATACCGATATTGATCGATGTTTAGATGAAGCTAGAAAGAGTTTCTTTAAGGGTGATTATAAAAAATCCCTAGATGTTTCCATAAAAGCTATTTCTCTTGTAGATAAAAATTTCTATCAAGAATTAGTGTCTATTTATGATAAATAGTTAAATGTACATTTCGTACATTTTTCTTGTTTTATAATAAAAAAAATAATATAATAAGAGAACTTGGAGGTAAATATGAATCGTTTAATACTAATAAAATATGGAGAATTAACTACTAAGAAGGGAAACAGAAATTTCTTTATAAAAACACTAACAAAAAATATAGAACACAAACTAAGTAATTTTGATATAAAAATAAAAAAAGATTTATCACGTATGTGTATATATTTTAATGATTGTGACCTAAAGAAAATAATTGATACTATAAAAGATATATTTGGGATTCATGCGTATCATGTTGCTTATATTACAAATACTAATATAGATGATATAGCAAGCACTGTATTAGAATTATTAAAAGAAAAGGAGTTTAAAACTTTTAAAATTGAAACTAAAAGAGGCGATAAATCTTTTCCACTAAGTAGTCCAGAAGTATCAAAAAAATTAGGAGGACATATTTTAAAAAATATTCCTAATATAAATGTTGATGTTCATAATCCAGAAGTATTAGTAAAGGTAGAAATAACTGCTACAGAAACATACATTTATCTTGATTCTTATAAAGGTAGTGGAGGATATCCTGTAGGAACGCAACCACGAGCATTACTAATGTTAAGTGGTGGAATTGATTCACCAGTCGCAGGGTATTTAGCTATGAAAAGAGGAATTAAATTAGACTGTGTATATTTTGAAGCAATTCCTCATACAAGTATGCAGGCAAGAGAAAAAGTAATTGAATTAACAAAAAAATTAGTAAAATATACGGATTCTATTAATTTACACATAGTAAATTTTACACCTATACAAGAAGAAATTTATAAAACTTCCGATCCTAATTATGTAATAACTATCATGAGAAGAATGATGTATAGAATTATGGAACGTCTTGCGAAAAGAAACAAAGCCTACGCAATTATTAATGGTGAAAGTATTGGTCAAGTAGCCAGTCAAACTCTTGTAAGTATGAGAACTATTAATTCTGTAACAAACTTTCCTGTTATAAGACCAGTAGCGTGTCTTGATAAATTAGAAATTATAGATATAGCCCAAAAAATAGATACATATGAAACAAGTATTCTTCCATATGAAGACTGTTGTACTGTTTTTGTTCCAAAGCATCCTGTTATAAATCCTAATATGTATACATGTGAAGAATTAGAAAAAAAATTTAATTTTGAAGAAATGGTTAGCGTTGCAGTTAAAAATACTATGACTATTAAAATCAAGGATATTGATGACGTTAATGATTTGTTATAATTTTCCAAAAAAAAAATAGTATGAAAATTTCATTCCGACACAGTCTAATAGTGTAGGAGGTGAAATAATGACAAACAAAAGTAACTCTTCAATGAAAATGCAAGTTCCTGGTGCTAAACAAGCTATTGATAAAATGAAATACGAAATAGCTAATGAGTTTGGTGTTAACTTAGGGCCTGATTCTACTAGCCGTGCAAATGGTTCAGTAGGTGGTGAAATTACACGTAGACTTGTACAAAACGGTTTAAATCAAGTTAGTGGAAGTTATTCAAATAAATAAGTAAAATAACTTATTCGATAGGCGACGAGCCTATCTTTTTTTGTTAAAAATTTATTCTATTTGAAGAAACAATATTCTTTACTTTAATCTTAATAAATATTATAATAATTATTAGAATAGAAAAAGGGTGGTTATAATGGAAGATATTGTTATTAGTAGTTATAAAGAACAATTAAAAGAATCGGCTTTAAAAGCAGAAGCTGTAAAATCTGCCGGATTTGATATAGTTATTGACGAATTAGAAAAAAGAGATATTAAAACAACTAAACTAAAAGAGTTTTTCGAAAGACTTATGAATAGCAATACCAAAGAAGAACTAAATAGATTAACTCCACGTGAATTGTCAGAAATAACAATCGATATCAATAATCAAATCACCAGAGCCTTAATAGTAAAAGCAGAAATTGCCGATGCTTTAGTTCGAAAATCAAAAATTGTTGCTCTTTCTAAAAGTCCTAATGGAAAGATCAAAGACAACGATAATTATATAAGAGTTGGAACTGCTCTTGCTGAAGAAATTACTAAATTTGGAATAGCAGATGGTATTACCACTTGTATCACCACATATTTTAAGCAAAAAAGTTATCAAGCTGAATATCGCGAAAAAATAATAGAAAAACAAAAAGAACTAGGAATTTATGATGCAGAACAAAAAGAAGAAAACAGAAGAAAAATCAATGCAAGAATGGAGACTGAGATTTTAACAACTAAGGAAAGTCCTAAGGATAAACTCTTAAAAGAAATACTAAAAAAAGAAAATATAAGTGACGAAGATACTGATTTTAATACTGCTAAAGAAAAATATCGTCAATCAGTAAATGAAAGAATGCAAAGACTATTTGGATCTAAGTAGGTGATAACATGAAAAATAAAGAATATGAAATACTATTGTCCAAGTTTTATGATTTAGATATCGAAAAAAAGAAAAAAGAAATTTATGAGGAATTAGAAAGAATAAAATCAATCCTAAATATTGTATTACAGTTTCAAGACGACCCTAATAGTAATGATTTTATTCCATATGATCCTAACAATACTGACAATGAAGCATCAAACTTGGTAAAAGTTTATAATAATATATTAATGATAGAAGAAAGTTTAATAACTTATCTAAGGGATAAAGGTTATTAAACTCTTTTTTCTATGAAAATTTATAAAAATATAGTATAATATAAAATGTGAAAAAGAAATGAGGTTAATTTATGAAAATAATGTCAATAAATGCGGGAAGTAGTTCCTTAAAATTTAGTTTATTTAACATGGATACAGAAGAAGTAATAGCAAGTGGATTATTTGAAAGAATTGGTATTGAAAATGGACACTATGTTATTAAATTTAATGGTGAAAAGATCGAACAAAATATAGATTTAGAAAATCATGAAGCAGCAGTTAGAATTTTAATGGATAAATTAGTAGATCTAGATATTATCTCATCCCTTGAAGATATAGATGGAATTGGACATCGTATTACAGCTGGGGGAGAAAAATACGTTGAGTCTGTTGTGATTGATGATAAAGTAATTGAAGATTTATTTGAATTAAAAGACTTTGCTCCTCTACATAATCCAGCTCAAGCAACAGCAATTAAAGCCTTTAGAGAAGTTTTACCTAATACTTTAATGACAGCTGTATTTGATACAACTTTCCATCAAAGTATGGATAAAGAACAATATTTATATGCCGCACCATTAAGATGGTATAAAGAATATAAAGTACGTAAATATGGAGCACATGGAACATCTCATCGTTTTGTAAGTGAAGAAATAAGTAAAAAACTTGGTAGACAAGACTTAAGAACGATAGTTTGCCACGTTGGCAATGGTGGTTCAATAACTGCTGTTAAAGATGGTAAGTGCATTGATACTTCTATGGGATTTACTCCTCTATCAGGTATTATAATGGGAACAAGATCTGGCGATATTGATCCATCTATCTTACCTTACGTAATGGAACGTGATGGTTTAAATGTCGGTGAGGCCATAGATGTTTTAAATAAACAATCAGGACTACTTGGAATGAGTGAGAAAAGTAGTGATATGAGAGATATTATTGCTGGTATGAATGAAGGCGATGAAAAATGTCTTTTAGCCTTCAATAAGTATTGTAGAGCAATCACTAATTATATTGCCCAATATTATGTTCTATTAGGTGGCGCTGATGTCATTTGTTTTACAGCTGGTGTAGGTGAGAACAGTATCCCAACAAGAGCTAAAGTTTGCGAAAATCTTGCTTGCCTAGGCATTAAGATTGATCCAGAAGCAAACAATGTATTTGGAGAGTTTAAAAAGATTAGTACTCCAGATTCAGCAGTTGAAGTATATGTTGTACCAACAAATGAAGAATTAATGATAGCAAGAGATACCTTATTTCTTAGCAAGAATAATTAGAACGGTGTGATTAAAAATATGTACAAACAAATATATAAGTACATCAAAAAATACGATAATATAGTCATTGCTCGTCATATAGGTGTAGACCCTGATGCTATGGCTAGTCAAGTCGCTTTAAGAGATTCTATAAAATTAACATTCCCTGAAAAAAAAGTTTTGGCAGTTGGAAATGGTAGTTCAAAGTTCTCATATATTGGAAAACTAGATAAATTCGAAGAACTAGAACATGCTCTTTTAATAGTTGTAGATTTACCAGACAAAAAAAGAGCTGATTCGGTCGATTTTTCAAAATACGATTTTATTATTAAAATTGATCATCATCCATTTATAGAAGACTTTGGTGGTTTAGAATGCATTAACGACAAAGCCTCATCAGCTGCTGAAATCATAATGGATTTACTTGAAAATACTAAATTAGAATGTAACAAACAAATAGCTGAGACTCTATATTATGGCCTAATAAGTGATTCTAATCGTTTCCTATTCAATACCTGTGGGCCTAAAACTTTTGAATTAACTTCTATCTATTTGGAAAAATACAAATTTGATATTAAAGAATTATATCAAAATATGTATTTAAGGCCTCTAAATGAAGTAAGATTAGAGGGGTATATAGCCGAAAATATGATAGTTACAGATAACGGAGTAGGATATATAGATATCACTAATGAAATTATTAACAAATATAAAGTTGATAGTGCCGCTGCTGGAAATATGATTAATAACTTCAATTTTATTCAAGAAGTATTAGTATGGGCCACTATTACAGAAGACGTTAAAAGTGGTTTAATTAGAATTTCTATACGTTCACGTGGACCAGTCATTAATAAAGTCGCCGAAAAGCATAATGGTGGTGGACATAAAATGGCTAGTGGTGCCAGAGTAGAAACCTTTGAAGAGGCCCATCAAATTATGCATGAGTTAGACAAAGTAGCTAAACAATATATAGAAGAAAATCATTTGGAGGAAAGTTATGACAATTAAAAGTGCAGACCTTGAAGTCTTGGCGACAAGAAGAAGTCAATATCCAGAAGGCGCTAATGCTGAGTTTTTATTAGTTGGTCGTAGTAATGTAGGTAAAAGTAGTTTCATTAATACTTTATTAAATCGTAAAAATTTAGCTCATACTTCATCTAGACCAGGAAAAACACAAACCCTAAATTTCTATTGTGTAAATAATGAGTTTTACTTAATTGATGTTCCTGGGTATGGTTATGCTAATGTTGATAAGAAAACTCAACAAAAATTTGGAATGATGATAGAAGAGTATCTTGAAAAAAGAACGCAACTTCGTAGAGTATTTATGCTAGTTGATTTTCGTATCAAGCCAACCGAAGACGATCTTTTAATGTATAATTTCCTTAAATACTATAATCTACCAGTAACTATTATCGCTACTAAGGCAGATAAAATAGGCGGAAGTAAAAAAGAAAAATGCCTTCGTCAAATAATGGATACAATCGACTTAGTTGTAGGTGATGACATTATCGTATTCTCAAGTGTTACAAAATTAGGAAGAGAAGAAGTCCTAAAAAAAATACAAGACTTATTGGAAGAAACCATTTAAGTCTTTTTTCATATCATACAGTAGGTGATAATATGAGGATTGAAATTATAGATGATGGGATGAAAATATTTATTCAAAACGGGTTTATAAAAAATATAGATTGGGATGATAAAGAACAAGTAGTAGAAAGTATCAAGAATTTATTTAATAAAATAAGAAAGAAATACCATCTTTATATAAAAGGATTATATAAAGTTAAAGTATATCCCAATAAAATAGGAACTTATATAGAAGCCATACAATTAGAAGAAGAAAGTTACACTAATGCTGACTTAGATTTAAGAATCATTCTTGTCCTTCAAAAGGAACTATATTTAAAAATAGATGATTCCTCATTTGTAATAAATACTGATCTTCCTTACTTCTATAAAAATAATAGTTATTATATTGATGTTGACAATATAGATGATATAACTCCTTATATTGAGTTTGGAACAATTGTCTCAGAAGAAATATAAAAAAATGTCCTAAGACATTTTATAACACAATAGCGATCATATTATTTGATCCTTTGTTAACTATCTTTGATAATGTTTGTTGTAATTTAAATCTTATGTTATCTGGCATGAGATTTATTTTTGATTGGATTCCTTCTTGAACAATGTTATCTAGACTTCTACCAAATATTTCACTTTGCCATATACTAGTAGGATCTTTCTTATAGTCACGCATCAAATAATCAATAAGTTCTTTACTTTGAACTTCACTACCTATAATAGGTTCAAAAGTACTTTCAACATCAACCTTGATCATATGGATTGATGGTGCAACAGCTTTAAGTTTTACGCCATATCTAGGACCTTGTTTGATAATTTCAGGATTTTCTAATTTCATATCATTTAATGAAGGAACTGCGACACCATAACCAGTTTGTTTAACCATTTTTAAGGCGTATTTAATATTATCATATTCTCTTTTTGCTGTTGAAAAATCCTGGAATAATTTAAGTAAATCTGCTTTATTTTGTACATCTATATTTATAATATCAGCTAAAGTTTTATTATAAAGTTCACTAGGGGCAGTTAAATTAATAGTAATAATTCCAGTTCTAGGATCAACCTCAGAAACATATGCCTTTTCTATTTCTTCACAATCTACAAACTGGGTAGTAATATTTTCTATATCTCTTAATTTATCAACTTCTACAATACTTTCCTTTATCATTTCTATATATTTCTTTTTTAATGGATTATCATAATCTAAAATAGCAATCCACTCCGGCATGTTAACTTTAATTTCTAATACTGGGAACTCATATAAAGCCTCTCTTAAAATTTTATACATGTCAATTTCATTCATATTATCAACATTCATAGGAATAACAGGCACACCATGTTCTTCTTTAATTGATTCAGCAAGTCTTAAAGTCTCTGGTAGAGTAGGATGAGTAGTATTTAACACTATAATAAATGGTTTGTTTATACTCTTAAGCTCTTTTATAACTCTTTCTTCCGCATCAATATAATCTGATCTATTAAATTCACCAATTGATCCATCTGTAGTAACAACTATTCCAATTGTTGAGTGATCCTTTATTACCTTTTCGGTTCCAACTTCCGCCGCCTCAACGAAAGGAATTTCCTCATCATACCAAGGAGTTTTAACCATTCTAGGTCCATTTTCATCCTCTAATCCCTTAGCGTTATTAATAACATATCCAACACAGTCAATTAATCTCACATTACAAGTAAAATCATCTATTTTAATTTTAGCTGCATTATTAGGGACAAATTTTGGTTCTGTTGTCATAACCATTTTACCCTGAGCAGACTGTGGTATTTCATCTAATGCTCTTTTTTTCTCATACTCATCTTCCATATTAGGAACAATTAAAGTTTCCACAACACGTTTAATAAAAGTGCTTTTACCTGTTCTGACCGCTCCAACAACACCAAGATAAATATCTCCGCCAGAACGTTCAGCAATATTCTTAATAATTTCTAATTTATCCATTTGCTCTCTCCTTTATTCAATTTAAGTCTATGCTAGCAAAATAAAAAAATAACATAAAACATTCATATTTAACAATATATTGTAATTAGAATTAAAGATGTTATAATTATAATAGGTGAGATTATGAAAAAAGTCAGGAGTAAAATATCCATAAAGTATGCATTAATACCAATTATATTATTTGCGTTTGTAATAATACTTGGTAAATCATTTGCGATACAAGAGGAAGTAAAAAGCATTACTATAAAAAGTACAGATCCAAGTTATGAAAATAAAGAGAAGGCAAGTTACAAGGTAGACAAAAGTGCCGAATGGATTGATGTAGGAAAAGCAAGAATTACATTTAAATATTCAAGCATCCTAAAAGAAAAATATAAAAATAAAGATATTATTTTTGTCCTAGATACATCAGGTAGTATGGCGGGAACAAAACTAACAACTATGATATCGGATACCAAAAAGGTTGCTAAGGAAATATTATCAAATTCTGATAATAGAATCTCCATCATATCCTTTGATGATGAAAGCTATAGATTAAATGATTTTAGTAATGATTATAATTTAGTAGAAAAATCAATTGATAATATGTATGGAGGCGGTGGAACAAGTTACTACGCACCTCTTAAAGAAGTAGATCAAATTTTAAACTATTATAAACGAAGAAATGATACTGATACTATTGTTATGTTTTTAAGTGATGGATATCCATGTGTAGACATGCCTAATGAAGTAGGTGAATATAAGTACTTAAAGGAAAAATATCCCTACCTAACTATTAATGCTGTACAATATGAAGTCAGTGGTAGAGTAATTAAAGAACTTCAACAGATAAGTGACTTTCAGTATATAGCCAATAGATCTAATCTTATTGACGTCATAAAGAAAGCATCTACTGTTCCAGAAGCATATGATAAAGTTGAAATAACCGATTATTTAGAAGATAAATATTTTGAAAAAATAGACACAAAAAGTGTTACCATACCATATGGTAATATTCAAATATCAGATGAGGGAAATGGTCAAAAGCTAACTTGGCAAATACCAGCTAATACACTAAAAACAGGGGATACTACTGAGTTTAGTATTGATGTTAATTTAAAAGAAGAATATAAAGGTAATTTATCAAAAACTATTTATGCCAATACTAATAAAAAAGAAAGTATTATGAGTATTCTAAAGAAGAAAAAAATCTTTGAGGAAAGTAGTAAATCTCCTGTATTAAAAATAGGATATAAGGTTACTTATGATGCTAATTTACCAAGTGATTGTAAAATTGATAATCTTCCAGGTGAAGAATATTATAATGCCTTTAGCAAGGTAAAACTAAAAGAAAATCTTAGTTGTAAGGGTTATAGTGTTACTGGTTGGAAGATAATGAATCAATCAACATATAATGTTAATAATACATTTATTATGCCAGCAGAAGATGTCCTAATCAGAGCTATTTGGGGAAAAAATAAAATTGTTAAATCCATGGATGGAAAAGTGGAAGAAAAACCCAAGGCTATTATTAAAAAAATGTATGAATATAATAATCTAGGAACAGGTAGCAATATCACTAAAATCGTTTTTCAAAATGAACTAAAAGAACCAGAAAATGTAATTAGTTCAGAGGATATATCAACTGATGGAAATGGTTTAGTAATGAAATATATAGCATCTAATGGGGATGGCACTAATACAGTATATATTCAAGCTAGTGGTAAGATTTATGCGAATGAAGATAGTAGTTATTTATTTTACAGAGCATGGCGTGTAACATCAATAGAAGGACTCGAAAATTTAGATACCAGTGATGTTACTAACATGTCATATATGTTTGGTGGCTGTAGTGCCTTAACAGCTATAGATCTAAGTCACATGAACACAAAGAACGTAACTAATATGAGTTCAATGTTTGCATCTACAAATCTTGAAACCATAGACGTTAGTTCATTTGATACATCAAGTCTTATAAGAATGCATCAAATGTTTTCTAATAATCCTAAGTTAACAAGAATTGATCTTTCAACATTTAAAACAGATAATGTTACTGATATGTCAGCACTATTCTGGAATGATACATCTTTAAATTATGTCAATTTTAATAATATCAATACCTCTAAAGTTACAACACTGTATGCTTTGTTTGATAATTGTACAAGTTTAGTAAATGTAGATTTGTCTAATTTTGATACAACTAATGTAATGAGTCTTCAAAGTATGTTTAATAACTGTAAGTCACTAATGACCGTAGATTTATCGAACTTCTATACACCTAATTTAATGTATATGTCGAGTATATTTAATGGCTGTACAAAACTAGAAAGCGTAAATATTAGTCATTTCAATACATCAAAAGTTCAAAGTATTCAAAATATTTTCTCTAATTGTGAGAACTTAAAAGAGTTAGATCTAACTAATTTTGATACTTCAAGTGTAACTGATATGGGTCAAGCCTTTTATAAATGTAAAGCTATAAGATCAATTAATCTCAGCAGTTTTGATGTTAGTAAAGTCACTAATATGAGTTATATGTTTGAAGGGTGTAATAATCTTGCGGAATTAGACTTAAGTAGTTTCCATACCTCTCCAGTTGATAATCTTCAAGGTATGTTCCAAAATTGTTATGGTTTAAAGAAAGTTGATATTAGTAACTTTAAGACCCCCAAATTAAATAGAATGGATTATATGTTTGAAAATTGTTATAGTATACTTTCTATTGATTTGACTGGTTTTACAAGTACTAATCTAACAACCCTTGAATCAGCCTTTGCTTGTTGTTATTCTGTTAAATCAATCAATCTCTCTCAATTAAACACTTCTAAAATAGTAAGTTTGTATAGATTATTTTATTGTTGTTATAATTTGGAGTCATTAGATTTAACAAACTTTACTAAGACTTCTTTAAATGCCTCTAATGGTTTAAAAAATACTTTCACATCGTGTACTTCTCTAAAAAATATTAACTTAAGTGGATTTGATTTTAATAATGCCTCATTAAACAGCGCATTTATGAGTTTACCAAGTTTAGTATCAGTTGATTTAAGTAATATAAAATTTAACTCTACCTCGTTTGCTAATATGTTTAAAGGATGTTATAACTTATCATCAGTAAATTTCAGTGGAGTAGATACATCAAAAGTAACAAGTATGGATTCTATGTTTACTTCATGTTACGGGCTTACTTCCCTTGATTTAAGTTCATTTACAAATATTCCAACTGCTGAAGAAATGTTTTCTGATTGTATTAATCTAGTCGATTTAAATATTAAAAATGCCACACTTCCTACTAAGGAGTATACTAATATGTTTACTGGTAATAATGAAAATATAACTGTTAAGGTAAAAGGTAACACCAGTAAGACTTATATAGATAAGATGTTAGCATCAGCAAATGGTGGAACAGTAATTATTTCCAACTGATAAAAAAATCACTATAAAATATATAGTGGTTTTTTATTTTAAAACATTTTATCTATATCATTAGGAACATTATCATTAATAATAGTATTAATAATTTTATCTTCTTTTTCCTTAGATACCTCTCTACCAGTTAGATTACTTATTTCACTAACTACTTCTCGTAAAGTTTTTTCATCTTTCATGTTTCCATCTTGAATTTTTTTGGCTAAAGACAAAATAGTGTTTTTATCCACATTAGTTTTGTTTTCAACCCGTTTAAAAAAGCTATCTCCAAACATAAAAAACCTCCTACCATATTATATGATAAGAGGTTTGTTTGTTAACTTTTTTTATCTATAATTTTTTGACATTTTTCTATTTTTTTGGTTATATCTGCACATTGAATTCTAAACTGATCTAAAGTAATTGTCTTTTTTTTATAACGATCATTTAAAATCTCATAGGCTTTTTTTAATCCTTCTAATTCTTTTTCTGCTTCTTCTAAACTTTTTCCAAAGAAATTAAATAACATAATTAATCATCCCTTCTATTCTTAAATTGGAGTGTAATTGGCGTACCTGTAAAGTCAAAATTCTCTCTTATTTTATTTTCTAAGTATCTTTCGTAAGAAAAATGAACTAATCCCTTGTCATTAACTCTAAAGGTGAATTTAGGAGGTTTTATACCTGTCTGACTAGTAAAGTAAATTTTTAATCTCTTCCCTTTGTAACTAGGAGGTATATTTAACTGATAACTATCATAAATTACATCATTTAATACATTTGTTTTTACTTCATTTTTAATATTGTTACCAACTCTTACAACCTCAGGCATTAAAGTATTAATTCTCTTTTTTGTAAGAGCAGATAAAAATACAATAGGAGCATATGTTGCAAATTGGAACTCTGCCCTCATAAGTTTAGTAAATTCATTTATACTTGTATCCTTTACTTTATCCCACTTATTTACAACAAATATGAGACCTTTACCACTATCGATAGCATAACCGGCGATATGTTTGTCATGTTCTTTTATTCCCTCTTCGGCATTAATAACTACTAAACAAATATCACTTCTATCTATTGCTCGCATGGATCTTACCAAACTATATTTTTCAACAGCTTCATAGATTTTTCCTCTTTTTCTCATACCAGCCGTATCTATAACTACAAATTCTTCTTTATTATACTTTACAATAGAATCAATAGAATCCCTAGTCGTACCAGCAACATTACTAACAACAACTCTTTCCTCATTTAAAAGAGCATTCATTAAACTACTTTTACCAACATTAGGTCTTCCGATAATACAAAATTTTAATCTATCATCTACATATTCATTCTCATTTTCTCTAAATTCAAGACAAATCATATCTAATAAATCGTTATACCCTGTATTGTGAATAGCACTGATTAATACATAATTATCAAATCCTAGTTCATAAAAATCATACATATTGTCTTTTGCGTCTTTAACATCAACCTTATTTATTGCGACGATAACTCTTTTTTTACTCTTTCTAAGAATATCTCTTACTAATAAATCATTAGAAGTAAGGCCTTCTTTTCCATCTACAACGAATACCACTACATCTGCTTGGTCAATAGCAATTTCAGCCTGCATACGAATTTCCGTATTAAACTTTTCCCCACTACCATCAATACCACCAGTATCAATTAAATTAAAACGATATTTCTCATAAGTTACCTGTTCATAAATACGGTCTCTAGTAACACCAGGAGTATCCTCTATTATTGATATTTTCTTTCCCGTCATTTTGTTAAATAGTGTACTTTTACCGACATTTGGTCTTCCCACTAAAGCTACTGTTGGAATCACATTATCCCTCCTTTTGAGCTAATATTATAGCATATATTTCATAAATAGTGTAGCAAAATTATAATGAAAAAACAATAATGATAGATAAATCCATAAAATATCAAAATATATTTTTAACTATTTTACTAAAATGTACATCATGACCTTTGTAAAAGTATACATATTTATTTTTAAGTGTTATAATCTAAATATAGGAGGATAAGATGGAAAAAATTAACACTGAAAAAGAATGGTATGATAATCCCAATATTTTAACTAATATTATTTTAGCCGTAGCCGCAGCAATTATTATTATATCTCAGGCTTTTGCCGTTAATAATAATTTAACATCATCTGTTATGCTAAGAAATCTTCTTAATCATAATTCAACATATATTGCTGCCTTAATTTATTTTATATTTTTAAAGACAAAGGTAGGAAGAACAAACTTTAATTTAATAAATGTAATTTATATAATACTATACTTATTAATTACGGTAGCCTCAGTCTTTACTTTATTTCAATCATTTGGATTATCATCTATAACATCACTTTTACTAAATATTATGATTATTTCATATATGGCTTACACATTTTTACCAGAGACAAGATTTTGGAGTGATCTAGGCTTAGATAAATTTCCATTCGATGAAATAAAAAATGACTGGTATTTTTACATTATTAGTGTAATTAGCCTTGTATTATTAATAGTAAATTTAATCAGTGCGACTAACTTTGATGGAGTTGTTCTAACATTATTTGATACTATCTATATTATATTATTTAGTAGATATATCTATTTGTATAAGGATCACTGTGAAAAAAGAAATTTAGCTGAAGTAAAACAAGAAGAAAAAGAACAAGCAGAAAATAATAAAGAAACTACTAGCAATAAACCAAAGAAGAAAAAAAAGACAAAGAAGGATGATAAAAATGTCTAAAAATTTATTTGAACAAATTGATGAAGAAAAAAAAGATATTCCTAAAATTGATAAAGCATTAAAACAGGTAAAAAAATATAAATATAATTTTTATCAAAAAGTATCAATTTTGACTATGATTATTTGTTTCTTCATGGGAATTATTTTAGGAAATATATTCCCATCATGTGTCTCAAGTGGACTATATAGTGCTACTTGTACGACTACTGAGTATAATATTTCTTTAACTATTTTCTTCTGGTTTGCAAGCTTTCTATTATGTATGTTTATATACGCAATAGGTCATATTATTAATATTTTAGAAACAATTAATAAAAATATTAGTAATTCTAAGTAAAAACGTGTAAAAATAACGCAATTTTGTTGTATTTTCATATAAGTTGTGATAAGTTAATTATGTAAGCATAGTATGTGCTTAATAGAAATTATAGGAGGAATTAAATACTATGAAAAAAGTTGAATTAGTAGAGGCTGTTGCTGAAAAAACAGGTTTAACAAAAGCTGATACAACTCGTGCTATTGATGCAACATTTGCAACAATAGTAGAAGCATTATCAAAGGGAGATAAAGTACCAGTTGTTGGTTTCGGAACTTTCGCTGTATCTGAAAGAGCTGCACGTGAAGGACATAATCCTAGAACTGGAGCTAAAGTAAGCATTCCAGCTCGTAAAGCTCCAACTTTCAAAGCAGGTTCTGCATTAAAAGAAGCTGTTAATAAATAATAGAAGTAAGGACAATAGTCCTTTTTCTTTTGAAAAAATGTCCAACAAAGTAAAGAAAGCCAATCTTGATTAATCTTGGCTTTTTCATTTTGGCATTTTATAGTATAATGAAAGTGGAAGTGATTGTGATGAAATCATTAAAAAAAGCTATAATATCTTTTCTTAAAGGTTTTAAATATGCATATGATGGAATTATTTACAATATCAAAGGCGAAAGAAATATGCGCGTTCATATTTGTATAATGATTTTAGTCATTGCTTTTGGTTTGGTATTTAACATTAGTAAATTTGAGTGGATAATATGTATCATTTTATTTGGTCTAGTTTTAGCGGCTGAATGTTTTAATACTGCTATTGAAGTGCTAAATAATATGATAAGAATGAATGCCGAAGAAAAATATATTGCTGCCGGTCATTCTAAAGACTCAGCAGCAGGGGCAGTTTTAATACTAGCCATTGCCGCAGCAATTATTGGACTTATGATATTTATTCCACAAATTTTATCTGTTTTAGGTAGGTGAAAAAATTGCTAACAACAGCACTTAAAGTTATAAAAAAAATAGAAGAACACGGTTATGAAGCCTATATAGTTGGTGGATACGTGAGAGATCATTTAATGGGATTAGATTCAAATGATGTTGATATATGTACAAATGCTAAACCTAAAGAACTAATAAAAATATTTGAAGGAGCGATACTTCCTGCCGAAGATTATGGCTCTGTTACTATTTATATTAAAAATAATAGATTTGAAATAACTACTTTTAGAAGAGAAATATCATATAATGATTATAGAAGACCTGTAGAAATAGAATATATTGATGATTTAAAAGAAGATATAATGCGTAGAGATTTTACAATAAATACTATCTGCATGGATAAAAATAAAAAAATAATAGATTATCTAAATGCAAGACAAGATTTAGCTAATCATCTGATAAAACCCGTAGGAGACGCTAATTATAAATTCAGTCAAGATGTTTTGCGTATTCTAAGGGCCATCCGTTTTGCCACTAAATTAGACTTTTCTCTAAGTGATGAAATTATAGATGGCATCAATAAAAATAAACATCTTCTAAAAAAAATATCATATGAAAGAAAAAGAGAAGAACTAGATAAAATATTTACTAGTCCTAATGCTAAAAGAGGGATAGATCTATTAATAGAATTAGGCCTAGATAAAGAGTTGGAACTAAATAATTTGAAAAATGTTACTAATACAGAGTCTTTAATTGGTATTTGGGCCATAATTGATCCAGAAGAAAATACATATCGTTTTACCAATAATGAAAAAGAATTAATAAAATTAGTAAAAGAAGTGCTACCTTTAAATAATCTGGACCCATACAATCTATATAAATATGGTCTTTATGTAAATAGTATAGCTGGTGCAATCAAAAACATTCCCAAGAAAGACATTACAAGATCTTATAACAATCTAGTAATTCATTCTAGAAAAGATCTAGCTATAAGTATTCCAGAAATATTAAATTGTCTATCTATAGAAAAAGGACCATTTATTAAGACCATATTTAATGAATTAGAAAAAGAAGTACTATATAAAAGGTTAAAAAATAATCGTAAAGCATTACTAAATTATTGTGTTGTAAATTTTACTAGTGAAATTTTATAAAAAACGTTATAATATATTCACGAATGGAGGAACATATGGATAAAAAGCTAATTGAATTATACAAAAGTGGTCATATGGTTATTCCACTATATTTATTAAAAAACTATAAAGATTTAAAACTTGACTTAGATGAATTTATTTTTCTAATGTATTTATATAATAAAGGTGACAAGGAATTATTTGATCCAGGCAAAATAAGTAATGATTTAAATATACCATTAAAAGATGTTATGAAATATATTTCAACATTAACTGATAAGAAAATGCTCAAGGTTGATGTTGTAAAAAATGACAAAAATATTCTTGAAGATATAATAGACTTAGATGATTTTTACCGTAAAATATCATTAAAGATGGTTTCAAATGTTAATGATAATTTAGATGAATTAAATAGTAGTGTCTTTACTTTTATAGAGAAAGAATTTGGTAGAACTCTTAGTCCTATGGAAAATGAGATTATTAAGTCCTGGTTAGAAAATGGCAGTAGTGAAGAGCTCGTCAGAGAAGCCGTCAAAGAGGCCACATTTAACGGAGTTAATAATTTACGCTATATTGATAAGATTTTATATGAATGGGAGAAAAAAGGTATAAAGAATAAGGAAGATGTTGATAAAAATAGAAATCTTCATCGTAAAAAAGAAAAAGAAGAACCAGTAGAAGAAATATTTGATTATAATTGGTTTGAGGATGATGATTCATATGAAGAATAGGGTATCTTTTGTAGAAAATTATCTTGATAGTCTAATCCCCAATCCTTGGTGTGAATTAAATTTTACTACAGATTATGAACTATTAATTGCTATAGTTTTGAGTGCTCAAACAACTGATAAAAGGGTTAATCAGGTAACTAAAGTATTATTTGAAAAATATAATAGCTTAGATCTTTTAAAACAAGCTCCTATTGCCGATTTAGAAATAATATTAAGACCATTAGGTTCTTATCATAAAAAAGCTCAGTACGTACATGACATATCTGAAACTTTAGTAGATAAATATAATTCTAAGGTTCCAAAAGAAAGATCTAAATTGGAATCAATGCCAGGAGTTGGACGAAAGACGGTTAATGTATTTTTAAGTGAATATTATAATTATCCAGCCTTTGCCGTTGATACACACGTTGAAAGGGTCTCAAAACGCCTAGGATTGGTAAAAGAAACTGATAATGTAATAACAATAGAAAGTAAATTAAAGCAGAAATTTAAGCGTGAAAATTGGTCTAAAACACATAAACAATTCGTTTTATTTGGTAGATACCATTGCAAAGCCGTTAAACCAGATTGTACTAGTTGTGGTTTAGCTAATATATGTACAAAAAAAAGGAATGATTCAGTTTAATCATTCCTTTATTGTGTAGCTTTTTCTTTATAAGTAACCGTTATAGTTGAACCATTTGTTATAGAACCAGGAATATTACTACTAAAAGTTCGATCTGTTTGTGAACATGTATCAGGTATTTTTGTACTATCAGCAATATCTGAATCCTTTAAGTAATAACCATTAGATGATGTTTGAACAGTTTTAACTACTTCTTCAATTAAAGAAGTGCCACAATAATATTTAATAGTATATTTAAGTTCTGTTTTTTCCGGTGTAGTAGGTTTGGTATTACTAGCTTCTTTTAATGTATAAGAAGCCGCATCACTATTAATTCCACTATAACTTTGATAGGTTGCCACTACTTTATAAGTACCATATGGATTTGCTAACTGTTTAGTAAATGAAGTTGATTCTGTAAATCCTAATAAAGTATTTCCAAAGTAAACATTATAACCAAATGTACCGTATTCAGTATAAGGATTTTGAACAGCTCCCCATGATATAGTAACTGTACCATCACTATAGGTAACTTTTAAATTAGATGGAGTAGCAAGTTTATTTTCTTTTTCTCCGCTAGAAGTACCATTTGGTTGATGATCTTTCTTAAATAGTTCATAAACAACAGAACCACTATATCCCGTAGGTGCTACTTTAGCAGGATTACTACCACTAATGATAGGTAATTTTACCACACTATCAGGCATTTTAAATTCTTCTCTGTTAGATTCAACAACTTCCTTAACTAAAGTTCTATATAATTTATCCTTTGCAATAGAAGAAGGTAAGTTTCTCATACAATGTTCTTTTGTAGATTCATTATATCCATACCACATAGCTACAACTGTTTTAGTAGAGAACCCAACAGCCCAAGAATCACGAATAGCATCTCCTGGAAGACCTTTACTTTTTACATATGCATCATCAAAGTTAGTAGTACCAGTTTTAACAGCATAATTAGTTATTGTTCCACCACCATTTAATTTAACATCTTGTAGTACACTAGCTATCATATATGCAGTAGAATCACTCATAGCTTTTTTCTTTTCAGATTTATGTTCAATAGTATTGCCAGTTTCACGATAAGTAATTTTACTTACGGAATATGGTTCATTATAATATCCACCATTTGAGAAGGCAGCGTATGCAGCACTCATTTGTACTGGATTAACACCGGTAAACGCTCCGATAGAATGTGCTTCGTGAATAGTTCCATTTTCAACTTCTGGTTGAATACCTAAATTTGTAACAAATTGAATAATTTTAGATTTATCAACTTGTTGGAAAGCCTTAAGAGCCGGAATGTTACGTGATAATGAAAGCGCTTTACGTAAGGTCATTTGACCCATATATCCATTATCCCAATTTGATATTTTTCTACCACCAGTATATGTATAAGGTTCATCAACAAATTGTTGATAAGTAGACCAATTATTATATTCAATTCCGGGACCATAATCAAATAAAGGTTTTGCTGTAGAACCGGGTTGTCTTTTTATATCAGTAGCAAAGTTATAATCACCAACAGATCTATTTCTACCAGCTCCAACAGCTAATAATTTACCAGTTTGTGAATCCAATACAGAAACACCTGATTGTATCTGATCATCCACCCATTTATAACTTTCTTCATTAAATACTCTATTAATACCTTCCTGTTTACTTCTATCCATATTAGTATAAATTAGTAAAGATGTCTTGTAAGGATTAACATTATATTTTTTATCTAATTCTTTTACAACTGTATCAATATAACTTTGATAAGGACTAACTCCGTTTGATGTTGAATTACCACTAGCATCTTTTGTTAATGACGCTACTGGAATACTATTAGCAAGTTTTTGTTCTTCCTCTGTTATATAACCATGTCTTCTCATCAAGTATAACACTGTTTTTCTTCTAGCTGCAGCATTATCTGGATGAAGGGTTGGACTATAACCACCAGGATTTTTAAACATACCAGCTATTATAGTTGCCTCACTTAAATTAAGTTCTCCAACACTTTTATTAAAGTAAGCCTGACTAGCTTCCTCAACACCATATATATTTCCACCTAAGTAGTGGTTATTAACATAAAACTCTATTATTTCTTCTTTTGTATAATTTTTTTCTAACTTGAATACAGCAAGATAAATATCAGTAAACTTACGTATAATACCTTTTATACCAGAGTCTTGTGAAGCATCTGTGAAACTGTTTTTAACAACTTGCATTGAAAGAGTAGAAGCTCCACCAGCACTATTATCACCAAGCAATTGTTTTAATGTTGCTTTGAAGAAACGAGGTGCATCAAATCCGTTATGTTGATAAAATCTTGAATCTTCTGTAGAAACAATTGCGTCTATCAAGACTTGAGGTAGTTCATCATATTTTACTTTTTCACGTTTTTCTGCTCCCAATTTAGCAATTACTTGACCATTACTATCATACATAATAGATAATTCCTGAGTATCTAAGTTATCAGGATTAAACTTAGGTGCAGATACTGTTATATAAATCAAGAAAGCTGAAAAAGCTACTAAACAAATAATTCCAAGGGTTAATATTATAATAAGAATAATATTTATAACTTTCTTTTTCTTCCGCGACAGACTAGAACTTTTAAGTAACGCATAGATTCCTAAAATAATAAGTATACCAAAAGCTAAAACCACTGTACATATAGCACCAAGTTTAATAAAACAAAGTATTAATGTTAAGACAAGAATTACTAGTAATATTATTTTCATTGTTTTACTACTAGTATTATTACTTTCCTTACTAGTTGTTCTTTTTCCTTTCAAATCCTTTGCTTCAAATTTTCTTGTTTTTTCAACATCATTTTTCCTTTTAATTCTTTTTGCCATTTATAATTCCTCCAACCTTATCTAATATTTCTAAATAATCAACTCTTGGATTAAATTTATCTTTCAACAAATATCCACATTCTTTAAAATAACTTAGAGGAATTGATTTTCTCTTTTGTGTATCTAAAAAATGTTGAACATCACTTTGAAATAATAAGTATGTTTCATTTAACATCGTAAATCTAACTATAATGAAGGCTATTCCCCCATGACGAGCTATATTGTTTAGATGTATTATCTGATGCTTATGAATATTATTCAACGGAAAAGAAGTTAATGAATTTGTCTCTTTTGCTTCAAAGTCTACATACTTACCCTTATAAATACCATTATAATCGGTAGTAGAAGGCGTATCGAAGAAAGCTTCTTTAATCATAGCTTTATCTCGCGATGGATAATTTACTTTAGTAATTTTTATAGGCGTGGGTTTCTTGTATATATAAGCAACATCCATATCTCTATAATAATTATTAGTAATATTTAAATCATCTTCAAGCTTCATTCCACGATTAGCGTAGTTAATAAAATTAGAACTTTTAAAATTCTTCTTTATACCATTAGGATAATTCATCTCATCACCTACGATATATTATACTATATTGATATATATTTTTCCATCGTTTTTTATATAATTTTTTTTGAAAAAATAATCTAGTTTTGTCGAATTTATTACAAAGAATAAAAAATATTATACAATGCTCTTGGTGATATAAATATGCAATATTTAGAAGTTATTTTTACTATGAATAAGATGATAGATGACATAAATTATATAAAGCTAAAAGAAAAAAGTATATTTTTAAAAAATAAATAGTATTCAAAACATCCCCAACTAATTGACAAAATTAGCAATATTTGTAATAATAATAGCGTAAGGGATTGGTGATAGAGGATGTATCAAAATAAGATAACACTTACACCACAAGATATTTTAGAAAAGGACTTTAAAATAGATACTAGAGGGTATCGTCTTAAAGAAGTTGATCAATTTCTAGATATCATAATTACTGATTATGAACAATTCTATAAGATTATTAATAACTTGGAACAAGAAAAAAATGATCTTTTAGCTGAAAACATGAATTTAAAACAGGAACTTCGTAATGCCAGAATTAATGCTGAGATAGTTAAGAATAATGATTCTCCTGAAGTTACTAACGTTGATATCATGAGAAGACTAGCTAGGTTGGAAAAATTAGTATATGGAGTAAGTAAGGCTGATAGAACTAGTTACAACAAAGATAATTATAACCAGGATGATAATAGTAATGAATAATATTTGACAAACGCGGTTCTCCCACATATTATTATGTGCCTGGAGAGCTGAGGAAAGTCCATGCTCACACAGGCTGTGATGTCTGTAGTGTTCGTGCTTAGGGAAAAAATAACCTAAGGTAGATGATTCTAACGACTAAGAAGAAGTCTAAGTTCCTAGAATATGACTTCTTTTTATAAAGTGCCGCAGTGACGAATAAGGCGAAAGCCGGAAATGAAACGAGGTAAACTCCACGAGTGAGAAACCCAAATTATGGTAGGGGAGCTTTAACGAGGTAATAAGAACTAAGTTAGGGACCGAGTAATCGGTAGATAGATGTTTGTCACTCTTATTAAGAGGACGGAACATGGCTTATAAATATTATTTGTTAATAAAGAGGTGTTAAAAGTGAAAGAATTAGGCAGTTATTTAAGAAGAACCAGAATAGAAAATGGTGTTAACTTAGAAGAAGCAGCAGATGATATGAATATTTCCGTAACACAACTTGAAAATATAGAAAGTGGTAATACTAGAGCATTTAAAGATGTATATAAGCTCAAACAACAAATAAAAATGTATGCTAAGTATTTAGGGCTTAATCCAGACAAGGTTATTGATGAGTTCAATGAATTTTTATTTGAACATACTTCTAAAATATCTTTAGACGATATTAGAATTGCTAGAGAAAAAGAAGAGTCAAAAGAACAGGAAAATAAAATTAAGTCTCCTTATACAATAGAGCATAAAAGAAAGATAAACATATGGCCAATTGTTGGAATAGTGGGAGGTATTTTAATACTTATAACTATTATAACAATACTTGTTGTACATCATGTTTCCAAAACTTCACCAAGAACTAGTGAATTAAAAAATATTATTAAAGTAAATGAAGTAGGAGGCCTAATATGAATTTACCCACAAAACTAACTGTATCACGTATAATAGCAACATTTATTGTTATAATAATTTTGATTTTCCCATTTTATTCTATTGGATTTCAATGGCCGCAATTTAAAGTAGGTACAATTATTATTAGTCTACAATATATAGTTGCTGGTATAATTTTTGTCCTAGCAAGTATTACTGACTTTGTTGATGGTTACCTTGCTAGAAAAAATAATCAGGTAACAGACTTAGGAAAAATGTTAGATGCTATTGCTGATAAAATTCTTGTTAATTCAGTATTGATTATTTTAGCATATAAAGGAATGCTACCAATTATAGTACCAGTAGTAACTGTACTTAGAGATACATTTGTTGATGCTATTAAAATGCAAGCTGCTAGTAAGGGAAAAGTCGTTGCCGCAATTAAAAGTGGAAAATTAAAAACTGCTACATTAATGATAGGAACAACTCTTGCATTTTTCTATAATTTACCATTTGAATTAATACCAATTAATGTTTCTGATTTCTTATTATTAATTGCAACAGTCTTATCAGTGGTAAGTGGTATACAGTATTACTTATTAAATAAAGAACTATTATTCGCAAATGAATAATAGTTCTTTTTGTAATTTTTAACATAAATATCCTATCAAAATGATAATAAACTATATGAAATGTAATGATTCAGCCTCAAATTGCAAAATTGCGAAAATTTGTTCGAAAAATATCTTGCAATTTTTTTTGTTCTCATGTAAAATTAAAATGTAACGAAAAACTAGGAGGTTTTTATGAAAAAAGCAGACACAACAAAAAAGGATAAAGATTTAGATCAAATTTTAAGTGATATTGAAAAGCAATTTGGAAAAGGGTCTATAATGAAACTTGGGGAAAATCAACATATGAAAGTTGATGTAGTATCTAGTGGATGTCTATCTTTAGACATTGCCCTAGGTGTAGGTGGATATCCAAGAGGAAGAATTATTGAAATTTATGGACCAGAGTCAAGTGGTAAAACAACTTTTGCTCTTCAAGCAATTGCATCAGTACAAAAAACAGGGGGAAGAGCTGCTTTTATAGATGCAGAACATGCTCTTGATCCTGTATATGCAGAAAAGTTAGGAGTAAACATTAATGAGCTACTTTTATCACAACCAGATACAGGTGAACAGGCTCTAGAAATATGTGATGCCCTAGTAAAAAGTGAGGCCATAAGCATCATAGTAATAGACTCAGTTGCAGCATTGGTGCCACAAGCAGAAATTGACGGTGAAATGGGTGACTCCCATGTTGGCTTACAAGCTAGATTAATGTCTCAAGCTCTAAGAAAACTATCTGGAACTATTAGTAAAACAAATACTATTGCTATATTTATTAATCAATTACGTGAAAAAGTAGGTGTTATGTTTGGCAATCCAGAAACAACAACTGGAGGAAGAGCCCTAAAGTTTTATTCAACAATTAGATTAGATGTAAGAAGAAATGAACAATTAAAGATGGGAGATGGAGTCGTTGGTAATAAAACTACCATTAAAGTAGTTAAAAATAAAGTAGCCCCTCCATTTAAAACAGCTGTTGTTGATATAATGTATGGTGAAGGTGTAAGTAGAGAAGGTGAAGTAATCGATTTAGGTGTAGAAGCCGGAATCATAGAAAAAACTGGCGCTTGGTATAGTTATGAAGGTGAAAAATTAGGTCAAGGAAAAGAAAATGTTAAACTCTTATTAAAAGAAACACCTGAACTTACACAAGAAATAGAGGAAAAAGTAAGAGAATTCTATGGAATATCTCAAAATACTAGTACAGAAAAGAATAAATAAACTATGGTCAACTTAAATGATAAGTTGACCTTTTTCTTTAAAGAACATAATCTATAGTATGAAAAGATTAAATGAGTTAATAAAATGTAAATATAATATTCCGATATATGGAATAAAAACAAATTCTAAAAAAATAAAGAAAGGAGATCTCTTTATAGCGGTTCATGGTTACAACTGTGACCATCATGCCTTCATAAGTGAAGCTGTAGCTAATGGAGCTTCCGCTATTATAAGTGAAAAAAAAGTAGATGTTGATGTTCCCGTAATCATCGTGAAAGATACAAATAAAGCCTTAGAAGAAATATGCCTCAAATTTTATAACCATATAGAAAAAAAATTCAGGTTTATAGGTATAACAGGAACAGATGGAAAGACTACTACCTCAACTATAATATATAATATACTAAAAGATGAATTAAACTGCTGTAATATAGGTACAAATGGCTTAGAATATCAACAAATGTTTTTTAAATTAAATAATACTACTCCAGAAATGGAAGAATTATACAACTTTTTATCAATACTTAGTCAAGCAGGATGTAAAACTGTTTCGATGGAAGTGTCAAGTGAAGCACTCCTGCATCGTCGAGTTGACAAATTTAATTATGATGTTGCCATACTAACAAATATCACAGAAGATCATTTAAATATTCATAAGAATATAGACAATTATGTCAATGCTAAGGCCAAACTATTTAAGAAAGTAAAGAAGAATGGCATATGTATTTTAAATTATGACGATAAACATGCAGAAGAAATACGTAAAGTAAGTCGAGGTAAAATTTACACTTATGGAAAAAGCTCTAACTGTGATTTCGCAATTTGTCATATTAAATGTAAAGATATGTCGACACACTTCGACATTTTACACAAAAATACATCCTATCATATAACAACAAATCTAGTTGGTGAGTACAATGCCTATAATATAACAGCTGCTTTTGCTTGTGCCCTTTTATTGGGACTACCTCCTAGAACTATCATCAAAAGAATCAAAAGTATTAATACAATAAATGGTAGATTTGAACAATTAGACTTTGGACAAAACTTTACAATTATTTTAGACTATGCCCATACAGAAAATGGTGTAAAGAACATTTTATCTACTTTAAAGAAGTTAAAACATAATAAAATTATTACAGTAATTGGAAGTGCCGGAGGCAGAGAAAAGCAAAAAAGATCCGCTATGGGCAAGATAACATCGCAATTATCCGATCATGTAATATTTACCATGGATGATCCAAGAAATGAAAACGTCTCTGATATTATTTCTGACTTAACCAAATTAATAGAAAAAAATAACTATGAGAAAGAAGAAAATAGAGAAAATGCAATCAAAAAATCTCTTACTATGGCAAAAGTCGGTGATGTAGTAGCGATACTTGGTAAAGGTCGCGATGAGTATATGGCTATAAAAGATAAAAAGGTTTACTATTCCGACTATGAAGTAATAAAAAATTTTTTCCAAGATAATGAAAAACATTAAACTTGACACAATTAAAAATGACATCTACAATAGAATTAGATTATGGTTTAAATATTGATAATATTTTAAATATATTCTAGAGTGGAGGAAAAGATGAATAAACAAATTGTTTTTTCCGCTTTACTAATTTTAATTGGATTAATTTTGGGCATTTTCCTAATTATACTTCTAAGTTATATTAGGAGAACAAAAACAACGAACAAAATAAAAGAAATGCTAGAAAAAGCTCGCAAAGAAGCAGAGAAAATAAAAAGAGAAGGAATTCTTGAACAAAAAGAAGAAACTCATCGTCTAAAACTTGAATTTGATAAAGAACTAAAAGAAAAAAAAGTTGATTTAAAGGAAACTGAAGATAGACTTTTACAACGTGAAAAGAACATGGATAAAAGAGATGAACTATATCAGAAAAGAGAGACTTTGTTAGACGAAAAGGAAGAACGATTAAATAATAAATTTGATGAAATTCAAGATGAAAAAAGTAAAGTAGAAGAACTAAAAAATGAACAATTGAAACTATTACAAGAAATTGCAAATTTCAGCAAAGAAGAAGCTAAAGAATTACTTATGGATGAAGTAAAACAAAATATGTCAAAGGAAGTAGCGACATATATAAAAGAGCAAGAACAAGAAGCTAAGATGTTGGCTGATAAAAATGCCAAGAATCTAATAGTAACAGCGATGCAAAGATATGCAGCTGATATTGCTAATGAACAAACAATCACGGTTGTCAATTTACCTAATGATGATATGAAAGGTAGAATTATTGGTAGAGAGGGAAGAAATATTAGGACAATAGAAGCTATTACTGGTGTTGATTTAATAATTGATGATACTCCAGAAGCTGTAGTCATATCAAGTTTTGATCCTCTACGCCGTGAAATTGCTAGATTAACACTAGAAACACTTATAAAGGATGGTAGAATTCATCCTACACGTATCGAAGAAATTTATGACAAAACTAGCAAGGACTTAAAACAAAAAATGATGGAATATGGTAATGATGCCTTATTCGAATTAGGTATAACAAAGATGGATACCGAATTAGTTGAATTAGTTGGTAAACTTCATTTCCGTACAAGTTATGGTCAAAATGCTTTAACTCATTCCATTGAAGTGGCAGAACTTGCAGGTGTCTTAGCTGGAGAATTTGATGAAGATGTTAACTTAGCTAAAAGAGCAGGCCTACTACATGATATTGGAAAAGCCATAGATCATGATTTAGAGGGAAGCCACGTAGAATTAGGTTCACAAATAGCTAAAAAATATCACGAGAATGAAGTGGTAATAAACGCTATTGAATCACATCATGGTGATACAGAAGCAACAAGTATCATTTCAAGTATAGTTGCAATTGCCGACAGTTTAAGCGCCTCACGTCCAGGAGCAAGAAACGATTCACTTGAAAATTATATTCAAAGACTATCACAATTAGAAGCTGTAGGTAACGAAATAGAGGGTGTAGAAAAATCCTTTGCTGTTCAAGCAGGTAGAGAATTAAGAGTAATAGTAAAACCTGAAGAAGTTGATGACCTAAAGGCTCATACGATAGCTAGAGAAATAAAAGAGAAAGTTGAAACAACATTAAAGTATCCAGGTACTATAAAAATAACAGTTGTAAGAGAAACACGAGCTCAAGAAGAGGCTAAGTAGTTTCTCTTTTTATAAAATGATTACTAAATTAATTACTATATTACAAGAATTAGATCTAGGTGATAATGACTTCTATAAATTTATTCCTGAACATACCAAAATAATAAGTGATGATTTAATAGATGAATTTGGAATTGACTTATGTGGCATCTATAAAAATGATTCGAAAGAAGTTAGTATTAGAATTCCTAGACCAAAAAATCATTATACTACAAGTATAGCTATACATGAAATAGGTCACCTATTTGATTACTATTTGAAACAAAAAATAGTAATGAATGAAAATACTTCTCTCTTATTTGAATTTACATATTTATATAAAGTAGGAGAATTAGAGTTATTAAAAAATAGAATAAGGGAAATAGAAAAAAATAAGACATCAGTCAAATATAAAAGCTTAATGGACATAAAAAAAGAAACTAAACAGTCTCTGTTTCGACTTTAGTTTCTTTTTTAATATCTAAAATTATTGGTAAAATAATAGGCTTTCTACCAGTTAACTCATTTATATAAGGAATTAACTCTGCAGTCAGACAAGATTTAATACTTGCAAATGTTGAATGAGTATTTTTTAGTTGTTCTTTTACTATTTTATCAGCATACATTTCTATTTTTTTCAATAGTTCCTCATTTTCATTTATTTGTATAAATCCACGAGTAGTAATATTTGGTCTGATTAGTAATTCATGTTTTTTCATGTCTACATTAACTATTACTACTAATATTCCATCATTAGCCATTATTTTTCTATCACGTATAACTGCTCCACCAATTTCACCAATTCTGTTACCATCTACATATATATCAGCACCAGGCATGCTCTTACCTTTAGTAATAACATGATTAACTAAATCAAGGGAATCTCCATTTTTTAGTACAAAAGTGTTTTCCTTAGGAATACCACATTCAATTCCCAAATTAGCATGATGTTTTAACATACGATAATCACCATGGAAAGGCATTAAATACTTAGGCTTAATTAACCTAATCATTAATTTTAACTCCTCTTCATTAGCATGTCCTGAAGTATGAAGACCACTAAGAGATTTATTTGTATAAACAGATACACCGTTTAAACATAACTTATTAATGATCTTTGAAATACTTAAAGCATTACCAGGAATAGTACTTGATGAAAAGATAACTATATCATCTGGTCTTAATTTTACATACTTGTGATTACCATTAGACATACGAGAAAGTGCTGCCAAAGGCTCTCCTTGAGAACCAGTACACAAAATAGTAACATCTCCAGGCTTATAATGGCTAAGTTCATCTGGTGAAATTAATAGTTCTTTGTGATCTATATAACCACCTTCGATTGAAATTTTAATATTATTTTCCATACTTCTACCAAACACACATATTTTTCTATTGTGTTTATAACAAGTTTCAAAAATGTGTTTTACACGATAGATATTGGAAGCAAAAGTGGCAATAATTATTCTTTGTTGTGGATAAAGATCAAACATTTCGTTCAAAGCACTGTCAACTTTAGATTCACTTGTTGAAAATCCTTCATTTAAAGCATTAGTAGAATCACTAATTAGTAAATCAACTCCTTCATGCCCAAGAGTAGCCATTTTATATAAATCAGCCATTGGCCCAATTGGAGTAAGATCAAATTTAAAATCACCTGTTGTTACAATTCTACCATCAGGAGTAGTAATACAAATACCATGTGAATCAGGTACTGAGTGAGTAATTAAGATAAATTCTACTTCAATTTCTCCGAACTTTAATTTAGTATCATCGGTATAAGCATATAAATTATCATATCTAATATTACGATCCCCTAGTTTAACTGCTATTAACTCTTTTGCATGACGAGGAGCATAAATAGCAGGTATATTAATACTCTGTAATAAAAAAGGTATACTACCAATATGATCTTCATGTCCATGTGTAATTAATAACGCTCTAATTTTCTCTTCATTTTCCTTTAAAAAAGTAAAATCAGGAAGTACATAATCAACACCCATCAATTCACTTTCTGGAAAACTTACCCCGGCATCAATAATAACGATATCGTCACCATGCATTACACAATACATATTTTTGCCGACTTCACCTAAACCTCCTAAAACAACAATCTTTGTTCCACTAGGTTTGTTTTTTATCATAAAATTTTATATTCTCCTTTCTACGTTCAATTTAATATGTAAAAGAACTAACCGCATACATTATACTATATAATTAATATTTTGTCTATCACAATAATAATTCTTGAGTTCGTAAAGTAAATTTTTAAACCATAACTAACATAATGGCTCAAGAGATAATATTTCTTTATTTAATGAACGAGCATATTCTATTTCTTTCTTTGTAGATTCTCCAATATACCCATTTACATTTACAACATAAATGGCATCACTTATTTCAATCTTTTTATAATGAAGTTTACTTAACCTTTCTAACTCAAAATCAGATAATTTCTTATTTTGTGGAAAATATACACATTGAATAGCAACATCCCCATTTAATTCTAATTCACAAGCTATGTCTATCATTTCATTTTTAAATCGCATACTTCCACATAGTGTTATTATTTTCATTATATTTACCTCCAATAATATTTATTCTAGCATATATTTATCTCCTTTGCGAATTGAAGTAATAATTAAAAATATTTTAATATTTAACTACTTTGTGTTACAATAAAATAAACAAAATTAAAGGAGACATAAGATGGGATTATTTAATAAAATAAAAAACATTTTTAAAACAGAAAATATTGAAGAAAATGTTAGCGATATACCTGAAAAGGTAGAAAATAAAAAGAAGTCAGTAGAAGTCTATGAAAAAGGATTAACAAAATCACGAGAAGGTTTTGTAAGTAGATTAGCATCTCTTACTAATAAATATAAAAAGGCAACTGATGAATATTTTGACGAATTAGAAGAAATTTTAATTATGGCAGATATTGGAGTAAATACAGTTACCAATTTCATTGAAAAATTAAGAGATAGAGTAAAAAATGAAAAAATAGAAAGTACAGAGGATTTAAAAGAAATAATTATTGATGAACTATTTATAATCTATGTTAATGAAGATGTTTTAGTAAACAAAATAAACTTTCAAGAAAATGGTCCAACCGTAGTTTTATTTGTGGGTGTTAATGGAGTAGGAAAAACAACTACAATAGGGAAATTAGCTCAAAAATTTAAAAATGAAGGTAAAAAAGTACTTCTAATTGCGGCTGATACTTTTAGAGCAGGGGCAGTTCTTCAGTTGGAAGATTGGAGTAAGAAAACTAATACTAGTTTTTATGGAAAAAGTCAGGGCTCAGATCCTGCCAGTGTTGTATATGATGGATTAGTAAAAGCTAAGGAAGAAAACTATGATGTTGTCTTAATTGATACTGCAGGAAGACTACAAAATAAAGTTAATCTAATGAAAGAATTAGAAAAAATAAACAGAGTAATTGGTCAACTTATTCCAGAAGCACCGCATGAAACATTACTAGTAATTGATGCCACAACAGGTCAAAATGGTATTAGTCAAGCTAAAAGTTTTAAAGAAATAACAAATATTACCGGAATTGTATTAACAAAATTAGATGGTACAGCTAAGGGTGGTATTGTTTTAGCTATAAAAGATGAAGTAAATATACCTGTTAAATATATTGGATTAGGTGAAGGAGAAAATGATCTTCAATCATTCGATATTGAAAAATATATTTATGGATTATTTAAAGATTTATAAAAGGAGTAAAATATGAAAAAGGACAAGACCAATAAAAAAAATAACAATCATATCTTTTTGTATTTACAAGCAATATTTTCATTAATAACAGTAGTATTAACAATAGTATATATACTAAATAAAAGTATTACAGGCTTTCTTCAATTATCATTAGGCCTAACCATTCTAATAATGGGATATAATAATTATAAAGTATATCATCGTAAATTTTTAACATTAGTTTACATTTTGGTAGGTGTAATTCTTATAACACTATCAGTAATTACTTTTTTAGGAGTATAATATGGAAGAATTTATTTATTATAATGAACTATATGATATATATAAACCACTCCTAACAATTAAACAACAACAATACTTTGAAGAATATTATTATAATAACCTTTCCTTAAGTGAAATATCAGAAAACTATGATATAAGCAGAAATGCCATTTCAAAACAAATAAATGTGATAAGAGATAAATTAAAAGGCTATGAAAATAAGCTCAATTTACATACTAAAAAGGAAAAAATATACAAAGCTTTAGAAAGTACTAGTGATCATGCAGTAGCAGAAATTATTAAAAATATTATTTAATAAAATGCTAGACACTAGTATTTTTTTTAGGAAAACTAATCTTGCTAAAACGGGGTACAAATAGTATAATGTTTACATAAAGAATAAGAAAGAGGGGAGTATACATGTTTGACAAAATAGTATACATAAGTGATAAGTCAGCAAACGTTAAACTAAGAGATGATGCTGATATAACTTTTAATTTAATGAATCTACATGTAATCTTCGAGGATAGTGAAAAAAAAATTTTAGGCGAAGTAGATGATTTAGAAGATAATATAGTAAAAATAAGATTTTTAGGTGAAATAAGAGACGGGAGACTAATCGGTGGAACACTACGTAAACCAACTCTTGATGCCACTTGTCGCGTTATTAAAGAAGAAGAAATACCTTTAATAACAGGAGAAGATAAATATGGAAATATGCTTTTAGGAGCTAGTCCATTTTATAATGATAGACCTGTATTTATGGATGTAAACGGTTTCTTCAGTAATCATTTTGCCATTTTTGGTAATAGTGGTTCTGGTAAGTCTTGTGGTGTATCTAGAATATTTCAAAATATGTTTGAAGATGAAAGACTCTTCCCATATAAATCAAATATAATTATGTTTGACTCATCAGCAGAATACTATAATGCCTTTAAAAATCTTTCTAGTATCAACTCAAACTATAATTACCGCTTTATTTCTACCAATGAAATAGATCCCTATGCTGAAAAACTTCGTATACCTATATATTTACTTAACGAACAAGATTTAGCCCTTCTTTTAAATGTAACAAATCATTCACAACTTCCCATAATTGAAAGAATGTTAAAATTAGCTCGCATATTTTCACAAGAAGAAGTAGACGCTAATGCTTATAAAAACCATTTAATAGCCAAGGCAATTATGGCTATACTATATACTAATCAAACCGCACCAAATAAGAGAAATGATATATTTTCTATCATCGCTTCATGTTCAACACCTGAATTTAATCTCGAAAGTACAATCCAAGGAGTTGGTTATACTAGAAAATTCCGTGAGTGTTTCTTAATTGATCAATTTGGTAACTTTACTGAAAGTGTTTTGATGACAGAATATCTTAATAAATTTATTAAAGAAGAATACGATAATTACGAGCCAGAAGGATCTGTTTTCTATACCTTAGATACATTAGAGAAAGCGCTTAACTTTACTTTGATTAGTGAAGGTTGGTTAAGAAATGAAAATACATATGGTGACTCAGTTACAATAAAAGTAAGATTACATTCTCTAATAGTCGGTCAAAATGCAAAGTATTTTGATTATCCAAGTTTTATAAATCTAGAACAATTCATTTCGTCATTACTAATAACTAATGGTCGTAAATTCCAATTTGTAAATATTAACTTAGATGATGTTGATGATACTTTCGCTAAGGTTATTGTTAAAATATATTCCCGTTTAATATTTAGTTTTGCTAAAGGGTTATCTAATAGGGCAAGCATTCCATTTCATTTAATTGTTGAAGAGGCACATAGATATATTCAAAATGATACAGATACTTTCCTAATTGGTTATAATATATTTGATCGTATAGCTAAAGAAGGACGTAAGTATGGTGTTATTTTAGGATTAATTACTCAAAGACCTGTTGAAATGAGTGATACCGTTATTTCCCAATGCTCTAATTTCTTGATTTTCAAGATGAATCACCCTGCGGATGTTGATTATATCAAAAAGATGGTTCCAAATATTAGTGATGAAATTGTTGAAAAACAAAAGACGCTTCAAGCTGGAACATGTCTAGCTTTCGGAATGGCTTTTAAAATTCCATTAATAGTCAGACTAAAAATGCCTGATCCAGCACCTAAGAGTGGTAACTGTGATGTTGTAAAAATATGGGATGGCAATGGTAATAAAAAAGCAGAGCCTAAAAATCCAGAACCAGAAACAAAGGTAGAAATACCAAAACAACAAGTAAATAGTCCAACATTTATATCAAACACTCCTGATGGAGCAGGACGAATTCCAACTGCAGTTCCAGATTTAAATAATAAAGCTCCTAATATGATGGAACAGGTAAGTACTAACATTCCTGAACAAAATCCGGTAAAACAAAGCGAGGAGCAACCATCAAAATTTATTGATATTCCAGCTATGCCAGCCAATAATACAAACGAACAAGTACCACAAAACAAAGATTTAAATCCACAACCTTCACAGCTAAATAATAATGATGTTATGCATCCATATAATAGTGTTCAAAACTACAATGCAAATGTAGATGATGGCGCACTAAATCCAGAGTCTACATATATTCCAACAAACGATACAATAGTAAGTATCCCTGGGGCTCAAAGTTTCTTAAATACAGAAACAAGTTTAAAACCTAACATTACTTTAGGAGAACAACAACCACAAATAATAATCCCAGCCGGTCAAAATGTTAGTCCTAACCTAATGGAGGGATTTGGAAACATTAAGGTTGTTACGGAAGATAAGTAATAAAATCTAAAGACTAGTCAAACTAGTCTTTTTTCTGTATAATAATTATCAGGTGATAAAAATGTTTGAAAACTTAAGTGATAGATTACAAAATGCAATACACAAAATTAAAGGATATGGAAAAATAACTGAGGATAATATCAGCGAAGTAATGAGGGAAGTTCGTCTTGCTCTATTAGAAGCCGATGTAAATTATAAAGTAGTTAAAGAGTTTACTAATAATGTTAAAGAAAAAGCTTTAGGAGAAGAAGTACAAAGAAGTATTAATCCAGGAGATTTATTTGTAAAAATAGTAAATGATGAACTTATTGAATTACTT
>ERZ809146.6-NODE-6-length-139994-cov-47.599497_pt1 | contig 139994 bp, 154 predicted proteins | sample MGYA00520794_ERZ809146 | MGnify/ENA primary metagenome ERZ809146 (study PRJEB31570, sample SAMEA3212995) | Homo sapiens | biome: human-gut; feature: human gut; material: fecal | place: Sweden | collected 2011 ... | reverse complement strand
CCGTCGTTTGATGTCAAGCGATGGCTGAAGTTGGTAGATTTCCATATCTAGCCGATTTTCGGAAAGGATTTCATTGTATTTATTTTTTTAAGTTGATTCAAGCCCGACAGGAAGCAGCAACGCTCTCCTATCGGGCTTTGATTATTGTGTAAAGAAGAGAAATTCAAAAAAAATATGAAAAGGCTTGCAAGTTTCGGAATATTGGCGTATATTTGCAGAAAAAAAAAGAAAGGCTTATGAAATATTTGGATCCTAAGGCCGATTTGACCTTCAAAAAAGTGTTTGGCGAACATCCCGAGTTGGTAAAAAGTTTGCTTAACGCCCTTCTTCCTTTTAAGAGTGAGGAAGAGGAAATCACTTCTGTGACATATCTTACGCCTGAAATGGTTCCCCAGACACCCACACGAAAATATAGTATAGTGGATGTGAGATGCGAGGATGCCCAGGGACGTCAGTTTATTGTAGAAATGCAGATGGTTTGGTCTGCGGAGTTTAAGCAGCGAGTTCTCTTCAATGCTTCCAAGGCATATGTAAAGCAGCTAAACAGGGGAGAAGATTATTCTCTTCTGAAGCCAGTTTATTCTCTCAACTTGGTTAATGAAGTATTTGAGCCTGAACTGGATGATTATTACCACTATTACCATCTTGTACATGAGGAACATACCGAAAAAGTAATTGATGGTTTGCATCTGGTATTTGTAGAGTTGCCGAAGTTTACGCCTCATACGTTTACAGAGAAGAAAATGCAGGTTTTATGGCTTAGGTATCTGACAGAAATTGATGAGAAAACGAAGGAAGTTCCGGCAGAACTGCTGGCAAATCCGGAGATTGCCAAAGCCGTATCAGAGATTGAAGAATCAGCCTATACCGAGGAGGAACTTCTGGGTTATGATGAATTCTGGGATATGGTGAGCGTAGAGAAGACGCTTGCCGGCAGGTTGGAGCGTTTGACGAAGGCTAATGATGATACAGAGGAGAAACTTAAGGCAACCTCTAGTCAGTTGGAGGCAACCTCTAGTCAGTTGGAGGCAACCTCTAGTCAGTTGGAGGCAACCTCTAGTCAGTTAAAGGAAGCTGAGAAGCAGAGAAAGGAAGCTGAGGAGCAGAGAAAGGAAGCTGAGGAACAGAGAAAGGAAGCTGAGGAGCAGAGAAAGGAAGCTGAGGAGCAATTAAAAAAAGCTAATGAGGAAAAATTGCAATCAGCCAAAAAACTTCTACAGGCTGGAGTATCAGCTGATATTGTGGCAAGTACTCTTAACTTAAGCATGGATGAAATAAAAATTCACTAACTTTGCATCAGATATATACATTAGAATTCTTTACAAACAATAAAATGGAGAATAAAATAACGACAATGGAGCGGGGAATGCAGCGACGCACCGAACTGCTCCTGGGAAAGGATAATCTTGAGAAAATTCAGAAGGCAAGAGTGCTCATCTTCGGTATCGGAGGAGTAGGATCATGGTGCGCAGAAGGACTCCTGAGAAGCGGCGTGAGAAACATCACAATCGTAGACAGCGACAGGGTATGCGTAACCAACTGCAACCGCCAGCTGATGGCTACAAGCCGAACCATAGGCGAAGTGAAGGTAGAGGCGCTGCGCAACCGACTGCTCGAAATCAACCCTGATGCCAACATCACAGCCTATCAGAAAATATATCAGGCAGAAACTGCCGATGAATTCCACATGGAGCAATACGACTTCATCATCGATGCCATCGACTCGCTGAAGGATAAGGCTGACCTCATTCTGCGTGCCACTGCCCTGCCTAAGGAAATCACCTTTATATCTTCTATGGGAGCTGCCCTGCGCACCGACCCATTCATGGTAAGAAAATCTGAATTCTGGAAGGTGGATGGAGACCCGCTGGCAAGAGCACTGCGAAAGAAATTCAAGAAGAACAAAACCTTCCCACGACGAAAATTCCAGTGCGTATACAGTGAAGAAAAACCGATGCAGAACCAAGGGGTGAACAAAGCATGCGGCACGGGCGGATGCCTATGCCCGAAAGCCAAACTCATTAGCGGAGAGAGGGGTACCGATACTGCCGTATATGATGCTCCGGGCGACCAGCAACTGGTAGAACACGAATGGTGCTCTACTAAGGCACAGATCAACGGTTCGCTCTGCCACATCACCGCAACCTTCGGAATGGCTATCGCAGGAATGGTCATCAACCACATCATTGAATAACTGTTTCATGTCCCAAAAAGGATAATATTTAATTTAAATAAGAGAAGAAAAATGAAAGAAAAAGCAGAAAGTTCAGTAGCCTGCAATCATCACAGAGTAGGCTTCCTGGGATTGCTCGTTACATTAGGCATTGTATTCGGAGACATCGGAACATCACCTCTCTATGTGATGAAGGCTATCCTGCATACGGGCGAAAGCATCAGCGAGAGCACCATCCTGGGCGCACTGTCATGCATCATCTGGACACTCACCCTCCAGACCACCATCAAATATGTATGCGTGGCGCTGCGTGCCGACAACAATGGCGAGGGAGGCATCCTCGCCCTCTATGCCTTGCTGCGCCGACTCAAGAGCAAGTGGATTTACCTACTGGCCATCATTGGCGCAAGCACCCTGCTGGCAGACGGAATCATCACCCCTGCCATCACCGTGACCACAGCCATCGAAGGACTCGAAAGCATCAGTCCCAACCTGCCAGTTATCCCCATCACCCTTGCCATCATCACCATCATCTTCTTCGTGCAGCGGTTTGGCACAGAGAGTATTGGCAAATCGTTTGGCGTATTTATGCTGCTATGGTTCCTGCTGCTGGGCGTGGTGGGAGCTTTCAGCATCACGTCTTACCCATTGATACTGAAGGCTTTCAACCCCTATTATGCTGCCATGCTGCTGGCGAAATCGCCTGAATGGTTTCTGATTCTGGGTGCCGTATTTCTCTGTACTACCGGTGCAGAGGCTCTCTATTCCGACCTGGGACATTGCGGCAGAAAGAACATCGCCATCAGCTGGGGCTTCGTAAAGACCATGCTCATTCTCAACTATCTGGGACAGGGAGCATGGGTGCTGAATCATGCAGATACGGCGCTGGCTGTGAATCCGTTCTTTGCCATCATGCCGCAGAGCATGCTGTTCTTCGCTATCATCATGGCCACGGGTGCGGCAATCATTGCGAGCCAGGCACTCATCAGCGGAACCTTCTCCATATTGAGCGAAGCCATGAACCTGCACTTCTGGCCGCGCATGCGAATCAAGCATCCTACCCATGTTAAGGGGCAGCTCTATATCCCGATGATCAACTTCGCCATGTACATCGGCGTGGTTCTCATCATCCTGCTCTTCCGCAACTCCTCGCACATGGAGGCAGCCTACGGACTCGCCATCACCATCACCATGCTGATGACTACCCTGCTGCTCGGTTTCTACCTGCACAGCAAGGGAGTGGCACGGATTTTCACGATGCTGTTTATGGGCGCATACTGCATCATCGAAGCCATCTTCCTGACTGCCAATCTGTCAAAGTTTCTTGCAGGTGGATGGTGTACGATGCTCATTGGAGGAATCCTGTTCCTGATGATGTACGTGTGGGTGAAAGCCATGAAGATACGCCGCCATTATATCAGCACCAAACCGCTGGATGATTATTATCAGATTATCTCCGACATCAAGGCCGACGAGAGCATCCCTAAGTACGCTTCCAACCTGGTTTATGTGAACCACGCCAACAAGGAAGGTGCCGTAGATGACAAGTTGCTCTACTCCATCATCAACAAGCAGCCGAAACGTGCAGACCATTACTGGCTTATCAACATGGAGTTTGTTGACACACCTGATACGCTGGAGTACAACTGCGAGACCCTGATTCCCGACACCCTCTACAGCGTAACCATGCACATTGGTTTCCGCATAGAGCCTAGGGTGAGTCTCTATCTGCGACAAGTAGTGGAAGATCTGGTAACAGACGGAAAGGTAGATTTGCAAAGCACCTATCCTTCGCTGCGCAAATACGGAATTCCGGGCGATTTCCGATTCATCATCATTCACCGCGTATATTACCCGGAGAGTTCAGATAATCGCCAACAGAACCTGCTGATGAGTATCTACGCTCTTATCAGCAAGATAGGTATTGACGAGCCTAAGGCATTGGGCCTCGACACTTCCATGGTAGTGGTAGAAAGAGTGCCGCTCATCATCAACCATCCGGTCATTAAGGACAAGGTCATTAAGGTCATTAAGGATTCTGAAACATCACAAAGCAGACAATAAGCAAAAAGGCGAGGCGCTTTCACAAGCTCCCCGCCTTTAACCTATTAGCTAGAAGATTATAGCTAACAACTAACACAAAACCTTATAACTATTTTTCAAATCTTAATCGTTATTTGAACCTATGAACGAACATTATTTTTTATTAGAGGATAGTCTTAACAGCCTCCAGCATGCCCTTCTCCTGAATAAGGTCAAGATCTTTCTTAACCAACTCGGTAAGGCCAGGAACTGTCTTGTTCAAATCCTCGTGCCAGATATAGTCGAAGCCCAATACGCCCTCAGCTACCTTCTGGGTATCGCCGGTAGCCCAAAGCTCGGTGAGCTTGTCCATAATCTTCTGGTCATCGTTTGGCTGGATAGGAGCACCATCCTCGCGAACACCACCCTTATAGTAAGTGATGATAGCAGCGAGACCGAATACCAAACCCTGTGGCAACTCGCCCTTACGCTCAAGATAAATCTTGACACCAGGCAGGTCGCGAGTCTCAAACTTAGGGAATGAGTTGAGCATGATGCTGGTTACCTGATGATCTACGAATGGATTCTCAAAACGCTCCAATACGTCAGAAGCAAACTTCTGCAGCTCATCCATTGGGAGGTTCAGCGTCTGCATCAACTCCTCGAACTGTACCTTGTGGATGTACTTGCCCAATACCGGGTGCTCGCAGGCATCGCGAACAATGTTTACACCGCTGAGGTATGTAACAGGGCTCAATACGGTGTGAGGACCATTCAGCAGGGTAACCTTACGCTCGTGGTATGGCTTCTCATTATCTGTGATAAGCACGTGGAGACCTGCCTTATGAGCTGGGAACTCCTCCTGCATCTGCTCTACTGTCATATTTTCTGCCTTCTCGATAACCCAGAGGTGGAAGCTTTCTGCCTTAACTACGAGGTTGTCCTTGTAGCAAACCTTCTGCTGAATCTCCTTGATGGTATCGCGTGGGAAACCAGGAACGATGCGGTCTACCAATGTAGCGCAAACGTAGCAGTGGTTGGTGAACCACTCCTTGAAGCCCTCGTAATCAGCACCCATATCGCCCTTCCAGAGCTCGATATACTGATAGATACACTCCTTGAGGTGGTGACCATTGAGGAAGATCAGCTCACATGGCATCAGGATCATACCCTTGGTTGGGTCGCCCTCGAAGAACTTGTAGCGGTGGAACAAGAGCTGAACCAACTTGCCTGGATAAGAAGCTGCAGGAGCATCTGTAAACTTGCAAGAGTCATCGAATGCGATACCAGCCTCTGTAGTGTTAGAGATGATGAAACGCATCTCTGGCTGCTCAGCCAAAGCCATGAAAGCCTGGTTCTGAGAATATGGATTCAGTGCACGGCTGATAACGTCGATACGATCCAATGTGTTGATAGCCTGGCCGTTCTCCTTACCCTGAAGGTTTACGTGATAGAGGCAGTCCTGCCCGTTCAGCCAGTCAACCATACCACCAGCCAATGGCTGAACTACAACGACAGAACCGTTAAAGTCGGTCTTCTTGTTCATATTCCATACAATCCAATCTACGAATGCACGGAGGAAGTTACCTTCACCAAACTGAATGATTTTCTCTGGAGCGACGCTCTTAGGAGCAGTGCGCTTGTTTAATGCTTTTAGCTCTTTCATGATTTGTTTATTTTGTCTTTATTATTTTACTTTCCGTTTTAAATTCCAATCTATTCATCAGATTGTTTTTTTCTGAGTGCAAAGGTAGTAAATATTTCGTTTGATTGTTCCAAAAACAGCGAAAAACTTCACGCAAACCTTTACGTTCCTCACCGGTTCTATACCTTATCATATATAGAACTGCGCAGGCACAAAATAAAGAAGTAGGGATTTTCCCCCACCCCTTTAGGGGAAATCCCGACCGTGGAAGCAAAAAACATCGTATCTTTGCACCAAAAAAAGAAACATGAAGTATAATAATTTAAAGATATACGATTATGAAACGAATGATAATAGCTCTGGTAGCCATGTTCATGATGACATTCACTACCGCTTCTGCAATGAGTTATGAGCAGGCAAGACAGCAGGCTCTCTTCCTGACAGACAAGATGGCTTACGAGCTCAATCTTACGGAAGACCAGTATGAGGCAGCTTACGAGGTGAACCTCGACTACCTGATGAGTGTAGATACATACGATGACCTATATGGTGCTTACTGGCGCCAGCGCAATATGGATTTGAGCTATATCCTGCTCGACTGGCAGTATAGAACATATCTCAATGCCACCTATTTCTACCGTCCGCTCTACTGGAATGCGGGCTACTGGCACTTCGGCATCTACGCCCGCTATCCGCGCCGCGACTATTTCTACTTCGGTTGCCCTCACTTCTACGTATCTTACCGTGGAGGTCATAGCTGGCGAGTAAACGGAAACAGAAGCTGGTATCACGGAAGAAGATTTGGCGGCCCTCACCCAGGAGGACATCCTAGAGTAGGTATGAGAGACGGATTCAACCGTGGTGATTACGGCAGAGGAAGATCTTTCGGAAATCTGAACCGCGAGAACAGACCTCAGATGAACCCAAATCGTGGTTTCGGTAATGCAAGCCGCCCTAACAACAACGCTGGCTTCGGAAACAGCAGCCGCCCTCAGAACGGAGGCTTCGGAAATAACAACGGAGGCTTCGGCAACAGCAGCAACCGGGGCTTCGGCAACAGCAACAGTCGCCCTAACCGCGGTTTCGGCAGCAGCAACAGCAGCACTAGCAACAACCGTGGTTTCGGAAACAACAGCCGTGGTTTCGGAAACAGCAGCTTCGGAAGCGGAAGAAGTAATATCTTCGGGGGCAACCGCAGCAGCATGAGCCGTTCATTCAGCAGCGGGTCTGGCAACCGTGGCGGCGGATTCACCCCTCGCTCTTCTACACCAAGCAAGAGCAATGGCGGTGGAAGTTTCGGACACAGAAGATAAGAAAAGAGAAAGAGTTATAATTTCAAGTTTATAAAGACAGAGAGTTAAGAAAAATCAAGTACAAAAAATGGGAATTTGCATCGGTTCATACCATTCGCAAATTCCCATTATTATTTTATCAACTTTCAGTAAAAGTTTTACTCCAATCCGAAGAGCGATTTCAAACCGCCATCTACGCCCGAGAATCCCATGAAGGCGAGGCTGAGGAGCGCTGCAGTTACCATGACGATAGCTACGCCCTGCATGCCCTTAGGAATACGAACCAAAGCCTGCTGCTCGCGAATGCCGGCAAAGACAATGAGAGCCAGGGCAAAGCCGAGAGCGGTAGAGAAGGCGTAAACCACGCTCTCAAGCAGATTGTAATCCTTCTGGATAACCAGGATGGCTACACCCAGCACGGCACAGTTGGTAGTAATCAGAGGCAGGAAGATACCGAGCGCCTGATAAAGTGCAGGAGAAACCTTCTTCAGGATAATCTCTACCATCTGAACCAAGGCTGCAATCACGAGGATGAACGCCAGGGTCTGGAGATATTGCAATCCGAACGGATCGAGTACATACTTCTGAACACACCAGGTAATGATGGTTGCCAGGGTCAAGACAAAAGCGATGGCACCACCCATACCGATAGCTGTATCAACTTTCTTCGATACGCCCAGGAATGGACAGATACCGAGAAACTGCGACAAGACGATGTTGTTGACGAATATCGCAGAGATAAATATCAATAAATATTCCATAATTTCTATTTTATTTCATTGATTTGAAGCGATGCCTACGCTTACTTCTTCACCTTATTAAATATAGCAATGATGTAACCTAAGGTGAGGAAAGCTCCAGGAGGCAGGATGAACATCAGTATGTTGGTAGTCTCCGGCAACAGAGTGATACCGAATACACTACCTGCACCGAGTATCTCGCGGGCACTACCCAGGATGGTCAAACCGAGGGTGAAACCCAAACCGCAACCAATGCCATCGAAGAGGCTGGCAATAGGCGAATTCTTGGCAGCAAAGCTCTCTGCTCTACCCAGGATGATACAGTTTACTACAATCAGCGGAATATAAATACCCAGCGCCTGATTGATGCTGTCGGGAGCATAAGCGCTCATCAACATCTGAAGGATGGTTACGAAGGCTGCAATCACTACGATGAAAACAGGGATGCGAACCATATCCGGGGTAATCTTCTTGATACAGGAAATAACAAAGTTGGTACAAATCAGCACCGCCATGGTAGCCAATCCCATAGAGAGACCGTTGATGGCGCTGGTTGTTGTAGCCAAAGTAGGACACATACCGAGAAGCAACACGAAGGTTGGATTCTCCTTGATGAGTCCGTTCATCAAAATCTTAACATTACTCATATCGGTTTATCCTTTCTTTTCGTTATGTTCAACTTTAGATACACCACTCTCTGCATCTGCTTTCTGAGATGCACCGCTCTCGCCGTCAACATCCTTCTTGGCATAAACGGCATAAGCCTGGTTGATAGCCTTGAGGAAGGCGCGGCTGGTAATGGTAGAAGCGGTGATGGCGTCTACTGCATTGCCACTCTTATCGTCCTTAGATACGTGGAGGTCGCCATCCTTTGGAGTCTTACCGATGATGCTACTCTTTCCGTCCTTCTGGAACCAGGTAGCAGCCTTGGCGCCCAGACCCGGAGTCTCTGAAGCCTGAAGCACGGTATAACCCATAATCTTGCCCTCGGTATCGAAACCTACGAGCACCTTCAGATCGCCACCGAAACCACCGGTTGTACTCTCTACGGCAGCACCCAGCTGCTTGCCGCTCTTGTCTGAGCACTTATGTATGGTGAAAGAGAATTCCTTACCGCCAAACTCCTGCTTCACCTCTTCAGGCTCAGCCACCTGGAGTTCTTCAGTACCCATCACGCTCTTGATACCGGCAGCCAGACTCTGTGCAGCCTTCTCGGCGATAGGACCAGATGTAAGATGATTGATATATGCAAGAACAGCACCTACGATGAGCGCTACGCCCACCAGCACAAGCACCATGTTCTTTAATGATGATTCTAATTTCTGCATGTCTCTGTCCTCCTTATTTCTTAGCAGGCTTCTCACCGAAGCGCTTTGGTTTAACGTATGTGTTAATAAGAGGTGTGAACGCATTCATGATAAGAATGGCGAACGACATACCTTCCGGATAGCTACCCCAGTTACGGATGATGACAGTCAGCAGACCGATGCATACACCGTAGATGAGCATGCCCTTGTGGGTCATCGGAGAGGTTACATAATCAGTAGCCATGAAGATGGCACCGAGCATCAGACCACCACTGAAGATGACAGCCAGAGGATTGGCATAAACAGGATTAGCCAAATGCATCAAACCGCTGAAAACGAATACGGTAGCGATGATGCTGACTGGAATATGCCAGGTAATGACCTTCTTCCAGAGCATGTAAGCCAAACCGAGCAAGAGCGCAACGGCACAAACCTCACCGGTAGTACCGGCACCGAAAGTATCGCCTGTAGCACCGAAGAGCATGCTCATCGCATCAGGCAACTGGTTGAGAACAGAAGCATCGCCCGTCTTGATGGCGGTCTTCATGATAGCCAGCGGAGTAGCACCCGTTGTAGCATCGGTATAGCTGAGCATCTGTCCAGCCACTGGCCATGAAGTCATCTGGGCAGGGAAGCTGACGAGCAGGAAGCAACGGCCTACCAAAGCGGGATTGAAAGGATTGTTACCCAAACCGCCGAAGCTCATCTTACCTACACCGATGGCAAACAGGGCACCGATGATGATGATCCAGAGAGGAAGGTTACTTGGCAAGTTCATGCCGAGCAAGAGACCGGTGATGATGGCAGAACCATCGAGCAAGCTGGTCTCCTCCTTCAGGAGATATTTTGTAATTGCCCACTCAAAGAAGACGCAGGCTGCCACAGAGGTGAGCAGAACAACTGCTGAACCCAAGCCGAAGAAATAGAAAGATGCGAGGATGGCAGGCACGAGAGCGATAATCACTCCGTACATGTTCTTCTCTACGCTCTCATTTCCATGAGCGTGTGGCGATAATGAAACGATTAATTTTCCCATTTTATCTTTTAAATTCTTTCTTAAATGAAATTCATTCTTGACGTGAACGCTTACTTCTTAGCGTTGCGAGCTCTGATAATGCCCATTACCGCACCCTTACCATTGATAATATTATCGAGGATAGGACGATGTGAAGGACAGGTGAACTGGCATGAACCGCAGGCAATGCAGGATGTTACCTCCTCTGCCTCCAGGCGCTCATAATCCTTCACTACGCTCAAAGTAGCTAGCAAGTATGGCTCCAGGCCCATTGGGCAGGCATCCACACACTTGGCACAGCGGATACAGGGCTGAGCCTTCTTGCGATGAGCATCAGCATCGGTCAATACGGTGATTGAGTTGGTACCCTTGGTTACCGGTACATCGAGGCTGATTACAGCCTTACCCATCATCGGACCACCAGCCAATACCTTGTTGTCGCCCTCTGGCAAACCGCCGCAATTCTCTATCATCTGAGAGAATGGAGTTCCCATACGCACGAGGAAGTTGCCCGGGTTCTTCACCTGCTTGCCGGTTACGGTAGTATAGCGCTCGAAGAGAGGTTTATTCTTCATAACTGCCTGATAAACAGCGAAGGCAGTACCTACATTCTGAACAATTGCTCCAACGTTGACAGGGATAGCTGGAGGAGCAGGAACCTGACGGCGGATAACGGCATCCACCAGCTGCTTCTCACCTCCCTGAGGGTACTTCTTAGCCAGAGGTACAATCTCGATACGAGCGTCATTAGCTGTCTTTTCCTCGAAGAGTTTGATGGCAGCAGGTTTGTTATCCTCGATACCGATGTAGCCCTTCTCTACCTTAGCCGCCTTCATCAGGAGGTTCAAGCCAACGAGAATCTCATCGGCATGCTCCATCATCAGACGATAGTCGGCTGTGATATAAGGCTCACACTCTACACCGTTGATGATGACGCACTCAGCCTTGGCTCCTGGAGGAGGACAAAGCTTGATGAAGGTAGGAAAACCGGCACCACCCATACCAGTGACACCCGCTTCCTTGATGCGGTTTATGATTTCCTCTGGAGTAAGCTCAGTATGAGCCTCAAGCGTCTCGAGTTTATCAGAGCGGTCGATACTCTCCTCCCACTCATCGCCTTCTACATTAATGATAATGCAAGGCTTGCGATAACCGGTAGCATCAATAGATGTATCTACCTTGAACACAGTTCCTGATACGGAACTGTAAATAGGAGCACTCACAAAGCCACCAGCCTCAGCAATGAGTGTACCCACCTTCACCTTGTCGCCCTTGGCAACTACAGGCTTGGCAGGAGCACCGATGTGCTGACCAAGTGGGAAAATAGCCTGCTTAGGGAGAGGAGCTACCTGAGTAGCCATCTCGGCAGTAATCTTATTCTCTTCTGGGTGAACTCCACCAATTCTAAAAGTTCTCAAATTCATGATTATTCCTCCTTTTTCTTAACTGGGAAATTTACTTTTACGAGAGCACCTGTTGGGCATTCATCAACACACTTGGTACACATGCGGCACTTATTGAAGTCAACATAAGCCACATTGTTTTCGATGGTGATAGCATCAAACTTGCAGACCTTCTGACATTTACCGCATCCGATGCAAGCAACGCTACAAGCCTTCTTGGCAACAGCACCCTTGTCGTGGTTTACGCACTGAACGTAAACTCTACGGCCCTTAGGACCCTTCTTGCGGAGCTCGATGATATGACGTGGACAAGCGTTGGCGCAAGCACCACAACCCGTACACTTCTCTTCATCAACCTCAGGAATGCCAGTTTCAGGATTGATAGAGATTGCGCCAAACTGGCAGGCAGCCACGCAATCGCCACAACCCAGACAGCCGAACCCGCAGCCTGTTTCGCCAGCGCCACATGAATTCATAGCTGCACAAGTGTGCAAACCATCATACTCGGCAATGCGAGGACGATTCTCGCAAGTACCATTACAACGAACCACAGCCACCTTTGGCTCGGTATTGGCTACTGCCATACCTAAAAGGTCGGCTACCTTGCCCATCACGTCGGCACCACCTACCGGACACATCAGTCCATCGATAGAACCGGCATCAGCACCCTTCACCAGAGCTGCGGCCATACCAGAACATCCGGCAAAACCGCAACCACCACAGTTGGCACCTGGCAGAATCTCTCCTACCTGGCCCAAGCGAGGGTCTTCTTCGACGGCAAACTTCTTAGATACTCCGAAGAGAACCAGCGCTGCAATCAGCGCGATTGCTCCGAGAACCAAGACAGCAATCAAAATAAAATTCATAATTTTTTGTGTTTTGTTTTGTTATTTTCTTTGTTTTAAAATAAAGGCTCATCGCAGAAACCACAGGAGCACATCACGCACCCTATGTTTCTATAGAGAAGCTCAGCTTGTTTTTAAGTTTGTTTCTGAATAAGTAGAGCACCACATAGTATGGAATGAGAATGCCCAATGCCGAGAGCGCTGCGGCTCCCTCTGAGTGAGTAGCTTTCAGTACACCGACCAAAGCGATCACCATCAGTATCAGCGGCAAGAGATAGCCATAGAAACTGGCTCTGAAGCCTACAGCCGAATCAGCAGTCACCACCACGCTATCGCCTTTGTGGTAGAGAGACGCCTCTGAGGTAGAAACCTCAATCATCTTCTCTTTCGATTCAGATGCAGTACAATGAGCAGCCATCTTGCAAGCGCTGCAGGCTGACGACTGTACGATGCGAATGCACACACAACCTTCTTCTATGCTTTCTACGATGCCAGAATGTTTTATTTTGTTATTCATTTGTAATGTTGAGATTGCATTTTTGCAATTCAAGTGCAAAGATACTACATTATTTAGAAATGGCAAACAAAATCGAAAAGAAAATATAAAAAAAGAAGCGTAAACGTTATCTATACCCTGGAATCAGGCAGTTTGAGAACAAATTAAAAGCAAAAATGCTTTTTTTTAGCAACTTCTTTTGGTGATATCAATTTTTTATGTACCTTTGCATTGATTATTAAAGAATTGATATGGAAACATTAGAGCAAACAATCATGCAAGTAGAGCGCTTTATCAGAAAAGTGGCTCAAAAGTTCCCAGCGCCAGAATCTGACGACGAGACTTCTCAAATGACCGACATCCACGTAAGGGTTTCGCAAGACAGTGGCGAACTCCTGGCCTTTGACGACGATGACAACGAGATTACCCGCTGCGTTGTTGAGCAATGGATAGAAAACAAGGATGAAGACTTCTACGACGAGGTAGCAAAGCTGCTTCGCGATGTATTGCGCAAACAGTCTGATATCATAGATCATCTCGGCATTCTCAAGCCATACAGCTTTGTGCTCGAAGATGAGGATAAAGAGCATATTGGCGAGCTCTATCTTGCTGACGATGATACGATCATTGTAGGTGGTGACTTGATGGAGAATCTGGACAACGATCTGGATAACTTCCTGAACGACCTGCTGAAAGAATAAAAAATACAGGATGAAAGGACTACCCGCTCCCCCATCCCAACAAAATAAAAAACCGCTGCACTCTCTCCTATCGAGTACAACGGTTTTTCTGTTTTTAACGGTCTTTCCGTTTATATCATCTAACCAATCTAAAAAGAAATTTTCTTTTTCTTACCTTTACTTTCGTTTCCTACGCGGTCAAGAGCAGTTACTACATACACATATTTCTTGCCACTCACATAAGGGATGCGATAGAAATTATCATAAGTTACTGCCTGGAGTGCAGAAACATCATTGAGATTTACCTTAGCTCCTTTCTCAAAACGATAGATAGCAAAACGGTTCACCTGATCGCCCCACTTTTTCTTGCTAGCCTTAGGAGCCTTCCATACCAGCAGCGGACCTTTCTCGGTCCACATCAGCTTGACACCCTTTACCCCCTTTGGCGCCTTATTATCAAGGAAAGGCATAGAGGGTGGCAATGCTGGATACTTCCAATAATTGTTGCGGAGTGTATGTCCGATATTACCTACATTATCGGCAGCAGTCTGCGCATACCAGAGCACAGTGCCCTTCACATTATTCATCTGCTGATGCAAACGGTGCTTGGCAGGCAACTGATGACTGCGCGGATTGACTGGATCAGCAAACTTGGCTGTACGCTCTATATCTTCACCTATATATAATGGGCGGTTGCCAGCATGCTTATTCCACCAGGTTATGAGCGTCTTGTAATCGGCAGCACGATTGCCAATCTCCCAATAAATCTGAGGCACACAATAGTCTATCCAACCATTATTCACCCAAAGCAATACATCTGCATAAAGATCATCATAATTCTGGAGGCCGAAAGTTTCTGAACCATTAGGATCGGTACGCTTGTTGCGGTAGATTCCGAATGGAGAAACACCAAACTTAACCCAAGGCTTAACGGCATGAATGGATTCGCTGAGCTGCTTTACAAACCGGCTCACGTTATCACGGCGCCAATCACCTATGTTTCGCATGCCGCGCGACTGCTGGCGGAAGAGCTGCTGATCAGGAATCTGTCGTCCGGCCTCTGGATATGGATAGAAATAATCATCAATATGGAATCCATCAACATCATATCGGCTTACAATGTCCACAGCCACCTCGCAAATATAGTCGGCTGCAGCCTGCAACCCAGGGTTCAACAGCGTCAGCTTGCCATACTGAAAACAGAGATCAGGACGCCTCTTCACGATATTCTTCGGCGAAACCTGCTCATAGGAAGTTACGCTATGCTTGGCACGATAAGGATTAATCCAGGCATGAAGCTCCATGCCACGATTATGACACTGCTCTATCATCCACTGCAACGGATCCCAATAAGGAGAAGGAGCCTTTCCCTGCACTCCCGTAAGAAACTTGCTCCAAGGCTCTAAATCACTCTTATACAGAGCATCACACTCGGCTCGAACCTGAAAGATTATCGCATTCACGCCATCCTTCTGCAGTTCATCAAGCTGTCTGGTAAGCATCGCCTGGATCTGCTGCGTACTCTTGCCCAGATACTGTCCGTTAACGCACTGTATCCAGGCTCCACGAAACTCTCGTTTGTTCTGAGCCTTCATTGTTGCCGACGACATCAGCATCATTGCAACAACGAGCATCAAAATCGCTTTCAGTCTTTTCATCTGTTATCTGTTATTTATCAATTTCATTTTTTCCTTTTCATTCTACAGTTTGTTCTTCATCCCTCAGCTTCGGGAGTGAAATATGGTATCTTACAGCCAGCAATCGGATGGCACAGACCACACAGAAAGCTACAATCACCGTAATATAGAGGCTCACACCCAGATAGCTCAATCCCCAATAAGCCAAACCACCGGCGACACAAGCCATCGCATAAATCTCCTTTCGGAAGATGACCGGCTCTTCATTAAGAAGCACATCGCGGATAACACCGCCTGCAGCACCCGTGATACAGCCCATGATGATGGCTACCCAAAAGGAGAAACCACATTCGAGCGACTTCTGGATGCCCGCAATATTGAAAAGCGCCAAGCCCAAGGTATCAAACAGAAACCAGGTATTGTCAAGACGCTTAAGATAGCGGTGGCAAGCAATCACTACCAACTGCGCAAACAGCGTACAAATCAGGTAGATAGGGCTCAACATCCAAAACGGACGCACACCAAGCATCACATCTCGTATGGTTCCACCACCTATGGCTACAGCCACACCACAAACAAAACCGCCCAGCCAATCATAGTGCTTACTTGCAGCCAGACGAATGCCCGAAAGGGCAAAAGCAAATGTTCCAATGAATTCTATCACGCTATGAAGCGTGAGCACGAATTCAGGATCGCCATGTATCATCATTTTCTCGTATCAGTTAGTGTTCTAAATATCAATTTTTAATTATCCATATATCTATTCTAAATCACTAATTCTTGAATCTTTCTCCCCAACAGGTAACCATCCAGTTGTAGAGGCGCTCCTCGGAAGGCGAATGCTGCGCATGCCAGAAGCGGGCATCCTTCAATTCGTCTGGCAGATACTGCTGCTCTGTGAAATGTCCAGGATAATCGTGAGGATACTTATATCCGTCATGATAGCCCAAATCTTTCATCAGTTTGGTAGGAGCATTGCGGATGTGCAGCGGAACAGGCAGATTACCCGTTTGCCGTACAGTAGCCAGCGCATCATTAATGCCCAGATAAACACTGTTGCTCTTCGGACTCGTGGCCAGATACACCACAGCCTCAGCAAGGGCGATACGCGCTTCGGGCCACCCTATCTTCATCACCGTATCGAAGGCAGCATTGGCAAGCAGGAGTGCATTCGGATTGGCAAGTCCCACATCCTCAGAGGCACTAATCACAACCCTACGGGCTATAAACTGCGGGTCTTCTCCTCCTTCTATCATCCTCGCCATCCAATAAAGCGCAGCATCGGGATCGCTTCCGCGAATACTCTTGATAAAGGCTGAGATAATATCATAATGCATCTCACCCTGTTTATCGTAAGCCAGCGGATTCTGCTGCAACTGCTCTTCTACCATCTTGTCGGTAATCACAATCTCTGAAGATCCGGCAGATTCTACCACCAGTTCCAGGATATTGAGCAGTTTGCGGGCATCTCCACCACTATATCGCAGCAGCGCGCCCGTCTCTTCCAACTTAATATTCTTTTCTCTGAGTTCTACATCCTGCGTAATGGCACGATGCAGAAGCCCTTCAAGATCAGCCTTTTCGAGCGGTTTGAGAACATAGAGCTGACATCTGGACAACAGCGGCCGAATCACCTCGAACGAAGGATTCTCGGTGGTAGCACCTATCAGCGTAACAATACCCTTCTCTACCGCACCCAAAAGCGAATCCTGCTGACTCTTGGAGAAACGGTGAATTTCATCAATAAACAATATAGGAGAAGCCGAATTAAAGAATCTACCACTCTTTGCTCTTTCTATCACCTCGCGGACATCCTTTACGCCACTGCTCACCGCGGAGAGGGTGAAGAACGGCACCTTGATGGTTTGTGCCACGATTTGAGCAAGGGTAGTCTTGCCCACTCCAGGGGGTCCCCAGAGGATAAAAGAGGATATGCGCCCTGCATCAATCATCTTGCGCAGCACGGCCCCCTCACCTACCAAATGCTGCTGTCCTACATAGTCAGCAAGCGTGTGAGGTCTCATTCTTTCAGCTAACGGTTCACTCATAGTACGTGCAAAGGTAATGAAAAAAATCGAATTCCAAATAAAAAAGTGACCAAAAACACAAAAAAACAGCAAGAAAATTTGGATATATAAAAAGAAGTACTTACTTTTGCACACACAAACACAATTGAAGATGAATAAAGATAAAATATTAACACTGAAGAATGTTACTAAAAGTAGCATTTGGGAATTGCAGGAGAACGATGTGTTCCGTCTTTGGGAAGCAGCAGAAAAGGATGCTGACCTCAAGGATTACCAGAACAAGTATATCGCAGTGATCCGCAGCGCATTCGAAATGGAACCAGTGACGGTAGACCGTCCTGAAGTGATTGACAAACTGATGGCACGCGGCTTTAAGATTGGCACTTTCCGTATCAACGACAAGAAAGAAAAGTATGCCATCAAAAAGCGCCCTATCATGCGTGTTACTGATCTTACTTACGAAAATGTAAGTCACATCACCGCCAATAAGCTCATCGAACTCTTGGAGCGCAACTTTGGTGGTGGCTGGGAGAGTCTGCCTCAGAGCATCCAGGACATCATCGAAAGTAATTTCGACATCAGCACAACTACTCTTCCTGCTGACCGCCTGAAAAAGCCAGGAGGTCTGTACGAGAAAAAGCTCGCCGATGACTACGAAGTGCTCGTGGTACCAAAAGGTTCTTGGGTAGAAGCTATCTTTGCCAAGGAGAAGCCAAAGGTAGAAAAGGTTCGCATGAGATTCGATGATGAGAATGATTTGAAACGCAACGACGACCTGCTCGACCCAGACGAGGATGAAGACGAGGATGCACCAGAAATCGAGGATCACTACAACGATCCAGATGAGGATGACGATGCATTCGATGACGACAAGCTTACTGAGGAAAGCTACCGTACTACCTTCGAAGACCCGGAGAACCTCGGTCTTGATGATGCAGAAGACGTAGCCGACGATGATTATTAATTCAGTTTATACATTATTATAATATAAAGAGAAATGAACGCATTAATTGGATTTGTTGCATTGATCGCTGTGGGCCTCGTAGGTTGGGCGATTGCAGAATTTAAGTACAAGGCTTTCACTTTCACCCGTTCAGAAAAGGACATCGAGGAAGAGAAAGAGCTTGAAGAGCAGAAACGCGCAGAGGGTTTCAAGGAGATGAACATCCGCGACATCATGCGCAAAAACTCAACCAATGGTTATAACGCAGTAGGTTAGTATTATGTTAATTTACCTATGCTTATGATACAGTATATCATCATAGCAATCATATTGGCGGCATGCGTCACGTATGCCGCCATTTGTATCTACCGCTCCATCAAACAAGCTCGAGAGTGTAAAAACTATCAATGTTCAGGTTGCCCATTCGTTGAGAAATGCCAAAAGAACAAAAAGAAAGAGGCTACTCAACGGAAAGAACAAGAGTAGCTCTCATAAAAGAGCTGCTAAAACTACTTTTACTGTCATGCTACGAGGAAACCAGACAAAAAATAAAGCATTTCAGAACCCGTTCATTATGAGCAAGATACAAAGAAAGTGATTGTTTTAATTAAAAAAGTTGCATAAAAATTTGGTAGAACCAATAAAAAGTAGTACCTTTGCACTCGCAAATCAGAAATGATTATTCTACACAAGGTGTCTTAACCGAGCGGTTAGGTAACGGTCTGCAAAACCGTGTAGAGCGGTTCGACTCCGCTAGACACCTCATAAAAAAGGAAGTTCTTCAATAAGGACTTCCTTTTTTCATATCTACTCTCCCCCATTTTCATTCCTCATTTCTAGGTATTCATCAAAACCCCCATTTTTAGGTATTGCACAATTATAAAAATCTTCGTACCTTTGCAACCGTAAATGATAAACATCAGAACTGAGGTTATCCTACGAGTAGGAATTGCCCCTTGCCAAAAGCAATTCTGGTGAACGTTTGAAACTTTTAGATAATTGAGACAAAGATAGAAATTAAAATCTTGTTCGCTAATAGAAATAATTCATAATGTTTTTGTATAATATGAAAAGGGGTGCTTGTGAAAGTACCCCTTTTGTATATCAAATGTATACCTATACGCTTAGTTATCAGCACCTTATTTATACGAAAAAATAATTATCCGTATAATACCTGACGGATAGGTATACAATAGATATGTTGTAGTTTTGTTACTATTTTGTTACCGAAAATTTGCGAGTAACAAAAAAATTGCTTATCTTTGCAGCAGATTAATAAATGTAGGCTTATGGGAAGGAAGAAAACAATCGACAAGGAGCCAGTCACTATCAGATTCAAGGAACTTGCCAATGGAAACAAGAGTATCTATCTGGACATCTATATGGACGGAAAGAGGAGTTATGAATTTCTCAAACTATACCTCATTCCAGAGGTTGGCAGAGAAAGAGCGAAGGCAAGGGCGAAGAATGCTGAGACGATGGCTAGTGCGAATATCATCAAGGCTCAGAGGGTTCTCGACTTGAAGAACCGAAAGGCAGGAGTATTCAGCAGTAACAAAAACATGCGCTTGGTAGAATGGCTAGACATCGTGAAGGTTGCCAAGCAGAAGGCAAGTAGGTCGGATGAATCCAGCAAGACCATTGAGAATGTGAAGAAGCATATCATCAAGTTCTGTGGCGAGTCTACCAAGATGGTAGACATAGACAAGAAGTTTTGCATGAAGTGGATAGAGTATCTGAGAACAGCCACCAAGAGAGGTGGGCAGCCGTTCAGCGAAGTAACCAAGAAGGTATACCTTACTTGTTTTGGTACGGTTCTGAATCAGGCTGTCCGTGATGGTATCATACAGATGAATCCCCTATCGCTCATAGACCCAAGCTACAAGTTCGGGTCTCCTGAGAGCGAGCGAGTATACCTAGATATTGAGGAGGTGAAGAAACTGGCTGCAACGGAATGCTACAGCCAGCATACCAAGCAAGCATTTATGTTCTCATGCTTTTCCGGTCTTCGTATCTCGGACATCAGGAAGCTGAAATGGAGCGATATAGAAGAGGTGAAGAATCCTGACGGAACATCATCCCACCGCCTGACCAAGACGATGGAGAAGACTCAGCGAGTAGTAAGTTATCAGCTATCCAACGAGGCGATGAAATGGTTGCCTGAAAAGACGGAAGACGAACTGGTATTCTATGAACTATGCCAACAGCCAAACATCAACTATCATATTAAGGTATGGGCGAAGGCAGCAGGAATCAAGAAGAATATATCCTTCCATACTGCTAGGCATACCTTCGCCACCATGATGCTCACGCTGGGAGCCGACATATACACCACCAGCAAGCTGCTCGGTCACTCCCGAATATCCACTACTGAGATATACGCTAAGATTGTGGATAAGAAGAAGGATGAGGCGATGGGACTGATTGATAAGTTCTTCGATAAGGAATAAAAAAATCTCTGTAAGGTAGCCAGCCTTGCAGAGATTAAAAGTTAAACTATGTAATTTGCGTCTGATTTTCAGGAGAAAAGCGTAACTTTGCCTCATAAACATTAAAAATCAATGGCTTATGGATAAAGACAGAGAATTAGAATATTACAAAAACGGCTTTTACTTCTATCTTGTTTGGATAGGTATTGAGTCTTTCTTCTTGGGAACGTTACTAGCTGACAAACTTATAAACTAGTCCTACAAGTATCGTGACTACTGCTGCAATAACAGCTTTAATCGCATAATCTATGTAGGGGTGTTTAGTCTTAAATGAAGACTCCTTCTTTAGAGCCTTCACTTCCTCCTCATGTTCTTTCTTCAACGTACAACCATTCCAAAGGATTGGTATCTGGTTCCTTCCCTGCTTGGTAGCACTATACACCACCCTAGATTCTTGATTGCTAAAGGCATACCCACGATTAAGGTATTCGCTCTTCACCATCAGCATAGCAACATCTTCTTTCCAAGCATCATCAGGAGATACGTGGTCGTAAATGATACCCCATATCTCCTGCTCATACTCGGACTTATCTCGGATATTGTCCAGCAGCACATACAGTTTCTGTTCGTTAGTTATCTTTGCCATTATAAACCGAGTTTCTTTTTCAGAAAGCTACCAACAAAGGAAGCAGCCATAGCAGACACAGCAAAGTCACCAAATATAAATCCTTTGTTAGGTTCTACGAACTGGGATTCAACAGCAACCAACACAACCATACAGACAACAAAGGTAATCGCAATGGCAATATACCTAAACACCATCTTAGCCACCTTCTTGCTATCATCCTTAACACTTGAAGTTTCACCTTCTTTTCTGTTAACTCTCAATGAGGAATACATAAAATAAATTGCAGCTATCACTATGAATGCCACAAACACGTAAATAATTTCTTTTGGCATAATTTTATTTTTATAGTTGGGAAAATATTTTTTCCTAGTTGGGAAAATTATTTTTCTCCATTATAGTTCTTCTTTATTTCATCAGCTTCATACTCAGACTTCGGTAATGGAGTTCGCTTGTATTCATCCAGTATTGACTGCTGCTTACGATTTAACTCATCATAACGCCTTTTCTGCTCAGCCTTCATTTTGCGATATTCGTCAACACGTTTCAGGAAATGCGCTGCTGGTTCATATTGACCTCGGATAGGTATACCACCTTCTTTGGTTTTGTTCCACTCTCGCTTTATGAAATCCTCTTTAAGCATTATCTTACACCCATCAACTTCAATACAGATAGAAGGTTTGCGTTCTAGAGCACTCTTTCTTATTCTATCAACAAAATCCTTGTCACGCTTTGCATTTTCCTCCTTAGAACTTTGAAGGATAGCCCATATTACAACAGCCGACAAAGACAGAAACACAATGATACCTAATATATATTCCATTATCCAAAGTTCTTTAAATCTATAGGGCTGCAACCGCATAGCCCAAATATGTAGTTAACCATATCTTGAATATCGAATAAAACGACATACCAAACTCTAGCGATGAAAATCAGCAACAATACCCCAATAGGAGCAATCATCCACTTCTTTTCACATAGCCAGTTAAAGAGCCTTCCCTTAAAGAGAGCATCACAAACCCCTATCATCCATCCAGTAACCAATAAGACGAATGCAAACATAACTATTACATGAAGAAACTCCATACCTACCACATTTTAATTATCCTACATTTGCTTTACTCATGCCACCGCCTAAGATAGATAGTAGCTGGTCATAGCGTTTCTCCAGTTCCTCGTACTTTGCCTTCCAGACAGAATCATCCTGATGAGACTCTTCTATCTTAGGTTCTTCATGATGAGGAGTCTCAGCAACCATATAAGATGAATCATCTGCATCTTGGTTACTATACATAGTACCTACCCCACGCATCAACCACTCAGCAGACACGTCAGGATAAGCTACAAGAACCTTGGCAACAACGTTTGCAGACAAAGCACGCTCACCTTTCAACTGAGTATTAAGGGTAGTTTGAGACATATCGACTAACTTCGATAGAGCATTAACCGATACTTGCTTATCCTCTAAAATTAACATAATTCGCTGATAAATAGTTACTTCCATACATTTTACATTTATAAACCATAATTAATTAATCATAATCAGCTAGCAATTTCTTGCTAAATATTTGGAGATTTAGCAAGAATTGACTACCTTTGCACTCGTAAACAACAAGTTGCTTAATTATTAGAAGCAAAAGTACAATAAAAAATTAAGATATGCAAGCAAAAAAGATAAAAATTATCAAAGTTTCGCCCGAAGGACGTAAAAAACTTGCTGAGCGATATGGATGCCGAAGGGAAACCATCTACAACGCTCTAGGTTTTAGAAGTCAGAGCAAGCAAGCCGAAGACATCAGGAATGATGCCCTGAATGAGTTCGGAGGAGTTAAAACCGACAAGGTCGTGTTCTATTAGGAAGGAGGTGAATATGAAACTTACTCTAAAGGGAAGTGCTATCAAAAAGGTACATCAAGACAACTCTATTGATTTACTCTGTAATGAGGAGCAGTTGTATGAATGTCTTGACAATGTACGTATAGGACTTATTGCAAAATATCTATTTATGAGATTGAACAATGGAAATGCGTATAAAAGTAAAACTTAAAGATGATAGTCTTGAGGTTTCCTGCTCAAAGAACGGAAAGAGAGTAGATATGACTATACCCTCAAATATTTCTAACATAGCAGGAGTACTTGCGGAAGTGAGTACAAAAATGATAAAGTACAACAATCAAAGAAGGAGGTAACATGATAGACCCAGAGATTAAGGAGCAGCTAGACCGCATAGAGCAGTATTCGCTCATAGCTGCAAAGAATGTGCTCAACATTAATGAAGCTGCAATCATTCTTGGTATGACGGTTAGAGGAGTGAGAGAGAACGTCAGGAACCGCATCATTCCTTGCTATAAACCAAATGTCAACAGACTCTACTTCAAGAAGAGCGAGTTGGAAGAGTGGATGACTCAGAATCGCAGAAAGAGCATGGCAGAGTTGAAATCAGAGGCAGCAGCCTATTGTTTTACCCATTAAACAGATAAACTTATGATAGCAGATGTAATGTTGGTAGCCAGCGTAATAGCTTTCGCTGTTGCCGTTAAGGAAATTCACTCCTACTTCAAGGAGGTAGGCAAGTAAGATATATGGAGATTGAACCTCACAAATTTAGTTTAGTATTAAGTTATTAATGTGTTAAGTCTTATAATGGTTCTTATTCAGCAAAGAGCAGAGGTTTTTTGGAGTTTGCTACTCCCAGTCTCCACTATAACTTTAATCGTTATAATTTTACATGTTTTAAGTTTTTACCCAGCGCAAGTAACTCAGTTGGTAGAGTATGAAGGTTTATGAGCCTTCGAGGTCGTGGGTTCGAGTCCCACCTTGCGCCCATATAGCCCGATTCCAAGGCTTTATATCGGATAGGATAAACCTTCCTAGAGAGGTACACGTACCCAAAAGGAGCATCATTAACCACAGATGGTGCTTAGACGTGGAAGTGGCAAGCGAGTACATACACCTGATAGGTGGAATTTGGAAAAACTTGGAGTTCACTTGTGAAGAAGCAGACCTGATGCCGTGACCCTTATATAATAAGGTAGCATCTAAAGGTAGGAGCGCACAACTACAAATCGGTTCTAATGCAGCCAGCACGCTTTCTTTTTTTCTATTCGGTTCAATAGTTATAATTGGTTATTTTATAGAAATCAGATATATCACAATATGTGCGATTACTAGTGCTGGGAGTCCTAAGCCTCCATAAATGCAGAAGGGAACCAAGGAGCGATTCAGCATCCGGCAAGATTGTATAGATGTCGCTCCACGGAGGTGGCTGTTTTCTCATTACATTTAGCAGCCCATCCTTTATTAAGGAAATTGCAAATATTGACATATTAGTGTGTTTCATACAGATTACATTTGCGATGCGGTAGCGACCGCTCAGGTTAAACTAAAATAAAAAACTCTCTTCCCCACCATTCGTGAGAATCGTGGGGCTTTTAATTTGAACATTTAAACCATACAATATGAGATATAAAGCAAATAGTTGTCACGATTGTCTCTTCTCGACCATGTGTGACAACCCGAATAAGAACCTAGATGGTGGCTACAAATGCAGCCGCTATGAATGGAAATATCAATAACAACTTAATACATATAAGATATGAAAGAACTTATCGCAATTCAGTCAGAACTGAAAGCCCCGAAGAGTCAGTTCAACAAATTCGGTGGCTACAAGTATCGCAAGGCTGAGGACATCTTAGAAGCTGTCAAGCCTTTGCTAAACAAGCAGAAATGCACGCTAACCATTACAGATGATATTGTGATGGTAGGCAACCGCATTTATGTTAAGGCTACCGCAACTATCAAGAACGAGAAGGGCGAGTGCGAAACAACAACTGGTTGGGCTAGAGAAGAGGAAACCAAAAAGGGTATGGATGGCAGTCAGATTACTGGAGCATCATCCTCTTACGCTCGAAAGTATGCTCTCAACGGTCTCTTTGCCATTGATGATAATGCTGATTCTGATACCACCAACGATGGGCAGCATCAGGAAGCGCAGCAGCAAACACAGGCTCAGCATCCAACCGCTCAGGCAGCACAAGCCGTACAGCAGCCAGCAACACCCCAGTATCACACAAATGACTTGAACGAAGGATTGGCATACCTTAGCAGATGTGTCACGAAAGACAATCTGATATGGGTAGTTCAAACATACAAGCCGCTCACCGTCAACCCTCAGTTCATGCAAGCAGTATCAGCTAAGAAGAAAGAATTAGGATTACAATAATATGACAGAAACAACAAAGAAAATCAGCCTGAATGTGCCAAATGTCACATTTATAGAAGAGACGCACCAGTACTTCATCGGAAAGAAGGAATTGAAAGGTGTGACGGGAACGCTCATCAAGAAAGCCTTCCCCGATACCTACAAGAATATTCCTGAGTCAGTACTGAAAAAGGCAGCAGAGCGAGGAGGTCTTATCCATAACACCTTTGAAACCTTCTGTTCTATCTTCGATGCAGACATCAAGCAGTACCCGAACCCTACAGAAGAGCTTCAAGCCTTCCATAGCATGTTAGTCTCATTCGGTTTGCATTATGTCGCATCCGAATATCTCGTTACAGATGGAGAGAACTTTGCATCTGCTATTGATGGTATCTTCGCTGATGAAGAAGGCAACATCTATCTGGTAGACTACAAGACCACCGCCACCCTCCACTACGACAACGTATCGCTCCAGCTATCCATCTATGCCAAATGGTTCGAGGAGCAGAATCCTGACTTGAAGGTGAAGGAGATTGTCTGCATGTGGTTCAAGAACGGACAGAGCAAGTTCCAGCCACTCCCTAGGGTATCAGATGAGCAGATAGACGAGTTAATCAACGCTTATCTCGCTGAAGATGCAGAGTATCAGTATAAGGTGGAAGTTCCTGAGCAGTTCTCAGCACTAGAGCAGGAGTACAGATTGATAACCGCTCGTATGGATGCCCTGAAAATCAAGCAGGATGATTTGAAGGAGCAGATGATGAAGATGATGGAAGCCAACAAGCAGAAATCCGTCAAGACTCAGTTCGCCTCCTACTCTTATGTTGCAGCTACCACCAAGAAGACCTTCGACACGAAGCTGTTCAAAGACACGGAGCCAGAACACTACGAGTACTATCTGAAAGAAACGACCACCAAGCCGTCAATAAGAATCAAACTTAATTAAGTATAGATATGAACGTAAAGTTTACAGGCAAGATTATTGCAGCAGGGCAAGTTCAAATGGGAACTTCCCAAAACGGAACCCAATGGAGTTATTGTGAATACACTATCGAAGAGTTGAACGAGCAGTACCCTTCAAGAGCCGTTATCTCGGTATATGGCTCAGACAAGTTGCAGCAGTTCAACATTCAGTTAGGAGAAATCATCACCGCCCACATCGGATTGAAGGCACGCCAGTCTAAGGAAGGACGTTGGTTCAATCAGTTGGACTGCTGGAAGGTAGAACGACCAAATGGTCAACAGCAAGGTCAGGTTGTCCAGAGTCAGGTTGGCGCAGCACCTCAGCCAGTTGGTGGATATTACCACCAACAGCAACAGCCTATACCTCTGAGCCAGCCACAGCAGTTTCCACCTCAGGTTAACGCAAGCGGTCAACCTATTCAGCAGAACGCTCAATATGCAGGTGGTCAGCAGCAGGGACTTCCCTTCCCAGCCCCAAACCAATAATATATAAGGTATGGAAATTCATCTAGTAAGAACCTCCACTGGTCTTCGCCCCTACACGGATGATGATTACGAGGAAATGAAAAAGATAAAGGTTGGTTCCATCGTCAAGGCGAACATAGTTCGACCAAGGAACATTAAGTTTCACCGCAAGTTCTTCTCCCTTATCAGAGCAGCATGGGATTGTCTAACCGAGCAGCAGCGCACAAACCTACGTTCTATAGACACTTTCCGTGAGCAGCTTCTGATAACATCAGGATTCAGCGAACCGCTTTACGACCTCAACGGACAGAAGTTCTTGGAGCGAGCCAAGTCTATCTCCTTCGCCAAGATGGATGAGCCAGCCTTCAATGAAGTATATAGTAGAGTCTTAGACACCATCCTCACGATACTCTATGCAGATGGTGTTACAGAAGACGAATTTAATAATATTTTACAAAATTATAGTTGATATGACACGTAGAAACGACAAGCGCAACAACAGACGTAATCGTCAGCGCAACAACACCCCAGAGTTACCACCATTTGCACAGATGCTTTTCGGAGCAATCGTTGGCAAAGGTGTAGACATGATTGCCAAGAAGATGGCAGAGATTGCCGAGGAAGAGACTCCTGATATTCATGCAGAAGGCATCAGTAATCAGGACGTTACCAACATCAATAACGGAAAGGCAACCTTATCTAAGTTGCGCATTCCTGCTGATGGTTCGGCAGTAGAGTACCCTATCCCTGATAACCTCCAGTTCTTCTTCGATGAGGAAGGTAAGTTGATGGTTCGTCAGAAGATTGAAGGAGACGAGAATCCTACTGATGCAGGGGAAGGCAAGCCTATCACTTATGATGATATTTGCGATAAGTTTTTCTTGAACAAGAGAACATACTGGATTGATAATAAGAAAATCGACTATATATATTCAGATGAAAATAACTATAACGACTTAAACAACTGCACTAGCATGGCTCAGGCAAAACGTGTAGCTGCTTTCATCAAGTTGCAGAACATCGCCAAGTTTCTCAATGGTGACTGGAAACCGAACTTCGACAGAGACGATGAAAAATGGAATATCAATAAAGATGGTGATACATTTATCGAAATGTACACAAGAACATTGAACAAAGCGAGTGTTTACTTCAAGTCGCAAGAACTTACAAAGGAAGCCATCCGCTTGATGGGTGAAGATTCTCTCAACGACCTTTTCTCAACCGACTGGTAATGGCAAGCTACGCTGAAATCAAAGCAAAGCTACAGCAGGAAGGTAAGAAGATACGCAAGCGTTCATCCTACGATGAGCACAATTTGCAAGCCGCAGAGGTCAGGTATATCCGTGGGGTATATCCTGACCTTGAAGGAGTCTTCTTTGCCGTTCCCAATGGTGGCAAGCGAACCTCCCGACAAGCCGCATGGCTTAAAGAAGAAGGCATGAAGGCAGGAGTATCTGATATGCTGCTTCTGAAGCGCACCTCCCAGTACGGTTTCCTCTGCATAGAAAACAAAACACCGAAAGGTAGGCAGGAACCCGAACAGAAGGTATTCCAGTATGAAGTAGAACGACATGGTGGCAAGTACATCATCGTCCGCTCTATAGATGAATTTATCCAAGCAATCGACAATTATTTAAATGGTGAACTATGAGTGATATTAAATTTGATAATAGTTTTTTTAGAGAGGAACCATCTCTTATAGAACAATTCTTAGTAGAATATCGGGAAAAAGCAGATGAATATATTACACAAGAGATTATTGCTATTCTTGAATCCAAAGGCTATAATGTAACCGCTCCACCCAAGGAAGTTAAAGACGAATATACCTTTGAGCGAGCATGGAACCTCTACGAAAAGAAGGTAGGCTGCAAGGCTAAACTGGAAAAGAAGTGGAACTCTATGAGCCAGAAAGACCGCAAGGCAGCTATAGAGTATATTCCATTATATGTGATTGCAACCGAGGATAAAAAATATCGCAAGAACTTCCAAACCTTTCTCAACCAGCGAGGATGGGAAGACGAACTCATCGGAGCAACACCACCGCCAGCAGCCGTTAACGAGCAGCCTTCTGAAATCAGCCAACTTATCGCAAAGACGAAGGCTGAACAGAACGTAACAAATGCGGATAAGGACAACGTTTTCAAGACACGCATCATTGGTATGATAGAGCTTCTGCAAAAGAATCCTCATAGCCTATGCCGAAAGCAGTTGGAGATATACCAAGCAAATGGAACCTTGGAACGCTTGGGCATCCAATGGAATCCATAAACCACAAATCTGTTTACCAAAATGATAGCAATCAGTAAGTACAACAAGCAGCATCCTCTCAGAGTCTTTGAGGCATTCGCTGGCTATGGCAGTCAGAGCCTAGCCTTCAAGTACCTCAAAGATAAGCATCCTGAGTTCGATTTCAAGGTAGTGGGCTACTCAGAGATAGAACCATCAGCCATCCAAGCCTACGGACTACTGCACGGAAGAGACATACCTAACTTCGGAGACGTGACAAGGATAGACTGGAATGAGGTTCCCGACTTCGACTTCATATCATGGTCTTCACCATGCCAAGATTTCTCCAATGCAGGACTTCGCAAAGGAGCAGAGGAAGGCAGCGGCACACGCTCATCCCTTATCTTTCAGGAGAAAAGAATGCTGGCAGTCAAGAAACCAAAGTACGTTATGCTAGAGAACGTGAAAGGTCTACTCACAGATAAGATGAGGAAGTACTTCTTCCAGTACCTCAAAGACCTCGACTCCTTCGGTTACACCTCCTTCTACAAGGTACTGGACGCAAAAGATTATGGTGTACCTCAACATCGTGAACGTATCTTCGTTATCTCCATACTCAGAACAGAGGACGAGCCGAACCCAGAGTATCACTTCCCTTCGCCTATCAAGTTAGAGACAACGGTTGAGGACATCTTGGAAGACAACGTATCTCCCGAATATTTCCTATCCCAGCCCCTTCTCGAAAAGTATCTCACCAAAGCAGACATCAATGAATCAATCGAAAAACTCTACCCCGAAGATAGCAATACCGAAAACTGCTGATGGATGCTCGCCAACCATCACATCATCATTTGGTGCAGGAATCAGCATAGCCAATCTTCTTGGTGTTGACCATTTCCCTAAGGGGGGGGGTACTGATAATCAAAAAGTTACAAGCAGAAAACTCCTCATCAACTCAGACGTAGATGGTTTAAGTAGAACCATCCGTACAAGTTATTATAAGGCTGGTTTTGCTAACTATATACATAACGATGGCAGAGCAGCCAACGCAGTTTTAATCATCAAGAAATTATAATGTGCGACAAAATTATAAAGCTAGCAAACCTCCAAATCAAAGGCAGGATAGAGCAGCAGACCAGAGTCTACTCCACCAAGGGAATCTCCCCTACTCTCAATTCTGCTATGGGTCACGGAGGTAATTGCATCCCACTATTCTTAATCGTCAAAGAGATATGACATTCGTAACCATAATGAACAAAGAAATCATTCACACCGCACCAAACGGAAAGAAATACTCCATCCAAATCAGAAAGTACACTCCAAGAGATTGTTTCCGACTGATGGGAGTTCACGAAGCTGATATAGACAAACTCCTGAGCAAGGAGAAGACTGGTCAACTCATTATCAGCAAGAGCAAACTCTATGCCCTAGCAGGAAATTCAATAGTAACCAACTGCCTGACCGCCATGTTCGAGGAACTGATTTTCCCATCAGGAAATCACTACCACGACAAGACTGGTCAGCTATCACTCTTCTAGCTTATGGATATTTTTGGATATATCAAGGTAGGCAAGCGCATCAGCAAAGCGCACAAAGCCATGTTCACCCACAAGACCATGGTAATATGGTACAAAGGCAACCCAATCATCGGAACAATGCACGATGGCTTGTGGTATCAACAAGACTTGAACGGAATGTGGGAACTATTAATGTTCCAGTCCGAAGTCACACACGTCTCATTTTTACCTTCGCCAAATGAAGACAGAGAAAGAAAAAATCCTAGCCATCATCGCAGAGATTCAGGCAGAGCGTGAAGCTGCCCACATCGTGCCGCCCCACGTCCTCACAGCAGAAATCATCAACCGAGGATTCCACCAGCCTTATCAAGCCCTCAACGAGTTGTGTGAAGAAGGTAAGATAGACTGGTGCCGCACCCTCAACGATATGGCATTCACTATCAGAAAATAATAAATCAAGAACAATATGGAAATTATAACGCAGAAAGAACTGGCATCCTTAGCAGAAGATGCTTTTAAGAATGCCGAAAAGCATGGTTTCTATACTGAGAGCACAGAAATAGAAACCGAATTGATGCTCATCATCACGGAAATGGCAGAAGCTGTTCAGGCAGACCGACACAATCGCCACGGAAGTATCGAAGACTATGAGAGCGAGATTCAGATGGGCAGAGATATTCCTACCGCCTACAAAAACGCTCTTGAAGGAACGGTTGAATCCGAGTTCGCCGATATTTCCATTCGTATCTTATCTCTCTTAGGATGGATGAACAGCAAAGAACCGATAATATTTAAAAGCGATTCTATCCTTGCTGACAAATATGAAGTTGCCAAATTTCAATGTCGTGTTATAAACATAATCAATAATGGCAGTATCGCAAAAGATTTGTACCGACTCAACGGACACTTTAGTTGGTTTGTTGGTAATGAGTCTTGCTATTGGTTCGTATCAGATACCCTTCAGAATATACTCATGAGTGTATTCGCAATCGCCCACATTCACAATATCGACCTGATGGAGTACATCAAGTTGAAAATGAAGTATAACGAATCGCGTCCGTACCTTCACGGATGCTTATATTAGGAGGACAGCAATATGTTTGGAATAGAACAGATTTCAAGAAGATGCTTAATGACTTTTAGTGATGGCAACAAGATTCAAGCTACCATCTACATTCCAAAGCCCACCAAGCCCATCTTCCCTGAGCAGATGGAGCGTCAGTTCATTGAGAGTTTTAATAATTCGCAACCTCTTGCAGTAAACAATGTTGTTAAGTGTCACATAATGAGGAATTAGTTATGGAAGATTTACCTATTGGGTCAGAAATCATCTTGAAGGTGGTAGAGACCGAAGAAGCCGATTGTAGTGGCTGTTTCTTTGATGAAATTGCAAACTGTATCAATATAGACATGTGTAATCGAATCAAGTGCGCATCAAATGAGCGAAAAGACGGAAAGAATGTTCTATTCAAAAGAGTAAAGTGATATGAAAGAAAAGATTAACATAGCGGAAATCCTTTCTATAGATGACTTACCAAATGAAATTTGGAAAGATATTCCTGAATATAAAGGTTTCTATCAAGTCTCTAATTTGGGAAGGGTTAAGTCATTAAAGAGATTTTTCAAGACAGGAAGAGGACGTATTGCAGAAACAAAGCTGAGAATTTTAAAACAAGCTGATTCTACAGATGGTTATAAAATGGTTGCTTTATGTATTAATGGAGAACAATTTACAAGAAGAGTTCATCGTTTGGTAGCTATGGCATTCATACCAAATCCGTATAACTATCCTGTAATCAATCACAAAAATGAAATAAGAACAGACAATAGATGTTCTAATCTAGAGTGGTGTACAGTATTATACAATGATACATACGGGAATGCTCTGGAAAAACGAAAAGAGCAGCTAAGTATAAAGGTGTATCAATACGACTCTTCTAAAAAACTTATTAAGATATTTCCGTCAATATCGGAAACGGCAAGAGTTGTTGGTTGTAATATAGCGTCTATATATTATCATATTAAACATAAGTGCAAAAAACCGTATCGTGGTTATTATTACCGCACTACTAATGATTTAAAAGGAGGTGAGCATGATTAGAGACGAAGCAAAGATAATTGTAACACCAACTGGTGTATCACTTGAAGAAGTCTTGACTAAAGAAGTAGTTAAGGCGCTCAATGAAGAAGCTTCCATCTATATGAATTATGAAATCCCAGAAGTAAAGCTTGGTGGCAACCCTCCTAGTGGCAAGGAAAGCCGTAGAACTAGAAGGATGTTAGAACTTAGAAAAAGAAAGGGTAGATTATGAATGATGAAAGCATAGATGTTAACATTAGTTTTATCAATACTGATAATTTCTCGGTATCTGTAAGGGATGGGTATATTTCAGTTATTGGTAGAATAACCAAGTCAGAGATGGAAAAATTTATAAAGGCTCAATATTTCGAGATTAAAGAGGTATTGGATAAAAATAGTAAGAAAGGAAGATAATTATGATAGACGATAAGAAAATAGAATCTGCCAAGGAAGAAATCTATGAAGATAGATTTCTGCTAAATGGCGAAGAGATAGTCTTCAACAATGATGAAAAGGAAGAAATGTTCTATGAGGGGGACATCAAAGAAGCTATTGGACTAGGTACTAAGTGGGCTATCAATGAGTTCTTGGACGATTTGAATAAATTGATTCATCCTGCTAGCGAAGTTCCTAGAAATGATAACGGAAAGATTCTCGCATTCTCAAAAGTGAATAGTAATAAGAAGCTCTACGATATGAACGCTATGTTAAATGAAACTGCTTGTGACACATATCAAGAAATGTGGGAAATTAGAGTTAGAGCATATACTTTTACTGATTGGGTATTTGTGGAAGAACTACTTGATTTAATTGTCAAAGGAGGTGAGTAATGAAAGAGCTTAAAGATTTAGTTGAGGGCGATGAAGTACTAGTTACAGGTATGTTTCATAGACGTATCGCCAAAATTGATAAAGTAACAAAGACTCAGATTGTTGTTGATAACGCTAGATTCAATAAGAATTCGGGTTGGCAATGTGGTAGTAATATCTGGAATCGTAGAAAAATATATGTTCCTACAGAAAAGCAAATAGCAGAAATTAAAGAAGAGAATTTTCGCAAGAAGCTCATCCACATTATCAGTTCTTTTGATTTCACACGCTTATCAACGGATGAGTTAAAACAAGTGTTACAATATTGTAAAAAGTAAAGCGTATGGAAAAGTTAGAATACATTCCAGGAGATTTGGTAATGACCAATGGAGTATCTGGAGGTACTGCTAAAAATGTTGTTTACAGAGTAGTATTATCAGACCCATCAAGGATTTTTGTGTTAGATGATGGAACAGTTCTGAAAGGTATTGTTCGCTTAGAGAACCTCGAAGATGCAAAATTAGAAGATGAAGGTTATCTTTATTATGGAAGTAGTTATGTTTATTCTAAGGACATTATTCCGATTCCCCTTACTCCAGAGATTCTAGAGAAGAATGGATGGAGAGAAGAAAAAGGTGATTATATTAATGATAACTATCATATAAAACTATGTGAGAAGATTGATGGTTACTCAGCCTATAAAGTAGTAAATGATACTATTGTATGGTTAAGAGACGTAAAAAGCGTTTCAAACTTGCAGCACCTTATCTTCGGTCTAGGACTTAACTCAGAAATGGAGGTGTAGTATGGAAGCATTCACAAACAATACTCAGGTTCTTTATTCTATAGTGAAGAATGTGATATATGAATTAGCTGAGGAGAAGCCTTTTGGGACACCACTTACCCATGGTGAGGTAATCGTTGCTTTTGAAGCTATTATAAAGCAGTTAAGCTAACAGCCTTCGGGCATAAAAGATAGAATATGACAGTAGAAGAATTAATTGACAAATTATCAAAGGTTGAGGATAAGACTATGGAAGTCAACTTCCCATATTCTCATGGTACACAAGAAAACGGACAACCTCTAAAGATTGACGAGGTATCAGTATATGATGATTGTGTTATACTTTATGATTAACCATCCGCAAGGATATAAATAGATTGTAATATGAATACAGAAAAATTAGAAAGAGCAAATATCTTAGCCAAGAGTTTAATTCCTAAAGTAAATGAACTCTTAAATATATCTACAAAATCAATGCGCAGTAGTCTTGCTGATGCTATTTGGGGGCTTTCAGAGTGTGATGAAGAGTTTAAAACAAAATTCAAGCAGCTTCTGAATGAAACAAAACAGAGATTGCAAAAAGAGTTTGATGAACTTTAGTAAAACTAACAATCCCTTATGGGATATAAATATAAGTAATATGAAAAAGATTATTTTGGCAGCCTTAGTCGTTGCAAGTTTGTTCGCTTCTTGCTCTAGCGAGAAGACTTTTAAAAAGAAAGATGGCTCTACGATTACAGCAAAGCCTTATGGCTGGGCTAGTAAGGAAAACAAAGTAGAAGGTGTTAACTACGAGTTGAATGCTCCAGATGTTGTAGCATCTATCATCTTTGCCCCATCTGTTATCGCTCCAGTTTTGCTGACAGCTTACGATGTATGGGAACCAGTATCATATACTGAGCCATCTAAGTAACTAACCACCATCTCCTGTAAAAGGGAGATGGTAAAAAGAAGAGAATATGAGATTAAGTGAATATAAAGTAGGTACTATCTTAGTAGATATTTGCGGCAAAGTGTTTATCCATGATGGTTTTATCAATGCTGATGGATATGGTGTTATAATTGGTGAGGATTCTGATGGAATGATTCAGAAATCAAATGGTATTGGTAACTGGATGAAGGAAGGCTGCTGTAGAGAAGCAACTTCACAAGAAGTCAGTGAGTTTTTCGCTAAGGTTCGTAAAACACAGAAAATTATCAATTACTAAGGAGAGTAAAAAAGGGAATATGGATGCAGATAAAATAACATTAGCTAGCTATATTGCATATCTCCAAGGTGTGTATAAACAATATGGCAATATAAGTATTACGCAACTAAAGCATATAGAAAGAAACAGAAAAAGGAGGATAAGCAATGAGTAAAGAAAAAGCGATTGAGTATATTAAACGTGCTATGGATTGCATAGACGAGTTACCATTTTCCGATAATGGAATGTTGGCTTTCTATGATTTAGAAATAGCACTTAAAGAATTGGAGGATTGATATGACAGAAGAAATTTATAACAAAGCTACAAACTTAAGAAGTTTAATTGAAATAGACAAGGAGGCTCTTAAGTATTGGAAGGAAGCTGTAGATGCAACAGATGAAACCATCACATTGTCTAATGGGCTAGGATATAATGGGTATAAAAAAGCTTCCATTTTTAGGTTCATATCTTTTAAAGAACTGAAAGATATGGCTATTGAGAGACTTACAAAGAGTTTAGAACAACATCAAAAAATGTATGAAGAATTATAATGGAGGATTGATTATGGACAGAAATCAAGCTAAAGAATTTTATCCTTTCTTGCAAGCTTTTGCTAAAGGAGAGGCAATTGAGTGTAGGACAAAGCCGAGTGCCGTAAAAGGTACAAGTGTTCCGAATAATTGGACGGAAATGACAGAGATTGAGTTTTGGAATAATACAGAGTACCGAATTAAGCCAGAACCAAAGTACCGTCCATTCAAGGATGCAGAAGAGTGCTGGCAAGAAATGTTAAAGCATCAGCCGTTTGGTGTTGTTAAAGATAAGTACTTTGCTAATTATCAAACACATCGTGCATTTACATGCTTAGTTACTAATGGCTGTCACTTCCGTGGATATGAAGATGAGACATTTGAAAGTTGCTTTAAGAATTTGTTATTTGCCGATGGGCTTCCATTTGGCGTAAAAGTGGAGGAATAGTATGGCGTATTGTTTTTGTGATTTTTGCGATTACAAGGATGAATGTAAGCACTATCGAAAGGTAGTTGTTTGTCCTTATATAAAAACGGAGGAATAGTTATGGAAGTATTAAAAGACATAAGTCAGTTAACAAAAGGTTGCGGAGTGACATTTATTAAAAATGACGATTTCCACTACTATGAGTACCTCATGGTACACCCTAATCGTGATACCTATTTTCTTTTTATAGATAACTGGTCGCAAGAAGTAGTACGAATATACATTAATGACCTCTTGTCAGGAGATTATTATGTTGGTAAGTACGACCTAATCTTCGTCATGGAGAAGAGAAAAGATTTCTTCAGACGAATGATAAAGAATTGTGATGAAAGAATTGAAAAACTTAAAAGTAAGTAGTTATGGCAAAACCTTACAGAATCAAACATAAGGCTAGTGGGCTATACTACCAGCCTGCAAGAAATCATAGTAATCTTGGTAAAAATGGCAAGGTGTATATGACAAACAACTCGCCATTGATGTCAAATAATAGCTATGATTATATAGCTATTAGTGTTAGAAAAGGCACGAAGGTACATGATATTTTAGAAAAAGAAATGCCTTTAAAAGGTATAGAACGTTCCTGTGGTGCAGAAGTTTGTTATCGTGTTCCAAAGAGTGAATTTGAAAAAGAAGAATTATAGCGTATGAAGATTAGATTAGCAAAGAAGATAATGGCTTGCGACTTTCGCAAAGTTGTCAAACGAAACCTGCCATGGGATAAAGAACTAAAAGAATTGGATATTCTGTGCAAAAAGTCTCATTATTGGTATCTAAGACATTATGCATATAGACCATTGAAAAGGATTCAAGAAATTCGCAAAGAAAGATGGGGAAAAGATTTATTCCGAGACCACCGTATCGCCAAGGCGATAAGTTTAACTAGAAAGAAAAAATGGAGGTAAGTAATATGGAAGCAGGACAATTATTAGTGCTATTGTTGTCGTTTTGCGCTTTAGCATTACATATCAAGAATCGTAGAAGAAAGGGTTAATTATGGACAAAATAAAATTACATTCATCATTACTCTTCCTAATACTTAAACTGGAAGAGGCAAAGAGCAACCCGATGTCTGACAAGAACTTTGTTGCTGCATTGACGGAAGTTCTCAGATATTTCCGTGATAACGGAGAGTTGAAGAAAGCCTATGAAAGCCAAAAGGAATCATTGGCAGATATGGCAAATAGTTCTTGGGTAAAACTGGTAATGGGTATGCTTACCTCAAAAATGCAAGAAGACAAAGTTGATGCAGAGTTACCAGACATTGATGCTCTAATAAAGGAGAGTTCTTCTGATGAGTTCATCAGAAAGAAAATCAATGATATTCTTGGCGATAATTAAGTATAATTTTTTAAAGAAGAAATTATGAAGATAGAGAATTACAAAAGAGCAGAACAAATTCTTTCTACCATCAGTAAACTTGATGAGTTAAAAGATTGTATCGATAAGTTTGACGATGTAGAGTGGAGCTTCAATTATAAAGCAGTTTTTAATCACAATTTTTCAGAGATTGCAACCGACAAGGATTTTGTCTCTAGATTCAAAGATTTTATTGAGAAAGAGAAACTGGGTTTAAATGAAGAGTTTGAAAATTTATAAGCTATCTAAAAAAATATTCCATGAAGATAGAAATCAGAAGAGTAACGGACTGGCAGCGTGTAGTGGATGCTGCTCGGTTCACACAAGGCAAGGAACCGCTGGGTCATGAGCCTAGCGATGAGTTCAAGAAGCAGATGATTCTCAGCGAGCATTCACCGCTCAGGGAATTGGAGTTCGACATTAAGATGTATGGTATACCATATTGGGTGAGTAACCATTTTGTTCGCCACGTTCATGCTCAGCCATTCGTCTCCACATCTAGACCAGATATTACTGGCTCCAAGGTGTCACGCCACGATATGCGTCAGGATGATTTGGTCAACTTGCAGCTATCCCTCAACGCTCAGGAGATTATCAATATCTCGAAGCTGAGACTCTGCAACAAGGCATCCAATGAGACAAGAGAAGTGTGGTATAAGGTACTTAATAAGTTGGCTTGTATCGAACCTTTGCTTGCATCAGCTTGTGTTCCTCAATGCGTATACAGAGGGTTCTGCCCTGAGCCGAAATCATGTGGCAAAACTAAGAGAAGCACATTTCACTTCATGAGAAGATTCTACAAAAATCTTAAATTATATACTGCCAAATAATGAAATATCCAAAATTTAACGTCAATGAATTTGTCGGTGGGCACTTCGAGTACACCACTCCATGCCCATTCGGCATTCAAGGCAAGTACACCCATGAAATACTGATGGTAGGTAGCCTTGCTTGCCAGCGATGCGAGCACTTCCGAGGTATCAACAAAGAAGATGGTATCGTATCTTGTGGAATCGAATAGTTTTAAGAGTGCAGCCTATCTGCATTCTTCTTAATAATTAATCAAATTTTATATATGAATACAAAGAAAATCTCAATCATTCAGCGTATCAAGGAGAAGTTCCTTGGTAAGCAGTTCTTTATTGCAGTAATCGCTAACAAGGGAACCAGTTCCTACTTCGTCAACTCTACCATCTACCGCTCAGAGAAGGAGGTGAAGGCTTACAAGAAATACATCACCACAGACGAGCGTATGAAACAGAGCTTCGATTTCGTAGGCTATTACGGTTTCCGTTCAAAGTTCGACTTCCGCATTCCTCTTAGCGGAAAGCCAGTATCAGTTGAAGAGGCAAAGAAACTGGCAGAGAAGTAGTATGGGAAAGTTGATAGACCTTACTGGACAGCGTTTCGGCAGATTACTCGTCTGCCGAAAATCTGATAAAGAGAACCACCAGCATGGTGCGTTCTGGATATGCAAGTGTGATTGTGGCAGGGGTTGTACGGTTCTAGGTTCTGCTCTTCGTGACGGACGAACCAAATCATGTGGCTGTTACCGCTCAGAGCGAGCATCTGCCATCATCACCAAGTATGGCAACCGCAATGGCAGACCAAAGCGGAAAGAGAAAGTTAACGGATAATATACATTTTATCACTTTTCATATTATATTTGCAACATGAAATTCAAGTATTTAATAGATAAAGTCAATGGTTTCAGGCACCGCAACGATTTTGTGGTACTGGACGGCAGAGCCAACTCGGTCACGCTCTCCAAGGGCATCTATGACCATATCATGCAGAAGGAGCGAACAGACAATTCCATCTTCGTGTTCAGGTTATCTGACCGAGGTACATACGGATTCTGCATGCGTGAGGACTGGGAAGAACTTCGCAAAGCCAACACCACCTTCGCTCAGCTTCAATTTAATCAGAAGTATAAGAAGGTAGGTTTCAGAAGTGACTACCCTTCCATCACCGCCATCCTTGATGAGTACAACCTTCCTCTCAACAGAATGGTTCGCCTGACTTGCATCCCACGCAAGTCACAAAAAGGAGAACCCTATTACGAAATCATGCGACCGAACTCAAATTTAATCACATGGCAACAAGACAAGAAGTAATACTCAAAGGGCTTACCCACTCTCCATCCGACTACGATTGTCAGGATGGGGAGTTGGCAACCTGCCTCAACCTCATCAACGAGGATGGGGCACTCCACCCTATTCAGCAGCCGATAATAGTAGAGAGTAGCAAGAATATCACCATACACCAATATAGTTCAATAGAACTGGTTCATAAGGTGACACACAATCAGGCTATTCACTCCCACTATATCATACGTACCTCGGACCCGAAAGATAGGGAAAGATGGGGATGGATAGAGCAGGATTCAGCAGATGATACACCTACAGAGTTCCTGCTTGGCGATGATTTCCACGTCAACTCTGTTTGCGCCATCGGAAACGTCTTATGCTTTGTTGGTATTAAAACTACCAAATATGCTATATGGAAGACTGGTTCTTATCTTATTTTCGGAAAAGATGATTTGCAGTTTGGTATTGAGATTGCCAACACTTATCATCAAGACCTTACCTTAAAGGTAGAAGCTGGAGATGATTTCTACAAATACTTTATTGTAGAGGATGGAAATCTCAATTTGTACTACAATACAAGTGCTATTGGTACGAGGAAGATGTTTACAGACCTTGATGCGATTGCCAACAAGAAACTTGCAGAACTCGGAACAGAGTATCTCAAAAGAAATGTTTTCGGTGTGGCTGCTCTTCGTCTTTACGATGGTACATACATCAATATATCAAACCCTTTCGTTCTTCCTAGTGCAGAGTCTAACGCTGTTTCTAGAAAGATAAACATATACAAAGACCCAGTAAAACCTGATGCTCCAAACGGAAAGACTATAACATCAGGTGTCGGCATCAACAAATACACCATAGAAATTAGAGAAGTGGGCAACTTGCAGCAATACGAGGATATTGTTCAGGGAGTTGATATATTCCTCACCAATGGCGAAAGTTTCTATCAGATAGATAAATCTTATAAAATAATCCGTACTGCTGATTATGGAGATATAGACTACGTGCTTTTGGATGATATGAACGCAAGAGACGTTCACGACACCATCGGCAATATGCCTTTCTATCATTCGATATTCATTCCTCTTAGTGAATTTGAACATCCGAAAGTTGTTAAGAGGCCAACGCAAGCAGAGGAAAACATTTCTCTTGCCGACCTCAACCGAATAGCATTTGGCGGCACTACTGCTATTACATACAATAACAGACTGCACATCGCTGGCATCAGAAAGAACATAGATTCCAGTTTGGTTCGCCAACCATACGGCTACAAGAATGAAGAATATCTTACTGCCATATACGAGATTCCGACAAACAACGGAACATACTATCTGAACGGATATATTGGTAACTATCAGGATATTATCGCTGTGCCAATTAGTGATGTGAAAGAGATTGTCGTTTACGAAAAACGCACATCTGGGTATCGTAAAAAACGTTTTAAATTATATAGCCCTTCTAATTTTGGCTTGTCATTTTTCGTGCAAACTCTAACTGGAGGTATTGATGATATTATGGGAGGCGATTGGTATGATATTACGGAATCAGACTGGAATGCAATCAAGCAGAAAGCAGATAGTTTTGCCGCATCAAACTCAGATGATTCTTACCAGCCTTCACTTATCAGAGTGAGCGAAGCTGAGAATCCTCTAGTCTTCCCTGCCAAGAATAGTGTTCAGGTTGGCTCATCCATCGTTAGTGCAATGGCAGCAAATACCCGACCAATCAGCGAAGGTCAGTTTGGAGATGCTCCTCTCTATGCTTTTACCGATGAAGGTGTTTGGGTATTGATGCTTGGAGAAGAAGGAACCTATATTGCCCGACAGCCAGCCAACAGAGATATTTGCTCTAACCCTAAGGGTATATTGCAGATTGATGATGCAGTTCTGTTCCCTACCGAGCGAGGCATCATGATGCAGCGAGGACGAGAATCTGAGTGCATTACCGATGTATTGGATGGCTTTCCATTCGACTTCACTCTAATATACAGCTATTCCAAGAAAAATCAATACTACCCTATCTCTATTCTTGAACTACAAGATTTTGAAGATGGAGAAGTAGCCTATGTTAGATTCAGGAAGTATCTGAAAAATGCCGACATGATTTACGACTATTACGATAGCCGTATCATCGTCTTCAATCCTAGCTATGGCTATGCGTATGTGTATTCCCTGAAAAGCAATTTGTGGGGAACGATGGTGAATGTGTTCGCCAAGCGAGTTAATAGCTACCCTGAGTCATACGCTATCAACGGTGCAGGAAAGATTGTTAATGTTTACGTTGAAGAACCGAGTGACAACATTCCTTTCTTTTTCTGCACACGACCATTAACGCTTGGTCAGGGAGATAGCCATAAGACTATGTTTACTTGTCTTATCCGTGGTTATTGGACGTGCGACTCCAGCAAATCTAACGGACAGATTCTTTTTGGAAGCAACGATATGAAACATTGGTTCTATATCGGTTCTTCTATAGACAATAGTCTTAGAAACTTGGTTGGCTCTCCATACCGCTATTTCAGAGTTGCCGTCATTGGTAAGATGAACGCTGATGAAAGCATCAGCAGCATTTCTACTGCTTTCCAACCAAGATGGCAGAACAAACTTAGATAAATATTTTTTTTACTATTTTCTATAATTACAATAAAGGGTAGCAGTCCGTGATGGATAGCTACCATTGCTTTATCTTAGCCTTAAACGACTAACCTAAAATGGATGCAAAGCGATTCTTGCTCTACCAGCCGAGCGGTTGCTGGCATCCTTAATCTTCTTTTTCTTATCCTCAGCCAGTGCCCAGAATCTATCAGCACCATCAGGATAAACAATCATTAACCACTCATATAAAGACTGGTTCACAATATAATCGTGAATGTATACCGTCATGGTATGCACACTTGTCTTCGAGAATCCACTTGGCATTCTCATGGCTAGATAATAAGCATCCTCATCATTTGTCGGGGAACCTATACACTCTTCCCACTCATTGGAATCAAAGCCACCTCCAAGCATTTCCATCTTGGTATATCGGAAAAGCATTTCCTTGCAGTCTTCTACCGCTGAGTCAAGAATCCTTGCCAGTTTATCCCGATTGCCATCCTCGCCCACATCATAGATGTTATGAATCAGGTGTGAATCCTCTACAGAACTAGAGATTGAATCCGCATAGGCAGCAGCCGTATTTTTGATGTCAAACACCAGTTCCTTCTTCTGAAGCTCTATCATTACCTTATAACCAAGATTGCATGTTCTGCATTCTTTCATACTCACCTCCTTCCTTATTCGTTAGGAGCCGTTCTGCTTGGTCTCTCACGTCTGTTGAAGGTCTCATGCAGATTCTTGATAGCTGTTACAGACAATTCCGAATAAGTCTTCGCCTCGTTAGGATTGGTAATAACGAACCAGTCCATCAGAGCCTTGTTGATAATGTAGTCATGGATAGAACTTGTAAGTGCATCCTTCAAAGCAAGCGGATAATTGGATGGAAGAGATAGATTGATTGTAATATTTGTATCGCCATCAATTAACTCGTTAGATGCAGTTGTACCGCTACCGGTTCTTACCGATTCACTTAACTCCACAAGCAGTTGACTATACGCATTCTGAATGCTACGCAAAGCCTGATTCTTGTCTTCTTCATCATCACTTGCCTGAATATTGCTGGCAGCCTCAGCATCCATGTCAGCAGCTCTTCTGCTACGCCCAGTCAGGAATGCCTTGTTCTGAAAGTCATAAATGAGTTCACTCATATACAACGTTATCGTTAAATCTTTTCTTGCCATACTATGATATTTTTGTTCGTGTTGGTTTCTTTTTGAAAAACGCTTTATCCTTGATGTCGAGCAATAATGCAGCAGCGTTATCTGCATACTCCTTCACCTTGTCGTTGGCGGTAATCTCACACCACTTCCCGATGATGCTGTTCACCAAGAATGAGTTGGCAGAGGATTTGATTGATTCGAGTAGGTTATCATCAAATCTGCTAGGCATTTCGAGTTGCCAAGTGATAGTTACGTCTGCTACTGAGACTCCTGAGATAAACCGTTTCAGCACGTTTCTCAACGAATCGAGCGATTCATTGAAGAACCTATCAATCATCGTCAGGTCTGCATCCGTCACAAATACTTGGTCAAATGCCGACTTTCCATCCTCCAGTTTGTTCTTTGCGCCTATGTAGGCAGTAGTCTTTGCCACCTCCTCATAGATGTCACTTTTCGTGATTGTCAATGTGAAATTTGCCATTCTTTATCTTTTTATAGAGTTTATAACCTAATACGATTAGCAGCATGCAGAGTGCTCCAAAAGACCATACTGCATACTTCAACTGAAACTGCTCCCACTTGGAGAGTTGTTTTTCTACTGGGTAGAGAACTGGGATGGAGTCTCTTTTCAGGAAGGAATCCACCTTCACCTTATACACATTTTTATAAATGCTCTTCTCATGCCATCGGTCAAGAAAGCAAGTATCTCCCTTCTGTCTGAAGAAGATTGAATCACGCACAAAAACGCTGTCAGAAGTATGCAGCGTATCGTGTTTTACTACGTCCCGACATATAACTTTTTCCATCGGGACGTATTTTGTCTTGCATCCCGACAGAAGAAAAGCCACCAGCAAGATACCAATCACGTAGAGTGCTACTTGCCAAAAATCAGTATCGTACCATTTTACTTTCATAGGCTAAACATTAAAGACCTTCTTTGCTCTTGTAAGAAACTTTCGTCTTGATTTCAAGCCGTTGGTTCCACCATTGATTGTCTTGGTAATAGCCACGAAACTATCACTATCAGCCAGTTTGTTCAGGTCATGTTTCCACCACCACCACATAGCACTCTTCGTTGCTCCTAGCGGAAGCTCCAGCAACTGAGGATTCTCCATGATGTCACCAGTGCAATACTTGCTGTTCTGATAAGCCTGATAGTTGGCTCTGCCAGTAATCTGAATCAAGCCCCTACCCCGATACTTGTAGCCATCACCATCTTTAAGGTTGCCGAGCTTGTTCTTCAACTTGCCCACATCATACCTATGGAAGTAGTCCTTGTTGCCGAGTTCCTTGGTGTATCTCAGTTCACCACTTTCATGTGCAATTTGAGCCAAGAAATGAGCCATTCGCTTAGGAGTATCAATATGGAACACCTCAGCATAGCCATTGATATAAGGAAGAAACGCATCCACCTTATCCTTGGCATTCGGCATAATAGCCAAAATCTGTTCTCTTGTTACCTTCATATTACTTGCCCTCCTTCACTTGTTTCAGCATACTTGCGAGTTCATCCTTCACCTTGCTCTCAAAGTTGCCTAGTTTTGTCTTGAAATAAACATTTACCCCGAATATTGCTCCAGAGTAAACCAATGTCTGACTGACATACCACAGCACACCATCAGACACCACATAATTGTTGAGAAAGAATGATAGGAAGGTGAGTACAACACCACTCACTAGCATTCCTATAGCTGCACCATATTGCAATCCTTCACGTACATTTGGAGTCATATCTTATATTTATATATTATTAATAATATGCAAAGATAAGAAATGATTCCCAATTAGTTACTTTATCCGTTTATTGTGTGCCATATTTTGCTGGTAGGATGCAAGCAGTCAGGGTCTTGCAGATACTCGATAGCCATCAAAACCACCATTTCCTTCAACTCATCAGCATCTTTGCTATATCGCTCCAGCATCACATGATGGTCACTTCTCATCAGGTTCATAGTAACAGCCAAATCATGGATGGTATAGTCAGAAATATCATCCTGATGCTTGTCAAAGGCTTCTCTTATCTCATCATCCGAGAAGAAAGGAGCCGTATGCTTGGTTCCGTCAGCATCCTCATACCACATCTTGCTGATAGCATCATCGGCAAAGTGTTTGTCAAAATGCTCTTCGCTCAACACACCATACACCATCGCACAAAGATGATGCTCCTCCACATCGCTCAACTTGCATGAGAGATACTTGCCGACTGCCTTAGCTATAGCCAACATCTGTTCAGGAGCCATTTCCTGCTGATACTTTTCTACGAAATCTACGAAATTCATACCTATACAAATTAAAAGTTTATGATGTTGCAAAGATACGAATATCTTAAACGCAGCACCATAAACTCGCAGATATTTCTGTAGCTATCTGAATATCAGACAAATACAGTTACGATAAAAACACCTCCTTTCTTTATTCGTCCTTAAATCTGGTTCTCTTCTCTCCACCCCTCGTCCAGATGTCGCTTTTCTTGCGTTTCGCCACCTTTCCGATAACGTCATTCTCGTAAAGTTCGGGCTTATTCTCCCTACCTTGTGTCTCTGAAGCAACACCACCATTCGGGTTGCCACCTTGGCTGGCATCAGGTTTCCCATTGCCATACCATTCCTTGTCACTTGGTTTGTCTGCAATCATAACTATAAACTATTAACTATAAATTATAAACTAAGCAGCAAGCGGTGGGTTTTGTCCGTCAGGACTAACTCCCTGACCGCTCATCATCTGCTGCAACATCGCCTGAGCCTTCGGATTGCTCTGTGATGCCTGAGCAACTTGGGCTTGAAGCTGAGGAGAGAATCCTTGTGGAGTCTCACCATTCTGAATGGCTTGCTGGTTGGATGCAACCGATTGCAACAACTCCTCTCCAAATGGGAAATCTCCTACTTGCAACAACTGCTCCAGCGTGATAGCCTGATTCTGCCATAAGGTCATAAGGAACTCATTTGCCATCTGTCTGTATACAGGAGTAGCCGTACTTTCCGTGATGTTGATGTCAAACTCAACGTCTCGTATCTTCTTAGGGTCGTAGTGTACAATCTGTCCTGCCCTACCCACGATATTGAAGTTACGAGCCACGTCATAGTACTGCTGCATATTCTTCACGGTCTTGTAAGCACCATCAATGATGAACTGGCTGAATGTCTCCAATATATCAAGCAGCGACATGGTAGCATTCTGTGTCTGCTGTGCATAGAGCGAACCGCTCGTACCTGATACTCCTGGTTTACCTTGCAAGGCTCCGTTCACGCCCGATATATCCTCAAAGAACTTCAACTGATAGCTGAGCAAATCACCGATACCGATGTTCGTAGAGTTATTCGCCACTTGCTGAGGAACCTGACCGCTCTTGTTTGGCTTGTATCTCACGACACCATTGAACCTACTCCACTCATCACAGAAATCATCCCAACTCATATCATCAGGCAGACAATCCTCAGGACAGAGCAGCACACCCTTGGCACTTGCACGCATGATGAAGTCATACATTGTGATAAGTCGGTTCACGTATCTCTGCTGGTCAATCACATCTTCCACGAAGCTGTGAATCTCGCCATCAATAAACGGATAGAACTTAAAGCAGTATGGATGCTCACCATGAGCATAAGGGGTCTCGCCTTCTCTCAGAATATCACCGAAAGGAGAAAGATAGTAGAAATGCCAGTAATCATCCATAAACCACTCGGCATCAATCAGAGGAATATCCTCTTCCAGCATGCCAGCAGCCATACCTAGCCTGATTCTGTCTCTGTTCTCTGCATCTACAATATCAGCCTTATCCTCAATATCAATCTTGAAATCATCGCCATTGTTGTAGTCGTGGCATCGGTATCTCGGTTTACTCTCCTTGCGCCAAACCTCAATCACTCGGCAGAGCGAAGGGTTGGCAGGATTCATAAAGTCGATAGTCTTAGGGTCGAACTCACCGAATCGCTGAGTGCAGTCTGCAATCACGAAATCTCGGTTAGCCGCCAACCGGTATATCTCCTTCAACTTACGAGCCTCAGCAGGAGACTTGGCAAACTCTCTCAGCACGTTGCCGATGGTAATGTCATGCACCTCGCCCAAACAACTCACGTCCCAACCACGGAAATCCCTCATATTGTTGTCTATGAAGAAATTGTTCGGGTTCACGTAGTCCGTCCAGCAATCCAACCTACCTCTTCGCCATCCATACTTTTTCTTATAGATAGCAGCACCGCTTATCAGGAACTCTTCCATGGTTCGTGCATCCAGTTCCGTCTCTCGGTTCAGTTGTCGGTTACATTGCAGCACCACGCTCATGGTCTCACCATATCGTTTCTCATCCTTATCTCTGGCATTGCAGGTAGGTTCCTTGCTCTGGGAGCGATATACACCCAGCACATTCTTCACCAACCTACGGATAAGGTTGTTCTTCAATGGTTCGCTACCCTGCTCACGGATATAGTCTTCCTCCCTGATACGTTTAGTAAAACCACACTTGCTTTTGAACTCAATGGTATCTCCCCACTGGTCTCCATAGCAGTATCGCTTGTTTCGTAATCTTCTCTTTCGGAAGTTATCCATGTTGTTATAGTATCGTTGAGCCTCCAGCAAGATAGAGAAGGCACGCTCGTATGGCTTGTCAAATCGGTTCTTGGATGCCTTCACGCTATCCAGTTCTTCCTTGTCAAGCACCCTACTCAACGATAGCAGTTTGGTTTCTTCTTTCTTCTTTGCCATAATTTATGATGTTGTAGGTTCAACAATATGTGCCAACTTTCTAGCCACTCCAAGGAATCCGCTTGCAGTATCGGTATCGCCAAGGCTGATACAAGTGAGATAGCCAGCCATGTATAAGATGGAATCTTTCAGGACGGAAGGAAGACTGATTTTCTGTTCGGTAGTGATAGATGGAACCTGAACGTAGATGAATGCCAATGTAGCATCCTGCTTTTTACTAGTATATAGTTCGATACTCTTGCCGTTAGCCGTATGCACGATAGCCGCAATCGGTCGCTCAGGATTTCCCCTGACTCCATATTTGCAGTTCTGATACTTGTAGGCATCATCACTATCAGAAATGATTTCAGCAGGACGGTTCCAGCCTTCTGCCTTCACAGAAAGTATTCTCAGCATATCGGTAGGCAAGACCATCTTACCCACGTAATAGCCGTTGCTATCCGTCCATGTTACAGCATTCTTACACGAAGTACCTTCCACCTCAGGAGCATCCGAAAGAATGATTCTTGCTGCATCTACGATTTTACTCTCAATAAGTTCTGCTTGCGAGAGTGTATCAGAATCGCTAGGAGCCAGCAAACCAGCAGACTCTTGGTTTCTATCCAAGAGCACCTTCACCTCTTTCACTAAATCAGATACAGCATATTCTACCATTACTCTAAACCTTCTAGTTCAACACCATTTTCTTTAGCAATCGCCAAGATGTCTTCCTTGGTCTTCATCTTGGAACGGCTCACACCATAGGTCTCAGCCAGATAGTCCTTGGCATCCTCAACGTCTGTCACTACGTGGGTCTTCTTCTCGTCAGCCACCTTCTTCTTTGCCTTGGCAGCAGCCTTCTTCTTAGCTTCCGCAGCTTCCTTCTTCTCGTCAATACTCTCTGCCAAGAAGAACTTGTCTTTGAACCAATAATGAGACTCGATAGCCTTCTGTACCTTAGGGTCTCTTGTCATATAGACACTGCTGCCCATCGTTTTACCCTCAAAGACAATACGCATTCGCTCATCACCTACCATAACGCTGAATGCCAAATCAGTACCTGCTTGATATTTATTAAACATGATTATACCTTATTATATATATGTGTTACTAAAAAAGGGATGGGGCTAGTGCCCACACCCCTCACTATTTGATGAATAAATTGCAATTCTACTTGCTTTTAGGCAGCAGCCTTGGTTTCCTCTGTATCAGAAAGGCTATCTGTTGCAGGAACCGCAGCAAGGCGCATACGAGCGTGTGCCTTAGGGTACTTCAAGTACAGACAAGCTACCTCCTGAATAACTACTGCATCGGTGTTACGGATGCCAGCCTTCTTCAAGTCGAGCACGTTTCGAGTCCAAGACAAGTGTACTCGCTTAACCAAGAACTCAGGGTCAAGAGCAAAGCCGCAGTCACTCATACCGAAGATGTCAAACAACTCAGAGTGAATCATCAACACCTCACCGAAATCGGTCTCCCAACTCTTGAACTTCAAGTCCCAAACCTCAACGGTGTCCTTCAAGCGGAACTTGTCAGAATCAATCTTACTGAATGCGCTCACGAAGTCTGAACCAGCGATAATCACCTTGCGCTTGTTGCCGATACCAGTACCAACAAACAAGTCCTTTGAAATGTCAACCAATTCCAAATCAGTAATCACTCGTTCATTCTTGCCGTAGCCCTTCTTAATATCGTCAGCAGTAGCAACATGACCTACCTCAATATCCTTACCAGCCATCCACCAAATACCCTTGGTAAACCACTGGGCAGAGTTGTTCTTGGTAGTATGCTTGATACAAGCCATATCACCGAAGAGATAAGTACCTTCCATCGCAAGACGCATATCATAGATACTATCCTCCTCGATGTCAGAGAAATCCCAGTCTACTCGCTTAGCTGCAATCTTATTAAAGGTACTCTCCTCTACCTGAATCATGAAGTTCTGGCAGTACTGAATCTCAGAATCAGGAAGGTTGTTGAAACGACCTGTCTGTACATCCAACTCACCGCAACTCTTAGCCATACGGATAAGTACCTGACCCTTCTTCAAAACAGGAATGCCGATAGCCTGCTTGCTGACCAACTCACCATTTACAGCATACACAATAGGATAACCCTCTGTATCTTTACCGCAAACGCAAAGTTCCAAATCAGGAGTAGGAGCATCTGTAATTGTTGAATAGGCAACACCCTTATAGTTGGTAATAGCCTTCACACCCACCACTCGGATGGTATCATCCAAAGTAAACATTTCAGGGTCTTCTACCTTCAATACCATAGATGTACCAGTACTCTTCGTGGTATCCTCCTTGACGGTTGTCTTGATAGGACGTGTACCGATACTCCAATACTCAACTACAAACGAACTAGCAGGCTTGGTTGTCGCATAGCGTGAAATCTGGTCAACTGGAGTAGCCATCGGACGAATCTTGGTAATCTTGTCGTTGATGTCGTTCTCATAGAACTCCGTACCATTCTCGTTAAAGTGCTCACGACCTTTTCCCTCAGTAGCGATACCATCATCCTGACGAGCCGCACCACCATTGCCAGCATCATCGGCAGCAGTAGCACCACCAGCTTCCGCAGCATGACCACTCTCGGTAGTACCGCCATCAGGCAGAGCCGCCTCAGCCATGATAACCTGACCATTCACTCCAAAAATAACTGCCATAACCATCAGGAAGACGGAAAGCAGCCGATTAAATGTACTTTTCTTCATTGTTATCCTAAATTAATTAAACATTATATATTATCTTTTTACCTTTTCTCATTATCGAATGTGTGTTCTCTTCTCGTTGCCACGCTGCCAGATATTACCCCTACGTGATATTCTACCAACAGCACCAAGGTCAGGCTGATTATCCGTAGGCTTGGTCTCCGCATTGGCAGAATCAAGGTCGGCAGTACCATCACCCTTCTTTCTCAGTTCAAGGTTCTTGACGTGCTTGCTGTTCTTGCCACGAACCTCACCTTCATGGGCAGCATCAGCCACATCAGTATCATGGTTCTTAGCCTTGATGAAAGCAGTAATCATTTCCTCTGTAAACTTGCCAGTCACCACATTGCGCATAGTCTGAAAGCACTGGTCAATTGCATCATTCACAGCTTCCTCGCCATACTTCTCTTCCAACTTGTCGAATACCTCATAGCTGGAAGGCATATTCTTGTCATACTCCTCCTGCAATTTCTTGCCGTTGGCAGCATTCTGCAAGAACTCCGACTGAGCCGATGCAATCTCATCCGCATTATCAGGGTCTGAATAGTAGTCAATGGCATCCTCGCCATGTGTACGAATCAACTCAGCGTAAGGACTCTTGCCAGCCTTCATCGCTTGAAGGAAGGTAGCCGCCTCAGGGTCACTACCCAGCCAATCGCCCATCGCCTTTTCATTATCCTTATAACCCTGCAAAACCTTCTGGTCGGCATCATAATCATCATTGATTGCCCCATAGATAGACTCATCATCCTCATACTCCGTATTAGGATGGCGGGTCTTCAAACGCTCCAAAGCCAAGTCTCTCTTGGTCTTGGTGTCTTGCTGTTTTGCAGCACCAGCATTCTGCTCAATATTTGTATTTTCGTCCATATATATGTGTATATTTATAAATCAATGCCCAAAATTAATGCTTTTTTCCGATTTTCATCTTTTATCCGTTAATTTAGTCTAATCGGATGCGACTAATTCAATACTTTTTTGTATATTTGCAGGGTCAGATATGAAATATAAGGATTCACGATGCTATTTTATAGAGGAACGTGATGCTGATTTATTGAGGGCTTACAAAGAAATTATTAATGTAAGAGACAATATCAGACTCTCAGAGATTGAGGAAAAGCTAGCCCAATCTCCGAGCAGAAGATTTTGGGTTTCAGAAGACCGTGCTTATATAGTCATATTAGACTTACTGAAAGGAAAACCTCTTGATAATATGATACCTACCCGAAAGGAAATGTATCAGGAGATTTTCAGACGATTCCAGATTCATAAGAATAATGAGCCATATCTCAGTAATATGGATATTATCAAACGTGTATGTGCTGAAAAAGCACCCAGTTTCTATTTGACTCCTCAAAGCATACACGTAATTCTTAGCAGGGTGAGAAAGGAGGAGAAGCAAAGATGCTACGAGATACGAAAGAGAAGATTGCGCTTTATGCTGGGTACATTATAATAATGTGTATCACTTTTCTTGGATATGATGGCATGGGTCTCTTTGACGATTGTTCTATTCAGAACCGACTAAGCTACCCTTTCTTTCATCAGAACATCTTTCATGCTGCCATCAACCTTTATGTCTTCCATCAATGCTACCGAGCCATCCCTTGTGGCATCGGTCACTTGGTGGCATTCTATCTCATAGCCATCAGCTATCCCTTCACCTCATCCCTACCAATCATCGGTCTCAGCGGCTTTATCTATGCTTACATGGGCTTTATCGCCCCTTACGTGGAGAATAAAGTAAGATACAATCTCACCATTCTCCTATATATCTGTGTTGGAATCTTCTTCCCTTGCATGGCAGTTGGAGTCCACATCTATTGCTATGTACTTGGTCTGTTGTGGGGTTATTTAAATGCACCGCTATGCCAAGACAAGTAACCGCCAAACTGACTGATGCTGTAGACAAACACGTACTGGGCATCCTGAAAGAGAACGAGAAACGCATCAAGGAAATCAACACGCCCTTCAATCCTATCAAGGGTGAAGGTTGTGGAGATAAGCGTTTCCTGCTCTTCCTTCCTGATTTCCCGATTCAGAGACAGCAGCTTCCAGTTTCGATGAAGAAGATTCCGCTCGTCAAGATGCTCATCGAGTTTGGTAGCTGCAAGGCGGTAATCGAGGAACTGCACAAGGATATAGACGAACCATACAACCTAGAGGAAGAAACGGAGCAACTGGTGGAGCAGTTTACTCGCATCAGAATGAAACACGACCCTTTCTTCTTCTTCGCCACGTTCATCTATATCAAACCGAAAGGTGGAGGTCTCCCCTTCCGTTTTGTGCTCAGAAGACCGCAGCGAAGACTGCTCAGGTGGCTGGAGGAACGAAGAAAAAAGAATCGCCCTATCCGTCTCATCCTGCTGAAAGCCCGACAATGGGGAGGTTCTACGGTCATTCAGATGTACTTCCTCTGGCTGCAACTCATGTGGCAGAAGGGCCTCAACTCGCTCATCGTGGCTCAGGTCAAGGACACAGCAGAGACCATTCGAGGTATGTTCGAGGAAGCTCTGAAAAACTTCCCTACCAAGTTCCTCTACGAAATGGGAGAAGCGTTCTCTGAGAACGAACCGAAGTTTGTTGGAGTGGGAACATCAGGTAATGTAAAGAAGGTTCCTCAGCGATTCTGCAAGATTAAGGTGGGTTCCATGGAACGACCACTATCAGCCAATGGTGAAGACTACAACTTGGTTCACCTTTCCGAGGTTGGATTGTGGAAAAAGACGGATGGTAAATCTCCTGAGGAGGTAGTACAGAATGCTACCAATGGTATCTTATACCGACCATACACGATGATTGCCTATGAATCCACCGCCAATGGTACTGGCAACTTCTTCCACAAGGAGTGGCTTGCAGCAGTCAAGGGAGAATCTCAGTTTGAGCCGTTCTTCGTTCCTTGGTACGAGATATACGATATGTATCATCTTGAATTTGAAAGCAAGAAACAGAAGGTAGAATTTGCAAAATGGCTATATGAGAACCGCAACAATACCAATACGATGTCAGACCGAGAGGAGCCATGTACCTATCTTTGGAAGTTATGGACGCTAGGTGCTCCACTCGAAGCCATCAACTGGTATATTGCCGAGCGCAGGAAGTTCACCGACCATGCCGATATGGCTGCTGGCTACCCTACCGATGATATTGAAGCATTCAAGCATTCAGGAGCCAAGGTGTTTGCCGAAGACAAGGTTGACAAGTTCCGCAAGGGATGCCGAGCACCTAAGTTCATCGGTGATGTTTATGGTGATGGATATAAGGGCAAGAAGTGTATGCAGAATGTCCGATTCTGTGAAGACAAGCAGGGGCAGTTGTGGATATGGAGCAAGCCTGAGACCTTTGATGATTGCAAGGTAACCAACCGCTATCTGGTCGTAGTGGATATTGGTGGACGTAGCAAGAATGCCGACTGGTCTGTTATCTGTGTCTTCGACCGCTATTGGATGATGGAAGGTGGCAAGCCGTATGTGGTAGCCCAATGGTATGGGCATATTGATATGGACTTGCTGGCGTGGAAGGCGGCTCAGATAGCCAAATACTACAACGATGCTCTGCTGGTGATTGAATCCAACACCTTGGAGACTAAAGACAAGGAGCACATCTTGGAAGGTGGTGACCAGTCTGAGTTCATCCTGAATCAAATTAAAGATGTATACGACAATCTCTATGCACGCAAACAGAGCGAATCAGACATCAAGAATAAGGTTCCAGTGAAGTACGGATTCCATACCAACGTGGCAACCAAGCCAATGGTTATCTCAGTATTGGTTCAGGTTATCCGTGAACAACTCTATGTAGAGCGAGACGATAGATGCTTAGATGAATATCTCACCTACGAGAAGAACGGAACGGTATACGAGGCAGCAGACGGAAAGCACGATGATTTGCTCATGACTAGAGCCATCGGACTCCACATCTGTTTCAATGAAATGGAAATGCCTAAGATGATTTCCATTCAGGCAAAAGTAATGAGAAGAAAGGTTTCTGTTTCGGCAGCAACCATCATATAGTTTCAAACAATAATAATTACGATTATGAAAGTAACAAAGATTTTCAAGCGCATCAAGTGCGAAATCATGTACCGCCAAGCTACGGCTAAGGCAGACTACGCATCCAAGAAGAACCATGGTGAAATCTTCTACATCCTTCCTACGCAGAAGGGCAACCTCATGATTATGAACCGCTCACTCTTCGAGGCATTCAAGAAAACCAAACTGGTAGACAACGACATAAAGGTCAGAGACCTCTTCAAGGATTGTGTCTACCATACCAACTGCAAGAGTGAGAAGGGAAAGCGCAGCCGCAAGCGCAAATTTCTCAGATGGAAGGGCTTAATCTAAAATTTTTCTGCCATAAATAAACGGATAAAAGATAGGTGGAGAAAATTCTGCCTATCTTTGCCTATTATTAATAATGTGTATCAAATATGATTTATAAAATAGTACAAGGAAATAGTTTCAAACTCCACATCATGGTGCGGAAGATGGACGTATCGAAAGAGTTCCAGCGACTCGTTGACTTCGATATGAATCTGGCTACCGACATCAGAGTTGAGTTATCAGGCTGTTTCTGCAATACAATTTCTGTTCCAGTACAAGTAGCAGGAATCCAAGGCAACGTACTGATATGCGACATACCTTCCACCCTCGATTATGGCAACTACAACGTCAGGGTATCATGGAAGTATGATGGCAGCGAAATGGTCAGCATCGAGCGCAACCTTCTGAGAATCGTAGAACACAACTCTATGAGTAATGTTCCTATCGGCATCACGGAAGGAGAGCATACTGGCTTATTCAACCTCCGCTACTACATCGTGACCGAGAATCAGTCTACTTGCCCTATTTCTTTCATCGTTGATAACGCTAAATTCAGCTACACCATCAATGGTGAAACCCAAATGGTGGAGAGTCAGGAGAACTTCGTAATTAACGGAACTATCAGCAACGGAAAGAAACTGGAAGCTCAGTTCATGCCTATAGAAGGTTTCAGCATCGGTCAGGTAAAGGTTATCATGGACGGAAAGGACGTTACTGCTGAATATTACAACAGAAACACCCACAAAGTCTTCATCCCAGCAGTATCAGGCTACGTTACCATCACGGCAAGCGGAACCGTCAAGGCAAGTTATTATGGAGCTTCATCAGCCAAGAACATGAGTGAGTTGAACATGGAAGACCTTACGCTTATGGAAGGCACTCTTGTCGGTCAGACTCTTACCATCACAACAACGGAAGAGAAACCATACATCTGGTTTGCAAGCCGCCAGCCGCTCATCTTCAACCAATGCGGCTTCGAGGCATCCATGAACACCACAAAGCTAGGTGACCTCTACTACTATTGGTCAGACGAACTTGTAGCTGGTGACGATAACGAATATCAAATTAAATTAAAAGAATAATATGGCAGAAAAGAAAAAATACAACAGCATCCTTGTAAGTGGGCGCAAAGACCAGACTCTGACATATTCAAAGTACGTCAAAGACGAGGAATCGGGAGAATCCGTCAAGGAATCACTCGACAAGAAGGTCAACGTCACTGATGAGTTAACAACTCAGCAAATCAAGGATGGTGCTATCACCAACGAAAAGATGGCTGCTGATTCTGTTGGTAACTCCAACCTCCAAGATGGTTCTGTCAGCAACGAGAAACTGGAGGATGGAAGTATCACCAACGAGAAGTTGGCAGAGAACTCCATCACCAAAGACAAGTTGAAAGACAACACCATCGGTGTAGAGAAGTTAGACCCAGAGCTTCGCCAGACTATTAATGCAGCTACTGGTCTTCCTGAGAATTTGGTAGAAACCATTCAGAACGTAGATGATACGCTGAAAGACCATCAGAGACAGTTAGATGATAAGCAATCGCAGATTGATGATAAGCAACAGCAAATCACCGCCAACGATGAAGACATTTCATTATTACAGACTCGCAGTACTCAGATGGAAGAAACCATCAAGGATATTGCTGCTACTGGTGGTGCAAGTCAGGCTACTGCTGTTACTTATAATAATGAGAAGTCAAAACTTACTGCAATTAACATACAGAGTGCAGTAGATGAGGTTGTTGAAAAGACAGCTATCAAGAATGAGGAAGGTAATGTTCAAGATACTCCATTCAGAGTAATCGAGAATGAAGAGTTTATCAAGGCTGTAGTAGATTCTGAGGATAGGATTCTCTATGGTATCTATAGGGATACTGGTAAGCCTTATTATCCTCAGAATGATATGTACCACATATCACAGAGTGAAGAGTTCCTTTGGGTAATTCTTGACGCAGCTAATCATCCTCTTCTTGGTATTCAGCAAGATGGTACTTGTTGGGCAGCCAAGGCTCAGTGGCTTGATGATATTAAGGCTATCAAGGAAGCTCTTTCAAGTATTGGTGAAGCCCTCAAAACCTTCCAGCCAAAGGAAGATGGTAAGGGATTGATAAATCTTGATGTTGCTGGCAGCTTCTTCTATATATCTAATGATGAGTATATCATCGCAGTAGTAGATGCAGAAAACAGAATCCTTGCAGGAATCAAGTATGATGCACAGCCATACTTCCCTAATCACGAAATGTACTCTGTAATAGCCAACGAGGAATGGCTCTATGCTATTATTGATGCAGATAACAAGGTTCTTTGTGGTTTCCGTGCTGATGATGGTCACATGGTTGTTGGTGGTATTGACATTAGTACTTTTATCACCAATGCCATTATTGATATAGCAGACATCAAAAAACGTACAGCTCATCTTTCTACAATAGAGAATGATGAGTATCTTGCAGTTGAGCAAGATGCAGAAGGAAAGGTTCTTTCTGCAACAAATCCCGATGGTAGTCACTATATTCATAAGGTAAAGTCCGAGACTATCCTGACACAAATAGAAGAAAAAACAGACATAGAGAATAGGCTAGAGATGACATTGGACAAAGAAGGACATATTCTTAGCTACAGAGACAAGAATGGCGTAAAACATGAAACTGCTCTAGATGTAGAACATCTAGATGTAGAACATTTTAGTATGAAAGGCGAATCTATTGATTTTTCCAATTATGCAACACAAGACGATGTTAATGGCATTCAGCTTAAAAACATCGATGGGGTTTACGACAACTCAAAGCCTAATTTGTATCTTACATCACAAAAGACATACACAACGGCTGATGGAAAGCAATCTTTCACTCCTCCAAATGCAGGTGCAGAAATGAGTAACAAAATACCTTGTAAGCCAGGAGAATGGTTCACTAGGACTGGCACAGCTACAGGTATGGTTGTTGTTTCAGACAAAAATGACAATAACGCAAAAAGATTGATGCCAAACGGAAGTCTGCCTAAGGCAAGTGTTCAAGTTCCAGAATATTGGGATTGGGCTGCATACATACGTTTTGCCGTGGCTACTTACGAAAATAATGTTACCATAAACCGAGGTAAGTATGCTGTAAGTGAATCTAGTGATTCTGTTTCTATTCCAAAACTTAAATTGAATGTTGCCAATTTCACGAAGGAAACCAAATATCTAAAATCTCCAAATGGTACTTTCTTTGAGCTTTCTGTAAGTGATAAAGGGGTATTGTCTGTAAAGGAGATAGACAAAGACCTTGTGGCACCTTTCGATGTACCATCAGATTTAAAGTTCACTATATCCAACCCTTCTGGAGGTGCTGCTGTTTTTTGCGGAAATGCCAATCGGGTATTGCTGCATAACGAGAAATATCTGTATGAGGTCAAGGAAACTGGATTGACAAAGTTTCTTTCCATCGCTGACAGCTCTGCTTATTTCTACAATGTCGAGCATCAGGTAAACAGCAGTGGTAAGTCAAGAATTGTTGCATTGCTAAAGGTTGACCCATTCAAAGGTCTTTGCGTGTTTGATGAGAACTTCATCCTAATCGACCAATTAGCAAGTCCAAATTATGATACTCATGACTTCATCTACATAGATGATTTCCATTACATCGTGTATTATCATAGCAACGTACTAACAATAGATGGACACATGACTTATTCTGATACTTTGGTAGAGTGGAAGAATGGCAAGAAGATTGGTTCATACACCCTCAATGACCAAGATGTTTTAAGAGATATTCTGTTTGATGCAGATGTGCATTCTACTGCACCTATAGCAGAAACCCATACAAATACTATTGGTTTTGATAGGACTGAAGACAGAATAATTGTAAATCCAAGAAACTGTTGCTCTTGGGTAATTATCAAAAGAACTGTTAGCGGTGAAGACAAGGTTACATTTGGTCCAGTACTGGAACAAGTTGGTGGCTTGCCATCGTCTAGTAATTATGGTGCTGTTGCAAGGAGAATCAAGACAGACTCATTGGCTCAGTGGTTCTTGTGTCATGATGTGAAGTATTGGGGAATGAAAGAGATTAGTGGTGTGAGTTATCCTACATATACACTGTTCGATAACAACTTCTTAATGAAAGAGAACCCTCGAAACAATCCTACTTCAAATCCTACTGGCGCAACAGATAATGCAGCTACTTGCTCAAGAATCGTGCAACTAAGCATTGATTGGAGTAAAAGGAAGATTGTAGAGTACAAGGTGTATGTCGTTCCATCTTATTATTCAAATGTTATGAGTAGTGCATGGATGATGGATGAAGGTATGTTCTGCATAGATTATGCTATTATGGGAACAATCATATTTGCAGACTTCACAACGGAAGCAACAACAGTGTCAGAAGACAACCATCTGTACACGAATGCTAAAATTACATGGAAATTAAAGCAGCAGAAACTTTTGTATAGGGCAAATATTTATTAATTAAAATAATATACAATTATGGGAAAATGTTTAATAACAAGACTTAATGAGAGTGTCAATAATGACAATCTTTTGAAAATTGGTGAGTTTTCTATTTCGTTAAATGAAATTGCATCACCTTCTGAATCTTCTCAGAAGATTCAAGTTGCATTCACTGGAAATAGTGAAGTTAGAAATGTAAATGGAAATTTTACAGATAGCACATTAAGTAATAACACAGGTAAAAACATATCTATCACAAATGAAGATTTGCATGATATATATGTTAAAAATGTAAGTTCCTTAATTTGCTTTGGGAATAAGTATGGTTTAAGACAGTTAATTATTCCAGACAACACTGGGGTTACGATAGACATTTCTCAGTTAAAATACTGTCCTATTCTTGATACTTTAATTCTTGGTAAAGCGACACTACAGAATAGTGTAGACATAGCAGGCATAACGAATCTTGGTGTTCTTAGATATTCTGGTAGTAGTGTACTTGACACAAAACATATAAAGAACCTTCCCCTTGTCGAATTTAATGCCTTTAGAGGAAGTGCCGTAACTGGTGATGTTGCAAATATTCCTAGAACTATAAAGTGGTTAACACTAGATTACACAAAAGTATATGGAGAATTTATACCTTCTAACTATCCTTCTCTCATATCTACTACTGGAGTCTTTAGAGGAAATTCTGTATATGGGGATATTTCAAAAACTAGAAATGAGAATTTCATAACAATGGTTGATAATAATTCTAAGTTTTCCTGGAAGACAGAGAGAAATAACTCATACAAGATATTAGCCCTTGAAGGCATCCCAAACTTTGGAGAAGATTTAGATGCTATGTTGATAAATCAAGCAAAATGTGTTGTTGGATTTACTAGTAGTGATAGTTCTTTTAAAAAAGCTATTACGGCTCGTGGAACTAAAACATCAGCATCAGATGCCGCAGTTGCAACATTGCAGCAGAAAGGCTACACGGTATTAGTTATTCCTGCATAGGGTATCATAAGTTTAACATCAAAAAGAAAGGAAACAAGATATGAATAAGTTAACAAAGAAGTATAAGATAGTACATGAGGGGACAAAGATGGTGTTCCCTCTCACAGAGGAAGGTGATAATGCTGAGGTATTCCCAGCAGTAGGTGCCACCGCAGTAGAGTTTGACACATACTCAGAAGCCAAGGCTTACGTAGATGAGCATAACTTGGTGTATGAGGAGCCAAAGTTTGGTGAGTAAACATAAAGATAAAAGAAGAAGGGTGAGTCGAAAGATTCACCCTTTTCTTATGCAGCAAGTAGAAGCAACAACATTAATCATACACCTTGAAGAACTTCTCGCATAAACTACCCATCATATAACATGGTTCCTCGCTCAGCATATCTATTCCATCCTGCTCACAGATATGCGCTACAACATGAAGAAGCTCATGACCTATGGTGTTGATGATGCTGCCATCAGATTCACACTCCCCAATGGCAAGCACACTCCTTCTTTCTGATAGGTTGGAATAGGTAAGACCTCTGTCTACACTCTCCTTGATTAGATGCCCGTAGGCTTCTGATAAAGGATTTCCGTTGCAGCCAATATCCGAAAGAGCATGGCATATCTCATCGGCATCAGGTGGCTGATAACCTATGAAACACACTATGCTCCAATCGTACTTCGGGAGTTCAATCACTCTTCTCATCATAACACATCTTCCCAAGGAATAGGCACTCCATTATGGCAGCAGTCGGCATAAAATCTGTTGAAGATGAAACCATCCTTCTGGTCGGCATCATCCACCATATCCTTGATAAACTGGGCTAGCTGCTCCTCATCCTTGATGGAGGACTTGTAGAAGTCTGCCCTCGCCATATTCGCCACATATACATGGTCGTAGCCTATCTTATTCTTTACCTCAATTCCCTGACCGAGCAGAAGGGAATCCACCTTCTCCTTATCCCAAAACGAGATACTTACATCACGCTTGGAGGAAGGGTCATACTTGTACATCAGGCTCACCGCCCACTCGCACATCTTCTTGCTGAAATGATAGCCATTGTATCTGAGATAAGAAACCATTCCCTCAGGTTTGAGGTCATACATATCCAATGGCATTTTGCATTTTCCCATATTGCTGAATATTAAAGGGAGTCTGGTTCCGACATAAATGTCACTACCAAAACTCCCAAGTTAAACATTAGCGACCGCCACCATTGTAGCCGCCACCACCTCTTTCACCATAGCGGTTCGGGTAGTTCCAATCATCGTTGACGTTGTTGAATCTACGTCTGTTCTCACGCTCTTCACGTTCCTCACGCTCTCTTCTCCAATCGTCACGATAATCAGGCATACGCTCACCCATACGCTCCTGCTTCATCTTTTTCAGACAAGACATAGCCTTGCTGCCAAAACCAAGCATGGACTCGATGTTGTCATACAAATCATCGAACTTATCTTCTGTAATCTCAATCATTACCATAATCTTATGATTTTAAGTGAATAGATAGGAGATTACTTGCTCATGGTCTGCTGGAGCCATCCCATCATCTTGTCAATCTTGCCCTCAATGCCTGAAACCTTACCTTCCAGTTTATTGATTTTCTCGGTCTGTTCCTTCTCCTTGGCAATCTGGGGGTTGAGTTGCTGTAGCATTCCCTCACAAGATTCTACTACTCTCTTGTTGTAATCTACGCTCTCCAGTATCGCCTTGGATTGTCTCAGCATAGAATCCACCTCTGCACTCATAGCATCCTTGTTGTCGCTAACCACAAGGTTCTTGTCGTTGGCTATCTGTCCGTTTGCTGGCAGTTGCTTGAAATCCACTTCCTCATCACCCAGCTTCACCTTCACGTCCACTACGGTCTCCATAGGTTGAGGAGTAAAGCCGTTGTTAAAGGTAGGGTATTTCGTCTGAGGATTGCTTACTGAAACCACCTGACCGATTCGCAAGTTCGGGTTCTCGCCCTTGTCTAGGACATAGAATAAAGAATTAGTTCTTAAACCTTGAAACATAATATAATCTCCTATTATCTATTCTTGTTAAACAATACCCGACATTATCTGTAGGGTGTTAGTATCTCTCTCAAACCAGAACTGATAAACACCAGTTCCCTGCACGTCTGCAACCGTCAATGGTGCGCCATTATACTTGGTCACAGCCTGAGTACTTCCGTTGGTCTCGAAAAGGATAGGCAGCGTACCAGTCGTTCCAGTCGGAATAGCCTGCATCAGGTTTACGAAAATCGTACCTCTGTAGCTGGCATTCAGGAAGGCGTGGTTTTTGAACGAGAAAACAACATTGTTGGTGTTCACAACCACGCCCGTAGAAGCGATAGCTGCCGAACCATTACGATTCACCCTTGTATATGGTCTTAACCAAAACATAGCAGCCTCCTTTCTTTAACCCCAGAATCCGTTGTTAGCAGCATTCAAACCATACAAGCCAGCCTGATAAGCCACGCAGTTAGGAACCGCAGTAAATGGGCTATAAGGAGTAGTAACGGTCTCAGGCAACTTACACTTGATACCAGCCACCTCATTCTGCAAGCCAGCCAATACCTGATTGATAGGAGCCACAGCTTGACCAACAATCTGAGAGGTCATAGCAGAAGACTTGAAGGTGCTGTTCTCTTCACGAAGAGCATCAATCTTGTTCTGTAACTCTCTCATTTCAGCTTGCTTTTGTCCGTCAACGATGGTCTGAGTGCTATCCTTGATAGCGTTGTGCAAGTCACAAGTTTGTCTCTGAGTCTCGTAAGCTACATTGGCGAAGCCACGCTCCTGACCATTAGCTACATTGTTGATGGCATTCTGCAAGGTTCCAGTCTGCTGGCAGATAGCCATGCGGTTCTCGCAGCAGCAGTTGGCAATCTGTTGAGCAATCTGCATATTACCCTGCTGCAAGGCATTGATAGTCTGCATACCGCTCATACCCACCTGATTACCTACACTCTGAACCTGAGAGGTCAAGGCAGAAATGGCACTCTGAATCTGACCTTCGGTGCAGTTCAACTGGGTAGCCAAATTGCTGAGTGCATTGCGGTTGCCACCGATGGCATCCATCAGGAGACCACGACCATAGTCATTGTTAATCTCGTTTGCGAGACCACCACGACCATTATTGCCGAAACCTCCCCAGCCGTTACCTCCCCAGCCCATGAGGAAGAAAAGGAAGATTACCCACATGAACCATCCACCTTCGCCACCGAAACCATTGTTTCCCTTCATGGCAAGAAGGACATTTGGGTCAACACCCTGCTTCTGGAGCAGAGGCGCAAGAAGACCGAGCATCCCATTATTAGATGTTGAGCCTTCGTTTCCGAATACATACGTTTTACTTTCCATATTATCCTGAATCTTTTGTTAAACATTAATTGATTAATACTACGTAACGTTACGAGCACAAAGTTACGAATAATATGGATAGATATAGATAAACTCGCAAAATATTATATAAGTGCTTGATGAGCAAAGATTTATGATTACGTAAAAGGTCATAAATATACAGGAGGGGCGATTGGGTCTCTCCTATATATATAAAATGTGTAGCTACTTCTAGAGGTTTATTCCATACTTTCGTGATAGCTTGCGGAAGAAAGCCTTCTTGTTGGCAAAGTATCGGATGAGCGACTTATTCCACTTCTTTTCATGCCCGAACTGGTCATGGATGCCTTCGGGTATCTTGCCATCGTGAACATACTTCTCGAAGGATGAGATAGACTTGCCCATTTCGTGAGCGCACCATCCCTTGTTGGCTTGTGTATCATTCATCATGGCAGTAAGAAGTGCCACAAGTTCCATATCTCCTTCAGACAGACCGCAAGGGATAGTCTTGCCCTCTGCTTGGGCAACTGCTGATTCATGTGCCTTATCTGCGAGAGCACGAAGTCCAGCTTCGATGATGCTGTAATTTACTAATTGCGACATAAGCATATAAAATTAAAATGATTGTAATCAGGAACATATCACAATAGTACATATTGTTTGTGATAACGATAGAGCCGAACATGATGTGTATTACGTTGACTCCTGCTGCATATAAGAGCGGTATTCTCCACTCCACGCACAATCTGTGCAGTACCTGACCTTTCCAAAGAGAAATCGGGTAAAGAATGTAAGTGATGAAGTAGAAGAACCAGATAGGTTCCTCGTTCTCTTCATACCACAGCGTTATCTCCATCTTGCTGTCGTAGAACTGAGATACACTATACCATCTGAAAAGCATGACCAATATAGGCGCATACTTGAAATAAAGCAAGTCCGTCTTAATCTTGCTGCGTTCAGGGAGTAACTTAGTTATCTCTCTAAACAAATTCCTGACCCGTTGGTCTTCGTCTTCTTCTTTTCTCATAAGCCATTGTTTTCTAAAAGTTTATATGATTGAGGTTCTTTTACTTATTTAATAAAAAATCTTAGAGGTGGCAAATATAATAATAAATTAGGAAATAGCTACATTTATACACAACTTTAAAAGTTAAACTTTGTAAATACTTACAGATTGATAGATTCACACAAGAAAAAGGGGTAAAAAGTTTCAGATTGAAAGCAATTATCCCCCGAAAGCATAGCACTTTCAGGGGATAGTCATATATGTATTACTTCTTAGCCTTTGCCTTCTGGTTAGCCACAACTACCTTGTTAGCCTTCTCCAGCACGGAAAGAATCTTCTTTCTCAGGTCACGAATCTGCTTCATGTCCTCAGCGTTGTAGGCATCCTTGCCATCATCCAAGAAACCTTTCTTCAACTCGGAAATCTCCTGCTTGTCAAGGGAAATCTCGTCAATGGCATCAATGGCAGCCTTGTTGTTGTTGTAGTAGCCATCGCTCTGACTAGGAGCCGTATCAACCAAGAGGTCATAGGAAGTCTTGAATCCGTTCAGTTTGGTGTAGAGTTGTTTCAGCTTCAAGTCCTCGAAATCATCCTTCGGAGTAGCATGAGCCTTGTATATATCCTCGGCATTCAACTTGTGAGGTCTATACTCCTCCCCACTATCCTCAGCACGTTCCTTCTTCTTGTCTTCCTCATACTTCTTCACCTTCACATCATCCTGCTTGTACTTCTTATACTCCTCTGAGCCGTAGAACCGCTCCAGCATTGAGTAATCGCCATCCACCTTAGCTTGTTTCTTCAACTTGCTCAGGGTATTGGCTGCACGGTCGTGGTTCTCCTTCATATTCCAGAACTCATCACCTTGTTTCTTAGTAACCGGTCTATCATCAGGATTGCTGACGAACTTACTGAATAATGGAATATCAGCCACCTTAATTTCCTTCGGGTCATTGAGCGACTTGGTAAGCAAACCGAGCACCTGACTGCCCATGGTATAAGCACCACCGAGATAAGAAGACAATACATGGTCAACCACAGCAGGGTTATTCAGATTGTATCTTGGGTCACCGAAAGCATCAATGCTGTTCTGCTGCACATCTGGATAGTCGTTTCCGATTGAGTTAACCATCCTTGATGCACGTACCAACCAATCAGGAGTGCCCACGTATGCCTTGGTAAAGTTAGGGTCATACTTGTTATACTCTGTCTCCTTGAATAATGGCTTGCCAGTAAAGTCAACATTGAAAGCCAACTCAAAAACTGGGCGAATAGCATTCGGCATCAGACTGACCGCAATATTGCCATCATATCCAGTAGGGTCAAGCGGAAGCATATCCACTACCTGACCAAGCAAGTCTTCTGCATACTGGCTCCAACTCTCCTCAGCCAACTCGCCACCCATCATCTTGGATGCAATCATATCTCCTATTCCGTAGAAGGCACGGAACTCCTGAGCAAGCGGAATCTTTACGTACTCATGTGTGTAAGGAACCCACATAATCAGGTTGTTTCGTCTATCCCACTTGGTGAACTGCCAGTACTTATCCTTATCATCGTCACCACCCAACATACTCATCAGGGCAGCGTTAACGATAGGAACCAGCACTCCACTCGCCAACCATGATGCAGTAACAGCCGTGAACTTGAATGGATGATGCTTAGCAAGAGCACCCAATGTCTGCAAACTCTGTACTGCTGGGTTGATGAAGAGATAGAGGTTTCTAATCATCTGCCAGCCATATTCGCCAGTACCCTTGCGGTTGAAGTTCATGGTCACGTCCTTGGCATCATTCACAGCCTCATCAATAGAACGTCCATACTGAATAGATGTCATGTAAACCGCAAATCGGTTACTATCCTCGATTGCTCTGTTCAGGAACTCAATGCCATCCATGATGGTGTGCCCTACCTTTACTGGGTTCGTCTTCCATCTATCCAAATCCTTCAAGTCATTCTTGAATTTCTTCTTCAAGTCTTCCACATCAAGCGAAGAGACAAAGCCAGTCTCGCCACCATTCATCATGAAGTCATAGAACATCTGTTCCTTTGGAGTAGCGTTTCCGTTGTTTACCTTATCTCTCAACTTGCCGTTCTGATAGTCTCTCAGCATGAATCCGAGATTCCAAGAGGTAGCCAGATTCTTTCTGAGCAGATAGTTGTATCTTCCATCCTCACGAATAGCGGTAGATGCCAGCGTCATAGTCAGGTCTCGGAAGTAGTTGGAAGGGATGAAGAGAGGTGAAAGACTGGTATAGGCAGCAGCCATCTTTCTGCCCAACCAAGCAGCAGCCCTATCAAGTTTGCCGCTCTGAATCTCTCTTACTCGGTGTGCTCTGGTATTGTTCATCGCCTGAGCCAACTGAGGGTCACCATTCACGTAGATAACATATTCATCGCCATCCTTCATCACTCGCACCTCATGTTCTCTCTCCTCGCTGTGAGTCTGAGGATAGGCTATGTTCAATCCGTCTCTCTTCTGAGTAGCATCACCAGCCTGAGCCATCTGCTCCATCTTCTTCTCGAAAGCATCAATGGCAGCCTTCACCTGATTGCTATTCATCTGAGAAGTAATCTGAGGTGTAGCAGGAATCCACTCCTCGTTGCCGTTATCATCCACACTCTTCACATACCAAGCCTTGCTCAGGGTAAGAAGAGAGGTAGGATGATTCTGAGCCAAGAGCATCAGGTGTTGTTTCACCCAGTTCTTGTTGTTGAGCAGGATTCCACTCTCTGCCATGTTCTCGATGTATGCGATAGGGTCATCAGCGATAGAGGTTCGTCCGTGTGCCTTCTTCAAGGTCTGATTGAAAGCACCCTTGCCGCCACCGATATAGTCCCATACTTGGTCGGCAGTAGTGCCATCCCAGCCACGGAGAGGAATATAATGACTATACATATCTCGCACATACTGATAAGTATCTTTGCTCATCATGCCAGCCTTATAGCCATCACGGAGAATCTTCTTTGTAGCCGCATTCGTTGCATCCCAGAGGTTGTGAGTCTCGGCTACATACTTATCCTCAATATCCTTTACCAGTTTATTGGCAGTTTCCTCAAAGTCTGAGCCGTCAAAGAGAGCAGACAAACCTGAGTAATCGTAGGCAATACCATTCTTGTCGTAGCGATAGTCCATATAAGATGGAGAATATTTCACCCTTAGTGCATTGTCTCTCTGTCTCCAAGTAGTGAAGTCTACTCTGCCAAACTCTAGGTCGCTATCATTAATAATACGGTTCATATCGCCCTTGTAAGCCTTGTATGCTGCACTTCTCTGAGCCACGTCCTCATAGTCAGCATCCAGTGACTTCTTGAATGCCATCTGAGCATCACGCTCCAAGCCATGCTTAGCCATCATGTAGATACGTACATTATCATAGCTATCACCCAGTACCTTCTTCATCTGATGATAAGCCTTTCTCAATGGCTGCAAGAACTCGTTGTTGTACTCCTCAAACTCGTTCTTACCCTTGCCGTGACTTCTGTTCTCGGCAGTATAGGCATCCTCAGCCATGTTCAGGCGGTCAACACCCACTTCCTTCATGATAGCTTCCTGAGCCTTACGGATAGCCAGCATACTATCTTGGAAGGCGATACGTTTCAGAACAGAACCACGCTGCAACTCTCGGTTGAACTCTCCAAGGGCAGTATCATCACTCAGAAGATGCTGCTCGTAGGTTGGAGCTGTCTTCCACAGAGCCATCTGTTTGCGGTACTCGTCCACTCTCCTCAGGAAGTCAACAGCACTCTCACCAGCGTTGCGTTGTGGGATGGTTGGTCGCTGGGCATCCTTTGGAAGATTATTATCCTTCTTCCACTGGTTCAGGTCATGCTCAAACTGGTCATAGCGCAAGGAGAATCGGGTATTACCCACGATATTGGCATTGTTCTCATCGAATATCACGTAGTTGTAATCGCCTTCCTTTGCACCGCCAAATATAGTACCAGCCTTATACTTGATACCAGTGAAGCCAATAGAAGACAGGAACTTACTAACTGCACGACTAGCATTTACATCTTTCCACTTCTTAGTTTTTCTTAAAGCATACATTAGAAAATCATAGGCATTACCGCCAAATGAACCATCAAAAGAAAAACCACGCTTTTTAAAGTCGGCAAAATCTATTTTTAATCGCCTTAATTCTTTAATGATTGTATTCTTCTGTTTATCTGTCAAAGGAGCATCCCAATCAAGATAATCTCCATTATCATCAGGAATATCCACATCATAAAGGTAAGCAATATTATCAGGAACAGCTATTTCCTCATTCTTCTTTGCAAGAATATTGCTAAGTTCCTTTAAATCATCATCATCAGGGAACATTTCTAGAGAAGAAGAAAGGTCTTTTCTCATAGCATCCAATCCCTTGTTTACATCTTTATATTTATAGATATATTGTCTTACCATATCTTTGTTATTGGCAGACATATCTGTCACAAATTCAAAACCGCCATTATCTTTCCTTATCTTGGCACGTCTTGTGTAGTCCTCAGCAATATCCTTAGAGTTAGTAACATAACCACCCCATCCAAATGCTTGTGAACCTTCGCCTTCACCCATGTGGCTGAAATCGAACTTGTCAAAGCTAGCACCAGTACCATGATAGGTACGGATGCTAAACTTAGGGTCAGAGCCAGTAAGCAGAGGAGCAATCACATGTTCCGTCAACTGGGTAGGGATTCCGTTGCCGATGATGATATGGCTCAGGTTCTCGGAGAATGGCATCTTGTAATCATCGCTCACTCCTGATACTCTTGCGAGCACTCTTCCCATGGCACGATATACCTTACCATCAGGCATCACAATCACATCACCACTCTTCGTTCTGAGTGTTGGCAGCAGTTCATCAGCGAAGGCATGAGGAACCTTGCCGTCAGCATAGGCACTACCCATCACATACAATGGCTTGTCAATGTTTCTCCAGTCAATGCCATCAGCCTTCAAGCGAATATCCATCCAAGGAGCCACACCATTCTTCTTCTCTGTCAGGGTCGGGATAATATCAGCCACAGCTTCATACCATCCGCTCTTGCGTGCCATCTTCTCAGGCTTGGCAGGAAGTTTACCATCACGAACCGCACGGACAATCAATCTCTCTCGGTTTGTGTAGCCGCCATAGTCAGCAGCATTATACACATCTGCATCCCAAGTATAGCCGTTGGCATCCAGAGCATCGGTGATAGTCTTCATCGCTTCGGAATCCTTATATCCCTTCACGTTCTCAATGGTCACAACCTTTGGCTTAATAGCATTGATAAACTCGGCAGTACTAGCAGCAGTCTCCTTGTCAAGTTCCACCTCAGCATGGTTACTCTTTGCCTGAGAGTAGTTCTTGCAGACTGGGCTGGCATGGAAGTACTCCACCTCGCCATCTATCTGCTTAACCAACTCCTTAGGGTCAACATCACGAACATCAGCAGTAACGATGTGCTGCCCGAAATTGTTGCGATATACGCCGCTTATCTTCTCATCATACTCCACTGCCACCACTGGGTCGATGATACCCTTCAAGCCTTCCTCAACAAGACCGCCACCGCTAAAGTATGTTCCAGCCTTAATGAGAGTGCCATCCTTCAGGGAGAATTTAGGTTCCTCGCCAGCAATCTCTGCCTTGCGATTCTCGCCCAGAGCCTGAGCAATATGAATCATCTTCTTGTTAGCCATCTTCCAGCCGCTCGGCATATCCTCAATAGCAGTCTTGATAGCATCATCCACCTCATCAGGAGTGTTCAGACTCTTCAAATCCTCAGCCATATCAGCCGCCCCACTCTCCTTTCCGTCAGCCATATCACGGAGAGAGAAGGACACATCGCCAACACCCAAGAAAATCTGGTCTTTGCGAGCCACGTCCTCAGTAGATTCTGCGAGAGTTTTTCTTCTTTCCTCAGGAGTCATATTCATTCTTTCCTGCACATTTCTTGCTTCCACTTCGCCAGCAAGCGACTTGTAGCTATTGAAATCATCATTCTTTGTGTAGGCATTATACAGACCTCTGTTCTTCTCTATGAGAGCCTTCGCCTCATCTTCCTTACCTTCTGCACGTAGCTGCTTAATCTGTTTGGTGACCTCATCGAACCTCTTCTTGACTTCACCTCTAACCAATCTAGGACTACCGCCCTTGGCAAAGCCCTCTATATCTTGAATAGCATGCTGAATCTCGTGATTCAATATGTCATTCATATATTTCAACTCATCAGCATGAATGGTTATGGTGTTGGTTTTTGAATCATATTCACCATGTGAAGGCATATCGTTCATAATGGCATCAGTATCAATACGAACACCCTTCAACTGAGGATAAGCCTTAAATAATTCAGGTGCATCAATCACATCAGATAGTTTGCCGCCATTCCAGAGCATATCATCCTCGTAACGCTTAACGATTTGTCCACCGCCTACATTCATTGTGTCTTTTATCTTGGCATCAGGAATTTCGTATCTCCACTTGCCATCAGCACCACGCTCCCATCCAGTAGCCATCTTGATAGCCTTGGCATCTTTCTTCTCTTCTTCCATCTTGCGAGCCACGGAGAGATTATCCATACGAGCATTACGCTCCTCTGCCTTGTCAGCAGCAGCCGCACCACGCACACCAGCGAGAGAGAACCGGATATTGTCGCTACTATTGATAGCTTCATTGAAAGCACGACTGCGGTCACCTTCCTTATTCGGGTCGTAGTCATACATTGGTAAGCCAGCATTCTCTATACCCTTGCGTACATCTTTGCCCAAGTTATCAGGAACCACAGCAGCAGCAAACTCGTTTAGACGGAGAGGTCTGTTGTACTTAGTCTCAAAGTACGCACTCTTCAACTCTGTCTGTACTGCATTCTTCAAGGCATCCAGTTTCTTCATGAAGGTAGGAGTAAGGGTAATGCCATATTCTTTCTTGGCATACTTCTTAGGGTCAGACTGCAATACAATATCGTGAAGTCTCTGCTCACCATAGAACACATCATTATACAAGAACTTGGCAAGGTCATAATAAACATCACTCCATTTCTCGTAAAATTCTTCCTTATCCTTATTAGAAGACAACTTATCCTTGTTGGCACGCATTTCGTCTGTAGAATCAACACGACTAGCCAACTTTGCGATAAAGCTACCAAACGAGGTATATTCGCTTCCATTGGTCTGCCCATCTGCTTCTTCCCTCATAGCCTTTGAAACATTTTCAAGAGTCTCAGGCACATACTTTCGGGAACCATCCCTAGTATAGCCACGGAAGATACGGTTCTTCGTTCCGAACTCATCCAGTTTGTTCTCCTGCCATCTGATGTAATCATCATAAAGACCATTCTTGTTGACGTAATTACTAGCCTTCACCTTAGACAGATAGAAGTCATACTTCTTGGTATCGTTATGTTCCTTCACAATATCCTCAACAACCTTCTTCACATCTTTTTTTCTTGGACTGCCGTCCTTGTTAAGCAAGGTTGGCGCATAGTCACGCTCAAAGATTTCCTTAGTCTGTTTTCTTACTTGTGGATTGATAGGGCTAGCCTTAACGCCAGTCTCCTTATACATCTTTCTTCTCACCTCCAAAGAAACCTTTTCCCAAGTAGGATGGATGATGGCATGCTTAGCCAGACTTGTAACCTTTTCATTCAGTTCAGGGTCAGTCTTCATACTATTCAAAATATCCTCGGCAGTAGGATGGTCACTGATAATCTCTTTCCAGCGATAATCAATTCTTGAATCATACTCCTTAATATCAATACCCTTTTCCTTCAAGTACATCAACTCCCAAGCAGGAGCATTATTGTCACTTAGGGCATCCTTTGCCTGTCTCTCAATCTCAGCCTTAGCTCCACTTGGGTAATCAAGGCTATCAACCCAGTCTTCAAACTTCCGATACCCCTTTTCGCTCATTTCTCGCTCTACGGAAGGATAACGCTGAGTATAGGCATCAGTTATCCATGTACCACCAGTATTGCCAGTACGCTTATCCAAAAGGGCAGAAGGAGCGATGAAGGAAATCTCTCCAAAGTTGTCGTGACCAGTCTTGTTGGTATCAATTACAGCTAAAGAAGGATTGGCAAATCCACCCAGCTTCAAAGCCTTTCTCAGTTTCTCCTCAGTAATGTTATGCACTCCTGCAAGAGTTTTTTCATCCTTCAAAGAGAAACGCACATCCTTATTCTTCTCATTGAATCTCTGAGACAAAGGAATCACATTACCATTATCATCATAGGTAACGGCATCAAGCAACTTTTTGTTGTTCTTGCTGTTCTTATAGGCGAAGTCTGTATCATTGATATAATCTTCCTCACGACCATAGCCCCATTCTGCAATATCGTTGCCATCAAACCACACATCATCAACAGGAACTTTTTGTTCGATGATGTTGTAATCGTCACCCCATCCATGCAATTTTGCATTATCAACAGCATAAGCACGACTTGGAGTAACCCAGTCACCATTTCGGAAAGAACCTTCCTTCACATCAGAAGGAACACTACGATACATTGTAATAGTCTTAGCTTTCTTCTGAATAGCATTACGAACGTTATCAATAGCCTCCTTACGCATAGGGTCAGCTGCACGATAAGATGCGGCATTAGTCAACTCCTCCAAGTTGCCGCCATCAATATCATCATTGATATAATCACCAAGAGTTGATTCACCTTCAAACTCGCCATTATCCCATGCCTCCTTGCGTTCGTCCTTTGTCAAGAAGTAACCATTACCCCAAGGTGCAGCACCATTGAAGGCAGATGTACCTTGATAGCTGGAATCTGTAGAATAGCCAGCAGCATCAGCAGCTTCATTCACCATCTTCTGAGCCTTTTCCATATTGCCATCTTCCACCGCTTTCAGGTATTCTTCATCTTTCAATGAGAATTTTGTGCCCTCAACATCAACTTTTTCGCCATTTTCCTTGGTAGTTTCAAAAGAATTGATTATCTTTGCAGCAGAGCTGAGCGGAGGAGTGGAAAGGCTTTCCACCTTATCATCTTTAGGAGTTAACATAATGAGTTCGCCGCCATTTCGTTCAGCTTGTCTTTTTATTCTCCCAAGATTTCTTTCATCAAGTGTATACCAACCAACAACTTCAACATTATCCTTGTTGTCGTTTACTTCCAACACGGTGATAGGACTTTTTTCATCCAACTTGATTGCTACCCAATGGTTAGGCTTCTTTGTTGGCTGTGTATGCCCTACCAAATCTGTATTGTATAAAGCATCATTCAATACCTTTTTGCTTTCAGCAGGAGTAAACTTGTGAGCATTCCAATTCTTCTCAAAAATATTCTTCTTGATAACAATAGGCTTTCCGTTTGCCCCTATAGCAGCATCCACATTCTTTGGTATAGCAGGAAGCTCTACATTACGAAAGGCACTAGTGAAGTCTTCATCCGTCAATTCATCAACGGACTTAATCTTATCCAGTTTCAAAGTACCATCCTGATTCAGAGGATTCTCCTGATTATCCTTCAACGAGAACTTAGGAGCATCAGCTATCTCCTGATTGATGCTGTTCACGACATCATCAGTAACAATATCGCCCTCCTGAATCTGCTGAGGTTCACGACCAGCATTCTTCACAAGTTCCGCTTGCTCTGCTCTGGTCAAGATACGGTTCACCTTCATCGCACCAGTAATCACCCAAGGGTCAGTCTCAGGGTTCGGGTTGGTACGATACATATAATAGCCATCAGTAGGCAGATGTTTCAAGCCAGCCAATGAATGCTGATACTTGCCCGATGGATTGATACCCTCTTGGCGAGCTTCCTCCTGATAATCAACATCAGCAGCATACTCCACCTCAGCGAAAACGAAATTCTTAGGGAAGAGAGTCTTGTTGCCCTCAGCATCCTTGCGGTTGAACTGAATAGCGTAAGGCACTATACCAAGATGCCAGCCTGGTCTATAGGCTAGCTTACCGCTACCGCCTTGTGTTCCCTTGCCGCCCTGCTTAACCTGAGGTCTGCCAGTCTTGCTTTCTCCTGCAATAGGAGCCGCATCAGCATCAAGCCATACACCAACCGGAGTAGCAGCACCATCAGGGTTCGCTACCATTGGTGGATAGAGTTTGCCATCCTTTAGCACAAATACCTTGTAGCCGATACCCTTCTTCTTAGGCTCAGGCTTCTGACGGAGAGAGAATGAAACATCTTCGCCAGTCTCAGAGTTTGTCACCTGACCATTGGCAGTCTTCACGTAGGCTTGTTCGATGGAGCGAAGAATCAGATTCATATCATCAGAAAACTCCGTTCCATGAAGAGCCATCAAGAATCTATTGACAATCTCATGCAATCTTGCAAGCAAAGGATGAGACATTTTGAGCAAGAGAGTATGAGCATAGTTTGCGTCTCTTATCCAACTACCCAACTGGTCAGCGACAACCTCTTCCTCATAGGCAGTTCTACCACCATTGTAGAATACGTTGTTTTCATTGTACAAAGAGGTTATTCTGTCTGTTTCCTTATTGAAAGCATCCTCTCCCATCATATCCTTTACAAGGGTCTTTAACTCATCATAAGCAGCAGGATTCTTTGTTCTCATTTCGTGAGTCATTTCGTGACCGAAAATAAACTGAACACATTCTGTAATGGAAGAATCCAATGTTAGATATATTGTATTGGTCTTATCATCAAACCATCCGTTTGCATTCTTATCTGAATACTGCCATTGAACATTAGCACCCATCATCTTTGCTAACTTCTCTAAGGTCTTGCGAGTCTTCTCGCCCACGATATTGTCAACGACCTTCATATCATCCACCTTATTCTTCTCTACGTCAGCAGCACGCTCGGCAGTTGTCTGCTGCTTGCCATTCTCCTTGGTAGAGAAAGGAAGGTCAGATTCATCACGCTCTGCGCCTAAAGGATTCTCATCAGTAGCATCCTCAGGAACATTTATATTATCATTTATATTGTCATTTATCTTATCATTATCCGTTTCATTAGACAAATCATCAGATTTATTATCCGATTCATTATCCGACTTCGCTTCTGACTTCGCCTTCAACTCAGCCTTTTCATCCGACTTCGCCTTCAACTCGGCCTCTTGCTCAGCCTTGTGCTGCTCAGCATAGGCTGCATTCTCCTGAGCACGTTTCTGCTCTTCAAGTATGTTCTCTGCCTGAGCAATGCGAATATTTTCAACAAAATTCCTTGCTTCCGATGCCTTGAAACCGCTATTGAGTACACTGATAAGAGCATTACGAATATCCTGAGTGTCTAGTGATTCAAGGTTGGATGGACGATTTTCCCATAGGCTATGAACGAGCGCATCTATAGTAGTTCCCTTGCCATCAGCAGCGAGCAACTGAGTATTAGCAAAGTCTTCTCTGCTCAATCCAGTCTCTTGCTTAACACCCTTACTTGTCTCTGTACCCTCATAGTTGAGAGAGTGAGCACCGAGATTGCTAGCCATATACTCCTCGGCAGTAAGCGGAATCGTATCTGTCACATCAATGCCAGTACCATCATACAGACGATGAAGGAGAGAACCGATAGTTTCTCTATAGAGTTGTGATACAGCCTCAGCATCATCCTTCACAGCACTCTTCAAGCGAGCGAACTTTCTTCTTGCCTTCTCAATGAGTTCCTTTCTACCCTCAGCAGTATCTTCCACCTTGGCAAGTTGTCGCTCATTATAAGCATCACGGATAGCGATAGCAGAGTCATAAGCCGCCTGAGCATCAGCAATAGCCTTCTCCTTGGCATCCTTAGCCGCCTTCTGCTCCACGAAAGTCTTACCCCTCACGGTCATGTTGCTAGCCTTGTCGAGTGCCTTCTTTGCATCAGACACATATCCAGATACGATACTATCTGCATCCTCACCAAACTGATTATCATATAGCTCAGCAGTCTGTGCGGCAGTCAGCTTCGAGAAGTCAGGATTGCCATCCTCCAGCATAGGCACGATGGTTCCATCTTCAAGGGTAATGGCAGGAGCAGTAGGAGTCTGTTCAGTTTCAGGAGTCTCAGCAGATTCAGGAGCAGCAGTCTCCTCAGTAGGAGCAGCAGTCTCGCCATCTATTGTCGGAGTCTCCACCTCTATCTCACCACTATTATCCTCTATCATTGAGGATTCAGGCATAGCTTGTTTGTATTCATCAAGCGACATAGAAGAGATTGTAGCCACATCTTCTTTGTTCACAGCATGAGGAACAATAGTACCATCACTCTTCAACTCAACTACCTTAGCCTTGGCACCAGTATCACGAATGAGGAACAATCTAGAGTCAGGATATTTGGTATTACCATCCTTGCCGAGCACATCAACGAGCACCACGTTACCATTATCATTGAGAATCTGATTGAAGTCAAACGAAGGTTGAGTCTCTTCTGTATTCTGAGTCTGCTGGGCTGCACGTTCCTTCTCCATCTGTTCACGCTCAGCCTTGGCAGTTTCCAGTCTCTTCTGGTCTTCCAAGTCTTTCATCTTCTGCAAGTCTGCAAGAGAATAAGGATTCTCCACCACGTTACCATCTATAGAGATAGCAGCAGTACCATCACCATAGTCAGCCAACACCTCATAGGTATGTTCAGTACCATCAGTATCAGTCACATTGAACTGGGAGCCAACTTCAACGGTTCCATCAATGATACCAGCCACTTCCTTGATAGCATTCTCTTTTGCATCAGCTACCGCCTGAACCTTCACTTCATCAGCAGGAAGTTCTTCACCCAGTTCAGCGAACATCAACGCATCAGCATGTTCTACGCTATTGGTTGTCGGGTCATAATAGAGAATCATATCATCGCTATTGCTTACATCAATGGAGCCATCATCATGAGTAGCAATATTACCACTAATAATGTACACACCATAGTCTTCCAAACCGCCTGATGCTTTGATAGTAGCGTTACGGACAGAGCCACGACTCTGGTCTGTGTACATATCAACTCTCTGTTCTGCCTGATGAGCAGCGAGGTCAACCTTATCTTGTGCATCATCAACCACACCTTGGTATCGGGCAGAAGACAACTGGTAGTCATAGATAGCTTGGTCAAGTTTATCATCCTGCCCAGTCAGGGATTCCAGTTCCTCGTCACTCATGGCAGATAGCTGCTGCTCAGAGATACCCAATGCTGCTGCAAGAGTCTTCATCTGGTCTTCCTGCTGAATCTGAATGTCATGCTTGTCTGCATCATCAGCATCATGCCCCTCAGAATAAGCGTTGTCAATATCTGCCTGATGCTGCTCCTCAGGTGTTGTTGGCTCGTTGGTAATCTCCTTGGCATTCATTTCAGCAGTCTTGGCAATATTGTAGCCACGCATCTTCATCAAGTTGATACCATAATTTACAGCAGCATTAATCTGCTCCTTGGTCATGGTATCTCTCTGTCTGAGAATATCAGCCAGCACACCACCCATCTGCTCGTTGGTTGCATTGTCAATCTTATCCTTGATGTCTGCCCAGTTATCGCCCATAAGGTTCTGTGCATCAATATCAGCCACGTTCACCTTGTTGCGGAATCGGTAATACTGAGCACGATTGTAGATACCTTTTACTGGTCGGGAGCCAGCACCCATCGCATACATAGAACCGACAGAGATAGCCATACCACCGATAATGTCGAGTTGCTGCTTAGCATCAAGAAGGTCGCTCACCTTACCTTCACCATCCAGCAGGGCATGAAGAGGAATACCAATCTCCTCCTCCATAACTTCCTCAGCGAAACCATTGATACCGAACTTCTCCATCCACTTCTTGGAATTGGTGTACCATCCGCTCTTGCCGATATTCTTGAAGAACTCAGCAGAAGCATTCATACCATGTTTCTCCATAAAGTTGACAGCACCCTTCTTGATACCATAGTTGTGACCGAAGAGTTTTTCAGTATAGTTCTCTACCATAGCAGAGGTCATACCCTTATAGAGAGCAGTACCAATAGACTCACCACCCTCATGCAGAAGATTTCCATTCTCATCGAAAGTACCAAACTTATAATCACCCTTCTCATCCTGATACAGATTACCAAGATGTCGCTGCATGATGTCAGCACCAGTCTTCAACGCTTGCTCAGTTCCAGCCATCGCATACGAGCCGATAACATCGCCAGCCACGATACCGGTATTCTTCAAGATGGCAGCACCCACCTTGCCCATGCCACGTTTAGCAGCAAATTTTAAGGCTCCACGACTGATGCCCTTGGTAATACCACCATAACCGCCAGTAAGGAAGAAGTCAGCCATAAATGGGAGACTCTGCCCTGCAATTTTCGTCCAACGATAGACGTTACCCATCTTCTCGTCTTCGAGAGCCGTAGCAGCATCCGCACCAAGTTTACTCTTCAGGAGCATCTTATCAGAACCAGAGAGAGGAATATTGTTATCCATCTTTGTCTTGATACGCTCCATCTGCCCCATGATAGCGAAGTCAGTCAGACCGAAATCCCATGTTTTTGCAGTAAAGGCTGTATTGTCAAGAGCCTTCAAGGCATCCTCACCCCAGCTACTTGTAGGATATTGTTTCACCGCTTCAAGAGCACCAATCTGCTCAGTAACCAGAGAAAGAGAGGTTGCCAACTTATTTCTATAGTCACTCTGCTCAGCAGTTCTTCCGTTACTTGCACCGATACTAGCACCATAAGAGAGCAAAGGATTTCCGTGTTGACGATTATCCTCAGCGATAAGAGCTTCAATCTCCTTCTTTCGGGCATAGGCATCAGCCAGTTTCTTGTCAAACTGCTTTTGAGCACCCTCCTCAGTAAGGTAGGTTCCATTCTTGCCGATGTTCTCCTGCAAGTCATAGTTACCATTCTTGTCACGAACATCAAAGGCAGATGGAATCTCACCAGTATCTACCGCTACCTGATAGGCATCGTTCTGCTTGTCAAGTATAGCTTGCATCTGCTCAGCTTCAGGAAGAGAATAAACATTCTCATTGTCCGAGGTAACGTATGCGCCAATCTTGCCAGTCTCAGGATTGTAAGCGAAATCATCCTTCACCACATTATTTGCATCACCACCATAAGGAGTCTGATGTGTACCCAAGTTCACACGACCGAAATCCTTCTGCTGTTTCTGCTTGCGTTGTTTCAGTCTGTTGTATCTGCCAGCATTGTTCATTGTCTGCTGAGCACTAGCCGAGATTGCTGCTGCCCCAGCAGAGAAACGAGCACGGTCAGCAGCACTCATAGGAACGCTACCGCCCTTCGCTCTAGATGAAGTCTTACTACGAGGTTCAAAGAGTGCAGAGTAAAAACGCTCATAAGTTGATGGAACATCAAAGTTCTGAGCCTTCAAGTTCTCATAGATAGCGTGTCTGTTATCCGCACCGCCCTTTCCGTCTCTTGTCAGAGCACTCTCAAACTTATTGTAATCATCAGGCACATCATAGTTCTGTGCTTTCAGATTCTTGTATAAAGTGTATAATGGTCTTTCTGCCATGATATATATATTTGTTTGTTACCAAATTCTTGTTACCAATTCTGTTACCATTTTACGCCAGTCTTCTTCTTGCCACCAGCCGAAGAACCGCCAGCCTTATGTGTTGTATGCTTGCCGCCACCAGATGATTTACCACCTCCAGCAGAACTATTTCTTCCTTTCAATCTATCCATAATATATCTCACGTTAGTCTGAGTAACATTCTTGATTCTCAACTTTCTTTTAAGTTCATTAATCTTCTTCTGCCCCTCAGGAGTGTCCATCATGTCGTAATACTCATACCAATATCCAGCAGTAGTTTTGTTACCGCCCGAAGATTTCTGAGCCTTATTAGAAATTCGTCCTTCTCGCAGTCTAGCAAGTGCATCCTGAGCAGCCCAATGACTAATCTGACCATCAGCAAGCATCTTCTTAATCTTCAACTGATTATCTTTATACTCGGCATCATTGGTATATTTCAACTCACTAAGTTCAAGTCTTCTGTTACCTTGGTCAATTCTCTGCTGCCCTTGGTCATTCTTCACCTTGTTGATTTCGTTCTGCATATCGTGATACCTCATCTGCTCAGCGAGAGTCAGGTTATTCTTCCGAGCTTCCTCATCAAGAGCGAGTGCTCTCTGATACCCTGCAAGCCATGATGCCCGATTCTTCTCTCTCTGAGCATCCATGTAAGCCTTGCGTTTATTCACCGCCTTAGTCATATCCGACTCAGGATTGTGTACCACCTTGGCACCATTCATAGCAAAGAAGATATTGGCGAGCGCACGAAGACCATCACCAGTAGCAGCGATACGAGCCTTGGTACGCTCCTTCTTCTCTCTGTTCGCCCTCTGCTCAGCAGTCTCATTCAGTTCAGGATTCAGTATCTTATACATATCAGCATAAGACAACTGCTTAGGCTGAAGTTTCGACTCATCCTTCTTCACAATAGGGACAGATGGCTTATCCTCCTCATAATTAGAAGCACTCTGATTTACATCTACCCCATTGGCGATGGCTTGTTGAGTAGCGATAGTCTTCTCTCTAGCCGCCTTCATCGTAGGTGTTTCATTCTGAGGAGTAGCAGCATTCATCTGGTCAACCTTCTTTCCAGCCGCATCAAGTTGCTGCTGAGTGAAGACTGGAGCCTGAGTCTGTGCCACCTTCTGTGCGGCATCCACACCACTCTGCTGCTTGTTGATAACACTCTGTGTAGTCTTCAAGCCATTATTGTTTCGTAACATATCTGATGCTTTCATAGTCTATGCTTTAATCTTCTTTGGCGCATTGTCACCAATCATATTGTTCAAATCATTCGCTACTTGCTGCTGGGTAGGAGCCGCACCCACCTTGGCATTCAACTTAGCCATATCTGCATCGGTAGGCTGTACCACGTCAGGACGAGCCACCTTACTCTTACCAGCACCACTATCAATAGTTGCAGCGATATTGGCAGCAGTACCAGCCACGCCAGCCACCGCATTGGCAGTATCAGCAGCCTTCTCAGCTTCCATACCCATCTGTTGGTTCTGCAACTGATTCTTTCTGTTCATGTACTTCTGTTCGATGTTATCCTTTCGGGCATCATTTGCAGCTACAATCTGTGAGGTAGTATCAGCAAGAGTCTTGTTGTTCGCCTCCTTCACCGCAGTAGTAGAATCTTCCGTACCGCCCATTACCGCTTGTCTTCCCTTAGCAGCCTTGTTTCTGTTCTTAATCTGCTCCTGCATCTGTGTGAGCAAGCGAACCGTATCAGCACGCTTGGTCGGGTCGGCATTGTATGTTCTGTCATACCATGCCTGATTTTCTCTCTGTTGCTGGGCAATCATCTGCTCCTGCTTACGTCTCGCCTTGCGGTTAGCTATACCGCCAGCGATGCTGCTTGCAAGTCCAAGACCTGCCCCAATTAATGCTCCTAACATATATATGTATTTTAATTATTAATAATGGTACAAAGATACTGATACCATCCGAGAATCGTATTTTATCCATTTATTTAAGCTGGTAAGTTAACGGATAAAGTTTCCGTTTGCCAACAAATTACTATCTTTGCACCAAAATAGTTAAAACAATGGCAGCAGATAGAAATACAAAAGGTCAGTTCGAGAAAGGTCGGGCAAAGACTGGAGGTAAACAGAAAGGTTACGAGTCTCCTATCACAAAGGAGTTTCGTGAGTTGTGTGCTGACTTTTCTAGAGAGGCTTGGGAAGACTTCATGGCTGCATGGTATAAGTGTGAGCCGAAGGACAAGGTATCAACTTTCATCAAGATACTAGAGTTTAACTGCCCTAAGCTACAGACCGTCACTCTTGACGATAAGCGTGAGGTTCACAATGCCCTCACCGAGAAGTTGAGACAGATGTCAGAAGAGGAAGGATAAAATATAATTCTAAGAAGAACGTTTGTTTTTTTCATAGGTTTTTGGTTTATAGGTTTTAAGATTGTTAGGATAACGAAATAGGGAATGCGTGAGCACTCCCTATTCTTTTATTCACTATCAGCGACCACCTCTCGCTCTTCTATCCCCAGCCATATCCGTCTTGGAACCACGATTCACCGATGATGGTTTATACCTAATTCCTGATTTCGTATGGCTAGCATCCATACCCTTGCGAGAAGCTGCCCCATACTTCTTATCGTGGGCAGCGTTGTGACGAGCCAACTCCCTACGCTTAGCCTTCTGAGCAGGAGAAGACTCGAACTTAGTATCGTAGGAAGCCTTCCGTGCCCTAGCTGCTGGGTGCGTTCTGTAATATTCAGCAGAAGAACTAGTCATTGGCAATCTCCCAATCGTCTGCAAGAACATCACTAGATGATGCTGCCCAAGAATCTGCAACACCAGACTTCTGAACGAGAATCAACTGGTTGTTATAGTTAATACAAGGATTCTCACGATTCATCAAGATGTCCTTGACCGCCTGAGGAAGAGACTGCATATTAGGGATAACATCAGCACCAATATGAGAAGGAACTTGCTTAACTACAAACATACCCTTTCCATTCCAGCCCTTACGTCTAACCGCAAAACCTAATTTCAGAGCATTAACAGCCCCACCGATACCCATTCCAGTGCAAGCACATGACGTTCCTTCGTCATCAGGAAATAAACCCATATCCTTCATACGTGCATTCAAAGCAATAAAGTACTTCTCCATACCCAATGCTTGCTCCTTCATTAATTTAAACTGATAGTCACCAACTTTCTCACGGAAACCATCCATACACAAGGCTACATTAAGTTTGCCTAAACGTTCTTTTAACTCATTGTGCTCTTGGCACATTCTTTCTTTAAAATAGTCCATAAACAAAATAATTAAATTAATATCTATATCAAATTACACCATAACCATTCATGAATGTGAATCAATGCAGCACCAACTACCAGCGCAATCACTCCTGCACACACACCGAAAATGTCTGCCCACATATCATCAGCATCCACCTTCTCCTTGCTGACTATCTTATCAATCACCACCTCCTTGAAGATACCTATAACAAATGTAGCCAGAGTAGCGAGCCATAAGTTATAGGTCAAGAAGAATATCATTTGCACCAGTTCCATGCTAACCACGAAATGCAGCACTTTATCCATCTGCAACCCACAGAGCCAGTTCTTAGGCTTTGCATACAGAGTATTCCATATCATTCTAATCATTGTCTTTATCTCCAATAAAGTTCACGATGTTCCTTCTTCAACAAATCACCAGTTCTACACCACCAATCATTCGGACTCGCTTTAAGATACTCCTCAAACTCAGGGCAGTTCTCTTCGTGAGTAAGATGAGGATGAGAATTAGGCTTGAACTGATGCACACACAGCAAGTCTGCATGATTGCCGCCATAAATGCTTGGCGGCATAACATCTTTCGCCTGATGCCACACCTTGTTGAGGTCAATGAGTTCTGCCCCATCCAGTTCCTTCAAGGCTATATTGATGTTTTTCAACACCACTTTTAAATTTTCAAAATTGTTCGAACCATAATTTAATATTAAAAACTTAGCATCTTCTAAGACGCTTTTAAGTAATACATCCAGTTCCATAAGCCAAAATTTTAATTATTAACTTCGTTCAATATCTTAATCACTCTGCTAAACATAGAGCCATCCCAATCATCCCCATTATGATGCAGATGGATATAGTCATACACCGCCCTATAGAAGGTCTCGGAAGTATAGCGCAAGCCCATCCTTGGCGGTCAACTCATCACACTCTAGATGCCGCTTATGAGCTTCCATCTTGCCATCTACCTTCAAGACCTCATACCCATACTCCTCGCCATTATGAATAGGGCAAAGGCACAACTCACATAGATGCTGCTTGCGAGCAGTTCTGACCTGACAACTGATTGACTCTATCTTCATAGCTTAATGTCTTTTCGATTTCTCGATGTTATATTGGTCACAGATGTCGCAATATGCGCCATAAGCCAAGTTGTCAACCATTTCATTGTACTTGTCACCATTATGACCTTTCACCCAGTGAAAACGAACTCCTGCCAAATGAGCAGAGCATTTCTTGTACAACTCATAGAGGTCAGGATTCATCATTGGTGGAGTACTCTTCCCCAACACAAGTATGCAGTACTGGCTATCCGTATAAATATCAAGATAAGCACCATCTGGACAAGACTTAGCTGCACTAATGATAGCAAGCAATTCCATACGATTGTTTGTTGTCTGTAGTCTGCCATGATTCTTCATCTTGACAATCTCTCCATCCTTCAATACGATGTAAGCAGAACCTCCTGCCTTATACTTGGAATGGTTGTCACAACTTCCATCCGTATAAGCCACATAGTTCATGCCATTATCAGGAAATGGCTCAACTGGGTCGAAATTTTCCGACTTTTCAGCCAATTTTTCTCTGATTGCTCTAGAGAATTTACCTTTAGCGTTGAACACACCAAAGTTAGCATCTGTGAGAATCATCCAGTTTACTGGTTCCCCTCCATTTGCCTTCTTCCACTTCCTTTCATCAAGATAATCATAAAGACTCTTGATGTACTCATCTGTTCCATAGTTCTTCGATATACAATATCTCTTGAACTTCTCATAAGTAGGTTTATCCATAACTAATTGTTTATTATATATTTTCTTTCTTTCAATGTAGGTTACCAAAACAAACATCTAAGCAATTAACAGAAAAATCCGTCAGGGATTCCTCCAATACTCATGTCTCTCTGAATAACCTTTTCACTCTGCTTGCCATAGATAAGATGCCTGAATCCATCGGTCACCGCCCTATTAGCGATAGAGTAAGTACAAGCAAGGACTACAAATCCAAGAGTGCCGACAATAAAGTCTGCCTTGGGTTTTCTCGTTCTCAACAAAGTTCTCTTCGTTTCTTCCTCATTCCTGATGTCAAAGGAATGTTTCTCGGCAAGAGTAGAATTAATCTTACCACTGGCAATAAGTCTTTTCTTTATTCTCGAAACAGAACTACTACTTGTATTGAGAGCCTTCTGAAATTGCTTTATTGTGATAGCTTTACCTTTGGCACCGACCTTTTCACCCTCAGGTGCTTTCATGCAACAGTCCTTATGCTCGGCAGCACAAATCTGAAATTCAAAAAGTTTCTCGTTTATAAGATTGAATAATTCCTTCAAGGTATAATCTTTTACCTCAAACTTACATACCATAGCACCACGATACTCACGACCCTTTCGAGTCCACTTTATCGTATTGTCACGGAACGAAGAGACAATAACCTTGTTTCCGTCTACCGAAAACAAAGCATCATCTTTCATGTCTTGAATAAGTCTTTCTGCTTTTGGTTTACCAATATGTAATCCTTTCCTCAATTTGTATTCCGTAACATTCCACATTACAGAATTGCTATGCTGCATCTTTATCCAAATAGCAACAGCAAGAAGTTCCTTCATGCTCTTACTTGAAGAGTATGCTTTCAAAAGTTCTATGGTTACATTTATATACTGCATAACATAAAAAAGAGTCCCAAAGTCTTGGTTGCAGCAAGAACTAAGGGACTCATATCTTGTAGGCTTACGCCTTGAAAGGAGGACTACTTTATCCAGCCAATCTGCAACATTGACGATGCAAAGATAGAAGCAATTTTTGAAACTACCAAATGTGAAAAAATATGTAATTCGTTAATCTGTAAGATATTCAGATTTTAGGTATACGCTTGGTGTGCAGTAGGCATACAAATGATTACAAAGTTAAAGTAGGTTAAAGTGTTTTTGGTATTCAAGTTTATTTTGTTATCTTTGTAGCGAGTAAAACAGGTGATTTAGCTTCTTTAACTATTTTATGTTACTATTTTGTTACTCGATAAAAATAGACCATTTCTAATAGTATTGGTTATCAGTTAGTTACAAGATTCAAATAAGCATTCATAATGTTTTTGTATAATATGAGAAGGAGTGCTTGTGAAAGTACTCCTTTTATGTATTGGCTTACTACATGGCGATGCATTTTGTTCTATGTCACGACGCACAGACTTCTACATCGCCATGTAATTTCAAAGATATCGGGAGTTTTAAAAAAAACTGCTACTATTTGATTTTAGCACCAAATGACTTTACAAACTTAATCTTCTTGCCTTTTGCGATGATTGGCTTCTTCCATTCACCACCCAAAATACGGATAACAGCCTTCTTGCCTACAGGAACCGCATCTACAGCCTTCTGCAAATCCATGAAATTGCCTCGACCTTCTGCAGAGACTACATAATCATAATGGCAGACATGAGACTTCAGCGCTGGCACCTGCTCAGCTACAGCATCAGCAAGCGCACCGGCAACCACACGTGCACCATATACATTATAATGGGTATTATCTTTCTTACCCTTAGGAACCTGCGGATTCTCGCCAGGCATAAACCACATATGTAATTTGCGGCTGCCTTCAATACCCATGCCCGTTTCTATATCGTGGGTAATCTTGGTAGCATCAACAAACGGAACATTCAGCTGCTTTGCCACATTGCGGGGAGCTATCACATAAGCTCCGTGGGTGTCGATAAGCGTATCGCTATTAATCTGTTCCTTTCCATCATATACTTTATTGCGAAGCTTCTCGTCATCATCATTCTTCAATTCTGCAGAATAATAGCAGCGACGAACCACCGCATTGAACAGTACAGGAATACCACCCTTGGCACGGGTCTCATTTACATATCTGGCAAGGTTTGCATCAAAAGTAGATCCCGGATCAGTATGACGGTCAGGCATTGGCTTCTCATCGTTATGCCCAAACTGGATAAACACATAATCACCTGGCTTTATTCTATCCAAAACCTTTTTCCATCTTCCTTCATTGATAAAGCTCAAAGAAGAACGACCATTAACAGCATGATTGTCAACAATCACCTTGTCATCAAAAAAGCCTTGCAATACCATCCCCCATCCTCGCTCTGGACTATTTCTAAAACCGCCTTTCTTGGCAGCAGTAGAATCACCTATTACAAAAATCGTTGTTATCTTTGTGCTGGATGTCATCAGCAACGCCAGTATGAATACATATAAAATAGCTTTTATTTTTTTCATTTGTCTGTAGTTTTTAGAAGTTACTAAAATTATAGTTAGGCATACACGCTAACACATAAAAAGCTCTCGCCCTGCCGCACTGCATATTCACATATACGAGCACGAGAGGACGAGAAAGAGAGTATTATTTATTTACTTTGGCTATCAATTCCTCGGCAGTAACCAAGGTTTGTTCGCCAGTTTCCATATTCTTAAGCGTAACCTTGCCCTGAGCCATCTCATTCTCACCTGCAAGCACCACAAACGGAATATTCTTGGCATTGGCATAGCTCATCTGCTTCTTCATCTTCGCCTTATCAGGGAAGATTTCGGTACGGATACCGGCTGCACGAGCTGCACTTACTATAGGCAGGCAGTAAGCTGTCTCCTTTTCACCGAAGTTGATAAACAGTACCTGAGTAGCATTTACAGCCTCCTTCGGATAAAGGTCGAGCGCACCTAACACATCATAAATACGGTCAGCACCAAAACTGATACCAACACCGCTCAAACCTGGCAAACCGAAAATGCCGGTAAGGTTGTCGTAACGACCACCACCTGTAATACTTCCCATTGGAGTATCAAGCGCCTTCACCTCGAAGATTGCACCCGTATAATAGTTCAAGCCACGAGCCAGAGTGAGATCCAGTTCTATCTCGTTGTTCAAGCCAAGAGTCTTCAAGGTATCGAGGATAAACTTGGTTTCCTCTACACCCTTTAAACCAACTTCTGAACCTTCGAGAACCTTCGCTATCACTTCAAGTTTCTCATCATTAGTTCCTGACAATGAGATGATTGGCTGCAACTTTTCAATGGCATCTTCAGAAATGCCGTCATTACGCAACTCTTCGTTTACATTGTCAAGTCCGATTTTATCAAGCTTATCGATGGCCACTGTGATATCTACAATCTTCTCAGCCTCGCCGATAACCTCTGCAATACCGGTAAGAATCTTGCGGTTATTAATCTTGATGCATACACGAACACCAAACTTAGTGAACACGGTATCAACAATCTGCATCAACTCGACCTCATTCAGGAGAGAATCAGAGCCAACCACATCGGCATCACACTGATAGAACTCACGGTAACGTCCCTTCTGAGGGCGGTCTGCACGCCATACTGGCTGAATCTGATAACGTTTGAAAGGCATCTGCAACTCCTCGCGGTGCTGCACTACGTAACGTGCGAAAGGAACTGTCAGGTCATAACGAAGACCCTTCTCACAAAGTTTCGCTGCTAATTTGAGTGATCCAAGAGAATGAATATCCTCATCGCTCACCTTATTCATATAGTCGCCTGAATTCAATATCTTAAAAAGCAGTTTATCACCCTCTTCACCATACTTGCCCATCAAAGTCTGAAGGGTTTCCATGGCAGGGGTTTCAATCTGCTGGAATCCATAAAGAGCATACACTTCCTTGATGGTGTTGAAGATATAGTTGCGTTTCGCCATCTCAACAGGACCAAAATCTCTCGTGCCCTTTGGTATACTTGGTTTCTGAGCCATTTATTAATGTTTAATATGAATGTTAAATGTTTAATGTCTAGCGCCATGTAAACCCCTCAAAGTAAACATTAAACACTAAACATTAAACACTATATAAATTACTTGCGTACAATAGTCTGAGCACGGTCTGGACCGATAGAAATGATACCGATCTTAGTCTCAAGGAACTCTTCTACGAAAGCAATATAATCCTTGAACTCCTGTGGGAACTGATCTTCAGATGTGAACTTAGTCATATCTGTCTTCCAGCCCTTGAACTCCTTGTAAACAGGTTCTACATCATCGATTTCGTATGGGAAATCTGTTGTAACAGAACCATCCTTCAACTTATATGCCACGCATGCCTTGATGGTATCGAAGCCATCGAGCACGTCGCTCTTCATCATGATAAGCTCGGTAACACCATTCACCATGACAGAATACTTGAGCTGTACAAGATCGCACCAGCCACAACGACGCTCACGACCGGTAACAGCACCATACTCATGACCGAGGTCACGGATCTTGTCACCAGTCTCATCGAAAAGCTCTGTAGGGAATGGACCTGCACCAACACGTGTACAGTAAGCCTTCATGATACCATAAACATTGCCGATGCGGTTAGGGCCGATACCCAGACCTATGCAGGCACCTGCACAGATAGTATTAGAAGAAGTAACGAATGGATAAGAACCGAAATCAACATCGAGCATAGTACCCTGCGCACCCTCGCAGAGGATATCCTTGCCAGAACGGAGCACCTTATTGATTTCTACCTCGCTATCAATAAGTTTAAACTGCTTCAAGTATTCGATGCCCTCCATCCAGGTCTTCTCAACCTCTGTGATATCGAAGTCGGTATAACCGAGACTTGCGATGGTTTTGAGATGAGCAGCCTTGTGAGCAGCATACTTCTCCTCGAAATTGTCAAGGATATCGCCTACGCGAAGACCGGTACGGCTAACCTTGTCAGTATAAGTAGGACCGATACCCTTACCAGTAGTACCTACCTTGTTCTTTCCCTTAGAAGCCTCGATAGCAGCATCGAGTACACGGTGAGTAGGCATGATGAGATGTGCCTTCTTAGAGATGTAAAGACGGCTCTTCAAATCATGACCGCTCTTCTCAAGATCCTTAGCCTCACCCATAAAGAGGTCTGGAGCCAAAACTACACCATTGCCGATGATGTTCACCTTACCACCTTGGAAAATACCAGAAGGGATAGAGCGAAGCACATACTTCTCGCCCTCAAACTCCAATGTATGTCCAGCATTAGGACCACCCTGGAAACGAGCAATGACATCATACTTAGGGGTCAACACGTCAACCACCTTACCTTTACCTTCATCGCCCCACTGCAAACCCAGCAGGACATCTACTTTACCTGTGTTCATTTTTTATCTTTTTATCTTGATACTTATTCTTTTTTGCGTTTGCGAGTCATCTTGCTTTGACAGCCGCTGCATACGCCATAGATGTAAAGAGCATAAGCATCTTTACGAAAGCGCTGCATCCTGATATCCTTCACAGCTGCCGTAACCTGCGGTGCTACAATTTCGGTTACCTTGCCACAAATCGTGCAAACCTGATGCACATGATTGTCCTCGCTATAACTGGCCTCATACTTGGTGCCGTCTGCCAGACTGTGCTTTACCACAAGCCTTAGTTCCAGGAACAGATGCAATGTGTTATAAAGCGTAGCCCTGCTAACGCGAAAATTCTTTTTCAGTAGCTCTCTGCCCAAATCTTCTATCGAGAAATGCTCTCCCATAGAATAAATGGTGTCGAGGATAGTGGAACGCTCCGGAGTGCGCCGGTGATGATTGCTCTCCATATAATTGTCCAAAACCTCATGAGCTTTTGCTAAAATTTCTTCACTCATAATCCTTGTTAGTTACATAAAACGCACAAAGATACTCATTATCTACGACATAGAACAATATTTAATTTTAAAAAATCTAAATTTGCCTCAATTCCTCATAGATACGCTGAACCGGAAGCCCCATCACATTAAAATAACTCCCCTTCAACCCCGTACAACCTATGTAACCAATCCATTCCTGAATACCATAGGCGCCAGCTTTGTCAAACGGCTGATAATGATTTATATAATAACTGATTTCATCATCAGAAAGCGGTTTGAACGTCACTTCTGTTGTTACTGAAAAGGAACGCTGCTTATGCTGGGTAGTAAGACAAACACCTGTAACTACATGATGCGTCTTTCCGCTCAACATCTTCAGCATTCGTCTGGCATCTTCAGCATCACGAGGCTTCCCGAGAATGACTCCCTTTCCTTCCTGGTCATTCTGTTCGCCAGCTGTTGGCGCAATCACAATCGTATCTGCTGTAAGAATCAAAGTTTCTGACTCGTCCAACTCTTCAACACTATTATTTCCGTTCAAAAGCGGACGATAAGCCTCAGCCTTTTTCTTGCAAATGAATTCTGCCACCTGATAAGCATCGAGGTCAGCAGGATAACTTTCATCAATACCACTAATCACCTTCACCTCAAAAGGAATATCCAAACCTGCCAGAAGTTCCTTGCGACGAGGCGAATTACTCGCCAAAATGATTTTATAATTCATCTATTTTAAACCTTATTTCTTTGAACTTTATGATTAAAATTCAGTTGCAAACTTTCTACTACAAACTATCAACTTTCAACTATTAACTTAATTCTACCAGCCAAACGCCTTAGCATCTGAAAGCCATAAACCCTTGGCTCTCAGTACCTGTTCTACGACGTCACGTCCCACGCCATCACCTCCGTTACAAGCCGAGATATAAGTAGAAATTTCTTTAATATCGGAGCATGCATCTGCTGGGCAACATGGACATCCGCAACGATGCATTATCTCATAATCAGGAATATCATCACCTACATATATTATTTCCTCATCTGTAATTGAATATTTCTGCTTGAACTCCTCATAAGTCTTTATCTTTACAGAACACCCCATGAAGATATCCTCTACACCAAGATTTTCATAGCGTACCTGTATGGCATGAGAATTACCGCCTGTCAGAATTACGATACGAACACCTTTCTTCTGAGCCAGCTGAATGGCATAGCCATCTTTGATATTAACAGTACGCAAAGGTTCGCCGGCACTGGAAAGCGTGATGGTCTGTCTTGAAAGTACTCCATCAACATCAAAGATGATTGCTTTTATTTTATTTAAATCGTAATTTATCATAATTGTTTCTGTTTTTTGTACTGAAAAATCCTAACTGCAAACTTAAACCGATAACAGTTTTATCTCTTGAACTTGAATATGCTTTTGCTCATCATTTCATAAATCTGCTGTAGTTCTGGCTGTTTTTCAAGGAGTTGCATTTGTTTCTCCATTACGTTCCGATCATCACGAATAGCCGGTCCCGTCTGCACTTCAGCTGCCGAATGCGAAGAAGCCTTGTCCATAGTTTCCATAACCAGAGGACGGAGAACACTGCCAGGAATATGATGATTTTCGAGAATCTGCTGGCCTATAGCTACGCAATGATTCGCAAAATTACAAGCAAAAACAGCTGACAGGTGCAGATACTTACGATTATCAGAATCCAATTCATAGACACTACGAGAAATCTGTTCTGCCAACCTCTTCAGGAAAGAAGTTTCGAAAGCACCACACCCCTCAATGAAAATAGGAATATTTTCGAATGCAACCTTTTTATCTTTCGTAAATGTCTGCATCGGATAAAATACGCCATAATGACGGGCATAATCTTTGAAAACATCCATCGGCATGGAACCAGCTGTATGAACAAACATCTTATCTTCTCTTCCTTTGCATAGTCCAGGAATAAGCATTTCAAGCGCATCATCCTTCACTGAAACTATGTACAAATCTGCATCACAGACCACCTTACCCATCTCATTGACAGGCTCACAATTCACCTTCTCAGCCAATAGAGAGGCCGACTCCCTAGTTCTACTGAAGACTTGCACAATCTGATGTTCTGATTGCGATATTTCGAGCGCAAGATTGGTAGCAAGATTACCTGCCCCAATAAACACTATTTTCATACGTAATTTTGTTTAAAGTTTTACTTTTTATGCAAAAATACTAAAAAATAACGATAGAGAAGCCCTTTTTCTTGCTTTTTTATGATAAATTTATTATTTTTGCCTTCGTGAGAAAATATGATGTAGAAATATATGGTAAACTGGAAGAAATGCCGCATTTATTGGAAGGCGACTTTTTTCATAGCTTGGAGCTTTTTCAGATTCTTGAAAAAACACCCGGCATAACCCCTTTTATGGCTGTCGCCACACAGGAGAACAAGGTAGTAGGACAAATGCTCGTCATCCTCTATCACCGCAAATCATTATTCCCACCTTATTTATATACGCACGCACACGCGTACGGAGAGGGACTTTATGCACCCGATGCTGAACGGAATGCTATTTTCCCATTGTTACTCCGCAGCATAACTATTCACTTACACAAACGACTCTGCTTTTACATCGAGTTCTCCCGAATGAGCAAAAAGATGCTGGGTTACCGGGAATTCAGAAAATTGGGCTATGTACCTATTGCCTGGCAAGAGATACATAACTCCCTACACAGCAAACTTCCCCAAGAGCGACTCTCAGACAAACAAATTGCTATGATTGAAAAAATGAAGAAAAAGGGAATAAGTTGTAGAGAGGCAACTTCACCCGAAGACATCCATCGTTATCACCAGTTGCTCAAAAATTATTATCGGCTGAAACTTCGCCGTTTTGTTCCTGACGAAACATTCTTTCAGAAACTGAGTACAAGTAGCAATGCCAGAAACGTCATCATCACCTATAAGGACAAAGTGATTGGCGGCTATACCTGCATCTACAACCAAGGCAATGCCTTTCTTTGGTTTTCTGCATTCAAGAGAAAGACTTACATCCATCTGCATCCGGACACAATGACCATCTGGCAAGCACTCTCTGATGCACAGGAGCAGGATGCCCAACACCTCCACTTTATGGACGCAGGGCTTCCGCTTAAGAGTAATCTCTACCGTGAATTCATTCTCGGTTTCGGAGGCAAACCTGTTACCAAGTTTCGCTGGTTCCGCTTCTATCCAAAAGTTATAAACCCGCTCCTCCACTGGCTATACAAGGAGTAAGGAGAAGAGGTTCCGTGAGCCTATATAAAGCATCTCCGAAACCTCTTTCTCTTTTTTAAGCGTAATTACACATACACTCAAAAAGTACATTTTGTATATTAAAGCCAACGCCTCTACTCTTTCAAAGCACGGTCAAGCTGCTCCAAGCCGCGCTCTGTACAGAATCCACGAATCAGGCACAAAATATAATTGTCGTATATCTCCTGCATCGAATGAACACGATAGAGCTGATGGTGCATGATTTCCTCCATCATCACATGTCCTACGTCCATAACAACATTGAAGTCTACATCCTTACGGAAAAGCCCCTCCTTTACACCAGCCTCAAAGAAACGTACACTCTCCTCCCGTTCATGAGCATGATTTTCCTGGAAGAATTTCACTACACGAGGCATCTTATGAACCTCCTCATAAAAAAGAACGCCCACCATCCCATTGCGCTCCATCTGCAATTTATAGACATAGCTGATAATATCTATCACATTCTTCGCTTGGGTCTTGGCGAAATTCTCTAACTTCGAACGATTTTCTTCTAGCTGACGCATCATACCAGCAAGCAACAATTCTTCTTTGTCACCAAAAATCTCGTACACAGTTCTCTTAGATACATGAAGTCCCTGTGAGATTTCATCCATCTTAACAGCTTTTACACCACGCTTATAGAATTCAGGCATCGCATAAGAGATAATTCTGTCTTTCAGTTCTTGTCTATATTGATTGATTTCTGTCATTTTACTTGTTTGAAGACTATTTTTGTGCAAAGATACAAAAAAAATCAAAAAACCATTCTTTTTTACTAAGTTTTTTTGTACCTTTGCACAAACTTTTAAATTTCGTGCGAAAAATCCACGAATATGAAAGAAAAATAAACTCTAAACCAATATATCGTTATGGTAAAAATTACAAAAGAGGCGGCTTTAAGTTATCACGAGACTGGTCGTCCTGGCAAGATTGAGGTTAAGCCAACAAAACCTTATCACACACAAACGGATCTGAGCCTTGCTTATTCTCCTGGCGTGGCATTCCCATGTCTTGAGATCCAGCAGAACCCAGACGATGCATACAAGTATACTGACAAGGGTAACCTGGTTGCTGTTATCAGTAATGGTACAGCAGTGCTCGGACTTGGCGATATCGGTGCCATGAGCGGAAAGCCAGTGATGGAAGGTAAGGGATTGCTTTTCAAGATTTACGGCGGTGTGGATGTCTTCGATATTGAAATCGATGAAAAAGACCCAGAAAAGTTCTGTGAAACCGTAGAGAAAATCGCTCCTACATTTGGTGGAATCAACTTGGAGGACATCAAGGCACCTCAATGTTTCTACATCGAGGAGCGCCTGAAAAGAACTCTCGATATCCCTGTAATGCACGATGACCAGCATGGTACTGCTATCATCTCTGCAGCAGGTTTGAAGAACGCTCTTGAGGTAGCTGGCAAGAACATTGCCGATGTGAAGATTGTCGTAAATGGTGCTGGTGCAGCTGCTATCAGCTGTACAAAACTCTACGTAGCACTTGGTGCACAGGTAAAGAACATCGTTATGCTCGACTCTAAGGGTGTCATTACCAGCGACCGCGAAAATCTGACAGAGCAGAAAAAGCTCTTTGCAACAGACCGCCGCGATGTCCATACACTCGAAGAGGCTGTGAAAGGCGCCGATGTATTCGTAGGCCTCAGCAAGGGTAACGTGCTCTCCAAGGATATGATTCGCTCTATGGCAGACAACCCTATCGTTTTCGCTCTTGCCAATCCAGTACCTGAGATCAGCTACGAGGACGCTATGGACAGCCGCCCTGACGTATTGATGTCAACTGGCCGTTCAGATTATCCTAACCAGATTAACAATGTAATCGGTTTCCCATACATCTTCCGTGGTGCACTCGATGTTCACGCCCGCGCTATCAACGAAGAAATGAAGATGGCTGCTGTTCATGCAATTGCCGATTTGGCTAAGCAGCCGGTTCCTGATGTGGTAAACGATGTTTACCACGTTAACGACCTTACATTCGGTCCTAAATACTTCATTCCGAAACCTGTAGATCCACGTTTGATTACAGAAGTTTCTGCTGCCGTAGCTAAGGCTGCAATGGAAAGTGGTGTGGCTCGCACTCCTATCACAGACTGGGAGAAGTACAAGCAGGATTTGCGCCAGCTGCTTGGTCAGGAGACCAAACTGACCCGCAAACTCCACGATACAGCGCGCCTTCACCCACAGCGTGTAGTATTCGCAGAAGGTGGCAACCCAACTATGCTGAAGGCTGCAGTCCAGGCAAAGCAAGAGGGTATCTGCCAGCCAATCCTGTTGGGTAACCCAGACCGTCTGAACCGTGTTGCTAGCCGTTTGAAACTTGACCTTTCAGATATTGAGATTGTAGATATGCGTGCCGATAACGAACAGGGCCGCCGTGCAAAGTTTGCCAAGCATCTGGCAGAGAAGCGTGCTCGCGAGGGCTACAGCTTCGAGGAAGCTTATGATAAAATGTACGAGCGCAACTACTTCGGTATGTCAATGGTAGAACAGGGTGATGCTGACGCATTCATCACTGGTCTTTACACAAAGTACAGCAATACTATTAAGGTGGCAAAAGATGTAATTGGAATTCGTGAGCCATATAAGACTTTCGGTACCATGCATATCCTTAACACCCAGAAGGGTATTTATTATATCGCAGATACGCTCATCAACCGCCACCCAGACGAAGATGTGCTGATTGATGTTGCCAAGCTGTCTGCAGGTACAGTGAAGTTCTTCAACGAAGAGCCGGTTATGGCCATGTTAAGCTACTCTAACTTCGGTACAGACAATATTGGCTCACCTGTTAAGGTAAAGAAAGCCGTTGCTGAGATGCAGAAGGAGTTCCCGGAACTCGCTATCGATGGTGAAATGCAGGTAAACTATGCACTCAACAAGGATCTGCGCGATGAGAAGTATCCATTCTCCCGCCTCAAGGGCAAAGACGTCAACACTTTGGTGTTCCCTAACTTGAGTAGCGCCAATGGTGCATACAAACTTCTCCAGGGTTTGAATCCTGAAGCTGAGATTATCGGCCCTATCCAGATGGGATTGAATAAGCCTATCCACTTCACTGACTCAGAAAGTAGTGTACAGGATATCGTAAACATCACAGCAGTAGCTGTCATTGATGCTTATGTAGAGAAAATCAAGAAGCAGAAGTAATCACTTCTTTTTCCTGATTCAAACAAACAGAATAAGATAATAGTATCTTCCATAAACAGGTTGGCACTTCTGCGCCAACCTGTTTTTATTTTCTCTTCTTCACTACTCGTCTCGAAAGTTCGTCTCTTTATACTTTTGAAGATATCTAAACAAAAAACAACAGAATTGCAATCGATTACGCAGCCTTTCTCACTAAAATAAGTTAATTTATGCCATTGTGCGCCCACACAATAGAATTATAACAAAAATAATCAAATAAATATTTGGTGATTTGAAAAATATCATGTACCTTTGCAGCCAGTTATCCTGAAAACAATCTTTTTACCTTAATGGAAACTAATACCTATTGAAGATTTGGAGCGGTAGCCTGTGAAGGTCATCGCTTTTTTCTTTTTATACACCTCCTCCATCAAATAGCATATAGCATATATTGTCCCAAGAAGAAAGTATACAATTAAAAGGTAATATCACTTGAGTCGGAAGACTTGCTGACTGCAGTCAGCAGACCTGTCGACTATAGTGAGCAGACCTGCTGACTAGGCTCAGCAGAGCTGCTGACACTAGTCATAACTTTAACGAAGGTATCTTCTTGAACCAGAGAAGTCGTATCCTTAAACCTAAGAAGACATCTCCTTGAACCAGAGAAGACATATCATTGAGCCAGAGGAGACATATCATTGAACCTAAGGAAGTATATTATTGAACCCAATAAAGAACATTATACTATTCACGAGTCCCTTATCTGGTAGCAAATAATCGGTATTCTTATAAAAAACAGGCTTTTCTGTTAAATCTTTCTAAAAAACAATCTTTATTTCCCCAACATTTTGTTCATATCAAAGATAATTTGTAATTTTGCACCCCGAATGCTCATGGATTGGGCAAATGTTACAGAAAAGTTTAGTTCGAAGGGGCTCAAAGAAGATCCGGCACAATGCAGGACGCCTCCCGAAGAAACCCGTTTATATAATTAATTTAATGTACGCAATTGTAGAAATTAACGGTCAGCAGTTCAAGGCTGAGGAGGGCAAGAAGCTCTTCGTACATCACATCAAGGATGTTGAGGCAGGTCAGACTGTTGAGTTCGACAAGGTTTTGCTCGTTGACAAAGACGGCTCAATCACTGTCGGTGCACCAGCTGTAGAGGGTGCAAAAGTAGTAGTAGAAGTAGTGAACCCACTCGTAAAGGGTGACAAGGTAATCGTCTTCAAGATGAAGCGCCGCAAGGACTATCGCAAGAAGAACGGTCATCGTACTCAGTTCACTGAAGTATCAATCAAATCTGTAATCGCTTAAAATTAGGAGGAATTAGAAAATGGCACATAAGAAAGGTGTTGGTAGTTCTAAGAACGGCCGTGAATCAGCTTCACAAAGATTAGGCGTTAAGATCTGGGGTGGTCAGAGCATCATCGCAGGTAACATCATCGTTCGCCAGCGTGGTAACAAGCACTTCCCAGGTGAGAATGTAGCTCAGGGTAAGGATGATACATTGTATGCTTTGGCAGATGGTATCGTTTACTTCCACAAGGGCCGCAAGGACAAGAGTACAGTTTCTGTTCTCTCTCCAGAGGTTTACGCTGAGAAGACCAAAAAAGCTGACGCTTAATTTTTAAAGTTTTAGAAAAAACTATTCCAAACAAACAACATAGAAGCCTGCTCATACCTAGAGCAGGCTTTCTTCGTTTATATAAGTTTTTAGGCAAGGATTACACCACCCCCTTTCTAAGCTCCTTAACCCTATAAAACCACAAAAAAACTTTAATTCTACCCTTCCCTGTAAAAAAGTCAGCATTTTTTTACGCTATCACAAATATTTTTTGTACTTTTGCCTACAAATAGTAAATTATTTAATTAAAAGACATTTTATGCTTACACTTAAACTTATCAGTGAGGAAACTGAACGTGTAGTTAAGGGTCTCGAAAAGAAGCATTTTCCAAATGCTCGTGAGGCCGTAGAGAAAGTTTTGGAGTACGACAAGATTCGTCGTGAAGCTCAGCAGAAGTTGGATAACAACAAGCAGCAGGCAAACCAGTTTGCTAAGCAGATTGGTGCCCTTATGAAGGAAGGTAAGAAAGAGGAAGCTGAGAGCGCAAAGGCTCAGGTAGCTATGCTCAAGGCAGACGCTAAGGCTCTTGAAGAGATCATGGAGAAAGCACAGAACGATATGACCAACCAGTTGCTCGAAATTCCTAACATCCCTTGCGAGCAGGTTCCTGAAGGTAAGGACGCAGCCGACAACGTTGTTGTGAAAGAAGGCGGCGAAAAGCCAAACCTCGGCGAGGATGCTCTCTGCCATTGGGATCTCTTGAAGAAGTATAATCTTGTAGATTTCGACCTCGGCGTTAAGATTACTGGCGCAGGTTTCCCTGTATATATCGGCAAGATGGCTCGTTTCCAGCGTGCGCTTGAGGCATTCTTCCTCGATGAGGCTCGCAAGAGCGGATATCTGGAGATTCAACCTCCTTACGTAGTAAACGAGGACTCAGGCCGTGGTACCGGTCAGTTGCCAGACAAGGAAGGTCAGATGTATCATGCTAATCTGGATAATCTCTTCCTCATCCCTACTGCTGAGGTTCCTGTAACCAACATCTTCCGCGATGTTATTCTCGATGAGAAAGATCTCCCTATCAAGCGTTGTGCTTACTCAGCTTGTTTCCGTCGTGAAGCAGGTAGCTATGGTAAGGACGTTCGCGGTTTGAACCGCCTGCACCAGTTCGACAAGGTAGAGATTGTTCGCATCGATAAGCCAGGTCACTCTTACGAGAGTTTGAACGAGATGCTCGACCATGTTGAAGGTCTTTTGAAGAAGTTGGAATTGCCATACCATATCCTCCGTCTCTGCGGTGGTGATATGAGCTTCACCTCTTCTATCTGCTACGACTTCGAGACATGGAGTGCTGCACAGGGTCGCTGGTTGGAAGTTTCATCAGTATCTAACTTCGAGAGCTATCAGGCTAACCGTCTCCACTGCCGCTATCGCCATACAGATGACAAGAAGATTGAACTTTGCCACACATTGAATGGTTCAGCTCTTGCTTTGCCACGTATCGTAGCAACCATCTTGGAGAACAATCAGACCCCAGAAGGAATCCGCGTACCTAAGGTATTGGTTCCATACTGCGGTTTCGAGATGCTTGATGACAAAAATTTCGATTAATTTGAAGTATCGGTAAGACTTTCTGTTTTTCTCGATTATACAAAACATTCGAAAAACAAAAATAACATATATTGTACGAGGATAACTTCGACTGCCACAAAGGTAGCCGATGTTATCCTTTTGCATTTTTATGTACCATGAAGCAAACTCTAAACAGCTAACCAGAAATATTAATATATCAGCATTAAGAAATTTAATAGCCCATGAACAAGATTATCAAGAAAGTACAATACTCAGAGAAAGTATTCCGCTTCGATGTAGAAGCACCGCTTATAGCCAAGAGCCGAAAGGCAGGCAACTTTGTTATCATCCGTGTAGACAACAACAGCGAGCGTATGCCGCTGACCATCGCTGACGCTGACATTGAGAAAGGAACAATCACACTGGTTGTGCAGAAGGTAGGTCTTTCATCTACCAAACTCTGTGTATTGAATGAAGGCGATGAGATTCACGATGTGGTGGGACCACTTGGAAATCCTACACATATCGAGAACTTCGGAACAGTCATTTGTGCCGGAGGTGGTGTAGGCGTAGCTCCTATGCTCCCTATCATCAAGGCACTGAAAGCCGCAGGAAACAGAGTCCTTTCCGTAATTGCGGGTAGGAACAAAGACCTCGTGATTATGGAAGATGAAGTGCGTGCATCTAGCGATGAACTCATCATCATGACCGATGACGGAAGTTACGGCGAGAAGGGTGTTGTAACCGTAGGAATCGAGAAGTTTATCAATCAGGAGCATATCGATAAGGTTTTCGCTATCGGTCCTCCTATCATGATGAAGTTCTGCTGTCTCCTGACTCAGAAATATAATCTTTCCACAGACGTTTCGCTCAATACCATCATGGTGGATGGAACCGGTATGTGCGGTGCCTGCCGCCTGACCATCGGTGGCAAGACCAAGTTTGTCTGCATCGACGGTCCTGAGTTTGACGGCGCTCTGGTAGATTGGGACGAGATGTTCAAGCGCATGGGCACTTTCAAGGATGTTGAACGCGAAGAGATGGAACACTTCGAAGAGCACCTTGCAACTGTAGACGCAGGAAAGAAGAAAGAAACTACGGATGTAACCATGGACGTAGAACCTACAGATGCGAGCATCGAAGAGTTGACCGACCGTAACGCTGAGTGGCGCAAGGAGTTACGCGCTTCGATGAAAGCAAAAGAACGTACAGCTATAGAGCGCGTAAAGATGCCAGAACTTGACCCTCTTTATCGTGCCACAACCCGTACGGAAGAGGTAAATATCGGTTTAACCAAGGAAATGGCTTTGACCGAAGCCAAGCGCTGTCTCGACTGTCCTAAGCCTACCTGTATGGAAGGTTGTCCGGTAAGCATCAACATTCCTTCCTTCATCAAGAACATTGAGCGGGGCCAGTTCCTTGCCGCAGCCAAGGTTTTAAAGAACACCTCTGCCCTACCTGCCGTTTGCGGACGAGTTTGTCCACAGGAAAAGCAATGTGAAAGCAAGTGTGTACATCTCAAGATGAACGAGCCTGCTGTAGCTATCGGATACCTGGAGCGTTTTGCTGCCGATTACGAACGCCAGAGTGGAAACATCTCTGTACCAAAGTGCGATGAACCTAATGGCATCAAGATAGCCGTAGTTGGTTCAGGACCTTCCGGATTGAGTTTTGCAGGCGATATGGCAAAGAAGGGATTCGACGTTACCGTCTTTGAAGCATTACACGAGATTGGCGGTGTATTGAAATATGGTATTCCTGAATTCCGTTTGCCTAATGCTATCGTAGATGTAGAGATTAAGAATCTTCAGAAGATGGGCGTAAAGTTCATTACAGACTGCATCGTTGGCAAGACCATTTCCGTAAAAGATCTGGAAGAACAAGGATTCAAGGGAATCTTCGTTGGCTCAGGTGCGGGGCTGCCCAACTTCATGAATATTCCTGGAGAGAATGCCTTGAACATCATGTCTTCTAACGAATATCTTACCCGTGTAAACCTGATGGATGCAGCCAATCCTCATAGCGACACCCCTATCAACTTGGGTAAGAAGGTGGTTGTTGTAGGCGGCGGAAATACAGCTATGGACAGTTGCCGTACTGCAAAACGACTCGGAGCAGACGTAACCTTGGTATATCGCCGTTCGGAGGCAGAAATGCCTGCCCGACTCGAAGAGGTGAAGCATGCCAAGGAAGAAGGAATCAACTTCTTTACATTGCACAATCCTAAAGAATATGAGGCAGACGATAAGGGCGCAGTAAAGGCTGTAGTCCTCGATGTGATGAAGCTTGGCGAACCTGATGCCAGCGGCCGTCGTCGTCCAGAAGCTACAGGAGAGACCATCACGCTGGAGTGCGACCAGGTAATTGTTGCCGTAGGAGTAAGTCCTAATCCACTCGTTCCACAGAGTATCGAAGGCTTGGAACTCGGCCGGAAGAACACCATTGCCGTAAACGACCAGATGCAGAGTTCCATCGAAGAAATCTACGCTGGCGGCGATATCGTACGAGGAGGAGCCACAGTAATCCTTGCCATGGGAGACGGCAGAAAGGCCGCTCTCAATATGAGCGAAAAATTATTGAATAAGAAATAAGAAAACAGGAAACAATAAAGGGCAGCCATGCATCACGCAGACTGCCCTTTCCTTTTCTCGTATGTAATGTTATAAAATGAAATGTAGTTCGTACATATGTTTATTAATAATTGGACTCAAACACTATTTCAGATTAATACGGAGTCCGAACTGGAGATTAAAATTCCACTTCTTATCTTTAAACGTATTTTCTATTTCGCTGCCATTATCAAAATAATATTTTGCACCTGGCTCAATATAGAAGCCCACTTGTGGTGTAACATCATACTGTGCACCAAGCGAAGCCTTACCCGAGAACTGAACGCCATCACGTTTCACGTCCTCTTTATGACCAGAAACCTTTGTATCATTCTTTACGTTGAAATCGGCTTCTCCACCCGCCATTACGTACGCATGAAAGCCTCCCGTGCTCCAAACCTCATAGTTTAAACCAAGTGGAACACCCACATAATGCAAAACCTGATGTGTATCAAATTCTGAAACACCATAAGATTTGAAATCAGAAGCAACACGCGTATATACGACACCGGTACTCAAAGACAAACGAGGCGCAAGTCCGATACCAACCTGAGCACCTATAGCCAAAGGAGCATGATGTTTCGCTTCAACATATTTCGGTATTGCATATCTTAAAAGAGAAGCAGCAGCCAGGAAAACGCCATGATCAGCAAAGCCACCACCAGCAAGAAGATCTGAAGACGCATACATGCCGTTTGACATTCCATCACTGCCAGAGCCCAGACTTACATTCTCTGCATACAGGTTCATGGTCCAGTTCTGTTCATACTTGTCCTTATAACTGCGTTCAAAATGACCATCCTGCGCCCTGCCTGCATAAAGCTTCTGCCCACCATCTGCTTCCAACGGCTTGGTTGCATGATTAGAAGAAACGGCCATCTGTCTTTCAGAATCCTCATTTTGCTTTTGCAAAACAGATAATTCCCGACCATTTACCTCTGCATTAACAGACTGTTCTGGCATTTCTACCTCTGCTGCAAACATTACTTCATTATCAGCAGCAACAGTCCTCTCCTGGAAAGAGACAGAAGATTTACTATGGTTCAATTGACGCCCCGATGAATGGCGATTCACCTGATGTGCAGATGCATTGTTTTCAGCAAGCAAGATAGCATTTTCACTTCCTGCCGATTGTGCTTCTGCACGGACAGCAGAAGAAGTCCTGCTTGAACCTGATGCTGTAGAGAAAGAACTCTGAACAGCTAAGTTAGCCTGTCCCAGTTCATCATCATGCAGATAAACATAACTGCCTCCTACTCCCAATAAAGCAATCGCTGCAGCTACTGACCATCTTTTCAAGACAACATAACGAGTCTGTGGTCTCTTCTTTACATCAGTTTCCTCATCACCAACCTTTTTAGACTGAGCAAGCGATTGTTCTATCTCAGCCCACAAGTCGTGGCTGACAGGCTCTTGGTAGTCAGCCAACTGATCTCGAAGTTTATTTGTCCAATCGTTACTCATTACTTTTCTCATTTATATGATTCAACTCTTTATTATCACTACAATCTGCCTGGCTCAGATAATCTTTCACCTTTTTGCCCAACAGCTTTTTCGCCCGCAAATATTGTGAAGCAGAACTGCTTTCTTTGATGCCTAACAGCTGTGCAATTTCTTTATGGCTTTTCTGTTCAAAAACAAACATGTTAAGAACCAGTCTGTACCCATCAGGCAATTCTCCTATCATTCTTGTCAGTTCTGCAGGCGGAACTCTTTCTACTTCAGACTCTTCATCCTCAATATCATCGGGAACTTCGTCCACGATAGTGAAGCGCTTTTGCTGCCTTACAAAGTTGACAGCTTCATTTGTCACTATCCGCAAGAGCCAAGCCTGAAGAGCGCCCTCACCCCGATATTCAAACTTTGAAATGCCGGAAAAGACTTTTATAAAACTATCTTGCACTACATCTTCAGCATCATCGCGCATAGGGATATACCTCAGCGCTACGGCCATGGCATACCCCACATAGCGTTCGTACAATCTGTGCATGGCTGCCCGACTGCCGCTATTGATGTCGTCTAAGAGATCCTTTTCCGATTCCAATTTCAAATCCTTTTTAAAGATTAAACGATATAAAGAGAAAACCTTGCATCAAAAATGAACTTTTTTTGGCGCAAGGCACTTTTTTTTATATTTTTATATAGATCAAAGGCTATTCTGCACCTTGTTTCCCGGTACATTCAAGCCCTGTTTCTATATTATTCTATAGAGAACACTTTACCTTCCTGAGTAAGATAACTTTCCGTAAACACCTCTTTAGCTTCATTCAACAATACCTCTTCATTATTATATCTTGCACTATAATGTCCCAGAAGAAGTTTGCCTACACCCGCATTTCTGGCTATAGTTGCAGCCTGTCGAGCCGTACTGTGATAATAGAGTTTAGCCCTGTCCTCATTCTCCGAAGTATAGGTGCTCTCATGATAAAGCACCGTAACCCCCTTTACCTTTTCTGCCACCCCCGGAACAAACCGGGTATCACTGCAATAAGCATAACTGCGGGGAGTAGCGGCAGGCATTACCAATCTGGCATTAGGTATTACATCCCCCTCCTTCGTTGTCCAGTCAGCTCCATTCTTGATGTTGTTAATCTGGCTTACAGGAATCTCGTAATAATCTATCATATCACGACGGATATGAGGCAATGTCGGTTTCTCTCTGAAGATGTACCCACAACAAGGCACACGATGCTGCAGAGGAACGGTTTCTACGGTTACAGAATGATCTTCATATACTACTTGCGACTTCTCGGTATCTACAGGAACAAATTCGATTTGATATTCCATTCCCTGCATGAAGAAATCGATCTGACGCTTAAACAAATCTCCGTAACTTTCTGGTGCATAAACTTTTAACTTAGCCGTTCTGCCCAGCATACCTAAGGTAGAAAGAAGTCCCAGCAAGCCAAAGCAATGATCACCATGAAGATGCGAAATAAAGATAGCATTTATCTTAGCAAAGTGAACATGAGTGCGACGGAACTGCATCTGGGCACCCTCGCCACAATCCATCATAAAGCATTTGCCACGCATCTCAATAATCTGGGCCGAGGCACTATGCTGAAGGGTGGGCAAAGCACTGCCACACCCCAATATATGTACTTTAAATGGTTCCAAAACTAAATCATAATTTACAGGTTCAACATGATGACCTTACTCTTGGCGCTTGAAAACAAAGATACCCTGAGTATTCTCCAACATAAGACTGTCAGAACCCAATTTGTCAATGGCAAAAGTATCCTTATTCAGCAAAAGTTTACCATTGAGTATCTTCCAGCTAGTCCAAGGATTAGTTTCAGCCTTCACATTGTTCTTCACCTCTCCACCTTCCAAGATATCAAAATTCTTATCCAGAGAAGTCCATTTACCCAAGAGGGATGTCAGGTTGATAATCTTCTGGGCCATCATCTCTCCATCCTCTGCCTTATAACCGATAAGAGCAATACGGTCGCCAGCCAGCAATCCTCCCTGAACAACATCAGGATTCTCATCGTCAATAAACACCGAAAGGGTGTCACCTTCATCAGAAATCAGCTCCAGGCTATGCATAGAGGTTCCCTCACCGCATACACCATAGATGGTAGAATCGTTCATTGCATCCTCTACCTCTACCGAATCTGCTGCACTGATAACAGGAACATTATTTTTGTTCTTACAACTGTTGGCTGCGAAAAGCGCCACCAAAGCTATTGTTACATAAACTAATTTTTTCATAACACTTTAGTTTTTATTATTATATTGATGAGTTGATAAGATTATCTGATTCACCGTTATTTATCATCCTATTTCTCCTGAAGTTTTGCTTCATCCCATAGTTTATCCATTTCTTCTAAGCTCATATCTTTCAAGTTTTTACCTTGCTTTAAGCTATGATCTTCTACGTAGTTGAAACGGCGGATAAATTTCTGGTTGGTTTTCTCCAGCGCATTATCCGGATTGAGTTTATAGAGACGTGCTGCATTGATTACTGAGAAGATGAAATCGCCCAATTCCCGGGTAGAATTCTCTTTGTCGCCTTTAGCCAGTTCCACCTTGAGTTCTTCCAGTTCCTCCTGCACTTTGTCCCACACATCTTCTTTTTCTTTCCAGTCGAAGCCTACATTTCTAGCCTTGTCCTGAATGCGATAAGCCTTGATAAGAGACGGAAGAGAATTAGGGACACCGCTCAACACCCGCTCATTTCCATCCTTCTCCTGCTGCTTGATCAGTTCCCAGGTTTTCTCAACAGAAGTAGCAGTTTTCGGCTTGCTGGCGCCAAGAGCTAAGGTTTCTTCCGAACTGGCAGTTCCTGCTTCTCCATTCCCTGCATCTGACTCCTTATAGACAACCTGTCCTTCATCGTTGATATACATATCAGGATTCGAAACCGTCCAATTTCCCTCTTCCTTCCAGTTAATGAAAGGATGGCGGAACATCAATTTATCTGCCTCCTGATTGCAAACATCGCAAATATCGAACTCGCCGTCTTCTCTGCCGATGATGCTATAGAACATCACGTGCTCCAACACATCGCCCAACTCCTTCTTGATATCCTTGTAATCGCGCTTCATCAAGGCGTCACAAAGCTCGAAAGTCTCCTCGATCGTATTCGGACGAAGACTCTCGAATGTCTGCTTTTTATCCCATGGACACTGCAGGCGCAAACGGTCCTGCACATCCAGCAAGCGGCTGAACGCCGCCAGTTTTTCTTCTTTCGTATGTCCTTTTCCTGTATTACTAACCATCGTTTTGTGCAAAAATTAATAATTTTGATGCAAAGATAGTATTTTTCGCCCAAAAATTAGTATCTTTGCACCGTTTTTTAAAGAAAAAGAAAGAAAAAGAATAAAAATTAGATATAAACAATGGAATTAGCAAGTAAATACGATCCACAAGCAGTGGAAAGTAAATGGTATCAGTACTGGCTCGACAACAAGCTTTTCAGTTCTAAGCCAGATGGTCGTGAACCTTATACAGTGGTTATCCCACCACCAAACGTAACGGGTGTGCTCCACATGGGACACATGCTCAACAATACTATCCAGGATATTCTCGTTCGCCGTGCTCGCATGGAGGGCAAGAACGCATGTTGGGTACCAGGTACCGACCATGCCAGTATCGCTACCGAGGCAAAGGTTGTAAACCGCCTCGCTCAGCAGGGCATCAAGAAGACCGACCTTACCCGCGAGGAGTTCCTCAAGCACGCTTGGGACTGGACTCACGAGCATGGTGGCATCATCCTCAAACAGCTCCGCAAACTCGGTGCCAGCTGCGATTGGGACCGCACAGCATTCACCATGGACGAGACCCGCTCTCGTGCCGTCATCCACGTATTCTGCGACCTTTACCAGAAGGGACTCATCTATCGTGGCGTGCGCATGGTTAACTGGGACCCTAAGGCTCAGACTGCACTCTCTGACGAGGAGGTTATCTACAAGGACGAGCACTCTAAGCTCTACCACTTGAAGTATTATGTAGTAGAACAGGACTGCCAGCAGGTGGATGAGGAGAACGTGATGCACAAGGATGAGAAGGGATACTATGCAGTAGTAGCAACCACCCGTCCTGAGACCATCATGGGCGACTCTGCCATGTGTATCAACCCAGAGGATAAGAAGAATACCTGGCTGAAGGGTAAGCACGTTATCGTGCCTCTCGTAAACCGCGAGATTCCTGTCATCGAGGATACATACGTAGATATCGAGTTCGGTACTGGTTGCTTGAAGGTAACTCCAGCTCACGATATCAACGACCACGCCCTCGGTTTGAAGCACGGTTTGGAAACCATCGATATCTTCAACGACAATGGTACCATCAGCGAGGCAGCAGGTCTCTATGTAGGTATGGACCGCATGGATGTGCGCAAGCAGATTTCCATCGACCTTCAGAACGCCGGTCTGATGGAGAAGATTGAGGACTATAATAATAAGGTGGGCTTCTCTGAGCGTACCAATGTGCCTATCGAGCCAAAGCTCTCTACACAGTGGTTCCTCAAGATGCAGCACTTTGCCGACATCGCCCTTCCTCCAGTAATGGACGATGATATCGAGTTCTATCCTAAGAAGTATAAGAACACCTATCGCCACTGGTTGGAGAACATCAAGGACTGGTGTATCAGCCGCCAGCTCTGGTGGGGTCACCGCATCCCAGCTTACTACTTCGACAATGCCGGCAAGAAGGATTTCGTGGTAGCTGAGACAGCAGAGGAGGCTCTGAAACTCGCTCAGGAGAAGAATGCCAACATCAAGGCTGAGGATCTTGAGCAGGAGAGCGACTGCCTCGACACCTGGTTCTCTTCATGGTTGTGGCCTATCTCTCTGTTTGATGGTATCGAGCATCCTGACAATGAGGAGATCAACTACTACTACCCTACTTCCGACCTCGTAACTGGTCCGGATATCATCTTCTTCTGGGTAGCACGTATGATCATGGCTGGCTACGAGTATCGTGGCAAGATGCCATTCAAGCACGTATATTTCACAGGTATCGTTCGCGATAAGCTCGGCCGCAAGATGAGCAAGAGTCTCGGTAACTCACCAGACCCACTGGTTCTGATTGACAAGTTTGGTGCCGATGGTGTTCGTATGGGTATGATGCTCAGTGCTCCAGCAGGCAACGACATTCTCTTCGACGAGAGCCTCTGCGAGCAGGGACGTAACTTCAACAATAAGATCTGGAATGCCTTCCGCCTCGTGAAGGGTTGGGAAACTGCAGATATCGAGCAGCCTAAGAGTGCAGAAATCGCCGTGAAGTGGTTTGATGCCAAGCTCAAGGAGGTGAACGAGGAGATGCAGAAGCAGTTTAAGGACTACCGTATCTCTGAGGCATTGATGACTGTATATAAGCTGTTCTGGGATGAGTTCTCATCCTGGTACCTGGAGATGGTGAAGCCAGCTTACGGCCAGCCTATCGACCAGAAGAGCTACGACGCTACCCTCCGCTTCTTCGATGCCCTTCTGAAGATGTTGCATCCATTCATGCCATTCATCACCGAGGAATTGTGGCAGCACATCTACGACCGCAAGGATGGCGAGAGCATCATGCGCGAGAAGCTGGATATTCCTGCACCTACAACCGAGGAGCAGAAGTTGGCAGCCGACATTGAGGCTGTGAAGCAGATTATCGCCGGTGTTCGTACCGTTCGCAACCAGAAGAACATTGCCCAGAAGGAACAGTTGTCTCTCCAGGTAGTAGGCAAGAACGATTTCGAGGCTTACAACGACGTAACGCTGAAGATGGCGAACCTTGATAAGATTGAGGTCATCGCAGAGAAGAGTGCCGATGCGTCAAGCTTCATGGTAGGTACCGACGAGTTTGCCGTACCATTGGGCGACCTGATCGACGTAGCTGCCGAGATTGAGAAGGCAGAGGCTCAGCTCAAGCACTTGGAAGGCTTCCTGATGGGCGTACGCAAGAAGCTCAGCAACGAGAACTTCGTAGCTCACGCACCTGAGAAGGTAGTAGCCCTGGAGCGCAAGAAGGAAAGCGACTCTGTTGAGAAGATTGCTGCCCTCAAGGCAACCATCGAGGAACTCAAGAAGAAATAATAGTTTAATATTTATCATGTTAAGTGCGGAATGTTAAGTATAAGAACTTAGCATTTCACACTTAACATTTCATATTTTCAAGAGAAACATGATCAAGAAGCTTTTCACCTTATTTATATGTACGCTATCTCTAGCAGCAACTTTCACCAGTTGTGGCGATGAAGCTATTGATGTAGAAAGCGTCAATAAGCAGACTATCTTCGTCTTCTATCCTTGGACGGGTGGAACCAACACTTCCGGTCTCACAAGTTTTTTGGAAAACAACGTTGACAGTATCTGCGAAGGTATTGTTGCCAAGAAAGGCTTGAATAATTCGCGTGTAATAGTCTTCATGAGCCAGAATTACAGGAAGAGCTATCTTATAGATCTTCAATATGACGGCAATACGAAAACCGTAATTCGCGACACTTTGAAAACATACGATGAAGCTACATATACTACAGCAGAAGGATTTGCAGAGATTCTGAATGAGGTGAAACGCCGTGCTGAAGCCCTGAATTATTCGCTCATCATCGGAGCTCATGGCTGCGGATGGACCTACAAAAGCGATTGGGTAAACTATCCTTATATGGCAAGACCTAATGCCGGTTTTGCTCAGAAAGGAAGCACCAGCTACCCTACCGCTACCGGCAATTTCAGCGGAATACAGTATGGTCCCGATCCCAACAAACCTATCACCCGTTTCTTCGGAAGCGTAAGTTTAGAAGAAAACGCTCTCGACGTTCCTACCCTTGCCGAAGGAATCAAACTCAGCGGCACCAAGATGCAATACATTCTCTTCGATGCATGCTATATGGGCAATGTAGAGACTGCATACGAACTGAAAGACGTCACTAATTTCATGATCAGTTCAAGTAGCGAAGTAATGGGAGCCGGCGTTCCATACAAAACCATATGGAGTTACCTCAACAGTTCTGCACCCAACTACTCAGGATTTGTCAACGGAGTTGTCAATTTCTACAAGAATAGTAGCGATCCATTCTGCAACATGGCGGCCATCGACTGCAGACAGATGGACAATCTAGCCCAAGTGATGAAGGAAATCAACAGCAAATATACCCTCTCATCATCCGTTCCGCTCGATTCCATACAGCCTTTGGATGGTTTCTCTCCCAACCTCTTCTACGATATGAGTGTATACATAGACAGTCTTGTTCCGAGCGGCTATCTGAAAGACAAATATACTTCACAGATGAAACTCACTATCAAAGCTGCTGCTCATACCGAACAGGCTTATACAGGGTTAATGAGTTATAGAGGTACAACCTTTAAAGTGAAAAATTATTGCGGTCTTTCTATCTCCGACCCTAGCCAGCACAGCGTAGCTATCAAGGGCAGAGAGAAAACAGCATGGTGGAAAGCTACACACTAATAAGCAATTGAGAGTGTAAGAAACTCCTTATTGGCTTTTAAGAAAAATATTATATAAAAGAATACATGATGGAATATTTTATCATTGAGAATAACGGACAGCAAGCGGGTCCATTCAGCCTGGAGCAACTCGTTCAGAAGGCTATCACACCCGAGACCCTTGTTTGGGCACAAGGCATGAAAGACTGGACTCCAGCTTGGAAAATAGCAGAACTGAAGACTGTTCTTGAAACTGTAGAAGCTATCAAGGCTAATACAGCCAACAAAGAAAATGCAGAAGGAACATCAGCAGATGCAGCCGGCAACAACGGGACAGAAGCAGCAAACTTTCAGGCTGCAAACCAGCAGGGTTTCCAGCAGGCACAGCAGGAAGCTTACCAGCAAGGCTTTCAGCACGGCGCAGCAATGAACCAGGGCTACAGACAGGAACCGGAAAAGAAAAAATCGAGCAAGACCCTCTGGAAAATCATCTTAGGTCTTATCGTACTTCTCTTCCTGGTTTTCGCCATAACCAATCCAGGACCTGATGCCCATAAAGAAAAGGTAAAGACTGAGGCAGCCAAGGCTATCGACAAGGCTACAGAAACCAGTGATAACAACTTCTTCACCCAAAGCATCCGTTCCATTGCCAAGATGATGGCAGGAAGCGCTATTGATGAAGTGATGAACCAGCTCTTTGAATACCACAACTATATCGTATGCTCTAAGGGAACCGTTGAGTTTAATGGCAAGCAGCACACCGTAAGCTTCGGAATCCTTGGCAGCGTTTACACGATGAATGCTGATGATATGGTGAAGGCGCTGGAAGGTGCCGACAATCTGCAGATAGAAGAAACCACCAGCTCATCAACCGATGAATCCCCTTCGGTAAGCGATAATAACAGCGATGGTTCAGAAGAAGACGGACTGGGCGCTTCCGTTCAGAAGAAACTGGAAGACAAGGCAAACCAGGCCATGGATCAGGCTGCCGACAAGGTAAGCAAGAAACTGGAAGAGAAAATCAACCAGAAACTCGATGAAGCAACCGATTCTTCAACCGTAGAAAAGATTCTCGACAAGATTCTGGAACTGATCTAGCATCAGAAATCCGAAGAAACATAAGAAATATGACACATTTCTCAATATGACAGCATGGCGGCTTGACGTATATCAAGCCGCCATTGCTGTTTAGTTGACGTGTATCAAAAAAAGCCCCTTTTTCATCATTTTGTCATGTCTTTGTGACAGATATTCAAGAAAAAGGCATTACCTTTGCACCAGAAAACAGTGAGATTGTAAAAGGATAATGTAAAACAGGAGACCTCACATGGAGGCTCCACAAAGAAAGAAAGGAAACAAATTATGATGACGACAGTAATGATTCTTACAGTTGTGGCAGCTATGATTGCCAAGGCTGTAAATGTAAACAACAACATGGAGATGGGCAAGTAAAATTGACCACCGTTCATGAACAAAAGGAAAAAGAAAATGGCAGAAATGCCAAGTATTAATTTTTAAAAAAAGGATAACGATTATGAAAACAATGTATGCAAACATCAAGAAGGCCTTGAAGGCTATTCTTGCAAATTACATGACCGCAATGGAAATGTATGGTGAGGCTTTGAACAGAAGCCGTGGTTGTGCTTGCGTATAAGGGTTCCAATCCCTTCATGCTGCGGCATAAACTAGATTGAAAGCAAAAAGTAATTACGTTTAAATAAAGAAAAAGCGTGTAAGTTACCATACTTACACGCTTTTTTTGTATCTTTGCAACCGGTTAGTAAAGATTTTAAAAAGAAGAAACGATGAACTCACAAGATATGATCAGCAGGCTGGAATCGAAAGGCATTCGGCCAACCGCCAACCGCATACTCGTAATGAAGACCCTGATGGGCGAACAGAACCCGCAGAGTCTGAGCAATCTGGAACGAAAGATGGTTTCGATGGACAAGTCGAGCATCTTCCGTACCCTTACCCTCTTTCTGGAACATGATGTGGTACATGCCTTCGAAGATGGGCGAGGCGTACTCTGCTACGAACTCTGCGAAGAAAAAGGGGCTTGCGATCATCACGACGGGCATATTCATTTCTACTGCGAATCTTGCCAGCGTTCCTTCTGTATGGAGGATATCCATATTCCAAGTTTCGAGCTGCCCGAAGGCTTTTATCCCCACTCTATTTCCTTTGTCATCAAAGGCGAATGCCCGGATTGCAGAAAGAAACACCAGTAAAGCGAAAGGTGCATTCTGCGTTAATTTAGCATAAATATTTTTGAAATTCTATTGCTTTTCCGATATTATCATTACTTTTGCAAGCGATTATCACGGGGTGCTGAAAGATTCGGCTGAGATGATACCCATAGAACCTGATGCAGGTAATGCTGTCGCAGGGATATTTGATAGCGCTTTATTCTTTCTCTTAAGGCTTTCATCTGGAAGTTCACCGTGTTTGATTACATATTTGCTTATCATCGCTTTCGGGCGATAGAAAAGCGTAAACAAACGGATTATTCATCATATAAAACGAACAGAATATGAAAGTAACTATCAACAACAAAGAGACCGAGACACAGGCTAAAACCATCAGGGAGTTAGCCCAGGAACTCGATTTGCCAGCTACAGGAGTTGCAGTAGCTATCAGTAACGAAATGGTGCCTCGTGATGAATGGGAAAACACAATCATCGCAGAAGGAGCAGACATCATTATCGTAAAAGCGTTCTGCGGAGGATAACGGTCCCAGAATACTGCGGAAAAGAATCACCCAAAAGTACTTTTCCTACAGAAATGAAAACAAAAATAACAACTCTATAATAAAACAATGGAAAAATTAGTAATCGCAGGCAGAGAGTTTAACTCACGCCTCTTCTTGGGCACAGGAAAGTTTAACAACAATGCCCTCATGGCTGAAGCCATCAAAGCATCAGAAACAGAAATGGTTACTGTTGCAATGAAACGTATCGAACTCGAAGACAAGCAGGACGACCTGCTCTCTCATATAGTGCAGAACCCAAATATCCAGCTCCTTCCTAACACCAGTGGCGTGCGCAACGCCGAGGAGGCTGTCTTCGCAGCACAGATGGCTCGAGAGGCTTTCGGAACCAACTGGCTCAAGCTCGAAATCCACCCAGACCCTCGCTATCTTCTTCCAGACTCTGTCGAGACACTGAAGGCTACCGAGAAACTGGTAAAACTCGGTTTCGTGGTATTGCCATATTGCCAGGCAGACCCTACCCTCTGCAAGCACCTCGAAGAGGCTGGTGCTGCTACCGTGATGCCACTTGCTGCACCTATCGGTACCAACAAGGGATTGAGAATGAAGGACTTCCTGCAGATCATCATCGAGCAGGCTACTGTTCCAGTTGTAGTAGATGCAGGTATCGGTGCACCTAGCCACGCTGCCGAAGCTATGGAGATGGGTGCCAGCGCTTGCCTGGTTAACACAGCTATCGCCGTTGCCGGTGATCCTGTAGAAATGGCTAAGGCATTCAAGGAAGCAGTAGTATGCGGTCGCCGTGCTTACGAGGCAGGTCTCGGAGCCATCAGCGATTGTGCTGAGGCAAGTTCTCCTCTCACCGCATTCCTCAACGACTAATTATAATATAGATAATACAAAGGCATGAAGGATGAAGGCAAAGAAGCAGAATGTTCTTTTTACCTTTTTACCCTTTTACCTTTTTACCTTTAAAAAATTATGCCAAACGATAAGAAAGCTTACGCCCAGAGAGAAAAGGCGTATATGCAGGGAAAACTCTTCCCACAGATCAAGGTTGGAATGACCAAGGTTAACCTCACTCCTACTGTTGTGAAGGATGAGCGCGGCATTCCTCATACAGAGCCAAACGCTCCGGTTTACATCTACGATACCAGCGGTCCTTACAGCGACCCTAACTATCAGGTAGATTTGAAGAAAGGCTTGCCAAGAATGCGCGAGCAGTGGATTCTCGACCGCAACGATACCGAGCAGCTCAAGGAGGTTACCAGCGAGTATGGCAAGCAGCGCCTTGCTGACCATAGCCTTGACCACCTCCGCTTCGAGCACATCCAGTTGCCTCGCCGTGCTCAGGCTGGCAAGCACATCACCCAGATGGCTTACGCCAAGGCTGGCATCATCACTCCAGAGATGGAGTACGTAGCTATCCGCGAGAACATGAACTGCCAGGAGTTGGGCATCGATACCCATATCACTCCTGAGTATGTGCGTGATGAGATTGCACGCGGACGTGCCGTTCTTCCTGCCAACATCAACCACCCGGAGAGCGAACCGATGATCATCGGCCGCAACTTCCTCGTGAAGATCAATACCAACATCGGAAACTCTGCCACTACTTCCAGCATCGAGGAAGAGGTAGATAAGGCTGTATGGTCTTGCAAGTGGGGAGGCGATACATTGATGGACCTCTCTACCGGCGACAACATCCACGAAACCCGTGAATGGATTGTGCGCAACTGTCCTGTACCGGTAGGAACCGTGCCTATCTACCAGGCTTTGGAGAAGGTAAACGGCAAGGTAGAGGATTTGAACTGGGAGGTATTCCGTGATACCCTCATCGAGCAGTGCGAGCAGGGTGTTGACTACTTCACCATCCATGCCGGCATCCGTCGCCACAACGTGCATCTCGCCGATAGCCGTCTTTGCGGTATCGTGAGCCGTGGCGGTAGTATCATGAGCAAGTGGTGTCTCTACCACGACCAGGAAAGTTTCCTCTATGAGCACTTCGACGATATCTGCGACATCGTGGCACAGTACGACGTAGCCCTCTCTTTGGGCGATGGTCTGCGCCCAGGCTGTATAGCCGATGCCAACGATGCAGCCCAGTTTGCCGAGTTGGATACCATGGGCGAGCTTGTTACCCGTGCCTGGGACAAGAACGTGCAGGCATTCATCGAGGGTCCTGGTCACGTGCCATTGCAGAAGATCAAGGAGAACATGGAGCGCCAGCTCGACCACTGTCACGAGGCACCATTCTACACCCTCGGCCCATTGGTTACCGATATCGCTCCAGGTTACGACCACATCACATCAGCCATCGGTGGCGCCCAGATAGCATGGCTCGGCACCGCCATGCTCTGCTATGTAACACCTAAGGAGCACCTCGCCTTGCCTAACAAGGAAGATGTGCGCACAGGTGTGGTAACCTATAAGATTGCCGCTCATGCAGCCGATTTGGCAAAGGGTCATCCAGGTGCAACCATCCGCGACAACGCCCTCTCCAAGGCACGTTTCGAGTTCCGCTGGAGAGACCAGTTCCACCTCTCTCTCGACCCAGAGCTTGCCTTGAAGTATTTCGAGGAGGCAGGTCATACAGACGGTGAGTACTGCACCATGTGTGGTCCAAACTTCTGCGCAGCCAAGTTGACACACGATTTGAGAAAGTTTAAAAAGTAAGAAAATGTTTTCAGACGAATTAAAGAATATCAGTTGGGAGGAGACCACGGAGCGCATTGCTCGAATGACCGATAACGATGTGCGTCGTGCCCTTGCCAAGGACCATTGCGATGTGAACGACTTCATGGCGCTGATTTCACCTGCAGCCGAGCCATACTTGGAGGTAATGGCGCGTCTTTCCCGCAAATATACCGAGGAGCGCTTCGGCAAGACCATGTCGATGTTCATTCCTCTCTACATCACCAATTCATGCTCTAACTCCTGCGTGTATTGCGGTTTCCATCGTGAGAATCCGATGGCTCGTACCATCCTCACCCCAGAGCAGATTGAGAACGAGTATAAAGCCATCAAGCAGCTGGCTCCATTCGAGAACATCCTTCTCGTTACGGGCGAGAACCCAGCCAAGGCTGGCACCCCTTATCTTGCCAAGGCAATCGACATCGCCAAGAAGTATTTCTCTAACGTGAAGATAGAGGTGATGCCGCTCTCTACAGAGGATTACAAGACCCTCGCCGACCATGGTATGAACGGCGTCATCTGTTTCCAGGAGACCTACAACCACGAGCACTACAAACTCTACCACCCACGTGGCATGAAGAGCAAGTTTGAGTGGCGCTGCGATGGTTTCGACCGCATGGGTATGGCAGGTGTCCATTCCATCGGTATGGGTGTGCTCATCGGCTTGGAGAAGGAATGGCGCACGGATGTAGTGATGATGGCTCATCACCTACGCTACCTGCAGAAGCATTACTGGAAGACCAAGTACAGCGTGAACTTCCCTCGTATGCGCCCTGCACAGAACGAAGGTTTCCAGCCAAACTGCTTCATGACCGATAAGCAGTTGGCACAGGCAACTTTCGCCATGCGTATCTTCGACCACGATGTAGATATCTCCTACTCTACCCGTGAGCCAGCCTACATCCGTGACAACATGGCAACACTGGGTGTCACCACCATGTCGGCAGAATCAAAGGTAAATCCTGGTGGTTATCATACCTATCCTCAGGCATTGGAGCAGTTTACCGTAAGCGATGAGCGTACCGCCAAGGTAATCAATGCGAGATTGAAGGAATTGGGCAGAGAGCCAGTCTGGAAGGATTGGGATGCCTCATTCGATTTCTTCGGAAATATCGCAAACGGATAAAGAAGATGTAATTAAACAGAATAAAAAAAAGAGTGTATCATAAATTCATGACACACTCTTTTTTGTTAATATTCTCAGACTGACGCCCCTATAATAGATCATTTCAGATAGATGGTCTGTGTTTTCCCCGTGATATCAGTTACCACGGCGATCCCCCCATCATGAATCTCGACCTTCTCATATTTGGCATCAACTATCACCTTGCCTTTTAAGGTCATAATACCCCAATATCTTGGAATCTCTTCAAAGGCACAATAGGCACCAACAGGTTGCGCTATGCTGCGATAAAGGGGTGGCACGACAACTCTGCCATCCACTTTTATGCCCCATTTCTTTCCAGCCTGATATAATTCCACATGTCCTGCTACAGACTTTTCATGCAAAAGAATCATCTCGCTTGCTTCCTTTTTCTTCTCCTGTAACATCATCTCATCATAGTATTTCTTGCCAAGGCGAGGCATTACAAAATGAAGATCTTCATTTTCATTCTTTGGGTTATTGCATCCAATATAGGTCTTCTTCAAATATGAATCCACCAGGTAGTAGTCCTGCTTGCTGTCCATAACCACGATACAACCACAACGAAGAGTGGCACACATCCAATACACATGTTCATAATCACCACGCAAGAAACATACTCGATTACTATCTATAGTAGCCTTCATCATCAAGCCATTGCCTCCTTCATAATAGTACCATTCCTGGCAACCACTATCTACTAAATAATTATAACGATATATCAGGTAATCCCCAAAATTGAACAGGTCATATTTGGAAGGGCAATATGGCCAAGAGAAATGTTCGTAGGTGCGAGACATATAAACATCTCCATATTTGATGAACTCCCAACCTTCTAGCGTAACCACCTTTGGAACATCGTAAACATTGGGACCATCGTCAATAATAGCTCCAGACAACAGGTCATAATAGCAGACCTCCTTTCTGCGATGTCGGTAGAACAGGATGTTGCCATCCAACAGTTTCATGTCATAGTAATCGCCTGGCTCCAAGACTTGTTCTCCTTGTCGGTTCACTACCGTCATCTTCCCATCAGGAAGCTTGATGATGGCAAACTCCCCTCTACTGTCCACAAACTCACGATACTGTATCGTTTGGAGCAATTCTTCATGGCTCATCACCATCATCATTTCTGAGTCTGGATGAATCTGAATATCGTCTTGCTTCTCGTTCATCAGGAAAAACTCTCTATCCTTCGGAGTCTCCTTTCTCTTGCCAACTTTCAGTTTTCCCTCGAACATCGCATTCCAGTTCCATACTTGCGAAGGCAACCCGAACACCCGATATAGTCCCACATTATCTATAATTACGCAGTTCTTCTTTCCCTTAGCCACTCGCAATCCTCGTCCCACCATCTGCAGATACTTGGCAAGCGACAAGGTAGGACGAGCCAACTGTACAAACTCCACATCCGGGCAGTCAAATCCCTCCGAGAAGATGTCCACATTCACCAGCACTTGGATGTCACCTTTCTTGAAGGCTTCAATGTCTTGCTGTCTTTCCGTGGCAGGTGTCTTCGAGTCTATGGCTATGGCTTTCACGCCATTTTCCTGATACAGTTTCGTGATTTTCTGAGCATGAGAAATATTGATAGCATACACGATGCCCTTCCTGTCTTTGCCAAATTCTTCCAAACTCTGATAGAGCCTTTCGATACTCGGTTTCTTATTCAGCAACATATCCATTTCCTTGTTCTGGTAGTCACCATCAGCCCCTCGCTTCTGCAAGGAGTCGATGAGCCGTTGCGTCACACCATCCGATTTGATGCTCACAAAATCATATGTCGCCAATCTTCCCTTGCTGATAAATTCAGGAACACTCCACGACTGCACCAAGACATCAAACAGATCAGTGAATCCCTTACCATTCAATCGGCAAGGTGTTGCTGTCAGTCCCAGGAATTTAGCTTTCGGGAATCTCTCCCACATTTCCTTATAGGTCTTGGCAAGCGCATGGTGCGCCTCGTCAATCACTATCATTCCCGGTTCTTCCTCTATCTCGTCATAGTGTTTCGACAACCATTGTATCGACACAGCCTTTATCGGCATCATGTCAGAATTAGGATTAACAGAAGAGGCAGAAGTGGCACCAAGCCCATCAGCAGGCCGCAAGCAAGTAGCACCCAGGCGGTCCCATCCCGCACAATCTGGCGAGACCTTTGATGGTCCGCCAACCTTAGAGCGTAGCGGTTCCGAGCACCGAGTAGGGCGGTTTCCTCCCTCTCCCCTGAGGGTGAGAGGGTCGGGGTGAGAGGTGGAGCCTCCCTTAAGGGTAAGGGAGGACGGGTGGGTTTTCGAAAAATTCCCCTCTTTAATGGTAAAGAGGGACGGGGTGATTTTAGAAAAAACTCTTTCAATAGTTTCTCGAATCTGAGAAACCAGCTCCCTTCTATGGGCAACAATCCAAACATTGCAATTGGAATGTTCCCTCAAAAACGATTCTACGACCGAAGCGAGTAGAACCGTTTTTCCCGTACCCGTTGGCATTTGTGCCATCACAGACCGATGAAGGCGCAACGCCTTCTCAATCCGTTCCTTCATATCCTCTTGGTAATCAAAAAGCTTGATTACATTCATATTTTCAAATTATAATTAAATATTGTTATTTTTTCGCCTTATCGGTTGACTACTCCGTATATTTTTACTATCTTTGTCAACCAGAAGATAGAATGATTAATTATGGAACTAAAAAATATATTTTCTAAGCGACTGCGCAACGCACGTCTGATGCGAGGCTTGTCCATGCAACAACTCTGTGTGATGATGAATGATATTGTCACCAAACAATCTGTGTCTAAATACGAACGAGGCGAGAGTATGCCAGACAGTACCATTCTCATCGCATTATGCAAAGCCCTGAACATATCCCCCGACTATCTGTTTCGTGAAAATCGTTCAGCTCTCAATAATGTTCATTACCGCAAACTAACTCGCCTGAGTGCTAAGGAAGAGAAATCCATCAATCTCATGGTGGAAGATACCATTGAACGCATCAATGAAATAGAAGATATTTGTGGCATCGAAAGACATTTTGATGCTTCCTCCTTTACTTGCCAAGTTAAGTCTTTAAATGATGTTTTCAGCGCAGCAACCAAACTCCGCACTGATTGGAATATTGGCAATGCCGCCATTACAAACGTCATCAATATCTTAGAGACCAATGGTATCATTGTGGTAGAAGTAGAAGCTTCTGACGCTTTCTCTGGTCTCAATGGCACATTGGAAAATGGAACTCCTGTCATCGTCATTAACAAACAGATGAGCACCGAGCGTAAGCGTTTCACTGCGCTTCATGAATTAGGTCATGCATTGCTTCATTTTCCAGAAGACATGAATGAAAAGATGGAAGAACAATACTGCAATATTTTTGCCAATGAAGTTTTGATGCCAAGACAAACTTTCTTTCAGTCTATTGGTGAGAAACGCCACGACATAGCTTTAGTTGAGTTGAAAAACCTTCAATCAGAATTTGGAATATCCGTTGATGCCTTGATGTATAAGGCGAGATATCTTGATGTCATATCAGAAAATCGCTATACAACCTATTGGAAGAAGAAAAATTTCGATTCCAATTTCAAATCACAGGTAGAGAAAAGCATCATTGATGACGAGCACAGCACCAGATTCGAGAACCTTATCTATCGTGCCCTGTCAAGTGGCTTGATTACAGAATCCAAGGCTGCCGTCTTACTCAACAAGACGACAGAGGAAGTATTACATAATTTCGTTCTTGCCTAATGGAAATAGTAATCAGCGATACCAATATATTCATAGATTCTTTTTGAGAATGCCATGATTACAGACATAGAAAGTGCAACCTTTGAAATTTAAGCGTTATGATATAGAACAAATTATTCCGTGATTGCCTCGCTGCAGTAATGCATCAACTAAAAAGATACAGCATGCAACGTTTGTAAGCCAAAATGCCTACAAATATCATATAAATATTGTAAATTATTCGTTAATTAGTCTTAAATATGTAAAAATCAATGGGATAAATTTGTTTAAGAAAAAAAATACCCGTAACTTTGCAGCAGCTCATTAACCAAGTTGTTAAAGGAGTTACGAGGTCGTATAGCAGGTTGCTATACGACCTTTGCTTTAATCATTTATCCTTTGCATTATATTTTTTATAAGTTCATCAGGTGTTAAAACTCTTCCTGATAGCCTTAACCATTCTTCATATTCCTTTGCTTTCTTCCTCACTTGATGAGGATAATCGGCATAAAAAGCAGTCCATAACAGCACAAAGGTCTTTCTAACATCTAAGACAACAAAATAGTTGTCGCCATCATCTACCTCCAGCCAAATGCATACACGATGCTTTCCGCTTCTAGTTTGCTCCCAGCATTTCACCTCACCCTTCTGAGGTAAAATTTCAACAGTAGGCTTTGCCCATGGCATTCTTTCACATCTTCGTAAATCAGGAACTCTTTCATTTTCCACATTTCCCTTATGTGTCATGTGATAAAAAGTATAGGCCCTATCTTGAAACTCAGGGTGCACTTTCATTTGTAAAGGCCAACTTCCGAAATACGCTTTACGTCTTATAAAATCTTTCTCAAATACAGAATATACAGCATCTATATAAGTAGAATAATTCCCGCCATAATCAGACAGGAACAATTTGTCGGGCACATCATTGATACTTACAGCCATATTACACCTGCCTTCCCTTCCACACAAAGATATTAACCTTATCCTCTTTCACCAATGTTGATTTCAGCAGAGAATATTTTGAACGCCGCTTCATTTGTTCCACTAGTTCTAACTTTGCAGCACTAGTTTTTAAACCTCTATGCGCATAAGCGACAGCACCTATCAAGAAATCAGCAAGTTCTATGAGTTCTACCTCATGAGATCGAACTTGTTGTATCTTCCGAATCATTTTTTTATTATAGTCATAAGCATTGTTAGCTAGCACATCTTTCAGCTTTTCCACCTTTCTTCCACCATTAGTATCTTTTATGTCTAGATAAATACAATACTCATTCGATGGAGTCAAGATTGTCTTTAACAAGTCAAAGTACATTTTATAATAAAACTGGTCATGTGTTTGCCCATATTGCTCATGATGTAGAACGGATTTATCTGGTACAACCAACACCCTAAAATGCAAATCAGAATTATCGAAGAAGAAATCCATTACTTCTTGATAATATGCCAATTTGGCTTGAGAGACAGCATTCCACTTTAGTTCACAAGTAGGTTTTAGTCCATACTTCACCTTAATGGCACGAAGTCTCTTAAAGATAGCATCTTTCTTTTGCTCTTCACACCACACACACCCTAAAAGCATCGGCTTAATCCCATCATGTTCTAAATGGCAGCTCTCATCACAATAAATATTTATTTTTGCCATGACTATTAAATTTTATATCTACAAAATTACCTATTAATTTTGAAAACGCCAAAATTCTTGGCTATATTTAACGATAATAAAGAGATAATCTATTCCACTTGATACACAGATGCCGAGCAAAAGGCAGAGTTCGATTTGTCTTTCGGTATTGCCGAGCGCATTAGTGAGATTCTGAAAGCCAAGGGTCTCACCCAAAAGGATTTCGCCCGCTTGCTCAACAAGCGAGACACAGAAATCTCCAAATGGCTAACAGGCAGACATAACTTCACGACTCAAACCATTGCTCGTATAGAAACAGCTCTAGGTAGTAAACTCGTTAGCATAGCCCACAGATTGGACTATGCTAACAAATTACATCTGCATCCAATATCTCTTTATCTGCTCTGAATAACCATTCAAAATATACTGATATAATTTATTAGAATTTTTATTTTCCAATTCAACGTCTTCTAAGGAATTACGTTTTATAATTTGCATAAAATAATCTCTTTGATTTCCCCATGAGCACAATGCTCCTATTATTTGCTCATCAAAAGGCAGTACATTCTCCAAAAAATCAACCCAATCATCATTTGAGACTTGGTTTAACTGTTCTTCTGCAATAGGAACGGCTGCGACAGAACGACCATATCCATTTCCCATATATACCAACAACAATGCTTTGATACATCGTGCCATAGCAGGCTTTGGGAATATCGTCCCCAATGAAGCAAGTTCTTTTATCACACGAGGTTCTTTATAGAAATTATCATATTCATAATGAACATCTATAAGTTTTTGAGCAATCTCAATAAAGGTATTTGATCTGATATTTTCTGGCACAAAATCAAAACCACCAACTAAAGATAGGGCCGATTTTATCATAACAGCAGACTTCATGTCTCCATCAGAAACCACATCTTTATATAATGCTCCAATTCTCCATTTGTCATCACTAGATATTTTATCCCAGATCAAAGGAAGTATAACTTTAAAATTATTCAAGGTATGCTCTTGTACAGCTCCATCTTTTGTTTTAATTGAAGAAGCGAGTATTGTGGTTACAGTCCTAACTATAAAAAGGGAAGAATTTACCAATTGTACAAGTTGTGGATCTTTTGCAGGGATATTTTCATCAAATAATCGATTTCTAAAGTTTGAAAAGTCAACAGCAATCTCCATATTAGGTTGACTAAGTATATTTGTGACACAACTTTTTATAATTGTTGTCACTTTCAATGCATCGAGTACAGCCTCCTCTTTAGCAGCCTGTGATGAAAAATAGAATTGGATGGTTTCAAAAGCTTGGCGTAAATCCAAAGCACCAGCATGACTAATCATACCTAATTGCTCAGCAATAACAATCACATTGTAATCCGTTAAAACTGATTCCATACTTACCTTAGTACCTACTTCTGGCCGTTGAATGAGTTCACCGACAAACTCTTCCCCTAATTCCAAGATATGTTCCCTAAGGTTTGTGATAGCCTTTTTCCAAACATATTCTGCAGCCATATCATAAGCATGACTATTAAAGGCAGCTATAATATTATTTTGTTGCTGTTCAGTCAAATTGGTAGGATTCGAATATGGTACAATTGTCTTAACATCCATAACATTTGCTGGAATAACATCTTTACTATCTATCTTCCACAATAATTTATCTTTCTTCATTTTCTTGCTTATTAAATTGAATTAAACCTTCTTGCGTTTTCATTAAGACAGCAAAAATTGCATCTTCTGAAACCAGCTTTTTAAATGCTTTAGTCCTTGCACCTCCAACAATTTGATTTTCGGTCATAGTTTTGTTATCTACAATTAAATGATAGCCAATTAATTTGCCATCATTTGTAAACAAACAGATACCATCATGATTAAGCATAGCCTCAACTAAATTAGAAACTTTCTTCAATAACTCGTGAGCAACTATATCATTGTCAGAATTTTTAAAATGGATATAGTACTCATAAAGATCTATAGGTGTCTTAGAAAGAAGTACCCCATCCGAGAATATCTCAGGAACAACAACTTCCCTATCATGTTTTTTAAGGACAGCAACTAAATTTCCATGCCCAATCTGCAAGGCATAACTTATCACTTTTTCCAGGAAGCCACAAAAATGAGAATCTTCGCACTTTTCACTAATCGTCTCACATAAATCATGAATATAACGACCTTGTACATCTTCAACTCCATTAAGAGATAAAGAAACAGCATAGGGTTGTTTATCACTTGCAGGCAAAAATTCTACAGTCTTTGCTCCTATATTATGAAGTAAAATAAAACGGTGATCATCATCAGCATATAGCCTTAATTGCTCCAATAAAGACAGACTCGTTATTTTTTGTTCACCATTAACTACACCCCACCTCATACCATTATCATTAACTTCCAAAAATATACACCACCCTTCATTACAAAGAGGTGCACACATTTTTATTGCTTTAGACAATGATCTCGGCAATAACTCACCAACATAAAAGTCATACTTGATAAAGAAAGGTATATCCGAAATATTGTTAGTCAACAGTACTTCAGGGTAAAGGTGTTCACCTTCTTCATAATAATCGGACAAAGAATTCACTATGGAAACTAATTCATTTACCAGAATTGGGTTCTTATCCGGATCTTTCTGTGAAAAACCATTATTAAGCAGAAAAGTACCTATTTCAGAAGATACAGTATTTCTCAATGATGTTGCCATATTATTCAAACTTTGGTAATTCTTGAATTATTTTACCTTGTAACAATTTGCCATTAACATGTTTATTGCGTTTTATTCCATCTGCCCCCCAAGTTCCCCATTGCTTAAAGAAAAAAGGAATATTCATAGTTTCAGCTAGTTGCTTAACATTTAAAGCCCAATCCTCCTTCATGGGCCTTGCCTGCATGCCACTTTCACCACCAACTATAATCCAATTAATGCCATCCAAATCCATTTTTCCCAAGTCCTCAACCAAAGGTTCACAAGATAAGAATTTAACGGAAGCATTGAGCTTTCGAATTAAGTCTATCCTAGGTATTGACGACTTGCATTCTACAGTTACTCCAAGCCAGGCATTGTGAGGAATGGGATGATTAGAGAAATATACAGCCATTCTATCTGCTCGTTTTGTTAGAAGTTGATAACGATGCTGAGGGGTCTTCTCTATCGTTTTCATAACTCTATCAATAAAATCGTCAGGTACTTTCTCATGAAACAGATCACCCATAGAGCAAACGAATATCATTTGTGGTTTATGCCATTTTAATGGTTCATTCAAACTTTCCTCATGAGTTGTTACATGAAACCCATTGCTATACTTAATTTGTCCCATAGCCTTAAGTCGTCGGGCCATCACTTCTGCATAACAATGCTTACATCCCTCAGACACCTTACTACACCCAGTAACAGGATTCCAACTTTTATTAGTCCATTCTATTTTTGAATTTGCCATCACTAAAAATCAAGAATACAGTCTTTAGAGATAAGAACAGTCACCTCGTGCTTTTTATTATCAATAAATACTGCATGAATTTTACCATCAAAAACTAACTTTCTAAGAGCCTTTGTATAATGGCTCAAACAATATTTTGTATTGACCTGATCTTTTTTAAATAAAGATAAGGCATCAATATGATTCCCCTTATATTTTTTATATAGTTCTTCTGCAAGTTTGTCTATGTTTTCAGTTGTATCATCAAACAATAGCGAACTACTCATACCTACGGATCTAGGGTTGAAAGTATAGGTGTGTATGCCATCAAAAACAGTTCCAACATTTGCAAAATCATTATAAATGGTTTTGACAAGTTCATACCCTTTTGCACCTTTCGTTAGATGAATAATAAAATGACTAGTTGTAGCCATATCTTCCTCTTGAAATTGAAAAGCCGTATAATAAACTTTCTTTTTTAGGATTAAGTTAAATTCTCGCCCTAACATATCTACAATGTAAGCTAGTCGAGAAAGCACAGTATTCTGGCTAGCTTTTCCTAAACGCACTTCATTATAAGAAAGTGGAAAAATATCTTTGATGTATTGCACAAACAATTGGTTATCCATGGCAGGATTAATTCTCTTAGTATTCAGAAACAAGAAAATTTCGTTGCCCCAATTATTCAAAAATTCTGCCAACACCTTTGTTTTAATACCTTTATATCCAAAGGGATCAAAAAATAATAATGCAGGACTCGTATTTTTACCATTTTGCATAGTATTTTTCTGTAAATACTCCTCTACACTATCACATTCCCCAATTATTCGATCTGCAAAGAAAGGTTCATGTCCAAAAGTTCCTCTCGGATATTTTTCCAAAAAGTTTTTTTCAAGAATTTCTTTGTAATTTTTATCATTAAACTGCATTCTGACAATAGCTCTCAACCTATCATCGCGATAACATTCTGCAGCAATCATAAGAGGAGTTGACACATGTCCATCATCATAGATTCCGGGACCAGAGAACAAATCAATATACCTAATCTCCTTTTGAGGATTCTTAAGCAATATTTTGCAATATTGTGGGAAATATGAAGACACTATTTTTGCCTTCACGTAAGAAGAAGGACTTTGAGAACTAAAGAAATCACTATTCTTTTCCATTTCAAAATATTTTATCTATACATATTAACCTTAGTAAATCATCGATGCTACCTTTATCAAATACTCCACACACTTACTCAATTTCTCAATAGGCGTAATTGGAGAATTCATAACTTGAAATGCAAACGAAGAATATTGATATTTTATAAAAGTGTTGCCACAAACTAAATCAAGCATTTTCAATGAGTATTCAAGCCATGTTCTAACCATTGCCTCATTAAGATATTGGTTACCCATAAGAGATGTTCCCTCCTGGATAACTCTATTAATTCCATTATTCATGATTACCTCCTTCCTTTTGAGCATGAATCAAATTATTATGGTATTCAGTTGTCAAGAAATCTTCTTCTTTATTTTGTTTTCTCTTCTTGATACTGATACCAAATCCTTCGAAACTATCAAACATAGGAAATATAATCAATACTAGCCAAAATAGGAATATAAGATTATTGCCATTAAAATCTTCAGTGAACGCCAAATCTATGCAAACCTTGAAATTTGCCAAAACATAAATCGTTGTTGCAAGGAAGACCAGCATATACCAGTAATCCACCAAGCGATTACGAATGCTCACACCTAGAGACTTCAAACATGACCATAGGTTACCAATACCTGAACGACAAAAATAACCTATCAATCCTCCTACCAGCAAGGCTGCCAATAGTGATAATACGAATACCCAAATTTCAATATACATAGTCACTATTTTTATTATTTATTGAATGTAACAATATTAAGCAAATTATCTTTCTATAGAAAGACTTTATCCACTTCAGTAATTACGATACTATCAACCATATCACCAGGCGGTCCCAGCCCGCACAAGATGGTGAAGACCTTTGATGGTCCGCCAACCTTAGAGCGAAGCGGTTCCGAGCTCCGGAGGGCGGTTTCCTCCCTCTCCCCTGAGGGTGAGAGGGTCGGGGTGAGAGGTGGAACCTTCCTTAAGGGTAAGGAAGGACGGGTAGGTTTTCGAAAAGATACCCGATCAGCCTCAGGGTGATAGAATTTATCTCACTTATTTTGGAATACCGCAGTTTTTGATATCTATTATTTCTTGTTCTTCATCCTCCAGAAGAAGTGCCATACCCTAAAGAATGGCTCGCATAGAGCCTCAGCAGGAAAATACCTCACTAGCCTTATATCCCTATACACCCTTTGGAGATTATGTCCAAGCTGTGACCTACCAAACCGATTCCGGGCATCATGCCTTCCGAAATTCCCGGCTTCCAGCACTTCATTCAGCACAAACTTACCATATTTCTCATCCGGAGGAACAATAAGGCGAGAGGTAGGCATGCCGAACACCTCCTGCATGATATACATGATACCCCCGGCAAACTTCCACAATCCCAACTCCTTCAATTCCTTCTGCACCCTATCGATAGCTGCAGAAGAATTGGCAGCAAAAGAAGAGCGAGCAGCAGTAGCAGAAGTGTCAGTAGAAGTAGAAGCAGTTGCAGAAGTCATATCCCCAATAGCATCCCTGCGGTCCCATCCCGCACTATCTGGCGAGACCTTTGATGGTCCGCCATCCTTAGAGCGTAGCGGTTCCGAGCACCGAGAAGGTGCGGTTACATCCCCGCTTCCTGAGGAAGAGGGGCTTGGGGAGAAAGTGGAACTCCCTTTGGAAAGGGAGACGGAGGGATTCGAAAAATTTTGATAGACTTTATAAAAGTCGCAAAGAACAAAGTAATAATCCACCAGCTGCCTTAACCCAATCCCCTCATTCATCAGATGATCATAGATATGAGTCAACTGGAAGATGAGATTGAATACCACCGTCGGAATCGCAACCTCCCCTTGCTCTCCCAACATCACCCGATACGAGAACTGCTCTTCCTTCACCCTCTCATAGTATTTCTGAAGCTTTCTGTTATGCCAGAAGCACAGCAGGAAGCTAGGCCGATAATGCACTTCAACCTCCACACCCTTATACGATGGGAACTCTATGTGGTGATAGCACGCCTTTTCATGAGGCGAGATAGAGCGGACAAAGGAGATAACCCGATTATCTCCACCTTCCACCCAGATATCAATATCACCAGGTGTACGGGAATAAGGATTCGGATACATCAATGCATTTCCCTGCCCTTTCAAAATGCAGGTTCTGAATCCCTTCTTTCGGAACCACTCAGAAACCTGAATGGCAGCATCGTTCAACCGAACATTCGCCTTCTCCAACATTTGACTTTCCGCCATCCATTGAAGTAGTAGCTCCTTCTCCATCCCTACATGTTCAGCAGGCAACTTCTTGATACCATCAAAGAGAACACCCACCAGACATTGCTTCTTGGCAATAGCATATAGCTCCTTCCAATCCGCTTCCTTCAAGGAATCAGGTATCTCCTTGGCAGAACCGACGATGAATCGCAGGAAATCAAAAAATATCTGTTGTTGCTTTGATACAACCATCATTTCTTCAACCCTTGATACACCTCTCCTACTTCATCAGCAATCCGGTCCCAATCATACTTGCTCATATCGTAATCCACATGCTGCAATGGAGCCTCGATAATCTTTCCGAGTTTTTCAGAAAGTTCATCTACATTACCACAATGGAAGTAATCATCCTTTGGCAAGCCAACCTCCAGATTCGCAGGAATATCACTCACTACCACCTTTACACCATAGCTCATCGCCTCCAACAGGGCAATCGGCAAACCTTCGTGCGAAGATGGAAGACAATAGCAGCGGCAATTCGTCAACAGTGAATGAAGCTTTCTGCCCTTGATAAAGCCAGTAAGCACCACACCATTTTCCCTTGCCATCTGCTTCAATCCCAACGAATACTCATCCTCGAAATCCGTATCACCAGCCAGTACCAGCTTGTAGCCCTGTTCTATTAACTTATCATTCTTAACTATCAACTGTCTATACGCTTCCACCAGATGGTGCAGGTTCTTCTCGGGCACAAATCTGCACATACCCAGGATATACTTTCCCTTCTCTATCCCTAATTCTTTGAAATATTCAGGATAGTCACAGATCTCAGGCTCAGAGACACCATTATATATAAGGTGTACATTCTTCGTTCTTCCATATTTACGGGCAATGAGGTTCTTGATGACATTCGAGATAACGATGACATCATCGGCAAACATGCAGCCCATCCGCTCACCCATCTTCAGGATTGTCTTGGCAGCAAATCCCCACTTGTCCCTGTCATAGTCAGGACCATGATGCGTAAACACCACCTTCATGCCCAGCAATTTGGCGTATGGAACCAGCAGCGCAGGACCGATGGCATGGATATGCAATACATCTGCGCCCAACTTCTTCGCCTCATTGATGGCACGGAAAGTATGGATAATGGCCTCGAAACTCTTCTTCTTAGGAGAAGGAATCGTTACCAGTTTCACCCCCTTCCATTCATGCAAGTCATCCTTCACATAGTTCGAGCGACGGATCAGCGTTACATCATAACCACGCTCCACCATTCTAGGGAACAATTCCTCACAATGCGTCTCCACGCCACCCATGATATTCGGGATACCACGAGTACCTGTTACAACTATTTTCATAAAAACTAGAGATTTTCAAAATAAAAGTATTACCTTTGCAGATATGAATAAGATTTCAAACTATATCAAAGAAGCCATACAGTACTTCGGCATCATCTTGATGTCGATGCTCTCCGCACTGTGGCTTCTTATCAATCATAAGAGAATCAAGTGATTACTTGATTTCAATATTTCTATCAGTTTCCTTCTTGGTAGCCTCATAACCCTGGCTAGCCACGTCAGCGTTCACGATGTCCTCGCCACGCTTGCCCTTCAAAGCCTCCTTTGAATCAGCAGAAAGACCGTTGTTTACCACAGCATTCATATCGCAGGTAGAAAGCTTGTCAAGCTGCTCCTTGGTCACCTTACCATCTCGATATTCGCAGCAGATAGGGTTCTCATACATAGAGTACTTCATACCGAGCAGGCTCTTCAGTTTGTGCTTAGCCACCCACAGGGCAGGAGTCTTGATGTACTTGTGCATGGCAGGAGAAACAGAACCGATCATCCAGCAGTTTCTGTCGCAATGTCTTACCTTCTTACGAACCTGCTCAGCCTCTGGAGAACTCCAAAGCTCATCCCAAGTCTGGCGGTTCAGGTTACCCATCACCTCCTTATCCTTGGTACCATTGCAAGGCATCACATCACCGTATGGGTCGATGAAGAAGGTATCGAAACTCATGTCGCAAGGCAAGAGACGCTTCTGACCATAGATATAGTTGATGAGTCCATGGTTGAAGTAAGCACGGAACCACTTCTTTGGAGAGTTAGACTTCAACAGTTCATTTACCAGGTTCTCGAAGTTCTTAGCCACCATCGGACGGTCGTGGATGATGTTCTTAGCCTCAACGAAATAGAAAGAGTTATGGAGAGATGCGGTAGCAAACTCCATACCCATCTTGTTGCTCAGTTCATAGAGAGGCACGAGGTCTGGAGCGTTCTTGTCCTGAACGGTCATACCGAAGCCCACATCCTTCAATCCCATCTCGCAGAGCTTCTTCAGGGTAGTATAGCCACGGTTGAAACCATTGTTCAGACCACGGATTTCATTGTTGGTCTTCTCCAAACCCTCGATAGAGATACGGATACCAATCTGAGGGAACTCCTTCGCCAGGTCGATGATACGGTCGGTGAAGAAGCCGTTGGTAGAGATCACGATACGGTCGCTCTTCTTATAAAGCTCACGTACGATATCCTTCAAGTCCGTACGGATGAAAGGCTCACCACCCGTGATGTTGGTAAAATACATCTTAGGAAGTTTCTTGATAGTCTCTATAGAGATTTCCTCCTCAGGCTTAGAAGGAGCCTTGTAACGATTACACATTGAACAACGCGCATTGCAACGATAAGTTACAATGACAGTACCATTTAATTTCTTTTCTGACATAATATATTTATTTATAATATTCCATTAATTTATGATAATAAGCCTCGGAAGAATATCTTTCGATGGCATCTTTTGCGATGGCTTGATAATCAAAGTCACAAGCAAACATCTTTTCTATTTTAACCTTCAAATCCTCCACATCACCAGATGTAAATGTCATACCGTTAGGAACCATTGTTGCAGGAGATTTACCGTCCTCAACTATCAGTTCAGGAATACCTCCGATATTCGCACCCAGTACTGGTGTACCCAGGCTCTGTGATTCTATCACGGTGAGAGGATTGTTCTCGCTCCATTCTGCAGGAAGCACCATCATGCGAGCCTTCTGGAGGATAGGCATGAACTCCTCCCATTGCATCTGTCCTTTGAACTCAATATGAGAGCAGTTCTTATAGGTATCCTTCAGTTCCGGAAGTAGCTCACCATCACCAATCACTATCAATTTTTTGTCGAGTTGGGCTGCTGCCTTACACAAGGTTCTTACACCCTTCACTTCATTCACTCGACCCAGATAGACATAGTAGTCTTCCTTTATCTGAGTCTTTGAAGAAACCTCCGGAAGTTTCGTCACATCGATGAAGTTGCAGAGCACTCTGAACTTCTCTGGAGAATAACCGCCCTTCACACAGGTATCCATCATAAATTTCGATGGAGGAAGGAACCTGTCCACATACTTCTGCAACACCTCCTTGTTCCATTTCTTAGCCTCCAGATAACCCACGATTGCCCCAGGAATACTTCCCGGCATACAGCGATGCTTCACCACTGCCAGTTTATCCGTAAAGCATTCCTCGCACCACTTGCCATCTCTCATGCATGTATAGCACGGACAAACGAGTTTGGTATCATGCAATGTCCAAACCACCTTTGCTCCGTATTCATGCGCCAACTTGGCTATCAGCGGAGAAAGCTGTGTATGGATATTGTTCAGATGCACCACATCTGGCTTGAAGTCATTTAGCAGTTGCAAGAACTTGCTCTTCACTTCCCCATCACCAAAAGGACGGGTAAAAGCCATCAATTTGCTCATATTCTTTGGAAAGTATTTTTTCCAAGGCGTATCCAGATTCTCCGGATAGTCCATGGCAAATACCGCCACATCATGCCCATGCGCCTTCAGCAGCTTTTCTAGATTGAGCATATAAATACAATCACCGCCACGGCGATAATAAAACTTATTTGCTAATAAAATCTTCATAAAAAATGTATTTGTAAAGTACAAACGCTTAACTACTCTTCTATCACAACATTAATGACACCATCACACCTTATTGATATAAATAATAAGGAGCTTCCAGCTTCATTTCATCATAATCTACCACTGACCATCCATTTTCATCATATTCCAAAGAGATTTTAAACTCACCATCAAGGGTAATATCATTTTTTATCTCTTCTTCAGAATCAAGATAGGCTATGACAGATATAGAGAAATTGCCCGATACGACCAACGATCCTTCATATTCTACAACATCAAGGATTTCACAGTTTTCTACATTTAAAAATTCCAAATGATGACCTAATTCGTCAAATTCATCAGCCCCATTGGTGTGATAATAATCATCTATAAAATTATCAACATAACCTAAGTTCCCTACTATCAAGATATCTCGATCATTAACAGCCTCATTAGATCTAATACTGAGATTTCTAAAAGGTATTCGTAATGTGTTTTTTATTACATTACGTAAACTTTGTCGAATATATGCAGTTTCATCCAATAAATCAATAACACTGCCATTTTCAAATCTCATATCATCTATAATCCATATTTTCTTATTAGAACTTTGCCACAAATCAGATTGTTCTAAAAACAACCTGACTGTATGAACTTCATTTCCTGGCACATAACTTACCTGGTCCTTGAAAGGTTCAAGTTCTTTCTGTATAAATGTCAACGAAGAAGCAAAATCTGGGCTATCACAAACCTTTGCCACTTCATCAAATATCCAAACGCCTTCTATGTTCTTATTTCTACAATTATCTTCCTTGTCAAAGAACATTTCATATAAAAAGCCATCAAAGAACGGATTTTCATTTCCAATATTGAGTAAAGCGAGTTTAGTGATATTGATATATTTGGCTGCAAACACACTTTTACTGGCATGAAGCATATATCGTCCCATTACAAACAATTCTTCCTTTTTAAAGTCTTTTTTATGGGCAACCAACATACTCATTGCATGGTCTATATTTTTCTCAACACTACTATTTATATCCTGTACGAAACTACTTTTTAGAGCATCTGTTAATGCTATTGTTGTTGGAGAAAAAGCCATAAAACTATAAGTATTTCCATAATGCCTATTCAATTGACCATGATTGAAACAGAAATCATCTAACAAACATGAGTAATCCCAAGAATATTGTCTACGGCCAGAAGCAAACATGTCCTTTCTTACTTGCTTAAACAAATCTTCAACCTTTAGATTTTCGGTCATGATATGATTCAGTAAAGCACCCGTAAATGGGCTGTGCCCACCAACCTTACCATCAGAAGCAGTACATCCAGCAGTCGTAGAGTAAGCTATGAATGTTTGATGAGGCACCTTAAAACCCGTTTCTTGCTTAGCAACAGCTCCTCTCGTTTCATTACGACAAGCATCAAGTATAAGAATGTTCATCTGGTCTCCAGCCACATTCATCCGTTGCATAATATCATTGACGACAAGGCAATGCCCAAGCAATACCGTTTCACCTTTTGCACTTCTTTGAGCATTCTTCAAAACCAAACCATCTTTCAAGTTGGGACGTTCTCCATGACCTGCAAAATAGAATATAGCAACATCTGGTCTATCATCCATAATTTTGTTGGTAAACTCATCTAAACGCTCCCTTACGACATCATCCTCTTCATCATAGCTCTCCTGAACTTCAATCTTCAAATGAGATAAAACTTCCGCTACTGCTTTAGCATCACCAACTGCGCAATTCAACACATGGAAGAACTCTGGATGAGAATAATGATCTATACCTATCACTAATGCAATTACTTTCATAGCTTATAATTAGTTTGCAATGGTTATAGTCCCATTATCTATATATTTTTTTCGAGATGCTGACGAATACGTCCCAGTAACACGCACAACAAGTCCGTTTTCAAAAGCCTGACTCACGACATGATAACTTTCTGCATATTTAAGCCTAACTATTATATGTTGCTTATCATTATCATCTCCTAAGGTCAACAAGGTTATAGTAAATACATCCCTATCTTCAGGATTTGCATCACCTGACATATTTATAATCTTCCCAAAAATCGTCTTCATTACATTTTGTGGCTCATGAGGACGGTATCTATCTGCTACATCTATAATTTTTTGATTGACAACATGACTTACCTGAATATTGGTTACTGCATCATCAGGAGAAGGAACATTTTTACTTCTAACAATATTAATGTCAAAATTCGCTAGTTCATTAACTGATATGATATTTGCTATTGAGTCTAAGAAATTAACACTAAGATTTCCTTCTCCAACAGCATCATCCAATTCACTACTTCCTTCAGCAACACTTCGATTTATAACGGAAAGAGACTCCATCATTTTAAGATTAACCTTTCGATATAAAGGCAAATCCTCGACATCATTATCAAACAAATTGTATTGATATTCACCCAATGGGCAAATAACATTGATTATATAACTTCCAAACTCTGTTTGTCCAAAAGAACAATTGGATAGTTCTTCTGTAACATTTTTAGTTAACAACTTTGAATGAAACACTTTTGGATTTATTGTATCCTGCAAAGCAGCTGCCAAGCTATTTTTGATACTTCCTATATAACTTATCATTGAATCAAAAGGAATTTGCCCAAGTTCTGTTTGGTTATCTATGATACGCCATTTCAATATATCAGCAGAAGGATTGAGTAATTCACTCAGCAATGTGAGAACAGATATCTTATTATATTCAGCAATATCAGAAATTGCCCTATTCAATAATGACAAATAATCACTATAGCTTGAATCAAAGGGAATCAACACAACTTGCGTGTCATCATCTGAAACAAACTGTTTTGCCGTTCCACCAAACAAAGCACACAATTCCCTCCAACCATGAATCTGTAGATATCTACAAATCTTGACAGGAACCAATTTTTGCAATGCAGATAAATACTTAATCATAATTCTTGTTGTTTTGAGATTTTTACCATTATTTCTTTTAGCGCATCAGGTGAAAGTACATTTCGTCCAGGAATTACTATGCGTTTGCTTGTTCTGTTTTCCGTTGGCTCATCTCCTTCCAAACACGCCCAATAAGCACATTTCGTCAACTTCAAATAGTTAGCATTATGTTCTATCCACAAATTCTCATCCTGATACATAACTAACAAGATTAAAATATAAGGAATAGTTCTGTCTGTTCTTACTAAATAATTGTAATTTCGTGCAGGAATATCATACTGTACATCACCGTTTTCCAATATATGTACACCAGCAAAAGATGCTTTCATCTGAACAGCAACTAATGGGGAATACATTACACATTCACCATCATTTATAGGAAAGCCATTACACGATATTTGACAATCCACACAGTCATTATCGTGTCTGGCATTCCATATGTCATAGCCATTTTTTGCACAAATAGCTTGAAGATAAGCAATACTCATATCTTCCATTCTATGTTGTAAAGGATTTGGCATAACAGTTTATTATATTACAAAAAAATGTTTATCAACTTATAATAAGAAGAATGAGCAATTAATGCCTATCTCCATAAACAACCAAGGCATCCATCTGATGTCTCCAATTATCTTTAAAAAAGAAAAGGCCATCTATTTCTTAGATGCTTAAACACATAATATTTGATAACGTGCGAAAAGCAGATCGCACCAATCAATGTAGTGAGACAAGTTGCAACATAGAGCATATCATCATTGTGAATGAATCTTTCTAAATGAAGTATACTTGACACTCTATAAAACATCATGTGACAGAGATAAATCTCCATACTGATACCACTAAGATACTTAGCCACCTTGTTGTTAATACGATATTCTTAGAACCTATGGCATACATCAGCCAAGCAACAAATTCCAATAAATCCGGCAAGATAAACAAGCCCTTGAAATAAACAACGAATCTTAATACGGTAAGTACAAGACATGGTGCCAAGATATCATTCAATACTTCTCAAACCTAAGGGCTAAAAGTAATTTATCGTTCATTTTCTTTTTTTCCAATTATTGAAAGTTTATCTATCGTTTTTTCCATCACATCAAGTACCTCTTTGAGTAACTTTGGTAGAAGTATATTTAACCTATTTGATTGACTATAAAAGTTTTTTCTGTTTTTTGATGTAACAAATAAACCATTTTCCATGTCAGGAAACAATATTGCAACCTCAGAATGCCCATTCGGCCCATCATAGCAATCATAAACCATTTGCATAAAATCAAAAGAACCATTATGCACAATTCTATCTCTAATACTTAATATTGTTTTAACACACAACGGTTTTTCAAATATAGTACCAGCAATATCAGAATTGGCCTTAACTATACTTCCCAGAAGAACTTTCCGTGAAATCATATTGGAATATTTAGAAAAATCCACTTTGTCATAATCACGCAATTCAACGTAAATTTTAGACAGTATATCAAAAGAAGATGCAAGATAAATAAATATGCTATTAACACATGCAAAACTTATCGTATCTTGTGAACTAATAGCAATGGTTGCTTGGTTAAAGTCTTCCATCTTGCAGGGAGACTCACTAGGAAAATGACAGTAAAATTCCTTCAGCATAGATGCAATCATTTTAAAGCGGTCACACAAAGCGCAAACAAGCATATCACAATCATAATAATACAACCATTTATGGACAATCTCGTCATCTTCATAATTTCTCTGATATAATTCAAACATATCCTTTGTCCATCCACTTTCTGCAGTATTTCCTGCATTTTGAACCCAACAAGATACCCTACTATAATCTCTTTCAAACTGGTTACATCCTCGAAATATTATATCTTTAAAAACATAAGACAAGTCATAACCATTATTTATAAGAGAATCCAGTTTATCATATATAGGTCGAAGAGTGTTATTGAAAGAATCAAAATCCATTGCTAAATCTTTCTGTTTACTTTTACTAATTTCATTTTTTCAAAAACGTAGGTCTTTATCACCTTGACCAGATTACTATCCACAACAAAGTAACTATATACCAGTTTTTTACAAATGTTTTTTTAGAATAAAGGATTACTATGCTAAAAGATTTTT